>Ga0187815_10000704_pt1 | contig 16054 bp, 10 predicted proteins | sample NC_S_5_FD_132962 | JGI IMG/M metagenome (GOLD analysis project Ga0187815, IMG submission 132962) | Wetland sediment microbial communities from Neuse River Estuary, North Carolina, USA - ASW-S_5 | ecosystem: Environmental > Aquatic > Freshwater > Wetlands > Sediment | place: USA: North Carolina...
CGAAGGGGCGCCCGCCCTGCCGCACATTGTCGAATGCCAGCTCGATCGCCTCGTCGATAAACAGCCTGTCGATATCGCTCATTTCGCACCCGCCTTTTCCAGCAATTCCGCGATCCGCGCATAGCCCTTCGCACGGGCATGCTGCAGCGCGGTGACGCCATCCCTGTCGGCCAGATTCACATCGGCCCCGGCATCGATCAGCAGCTTGATGATATCAACATGATGCCGGCCTCCATCGCCCAGGATCACGGCCTCGAGCAAGGCGGTCCAGCCCAGATTGTTGACATGGTCGACATCGACGCCAGCCTCGATGAGAGTGCGCACCGCGTCCACATGCCCGCGCTCGGCCGCCGGGATGAGAGCGGTGCCGCCATAGCGGTTGGTGCTTTTCAGGTCCGCGCCATGCGCCAGCGTCAGCCGCAATATCTCCAGGTGGCCGCGCGCGCCGGCATACAGATAGGGGCTGTCCTTGATGTCGTCCTTGGCATTGACGTCAGCGCCGGCCTCGATCAGGGCGCGCGCGGCTTCCACATGATTGCCATGCACGGCGGCAAGAAGGGCCGTGCGCTTGCGGGCGTCGCGCTCCTCCAGCACCGCGCCGGACGCGATTGCGCTCTTCACGGCAGCGAGGTCGCCGCTTTCGGCGGCAAGGATCAGGTTCGTTTGCCCAGAGGCGACCGCGCTCGGAATGGATGGAGAGGACATGGACATAAATCCCAGCAGCAGAATGACCGAGGCGCCCAGGCGCGAAAGCAGTCTACGCATGACGGCGTCTCCTTTGGTTTCTGGATAAACTTCTTCGACAGCATTTGGAAATTAAATGTTCGGATGATATCCAGTTGGATTATGAATAACACGTTCAATCTCGATCTTCTGCGCGCCTTCGTGGCCGTGGTGGACACCGGCAGTTTCACGACCGCTTCGACCCTGCTGCATTCGACGCAGTCCACGGTCAGCCAGAAGATATTGCGACTGGAGGAAGCGACCGGGCAGCGGCTGCTCGACCGCAACCGGCGCAAGGCCCGGCCAACCGAGGCGGGAGAGCAACTGCTCGGCTATGCGCGCCGGATGCTGGCGCTGAACGACGAGGCGGCGGCCGCGCTTTCCGGCACGGCGATAAGCCTCACGCTGCGGCTTGGCCTGCCGGAGGATTTTGCCTCGCGCCTGGTCACCCCGGCATTGACGTCATTCCTGCGCGAGCGCCCCAATGTGCGGCTCGAAGTGACCAGCGGGCTCAGCCGCGACCTGCAGCGCGGCTACGATCAGGGCGAGTTCGACCTGGTCATGGCAAAGCAGAAGGTGGGCGAGACGGAAAGCACGATGCGCTGGCCCGAGCCGCTCTGCTGGCTTGAAAGCGCTGCTCACCCGCTGGCGGACGCCGATCCCCTGCCGCTGGTTGCCTTTCCGCCGCAGGGGCTCTACCGCGCAGACATGACTGGCGCGCTGGATGCGCTGGGGCGTCGCTGGCATGTCATCTATACCAGTTCCAGCCTGGCCAGCATCCAGAGCGCGGTGACCGACGGCCTCGGCGTGAGCCTGCTGCCGAAGCGCGTGGCCCTGCCCGCGCATCGCATCGTGCCTCCGGAACGGGGCCTGCCATCTATGGAAGCGATGGAAATCGTCATCCACCATCGGCCCGATGCGCCCCTGCCGATCCGGCAGATCGCGGCCATGCTGGCGCGGATACTGGAAAGTTAGCCGGTCAGGAAACCAGCGTCTCGTCGGCCATGATGGCCTGCAGCGCGTCGTAGGCGGCAAGCACGGTCTGCATCTGCGCCGTGTGGCCCTTGACGAAGGCCTCGCCATAGATCGTCTCGTCCGGATACTCGGTGATCAGCGTCAGCGGCACGTCGTGGCGGTCATCCACGCCCGACAGGCAGGGGAAGCCGTTGATGATGCGGAAACCCGTCTCGCCGGCATGGGTCTCGAAGAGCGCGATCTGCGCGTCATTATAGGCAAGCAGGCCCGGAATGGCGCCCAGATGCCGGGTCACGCGGTCCAGCAGTTCCTCGGCCTGTGCCTTCCAGCTTTCATGATGGCGCACGATGAGGAAGAAGCCTTTCGGCAGCGTCCACATGGCGAAGTTGCGCGGCACATAGCCTGACAGCGGCCGCGTCCACTCATGTGAGGGGTAGCCATGCAGATTGACATGCAGCTTCGCGCCGCTCAGTCGCGTCGCCTCGAAGCGGATCGCCTTCTCGTTGATGTTGTCGCCCGCATTCTCGGCGGTGCGATATTCCAGATCATCGCCGAGCGCGGTGTAGCGCGCGGCATGGTGCATGTGCAGCGGGTTGTCCACGCGCAGGCGCTGGTGCAGCGCATAGCCGTCCGGGTTTTCCTGCGGCGAGATGGTGAAGTGTGCGCCCTCGCGGCCCGCAAGCACCCTGACCGCGCGCAGCGCGCCGACGACGCCGGTGGTCTCGTTGGCATGCTGGCCGCCGCTGATCATCATGGCGGCGTCCGCGCCCCTCACATAGCGCGCCGCGACGCGGCGGCCGGAACGCGCGCGCGCCTCGAAAGGCTCGCCACCGATCGCTTCCAGTTCAGCGGCAATCTGTTCCATCGACAGCGGTCGCTCGGCGGCGTCGAGATCCTGCGTTGCTTCGGCAGCGTTTATGGTGGAGAACGGGCGTGTCTCCACCCGCACCGATACTTTTTCGCCCAGCAAAATTTCCGGTACGATCTGGCCAGGCCTCAGGCCGCGATCGCCCAGCGGCCGGCCTGACTTCTTCTGGAAGAATTCCAGAAGCGAGAAGTAAAAGTCCTCGTGCAGCGCCTCGCGCAGGCTCAGCGCCTCCTCGTCGTGCGGCAGCTTTTCGTCCGCGGCGGGCAATTCAACGTAGATGTTCAGCTCTTCGAAATACGGCTCCGAGGCACCCCAATCGTGTTGCGCGATCGCCTTCATCGCGGAGGCAAACAGCGCTTCATATTCGGTTTCCAGCCGCACGCCGGCAGCATCCGGCGCGGTCACGAGCCAGCCGGTGGGCGACAGGTTCGTCTCGCCGACGAGATCGACATGCACGCGGTTGGGCGCGAACACGCGATGATTTTGCGTCGATCCATCCTTGCGGGTGAGCGCGACGTCGTAGAACAGGCCCGCGTCTTCGCTTTCAACGAATTCGATCGCCGCATCGCCCACCAGAGCGGCGAGCGGATAGGCCTCCAGCCGGAAGCGGTTGCGCGGCGCATTCGCATGCACAGGATAGGCGACGCGAACGGCTTTCAGCGTGGCGATGTCCACTTCCTCGAGGAAAAAACTCAGCAGCGGCTTATAGGCGCTGCGGATTTTCGCATCCACGCCCGCGGCGGTGAGACGCTTCTCGGCCTCGACGCGACTTGCCCGATCGTCGAATGTCCAGGCGCGCAGATATTTTCCGCTCCCTCCCGAATGTTCGGCCACCAGCCGGTCGAGAGTGCGTTCGAATTCGCGCGCATGGATCGCTGTCATCTGGAAGTCCGGCCGGTTGGGTCGAGGCTGTCGCGCAGCCAGTCGCCAAGGAGGTTGAGACCGAGAACGGTCAGGAGGATGGCAAGGCCAGGGAACACGCTGACCCACCAGGCGAGCTGAAGATAGGTGCGCCCGTCGGCCAGCATGCCGCCCCAGCTCGGGATCGTCGGATCGACGCCGAGGCCGAGGAAGGTGAGGCTCGATTCGAGCAGGATGTTGGTGGCGACGTTGAGCGTCATCAGCACGATCACCGGCCCGAGCAGATTGGGCAGCAGGTGCTGGAGGATGATGCGCCGGTCGCGCACGCCGATGGCGCGTGCCGACTGGATGAACTCGCGCTCGCGCAGCGCCAGCACCGAGCCGCGCACCAGGCGCGCATATTGCACCCACTGCGAGACGATGAGCAGGATGATGGTGTTGGTGAGACTGCCGCCGAGGATGGCGATGAAGGTGATGGCCAGCAGAATGAAGGGCAGCGCGAGCTGCACATCGGCAAAGCGCATCAGCACCATGTCCCAGAAGCCGCGATAATAGCCGGCCACCAGCCCCATCAGCACGCCGATGACCACGGCGCCGCCGACCGAGACGAAGCCGACAGTGAGCGAGATGCGCCCGCCCGCCACCACGCGCGCCAGCACGTCGCGACCGAGCGGGTCGGTGCCGAGCGGATGCGCAGCGTTGACGAAAGGCGGCGTCAGCCGCGCCATCAGGTCGATCTTGTCGAAGCCGCCGGGAAACAGCACGTCGGCGAACAGCACCGCCAGGCAGATCGTGCCGGTGAGGACGGCGCCCAGAATGAATTCCAGGCTGAGGAAGCGGGAGCGCGCGGTGGAAATGGTCGAGGAAGCCATGCGCTCACTCCGTCCGGATGCGCGGATCGACAAGCCCGTAGGCGATGTCGACGATGAGATTGATGCCGATGATCAGCAGCGCCAGCACGGTGATGACCGCCTGCAGCACGGGATAATCGCGCGCGCCGACCGCGTCGAAGGCGAGCGTACCCATCCCCGGCCAGTTGAACACCCGCTCGATGACGACGATGCCGCCGAGCAGGCCACCGAACTGCAAGCCGAAATAGGTGATGAGCGGGATCGCGCAATTGCGCAGCGCATGCTTGTAGAGCACCTTGCCTTCGCTGAGCCCCTTGGCGCGCGCCACCATGATATATTGCGACTGCAGCGTTTCCAGCATGGCCGTGCGCACCAGGCGCACATTGGTGGCGGTGAGGATGACGCCCATGGTGACCGCCGGCATGATGTAGCTTTCGATGCCGCCCATGCCGCTCGGCGGCAGCCAGTTCAGCGTGATGCTGAACAGCAGCACCAGCATGATCGCCAGCCAGAAATTGGGGAAGGAAAGCCCCACCAGCGAGAGAATGCGGATGGCCTGGTCGGCCCACTTGCCGCGCGCCGTGGCGGCCTTGATGCCGAGCGGGATCGACAGCACGATCGAGACGACCATCGAGATGAAGGCAAGCAGCAGCGTGGCCGGCAGCGCGTCGGCGATGAGCCGCGAGACGGGCGTGCCGCCAAGGAAGCTGCGGCCGAAATCCAGCGTCAGCAATCCCTTCAGGAAGCTGAAATACTGGACGAGGAAGGGTTGATCGACACCCAGCGCCGTGCGGATGCGCTGCAGATCCTCCTCCGTCACGCTGCCTGCGCCTTGCGTAAGCATGAGCGCGGGGTCGCCGGTGAGGCGGATGGCAAACGACACGACCAGCGTCACCACGATGACGACGAAGATCGCTTGGAGCAGGCGTTTGATCAGAAATCCGGCCAAGAGGGGTCGATCCTTCCAGAAGTGGTCGGGATGCCGCCCTCGATGCGGGCGACATCCCTTGGTTGCTACTCGACGCTGACGTCGGTGAGCTTCATGCGGTTGTCCGGCGCGGGCACGAAGCCCTTCACGCGCTTGCTCACGCCGTAGATCGCGTTGGTGTTGTAGAGCGGCATCTCCAGCGCCTTGTCGGCGGCATAGCTGGCGATCTCGCGCAGGATGCGCTCGCGCTCGGCGCGGTCGGTCAGCGGGCGCTGCGATTCGAGGAGCTCGTCCATCTTCGGGTCGCTGTCATACGGGTTCCACTTCTCGCCGGTGTGGTACATCGCATAGGCGGTGTTGTCGTAGTCGAAGGTCCAGCCGCCCCACTTCTGCTGGAACATCGCGCCGGTCTTGCCCTGCGGGATGATGTCGTTCAGCAGCACGTTGGTTTCGTAGGGCTTGATGGTGGCGGTGATGCCGACCATCTGCAGATAGCTGCCGACAGCCTGCGCGACCTCGTTCATGGTCGCGTCGTTGCCGCGGATGTCGATCTGCACCGTCGCGCCGGGCTTCACGCCGGCCTCGGCCAGCAGTTTCTTGGCGCCTTCCGGATCGTAGGGCAGCGGCTTCATCTCCGGGTCGTAGCCGAAGGACAATTCGCCCTGGAAGCTGGCGATCTCGGAAGCCTGTCCGGCCAGGATCGACTGGACGATCGCGGCGCGGTCGACAGCCATGATCAGCGCCTTGCGCACGCGCGGGTCAGCGGTGATGCCCGACTTGGTGTTGAAGCGCAGCGCATCGACCGTGGGTCCGGGCACGCTGGCGATCTCCAGCTTGGGATCGCCCTGGATGACCGGGATCATGCCGATCGGGATGGTGGGCGGAATGACGATGTCGACGCGCCCGGCCTGCAACTCGGCAACCGCCGTCGCGGGCTCGGTGATGAAGCGGTATTCGACTTCCGAAAGCTTCGGCGCGCCGCCCCAATAGTCGGGGTTGGCCTCGAGCTTGATGTTCACCTTGGGCGCATAGGAGACGAACTTGAACGGACCGGTGCCGACCGGGTTCGTGTTGAAGTTCTCCTCACCCTTTTCCTGGATATACTTCGGCGGCACGATCATGGCGCCATAGCCGGCCAGCTTGGTCAGCAGCACCGGGTCCGGCGCCTTCAGCTTCATGTCGACCGTGTATTCGTCGATGATGTCGATCGAGTCGATTGCCGCGTAATTGGAGCGCTGCGGACCCTTGGCGCCTTCCTCGCCCAGCAGGCGGTCGAAGGTGAACTTCACCGCCTCGGCGTTGAAGGGTTCGCCGTCATGGAACTTGACGCCCTGGCGCAGCTTGAAACGGATGCGCTTGCCGCCGTCCAGCTCTTCCCAGGATTCGGCAAGGCCCGGAACGACCTTCAGGTCGGGCCCGCGATAGGTCAGGCCGTCGAAGATGTTGGTGGCAACCGCCGCCCACTGCACCAGGAAGGTGTCGATCGGGTCCCAGCTGCCGGGGTCCTGCGGCGACGAAACGGTGAGCTTGCCCGCAGCCATCGCGGGCTGCGCGGCGAAGAATGCGGCACTCGACATGGCGATTGCCAGGAAGGCTGTGCGTACACCCCGATTTATCTTGTTCTTCATTGCATCCAGTTCCTCTTCAGATGAAATTCTGGCTCATGCGGCCGCAGCCACGAAATGGCCCCGACCAATCTCCTTGTGCGGCACGATGACCGGCTCGTTTCCGACAGCGCGGACAGGGCTCGGAATCTCGCCTTCCATCAGCGCCGTCTTGTGCGCCCTGCTTGGATCGGCCACCGGTACGGCCGAAAGCAGCCTGCGCGTATAGTCGTGCGAGGGCGTCTCGAACACCTGACGCCTGCTGCCCAGTTCCATGATCTGGCCGAGATAGAGCACGGCAACGCGGTGGCTCATCTTTTCCACCACCGCCATGTCATGGCTGATGAACAGATAGGCCAGCCCCCGCTCGGCCTGAAGATCCATGAACAGGTTGATGATCTGCGCCTGGATCGACACGTCGAGCGCCGAAAGCGCCTCATCGGCGATGATCAGCTTGGGATCGGAGGCAAGCGCGCGGGCGATGCAGACACGCTGACGCTGGCCGCCGGAAAACTCATGCGGATAGCGATCGGCATGCGCGGAGGTCAGGCCGACGCGCTCGAGAAGCTCGTCGACGCGCTTGCGCACCGCCACGCTGCCCGAGATCAGGCCATGGGTGTTGATCGGCTCGGCGATGGAAAAGCCCACCGTCTTGCGCGGATCGAGCGAAGCGAACGGGTCCTGGAAGATATATTGCACATCCTGGCGCAGACGCTGCCGCTCGGCCGCGCCCATGTCGCCATAGCGCTTGCCCGAGAAGGTGATCTGACCCGACGTGGCGGCTTGAAGCTGCTGGATGGTGCGGCCGATGGTGGATTTGCCGGAACCGGACTCGCCCACCAGCGCCAGCGTTTCGCCAGGATGGATGTCGAAGCTGACATTCTCCACCGCATGCACGCGGTGGGTGACGCGGCCGAGCATGTTCTTGCGCGCATTGAAGCGGACGACCAGATCACGCACCGAAAGCAGCGGCGCGGCATCATATTTCGGCGTGTCCTGCACGCGCTCCTCGCCCACCAGCTTCGGCTCGCCGTCTTCCAGCACTGTCAGCGGCATGCGCTTGGGAAAGTCCTGCCCGGCCATGGCGCCCAGGCGCGGCACGGCGGCCAGCAGCGTGCGCGTATAGGCGTGCTTCGGGTTGGCGAAGATTTCAGCCACCGGCCCCTGCTCGACCTTCCTGCCCTTCCACATGACCACCACGTCGTCGGCCATTTCGGCCACCACGCCCATGTCGTGGGTGATGAAGACCATGGCCATGCCGAGCTGCTTTTGCAGGTCGCGCATGATGTTGAGGATCTGCGCCTGGATGGTGACGTCGAGCGCCGTCGTTGGCTCGTCCGCGATCAGCAGCTTGGGCCGGCAGGCCAGCGCCATGGCGATCATCACGCGCTGGCGCATGCCGCCTGAAAGCTGATGCGGATAGCGCTTCAGAAGCTCGCCCGCATCGGGCAGGCGCACCATTTCCAGCAGGCGTCGGGCCTCGGCGGTCGCCGCCGGCTTGGCGAGCTTCTCATGCAGCATCAGCGCTTCGCAAATCTGGTCGCCGATGGTGAAGACGGGATTGAGCGAGGTCATCGGCTCCTGGAAGATCATGGCGATCTCCTTGCCGCGGATGGCCCGCATCTGCTTTTGCGTCCTGCCGAGAAGATTTTCCCCGCCGAACATGATGCGCCCGGTAGGAAAGCGTGCGCCCATCATGTCGGCAAGCCGCATGACAGAGAGCGATGTGACCGACTTGCCCGAGCCGGATTCGCCGACGATCGCCAGCGTCCGGCCCGGCGCGACCGAGAAGTCGAGATTCTCCACGACGCGTGCCGCGCCGAACTCGACGGACAGGCCCTCAACGGAAAGCAGCGGGGTTGTCGTAACCTCGTTCAAACGGCGCTCCATGACCCGTTACAGAGTGGTTGCGGCGCGCGCCGCCTGATTGAATGCGCCCGAAACGAAGCGAAGCACCGAAGCTATCTCCGAAAGCGTTTCCTCCGAAGGCCGCGCATTGGCGGTGGAATCCACCAGCAGTCGCTCGCGGATCTGGGCATAATGCGCGCAGGCTTCGGCGCCTTTTTCGGTAATCTTGATCGTCTTCTCCTTGGCAGCCTTGCCCGTGGTCAACAGGCCGGCGGCTTCGAGCTTGCGAATGGCATAGGTGGCGATGTGCGTGTCCTCGATGTCGAGGATGAGGCAAATGTCGGCGAGCTTCTTTTCGCGACCCCGATGACGGATCGAATGTAGGATCAGCACCTCGATGGGCGAAAGTCCCGGCAGCCCGGCTGCGGCCATGCAACGCACCATCCAGCGCGAAAAGGCATGCGAAGCCAGGATCAGCCCGTATTCGACTTCAGACAGCCCGGGCGAGCCGCCTTCGGCCAGATGGGAAGAGGAAACGATGGGGCCGATCGATGGAACCGGACGCAGGTGCTTGGGCAGAACCGTCTGGGCCGGTGCCTGCGTTTTCCCTGCGCTGTTCGTGCGATCGTCCGTTTCAGATGCCATCCGATGAACCTGTTCCTGTCGTCTTGACGAATTATTGTCATCATTTTATCGATAATTTGTCAACGACGACGCTCATTTTTCAACCTGCCCATCTCTCGGGCAGGCAAGCGGGGTAGCCCTACATGAATGCTCAGCTCGGCTCGTGGGATTTCTGGATCGACCGCGGCGGCACGTTTACAGACATCGTCGGCAAGGACCCGCAAGGCCGTCTGCACGCCCGCAAGGTGCTGTCGGAAAACCCCGAAGCTTACCGCGATGCAGCCGTTCACGGCATCCGCACCCTTTTGGGCCTGGGCCGCGACGACGCCATTCCAACCGGCGCCATCGGCGAGATCCGCATGGGAACCACGGTCGCCACCAATGCGCTGCTGGAACGCAAGGGCGAGCGGCTGGCGCTGCTTGCCACGCGCGGTTTCCGCGATGCGCTGCGCATCGGCTACCAGGAGCGCAAGAACATTTTCGCCCGCGAGATCCACAAGCCCGAGGCGCTCTACGACGCGGTGATGGAGATCGACGAACGCGTGCTGAACGACGGCACGGTGGAGCGTGCGCTGGACGAGGCAGCGGCCACGCAGGCGCTGAAGGCATTGCGCGACGAGGGCTACGACGCCATCGCCATCGTCTTCATGCATGCCTATCGCTATCCCGAGCACGAGCAGGCCGTGGCGCGGATTGCCCGTTCGCTCGGCTTTGCGCAGGTTTCGGTCAGTCACGAGGTTTCGCCGCTGGTCAAGTTCGTCGGCCGCGGCGACACCACGGTCGTCGACGCCTACCTGTCGCCGGTGCTGCGCCGCTACGTCGCGCAGGTTTCCGACGAGCTGGACATCGAGCGCTCTGGCGCGCGGCTGATGTTCATGATGTCGTCGGGCGGATTGACGGCCGCCGATATGTTCCAGGGCAAGGACGCCATCCTCTCCGGCCCGGCGGGCGGCGTGGTGGGCCTGGCCCGCACCGGCGAGTCGGCGGGTTTTCCCAAGGTGATCGGCTTCGACATGGGAGGCACCTCCACCGACGTCGCCCATTTCGACGGCGAATATGAACGCACCTTCGAGACGCAGGTGGCCGGCGTGCGCGTGCGCGCGCCGATGATGCTTATCCACACTGTCGCGGCCGGCGGCGGCTCGATCCTGCACGCCGACGGCGGACGCTTCCGCGTCGGCCCGGATTCGGCCGGTGCCAATCCCGGCCCCGCCTGCTATCGTCACGGCGGGCCGCTCACCGTCACCGACGCCAATGTGATGCTGGGCAAGCTGATGCCCGAATATTTCCCGGCGATCTTCGGACCCGAACAGAACGAACGGCTGGATGCCGACACGGTGCGCCGCCTGTTCACCGAGGTTGCCGCCGAACTGGGCGACGGGCGCGCGCCGGAAGAGATCGCCGACGGCTTCATCCGCATCGCCATCGCCAACATGGTCGAGGCCATCAAGAAGATTTCCGTACAGCGCGGTTATGACGTGACGCGTTATGCGCTGAATTGCTTCGGCGGTGCCGGTGGCCAGCATGCCTGCCTGGTGGCCGACGCGCTGGGCATGAAGAACATCCTGCTGCATCCGATGTCGGGCCTGCTCTCGGCCTATGGCATGGGTTTGGCGGATATCCGCGCCACCCGCCAGAAGGCGCTCGACGCCGCGCTGGAGCAGAATGCGGTTGCCCCGCTCCATACGCTGGGCGCGGAATTGAAGCGCGAATGCCTTGCCGATCTCGCGGCCCAGGGCATCGCCGAGGCCAAGACGCACACCTATCTGCGCGCGCATATCCGCTATGCCGGCACCGACACGGTCATTCCCGTCGAGGCTTCCTTTGATACCGGCGAAACGGCCGCCCGCCTGCGCGGCGAATTCGAGACGCTGCACAAGCGCCGCTTTGGTTTCGTGGACGAAACGAAAGCGCTGGTCATCGATGCCGTCGAGGTCGAAACTGTCGGAGGCGGCGGTGACGATCCCGAAACGACCCTTGCCGCGACGGCTTGCCGGGACGTTTCGGCCGCGCGCCGCACGCGTTTCTTCTCACAGGGCAAATTCCACGACGCGGCGGTGATCCTGCGCGAGGAACTGTCTCCCGGCAATCTCGTGTCGGGCCCTGCCATCATCATCGAGAAGAACCAGACCGTCATCATCGAGGACGGCTGGCAGGGCGAGCTGACGGCACGGAACCACATCGTGCTGAAGCGGGTGAAGGCGCTGGCGACCGAAGCGGCGATCGGCACCGACGCCGATCCGATCATGCTGGAGATTTTCAACAATCTCTTCATGTCGATCGCCGAGCAGATGGGTGTGACGCTGCAGAACACCGCCTATTCGGTGAACATCAAGGAGCGGCTGGACTTCTCCTGCGCCGTGTTCGACGCCGCCGGCAATCTGGTGGCCAACGCGCCGCACATGCCCGTCCATCTTGGCTCGATGGATGCCTCCGTCGCCACCGCGATCCGCGAGAACAAGGTGATCCGCCCCGGCGACGTGTTCCTCATCAATGCGCCCTATAATGGCGGCACCCACCTGCCCGACCTCACCGTCTGCACGCCGGTGTTCGACAAGGAAGGCAAGGCGATCCGTTTCTGGGTGGCCAGCCGCGGTCACCATGCCGACATTGGCGGCATCGCGCCCGGCTCCATGTCGCCGCTGGCCACCAATATCGAGGAAGAAGGCGTATATATCGACAATTTCAAGCTGGTCGACGCCGGCCGCTTCCGCGAGGCTGACCTTTCGGCCTTGTTGACCGGCGGGCGTTACCCGGTGCGCAACCTGACCCAGAATATCAACGACCTGAAGGCCCAGATCGCGGCAAACGAAAAGGGCGTCGCTGAACTCGACAAGATGATCGCGCAGTTCGGCGAGGAGGTGGTCGAGGCCTATATGGGCCATGTGCAGGACAACGCCGACGAAAGCGTGCGCCGCGTGCTCGACCAGCTCCCCGACGGCGAATTCGCCTATGAGATGGATCAGGGGTCGTGGATCAGGGTGAAGATCACCATCGACCGGCAAAAGCGCGAGGCGACCGTCGACTTCACCGGCACTTCCGGGCAACGACCTGACAATTTCAACGCGCCGCAGCCGGTGACGCGGGCGGCCGTGCTCTATGTCTTCCGCCTGCTGGTCGACGGCGACATTCCGATGAATGCCGGCTGCCTGCGGCCGATCCGCCTCGTGGTGCCGGAGGGCTCGATGCTCGCGCCGCATTATCCGGCGGCCGTTGTTGCCGGCAATGTCGAGGTGAGCCAGGCGGTGACCAACTGCATGCTGGGCGCGACCGGCGCCATGGCCGCCGCGCAGGGCACGATGAACAACCTGACCTTCGGCAACGACCAATACCAGTATTACGAAACGATCTGCTCCGGTGCGCCAGCCGGTCCCAGCTTCTCGGGCGCCGATGCGGTTCACACGCATATGACCAATTCGCGTCTCACCGACCCGGAGATTCTGGAATCGCGTTTCCCCGTGGTGCTTGAGGATTTCCACATCCGCCCGGATTCCGGCGGTCGCGGAAAGTGGTCGGCCGGCAATGGCACGCAGCGCACCATCCGTGCGCGCGAAAAGCTCGAATTCGCGATCCTGAGCGGCCATCGCCGCGTTGCGCCCTTCGGGCTGGAGGGCGGTGAGCCGGGCCAGCTAGGCAAGAACCTCGTGCGCCGCGCCGACGGCTCGGTCGAGACGCTGGGCGGCTGCGCGCAGACCGTTCTGGAAGCCGGCGAAGCCTTCATCATCGTCACTCCGACCGGCGGCGGCTACGGCAAGGCTTGATACTTAATTCCTTGTACGGAAACGGTTCCGGAAACCGCTTCGTGCAAGAGCGAAAGACTGGAGCGTGATGACGGCTTCCAAAATCGTCATCACGCCATTATTCGTCGAGCTTGCGGATGTTAACTCCGCCGCGCCTGTGGACGAGCGCCAAAGGAGTGAACCGCCCCGCAAGATCCTTCTTCACCACAGACAGCCCTTCAAAGCTGCGTGCCGGGGAACAGCAGATCAATGAAACGCTCCGCTGTCGGTTGCGGTTCGTGATTGGCTAGACCAGGCCGCTCATTGGCTTCGATGAACACATAGTCCTTCCGTTCGGGGTTGCGCACCATGAAGTCGATGCCGACCACGGGGATGTCGATCGCTTCGGCGGCGCGGCAGGCAGCCTCCACCAGCTTCGGGTGTACCTTGGCGGTGACGTCATGAATGGTGCCGCCGGCATGCAGATTGGCAGCCTTGCGAACAACGATCTTGCGACCGTCGTCCAGCACCGTGTCGAGGCCTAATTCCTGCTCGACAAGACAGCGCCTGGTCTCGGCGTCGATCGGAATGCGACTTTCCCCACCGGTCGCGGCGGCGCGGCGACGCGATTGCACCTCGATGAGCTTTCGTATCGTGCTTTTGCCGTCGCCGACGACGCGGGGCGGACGCCGCAGCGCCGCGGCGACCAGCTTTCTGTCTATGACCACCAGCCTTAGGTCTTCTCCCTCGAAGCATGCTTCCAGAAGCACGCGCTCGCACACGGTGCGCGCCTGCCTGATTGCTGCTTTCAGGTCTTTCATCGTCGTGATGCCGACCGAGATGCCGCGCCCCTGTTCACCACGGGCCGGCTTGACCACAAGCTTGCGGTGGCGTGCGAGAAACGCCTCCATCTCGGCCTCTCCGGCTTCTGCTTCCATCTGATCGGGCACCACGAGACCCGCTTCCGATACGAAACGGCGCGTCGTCGCCTTGTCGTCGCAGATCGACATCGCAATGCTGGAGGTGAGTTCAGAGAGGCTTTCGCGGCAATGTATCGATCTGCCGCCATGCGAGAGGCGAAAGAAGCCGCCTGCCGCATCGGTTATCTCCACCTGGATGCCACGCCGCAAAGCCTCGTCGACAATCAGCTTCGCATAGGGGTTCAGCGCGCCGTAGGACTCGATCGGCAGGGCAAAGAATTTTTCGTTGATCGCGTTCTTGCGCTTCACCACGAAAAGCGGAACGCGTCGGAAGCCCAGTTTTTCATACAGCTTGATGGCCTTGTCGTTGTCATGCATGACCGACAGGTCGACATAGCTCAGGCCCCGCGCCTGGAAATGCTCGGCCAGCTTGCGAACGAGGCGCTCGCCGATGCCCGGCTGGCGTGCCTGCGGGTGAACCGCCAGGCACCAGAGGGAGGCACCGCACTCGGGATCATCGAACAGCCGCTGGTGATCGATGCCGGTTACCGTGCCGACGATCTGGCCAGTGACATCGTCCTGCGCGATAAAATAGGTCACCGCGCGATTGTCCCTTTCGGTCGAGAAGAAATCCGGCCGCACCTGTACCATGCCGCAAGCACCGTAGACGGCATTGATGCCTTCGACATCCGCCTCTGAAGCGAAACGGCGAATGGTAATGCCACGCATGCGCCGATTGCCGCCACGATAAGTGGAGAGGTCCAGTCGGTATGTGTGCGAGGGATCGAGAAATATCTCCTGTGGCGCCGAAGCCAGCAGCACATGGGGATCGCGCACGTAAAAGGCGATGTCGCGGCTGGCGGGCGCTTCCTCGCGGATTTCCGTCAGCAGCGCGGCGTTGTCCTCGAATGTCTGCGCGAACAGCAATCGGCCCCAGCCGCAATCGAGCGCGACATTGCGATTTCCCGAAGCCCCGCCGGCTTTCCTGCGGCCAGGATAGGTGCCGGCATTGGACGTTTCGCGCAACCGTGTCAGGCGATGCGAAACGGCCTTGGTATTTCGCGGCCGGGAATGAAGGGTGGCGACGTTTTCATGCTTCTTCATGTTACGCCTCCTGTGCCTGCAGCCACATTTCCAGAAGGCCAGCCTGCCACAGTTCGGAACCGCGCAACGGCGTGATGTGCTCGGAGGGACTTGCAAACAGCCGTTCCAGGTAGTCCCGACGGAAAAGCCCGCGTTCGCGCGCCGCGCGCGAGGAAAGCGCATCGCGCAGCATGTCGAGATAAGGGCCGGCAATATATTTGAGTTGCGGAACCGGGAAGTAGCCCTTCTTGCGGTCGATCACGTCGCTCGGAACCACCTTGCGCGCCACGTCCTTCAGGATGCCCTTGCCGCCGTCGCGCAATTTTTCTTCCGGCGGAATGCGTGCGGCGAGTTCCACCAGCTCATGGTCGAGGAAGGGTACGCGCGCCTCCAGCCCCCAGGCCATGGTCATGTTGTCGACCCGCTTCACCGGGTCATCGACCAGCATCACATTGCTGTCGAGCCGCAGCGCCCGGTCCACCGGCGTATCGGCGCCGTCGCGCAGAAGCTGCTCCCGCAACAGATCGCCGCTGTAATCGCGATCCGGCATCCAGTCGGACGCGAGCTGCGTTTGCAATGTTTTGTGGGAGCGATCCCGGAAGGCCTTGCCATAGTCTTCCACCACGTCGTTGGAGTCTGTCAGTGGCGGATACCAGTGATAACCGCCGAACACCTCGTCCGCCCCCTGCCCGGACTGCACCACCTTGATGTGCTTCGATACTTCCTTCGACAGCAGGTAGAAGCCGACATTGTCGTAGGAAACCATCGGCTCGGACATCGCCGCAATGGTTCCCGGCAAAGCGTCCATCAATTGATCGGAAGGCACGAATATCTTGCGGTGGTCGGTGCCGAAATGGCTGGCGATAAGGTCGGAATAGATGAATTCGTCGCCCTTCTCGCCATTCGCCTCCTCGAAGCCTACGGAAAAGCTCATCAGGCCGCGCTGCCCCGCTTCCGCGAGCAATCCGACGATAAGGCTGGAATCGACACCGCCGGAAAGCAGAACGCCGACCGGGACATCCGCGATCATGCGTCGCTTCACGGCAAGTC
>Ga0187815_10000705_pt1 | contig 16033 bp, 12 predicted proteins | sample NC_S_5_FD_132962 | JGI IMG/M metagenome (GOLD analysis project Ga0187815, IMG submission 132962) | Wetland sediment microbial communities from Neuse River Estuary, North Carolina, USA - ASW-S_5 | ecosystem: Environmental > Aquatic > Freshwater > Wetlands > Sediment | place: USA: North Carolina...
CCGCCTCCGCACACATAATCGCGCTCCGCTTCTGCCCGGCCAGTTTCATCAATCGGTTTAACCCTGCTTCGAATTCGGAGGTCTGCATATAATCGGCAAAGCCACGAAATGAAGTATTGCGCCAGCCCATGTTCGGCGAATCGCGTCGCGCCCGTCGCAATCCGCCGAGCTCCTTCATGTGCACGTATTGGATCCTCGCGCTTCGAAGCGCCCTTGCGAGTGAGTCGCTGTTGAATTGTGGATTGTGACGTGATTTCGGAATCGTGCGAACGTCGATGAGTCGCTCGACGCCGTTCGACTTCAACAGCGCGATGAACTCGTCGATAGGACGAGTCGAGTGCCCAATCGTGAAAATGGTCCGTACCTGGGATTGTTTCGCCGCCCCCATCCTTCTACATCATACGAGGAACCTGTGCTGCGCTGAAGGCCGCAGCGCTACATTTAAACCTCAAACCAAATCAAAACCGCGCGGCGAGACGCCCACGCCACAAAGCAAAATCAAGCCGCGACCTACAAACGTTCTCACGCAGACTCTTCAGCCCTTGGGGGCCGACCAAAGTACTGAGTGAACGCCTAGCTTACGACCCACCGCCTCCGCGAGAATTCCGCTTCTGACTTTCGCTTAGCGAAGGCATAATAGATTCTCGTTCGACTCACGGAACGAAACCAGCTCCCGAAACCGAACCACAAATCCTTCAACTACCTCGAGAGAACGATGGCTGAAATCAGCGCTCTGTTTTGGGACAACGGCGGCGTCATTCTAACCAACGGCTGGGATCGCGACGCTCGGCAGCGTGCCGTCGAGAAATTCCAGCTCGATTGGGCCGATTTCGAAGATCGCCACGAACTCGTCCTCAACGCTTTCGAGACCGGCTGCCTCTCGCTCGACGATTACTTGAAGCGGACCGTCTTCTACCGCCAGCGCGCCTACACCCCTGATGACTTCAAGGAGTTCATGTTCGACCAGTCGCAGCCATACCCGGATTCGCTCGCTTTCGTTGGGACGCTTAGACGCGCACAGAAATATTTGATGGCCTCGCTCAACAACGAATCCTTCGAGATTAACGAATACCGCATCGCAAAATTCAAGCTCCGCGACTGTTTCGAAATCTTTTTTAGTTCTTGCTATCTCGGCGTCCGCAAGCCCAATCTCGAAATTTATAATCTCGCGCTCAAAATCACGCAGCGGCAGCCGGCCGAATGTATTCTGATCGACGACCGTGATTTGAACCTAGAGTACGCCCGCGAATTGGGCATCAACACTATTTTGTACAAGAGTCTTTCGCAATTGCGCGACGACTTGGCGCGCTTTGGTGTCACCGCAGACCGGAACCCGCATTCAACCGTTGCTGGGCGATAATACAGAGGATAATCCAGAGAACGAGGAGGAGGGCACGCATGGAACTGGGAATGATCGGACTTGGCAAAATGGGCGGCTTCATGACTGAACGCCTCGTGCGGGGCAAGCATCGCGTGATTGGCTTCGACCGCGACACCACGGCCGTTCAACGCGTGGTCGATAAGGGCGCTAGCGGCGCCGACTCAATCCAGAAGCTTTGCACTCAGCTCAAACCGCCGCGAGCCGTTTGGCTCATGGTTCCTGCCGGGCCGCCCGTCGACCAAACCATAGACTTGCTGCTCCCGTTTTTGCAGCCGGAAGACACCATCATTGACGGCGGCAACTCGTACTACAAGGACTCCGTCCGTCGCGCCGCGGCCCTTGTCCCCAAGAAAATTAACTTTGTCGATTGCGGAACCAGCGGCGGCGTTTGGGGCCTTACCGAAGGCTACAGCATGATGGTCGGCGGCGATGCCGAAGTGGTCAAGCGGCTTGCCCCCATTTTCCAGACGCTCGCTCCCGCGCCGGACAAGGGCTGGGGCCGCGTCGGCCCAGCCGGGTCCGGGCATTTCGTAAAAATGGTCCACAACGGAATCGAGTACGGCATCATGCAGGCGTATGCCGAAGGGCTCGACCTGCTGCGTCACAAGGAGGCCTTCGGACTCGATCTACTGCAGATCTCGAAAATCTGGCAATTCGGCAGCGTCATCCGTTCCTGGCTGCTCGATCTGACCGTGGATGCGCTCTCGAAGAACCCGAAGCTCGAAGGCATCGGCGCTTACGTCACGGATTCGGGCGAGGGTCGCTGGACTGTAATCGAAGGAGTCGAACTCGGCGTCCCCCTCCCGGTGATTTCGGGCGCACTTGACATGCGTTTCCGTTCCCAGGATCCCGAGCCTTTCGCCAACAAGCTGCTCGCCATGATGCGTCACGAGTTCGGCGGCCACGCTGTGCGCTCGGCAGGGAATGACTGATGAACGCCTAATCACGGGCTAGAACCAATTCCCATGCACATGAACACGAAGGTCTCTCCCGACTTCGACTCGTTAAGCCGCACAGCCATGGACGAAACCATGCGAATCATCCGTGACGCTGTTGCGCAGCGGGGACGCTTTTCCATTGCGCTCTCGGGCGGCGAGACGCCCACCGGAATGTACCGCCTTTGGGCCCAAGAGCCGTATCGCCAGCAGACGCCCTGGAAGCAGGTCCACTTGCTTTGGGGCGACGAGCGTTACGTTCCCCACGATGATCCGCTCAGCAATTTCCGCTTGGCGCGTGAGACCTTCATTTCTCGTGTGCCCATTCCTCCCGAGAATGTTCATCCCATGCCGACTGTTTCGGCTCCGCCCGACAAGTCTGCCGAGACATACGAATTGGAACTGCGAAACTTCTTTGGCACTGAGCCCCCTGAAATTGACCTTCAACTCCAGGGAATCGGCCAGGAAGGCCACACTGCATCGCTTTTCCCCGGCTCACCCGCACTCGAAGAAAAGCAGCGCTGGGTCCTCGCCGTCAAAGTTGCGGCAACGCCTCCGCAGCGCGTGACGCTAAGCCCTGTCGTCCTGAATCGCGGCCGCAATACGATTTTCCTGGTTTCCGGCGCCAAGAAACGCGAAATCATTGCCGCGCTTCGAAGCGAGCCGGATTCGAAGACCAGTCGGTATCCAGCCGCTCGAATTCAGCCCCCCGGAGGGGTTCTCTGGATGTTGGATAAGGCCGCCGCCGGTTGAACATCCTCTCCGCCCCGATCTGCCGACTTCGCTTTAGCTTGCCCCTTCTCTTGCCGAAACCTTGCCTGTCCTTGAACGTCTAATTCATTTCGATCGCGCCTCGGCCTGTAACGAAATCGCGCGTCGTCGCGTTCTACTAAGGGGCGTTAAATCATGCACTTTTTCCTGCCTCGGGTTAACATAGGCATTTCGGCTGGTCAGCGGTAAGGAGTGGTAGTGCGCAATCTCGTGAATTCGAAGAGCATCGTAAAGCTAACCCTGCTTGGTGCCCTGGCAACTCTGGCACTGGCCGCCGGTTGCGCGAACACCGCGCAGACCGCGCCTAATTTGGCCGTACCTGTGTCTGTTGCCAAGGCCGTGCAGAAAACTGTTCCCATCGAGTTGAACGCGATCGGTTCCGGCGAGGCCTACAGCACCATTTCCATCAAGGCGCAGGTGAATGCCGTCCTCGAGCAAGTGCATTTCACCCAGGGCGACTTCGTGAAGAAAGGCGATCTGCTCTTCACCCTGGACGCCCGGCCCTTTCAAGCTGCCCTCGACCAGGCCCAAGCCAATGTCGCTCACGATAAGGCCCAGGCCGGACTCAACGAGGTGCAAGCCGAACGCTACGAGAAATTGCTTGCCGCCGGCGTGGCTCCCAAGGAACAGTACGATCAGGTGAAAGCCTCCGCTGTCGCTCAAGAAGCAGCCGTGCAAGCCGATGAAGCTGCCGTTCAGGCCACGAAGCTCCAACTCCAGTATTGCCAGATCTACTCTCCGATCGACGGCCGCACAGGCGCCTTGCAGGTCTATCCGGGAAATATCGTCAAGCAAAACGATGTCCCGATTCTCGTTGTGATCAACCAGATCACGCCGCTTTACGTCGACTTCTCGATTCCCGAGCAATATCTCGGTGTCGTCAAGAAATACATGGCTCGAGGAAAACTGCGGGTCGAGGCCACGCCTTACGGCGACACAGTTGCCGAAGCCGGCTATCTCACATTTGTGGACAACTCCGTCGACGCCAACACCGGCACAATCAAGCTGAAAGCTACATTTGCGAATCCCGATCACCGTCTCTGGCCCGGCCAATTTTCGACCGTCTCGTTGCGCTTGGCCGAAGAGGAGAACGCCACCGTGGTTCCCTCGCAGGCTGTGCAGACTGGCCAATCAGGAGATTTCGTCTACGTCGTGGGACAGGATATGACCGCCGAGCAGCGCCCCGTGAAGGTCGCGCGCACCATTGGCGGGGAGTCGGTGATTTCGCAGGGAGTTGCTGCTGGTGAGACCGTCGTCACCGATGGCCAGCTCCGCCTGATCCCCGGCATAAAGGTGCAGATGCGCACGGGAAGCTAAGAATCGCTGCGAAGACAGAAGGGGAGGGAGTTCATGTCCAGTCCAGAAGCAGCCCCGCGCCGGAGCAGGTGCTTTTGCAGATGTTAATGGGTGCGTGGATCGCAAGGTCCATTTCGGTTGTTGCGACTCTGGGAATTGCCGATCTGCTGCGCGATGGACCAAAGAATGCCCAACAACTTGCGTCGGCCACCTCGGCCCATGCCGATTCGCTCTATCGCGTGATGCGGGCGCTCGCCAGCGGCGGCGTTTTTACCCAGGGAGAGGACGGTCGTTTCGGTCTGACGCCGCTAAGCAAATGCCTGCGCAGCGACGCCGCGAATTCCTTGCGCAACGCCGCCAGCTTGTATGGATTGCCCTTTGCCTGGCGGTCTTGGGGCGAGATGATCGAGTGTGTCAACACTGGTGAAACCGGCTTCAAACGCGCGTTCGGCCTGGACAGTCCCTTTGAATACTTATCGAAACACCCGGATGAAAGTGCGATTTTCAACGCGGCTATGACGGGAGATATCACGCAATGCAGGTCCGGCTATCGCGGAAGGGTACGAGTTTGGCAAATTCCGGAAGATCGTGGATGCGGGCGGCGGGCATGGAAGCCTCCTTATAACGATCTTGCGGCGCCATGCTGGTCCTCGGGGGGTTGTGTTCGACCTGCCGCACGTCGTCACCGGCGCGCAGCGGGCGATCGAAGCAGCGGGTCTCGCCGGTCGCTGCGAAACGGCGGCAGGAGATATGTTCGAATCGGTGCCTGTGGGCGCCGACGCCTACGTGATGAAGTCCATCGTGCACGCGTTCGGCGCGCCATTCTGCCGGATGGTCGGCTACTGATCGTCGAGCGTGTGGTTCCCACGGGCAACGAGCCATCTGCGAATAAGTTGGCCGACCTACAAATGCTGGTAATGTCCGGCGGGCGGGAACGGACGCCCCGCGAGTTCGAAGAGTTTTTTGCCGCCGGAGGATTCAGGCTTGCGAAGATCCACAGCACAGCGGGATTCTTTTCCATCATGGAAGGCGTCCCGGCTTAGCACCAGGCATTGCTGTATAGCCAAGCGGATCTAGATGAGCATTGCCGCCATTTTTATTCGTCGCCCCATCATGACGACCCTCGTCATGATGGCCATCCTTCTTTTCGGCATCCTTGGCTACCGCGCGCTTGCCGTCAATGATCTGCCCAACGTCGATTACCCCACCATTCAGGTCACCGCCGTTTTGCCCGGCGCGAATCCCGACACGATGGCTTCCGCCGTCGCAACTCCCCTCGAAAAGCAGTTCTCCACCATCGCCGGCATCGATTCGATGACCTCCAGCAGCTTCTTGGGTCAAACGCAGATCACGTTGCAGTTTGATCTAAGCCGCAATATCGACGGCGCCGCCCAAGACGTGCAGGCCGCGATCGCGCGGGCGGCTCCTCAGCTTCCGCCCAACATGCCTACGCCGCCGACCTACAATAAAGTCAATCCGGCGGATTCGCCCATCCTGTACGTCGCCATGGGTTCGCAGACTCTCCCGCTCTACGTCGTCGACCAGTACGCCGAAACCATGATGGCCCAGCGCATTTCCATGGTGAAAGGCGTTGCGCAGGTTCAGGTTTACGGCGGGCAAAAATACGCAGTCAGAATCCAGCTCGACCCCCAGGCGCTCGCCGCCCGACAGATCGGGATCGACGACGTGCAGCGCGCTGTGCAGAGCGCGAATGTCAACCTGCCCGTGGGCACCCTCTACGGCGAGCACCGCGCCTTCACCCTGCAGGCCAACGGCCAGCTAACTCGCGCCGCGCTGTACCGCCCGCTGATCGTCGCCTATCGCAACGGCTCGCCGGTGCGTCTCCAGGATCTTGGCAACATCTTCGACAGCGTCCAGAACAACAAAGTCGCTGGCTGGTGGAATGAAACCCGGTCGGTTGTTCTCGCCATTCAGCGCCAGCCCGGCACCAACACCATCGAAGTCGTCGACGCCGTGAAACAGCTCCTGCCGCAGTTCCGCGCCGTCATTCCGCCCGCCGTTGCCATGCAGATCCTGTACGACCGGTCCGTCTCCATTCGCGAATCCGTTGGTGACGTCAAGTTCACCCTTTTCCTTGCCATCGTGCTTGTCGTCCTCGTGATCTTCCTCTTCCTGCGCAATCTTTCCGCAACCGTCATTCCCAGCATTGCGCTGCCCATGTCCATCATCGGCACCTTCGCCGTCATGTACGAACTCGGCTACACAGTCGACAACCTCTCCTTGATGGCCCTCACGCTCTCCGTCGGTTTCGTGGTCGACGACGCTATCGTCATGCTCGAGAACATCGTTCGTCACATGGAGCTCGGCGAAGGCGTTATGGAAGCGGCCCTCAAAGGCTCGAGAGAGATCGGCTTCACCATCGTCTCGATGACCCTCTCACTCGCCGCCGTCTTTATTCCCGTACTCTTTATGGGCGGAATCATGGGGCGCCTGCTGCACGAATTCTCGGTCGTGATCATGGCGGCCATTCTCGTTTCCGGCTTTGTCTCACTGACCCTCACGCCTATGCTCTGCAGCCGCTTCTTGCGCCCCCAAGCAGGTGCCAAGCACAGCCGCATCTACATGTCGCTCGAACGATTCTTTGCGCGATTGCACAACGGCTACGACACATCACTGCGCTGGGCCCTTCGCCACCGCCTTTTCGTGATGAGCGTTTCGGGCCTGATCCTCGTGATTACCGTCTGGCAATTTGCCCGCATGCCCAAAGGCTTTTTGCCCGCCGAGGATAATTCCGAGATCTTCATCTCCACGGAAGCAGCGCAGGGAATTTCGTTCGATGGCATGAGAAGACACCAGCAAGAACTGAACCACGTCGCTGCGACCGATCCGAATACCAAGGGATTTTTCTCGGCCATCGGCGGTTTCAGGTCCGGAAATTCCGGCGTTATCTTTTTGGAACTGGAAGATCCTAACGACCGTCCCAAAATCCCCAGTCAAACTATGTTGCAGCTTGAACAGAGGTACGGCGGCGTCCCGGTCATCGGTGGCACGATCCACGCGCTTGCGCCCTTGTTCGCGCACCATCCCACGGTTGATGACGTCATTCAAGAGCTGCGCCCCAAGTTAGCTACCGTCGCCGGCATCAATTCCTACATGCAGAACCTGCCCCCCATTTCGGTTGGCGGCCAGCTCACCAAGAGCGAGTATCAACTCACGCTGCAAAGCCCCGATACCGAAGAGCTTTATCGCAACGAAGCCATCTTCGAACGCAAAATGGCCCAGCTTCCGGGTCTGCTGGATGTGACTAGCGACTTGCTGATTAGCAATCCGCAGGTGACCGTCGATATCGATCGCGACAAAGCCTCCGCTCTCGGCATCACCGCTCAGCAGGTCGAGGATGCGCTGTACACCGCTTATGGCCAGCGCCAGATCTCAACCATCTATGCCCCCAACGATGAATATTGGGTGGTCATGGAGCTGGAAGACAAATATCAAGCCGATCCCGCCGCGCTCTCGCTGCTCTACATCCATTCCAGCTCGGGCGCTCTCGTTCCGCTGAATGCGGTGGCCAAGCTGACCACGAGCCTCGGCCCCTTGACCGTCAACCATCTTGGCCAGCTCCCCGGCGTCACGGTTTCTTTCAACCTCAAGCCCGGCGTGGCCATCGGCGATGCAGTGGACGAAATCAAGCAGCTCGCTCGCGAAACCATGCCCCCGACCATCACCGCCCAATTTCAAGGCACCGCGCAAGCCTTTGAGTCGTCGTTAACTGGCCTCGGCATTCTGCTGCTGATGGCCATACTCGTGATTTACATCGTCCTCGGCATTCTCTACGAAAGTTTCATTCACCCCATCACGATTCTTTCGGGCCTCCCCTCCGCCGCGTTCGGAGCCTTGTTGACCCTGCAAATCTTCGGCATGAGTCTCGACTTGTACGGTTTCGTCGGAATCATCATGCTCATCGGCATCGTCAAGAAAAACGCCATCATGATGGTCGACTTCGCCATCGACCGCGAGCGCAACGAACAGAAGCCCGCCGCCGAAGCGATCTACGAAGGCTCCCTCATCCGTTTTCGTCCGATCATGATGACAACCATGGCTGCGCTTATGGGTACTTTGCCCATCGCCATGGGATCAGGCGCTGGCGCCGATTCGCGCCGTCCGCTTGGCCTCGCCGTAGTCGGCGGCCTAGTTTTCTCGCAGCTCGTTACCCTGTACCTCACGCCCGTGTTTTACACCTACATGGATTCGTTCCAGACTTGGACGCAGCGCCGCTTCCGCCGAACACCCGAAGAAGAGCCGCATCTCGCCTCCGCCGATTGAGCCCCACCGGCTGGCCGGTCGCTGTCATCCCTGCGTTAAAGCCCTGTCATCCCGAGCGAAGTCCCGCGTTCTTGCCTTTCCCACGCGCAGCCGTGGGATCTCTCTTCTCTTCACTCCCGTCTTTAGTGCTGCCCCTGACCGAAAGTACAGCCGCCACCCTGGCATGTCGTACCATTGACGCCGCATTTCCCCCTCCCTAACATTGATTGCGGCATCGGAACAACCTGGTCGGGGCCAGGAATTGGTCGACAAAATGCCGTTTGCCGCTGATCTTCCAAGAGACATTCGATTAAGACGTAAGCGACGCGGCCCTCGTATGAATTCTCGCGTCCCTGTCACCATCGAGTGGAATCGCCCCGCAGGTCCCTTGTATTTCGAACCCGCATTCACGCGTGTCGTCAACAACTACGGCTGTCTGCTCGTCAGCCCAAAGGAAATCGAGCTTCAACAGCGATTGCGCTTGACGAATCTCGCCACCAACCAGTGCTCCTCTGCCGTTGTCGTCTGGAAAGGTCCTCAGCGCGTCGACGGATGGGAACTGGGCGTGGAGTTGGTTTCGCCTGAAATGGGTTTTTGGGGTGTCGACTTTTGAAGAATAATTCGGGAATCCCAGTCTCGAGAAAAACCGACCCGCGCGCCTCATCGATGACCGCGGCTCGCTCCTTTGGTCCGCCCATCATTCTCGAGCGGCCGAAGCACAAGCCCTTAGCCAATGGCGAGAATCACCTTGCCCAGCGCGTGATGCTTCGGGTCCACGCCAACATCCACGTCGCTTTGCACGGCAAGGAAGCGACATTCAAAGTCACCACCGTGAGCGTGAATAAGCAGGGCGCTCTCGTTGTAATGGAGCGCAGTCTCCCGCCCGATACGCGGTTGATTCTAGAGCACGCCCAGACCCGCGAGCGCATCGCCTGCCGTGTCACGCGTCCGGCGCGCGAAATGCCTGAGGGTTTTCACGTTCCCATCGAATTCGATTCTCCCGCGCCCGATTTTTGGAAAATCGCTTTTCCGCCTTCCGACTGGCACCCCACCGACTAAAGCTTTTCGTCGCCTGTTCCTTCGCCTTTCCGTAATGAGCCGATCAACGCAATCAAACCTCTCACCGTTGTCCCCACGGCAAATCCCGCAAATCCAGATTTCCTCCCGACAAAATCACTCCGACCCTTTTTCCCTCAGCCCCAATTTTCCTCCCCAGCACCGGCGCAGCGGCCACCGTGCCTGAGGACTCGACGACAATTTTCATTCGCTCCCAGACAAGCAGCATCGTCGAAACGATATCCTCCTCCGATACCAGCGAAATTTCGTCCACCCGCTCGCGCAAAATCCCGAAAGTTAACGGGCAGAGCGTAGCGCGCAACCCGTCCGCCATCGTGTGAGCCTTCGCCGCAGGCTCAATTTTGCCCGAGGCCAGCGACCGCGCCGTATCGTCCGCATTGCGCGGCTCGCCTCCAACCACCCGAATTCCCGGCCGCAAACTCTTCGCCGCGATCGCTGTCCCGCTGAGCAATCCTCCTCCGCTCACGGGACTGATGATCACGTCCAGGTTCGGAACTTGCTCGAGCAATTCGACCGCCGCCGTCCCTTGCCCCGCGATGACGCGAACGTCGTTGTACGGGTGAACAAGGTGCGCGCCGGTCCGGCTTATCACCTCACTCGCCGTAGCTTCGCGTGCCGCAATATTCGGCTCGCATTCCGTAATCTTCCCGCCGTATGCCTCGACGGCGCGCTTCTTCACCGGCGACGAATTCGATGGCATGACCAGAAACGCGGGAATGCCGCGCCAGCGGGCCGCCAGCGCCAGCGCCGCCGCGTGGTTTCCCGATGACGGCGCGACCACGCCGTGCTTCGCCTCCTCGTCGCTCAGCGAGAAAACGGCATTCGTCGCGCCCCGGATCTTGAACGACCCCGTTTTTTGCAGGTTCTCGCATTTGAAGTAAATTTCTGCCCCGGCAATGTCGTTGAGCGACGACGCTGTCAGAACCGGCGTTCGATGAATTCGCGGAGCGATCCGCCGGTGCGCTTCATGAATCAACTGCAAATCAGGAACTGCGATCGTGCTGGTCGGCGCTTCTGTTTTCATTTTCCCTTCCATATCGAATTCCCGCGAGGCATTATGACACGTGCCAACCCGGTGCAGGGAACTGGCCCTTACCTCTTTTCTGCGTTCGGGCAATGCCCAATTGACTCAATCGCCGCCAACATCCGTCACACCGCTTGACTCCGTTTTCTGCGGGTGCCATCCTTCATCCATCACCCCTTCCGGCAGTTCGCCCTTAACAATTTGCGCAGGAGATCGCCAATGTCCGATCAAGAACGCCGTATCGCTCCCCGCAAGGAATGTTCAGTCCCGCTTCGATTTCGTGTGATTGAGACTCGACGCCCAAGCGGCGCGCCCTCGCAAGGGACTCCGCCTTCCATGCCGGACGCGGCGACTCAAAGCAACTTTGGCATGCTGGAAGGGCAGGCCCAGAATCTATCGGAGCGTGGCCTTTACTTCGTTTGTTCCGAGAAGGTTGACGTCGGCCAGGAGGTCGAGATGTTCTTCACCATCCCCGCCGAACTGACCGGTCGCGGCCCCGAGGACGTCCAGTGCAGGGCCCGCATCGTCCACGCTGAACCCTTGGAGCGCGATCGTGATCTGACCGGGGCCGGTGTCGTCGTCAAGCGCTTTGAAGCTCTCGCGCGCCTCTACCGTTTTCGCCATTAGGACTCGGGCGCCACTAGAGAATTGTCGCGAAGCTACCGAAACCTGTCATTCCGAGCGGAGTCTCGCGCGCTCTTTTCTTTCCCACGCGCAGCGTGGACGCGAGATGCAGTCGAGGAATCTCTCTTCAGCTTGGGAATCCCCGCGTAAACGTGTTACTTCTCCCCGCCTGGCACCACAAACGTGACCTTCGCAGACGTCGTGTTGTCGAATCGATCCGAGACTTGCACCGCGATTGTGTGTTCACCCGGAGAAAGTTTCTGCAGCTCGATCCGGTAGCTCTGCTTCGGCGCGTCTGAAAGCAATCCGACCGGATAGATAATCTGCCAGTCGCCCGCATCGAGACTATACTCCGCTCGCGCCAGCGCCTCGCCGCCCGCGCTCACGCCTTCGAAGGTCACCGTCGCGGCCGGTGAATGTGATTCCGCGCGCAGGGTCTCAATCCGCGGCGGTGTGTTGGCGACTTCGAACCGGTCGCTTTCCCGTTCGCTGGTTAGCGCCTGATCGGCGGGGTTCGACGGCGAGTCCGATGCCACAATCCTGAGGTAATACGCGCCGTCCGGCATCGTGTTGGTATCCCACGCATAATAATGTTGCGTGACCCTGTCCTTCAGCAGCCGCCAGTTTTTCTCGCCTTCCCCTCGGTAATAAATCGTGAACACCAAATCGTCATCGTTGTCGTCGTGTGCTTCCCAGATAACACTCTGGTATCCCTTATCTTGGAATCCCTGCGGAGGCACTTCCACCCTCGGCGGCTTGATGAACATCTCTCCGTTCGCCGGGCTCGGCGAAAAGGTGCCCGGACGTTGAGGCATTCGCAATTGCACGTTCATTGGCGCGCCTGGATTCGGCGGTGGCGCAAATCCTTGCACTCGAATTCCGGGATCCTGTATGGCGACGTCGTCGATTGCAGGCGCGACGTTCTTCGGCTGATACGCGAGGCTGACCCAGGAGATGTTGGGCGCGCCTTCGGTGTCGAGAAATACTGCCTTCCACTGCGCGAATCGTGCTGGCGGGCAATTTACTCCTGCCTCGTTCGGATCCTTGTACGGGCCCGCCCACGAGCTCCAGTTGTTCTCGGGGCTCGATGTGTTGCCCGACCGCACGTAGAAGGCCAGCTTGCCCTTTGTGGCTCCGTTTTCGCCCCACCACGTCAATCGTCCCCAGTGTGAAAAAATCCTGGCGTCGAACGTGTCGGACTCGAAGCTGCCTTCCTTCGCGTAGCCTGGTCCTAGCGCAAAAATTTTGCCCGGATTGGCAGTCGCGGCGAACACCTTCCCGTCCGCCCCGGCTATCAGGCTGGTCACTTGCGCCGACTCCGACTTTGCCACGCTCGAAAACACGTCGTTGCCTTCCAGTTCGATGATGGTTCCCTTGTCTCCCGTGCCCAGCAGCAATTTCCCAGACGGCGAGAATCCCGTGGCGAAGACCAGGTCCTCCCGCGACGTCCACAGCGTCTCCGGCGAATCGTCCGGCGATATTTTCACCACCACTGCGCCGCCTGTCGCCGAAGCGAAATAGGCCAGCGGCGCGACGGGCTGTGCCCCCGGCTGTTGCTGCTGCGTCGGCGTGATTATAACTGAGCCTCCGCTTTCACCCTGCGCCGTGACTACCGCCTGCGGCTGCGGCACAGGTTGTACCGGAGGCACCGGACGGAGCAGCGGCGTTTTCTCGCCAATCGATGCTGCATACAAATTCCCCTTCGCATCTTCCGCCAGCGAGGTCACTTCCTTCTTGTCCGTCTCGTACAGCACAAACGCATTTCCAGCCGCCGCAATTGCTTGCCCGCTCTTGTGTTCGATCCGCACGCGCACGATGAGCCCGCTCGGCTCCGTCCCAATCAGCAAATTTCCTTTCGCATCGAGCGCCAGCGATCGCGCATGTCTCTCGTCAGTCTGGTAGAAGACCTGCCCCTTGCCCTCCGGCGAAATGGCAAACACCTCGCCCTTGTCTCCCGTGCCCGCGAACAGCTCGCCCTCGCGGTTGATCACCAGTGCCCAGATGTATTTCGTTTTCGGATCGAAAAACACGCTCTTCTGCCTGTCCGTCGTCACTTTGTAGATCTTGCCGTCCGGCGACGTCGCCACGTAGAGGTTGTCCTTCGAGTCAAAAGCGATCGCCTGTGCCGCCAGTTCCGACGATTCAAACACCGTCGTGGCCTTCCCGGCATTGTCCAGCCGCACGACTTTCGCGTCTGGCCCGCCCGCCGCATACAGCCGGCCTCGCGAGTCGAGCCGCAGTTGCCAGATATAGGCCAGATTCGGATCCGAAAACGGGTCGAACTGCGGCGCCGGCATCAGCCTTCCATCGCTGCGAATGGCTAGGCCCTTGGGCGTGCCCTTTTCGAATTCAGCCGCGTCCGATTCGCGCCAGTAGCGCGTGTGCTCGGCGTACGTCAGCAAAGGAGACAGCAGCGCCGCCATCGCGCACACCAAAATTGTTCGGCTTCTCATAGTTCTCGAAACTCCTTGTTCCGTGGTTCACTTCACTGTGATCGTCAACAAGTGCTCGCCCGCTATCACCTGGTGCATTTCCACCGACCATTGGCCGGCGGTCGACTGCCACAGCAGCCGCGTCCCTCCCGGATTCTGCCGCTGGTTCAGCACATTGATTTCGGACACGGGTGCGTTCGGCATTTCCTTGTCTTCGACGAGCAGCGTTGGTGTGGGTTGCAGTAGGGTGGCATAAAGACGGTCGTTTTGCCGCGTACGGTTGACCAGCTTGATCAATTCCTCTAGACCCGGCAACTGCGCCTGCGAACTTGCCGCCAGAAATTGCAGGTTTCGGTTCACCGTATCCGCGTCGCTGATCACCAACTGCAGCGTCCCGTGCGATACTTCCTCGGGAATCGAGATCGGCACTTCCTGGATGAACGGCGCTCCGCGATACGGTCGCATCAGCACCTTCACGGCCAGCCTCTCGCCGGGATGCACCTCGCTCTTTTCCACCCAGGCGTTTTCGATCATGGCCCAGCGCCGTTCCGTCAGCGCGGTAACTCGCAGGTGAATTCCGTTGATTTGCGGGATCTCGTAAGGATTCGAGTAGATTCTCGAGAACGCCGTTTCCACCGCCAGAGCGATCATCATCCCGCTCGGCACCGGAACGTCCGTCGGCGCAAACAGGTCCTGCAGTTTCACCGGCGTGTGTCCCTTGATGTCGATCGAGCCATCGAGTCGCAGCGTCAGTCCTTCGCCGTAGGACGGCGTGCCCACGATTCCGTTGTATGCCGCCAACGCGACAAGGATCGGCGTCAGTTGCGGGCTTTCGATCACTTCCAGATGGAAATCCTTGTTTGCCCCGGGAGTCACCAGGCTCACATCCATTGGAACCATGGGTGGTCCCGCGCCCAGTTCGCCCATGATCGCGGTCCGGCGATCTTGCGTCAACGTACCAATCACGCCGCCAGTTGTGATGATCTTCGTCGAAGCCATCGACGACGCCAGCGTCGTGATCACATGCGCGCGCGACATCGGCATCTTCACCGCGCCGTACCCGAAGATCGGGTGACCGCACGCCAGAATGCGATTCGCTTCCACCGTCGTTACCGTGCAGCCTGTGCTCAACGAAAAATCGCCGCGAATCAGGTCAACTCCCACCATATCGCCAGGCTTGAGCTGCGCATCCTCGGGCGACGCGGGCGCCGTTCCTCCCGCCATCGCAGCCACGCCCCACGATGAGAACTGCTTGTTGAACTCGGCCAGCGTTTGCGGGTAGATCCCGCCGGTGATCAATGGAGTCTCGATCGGAACCAAATACTGTCCCGCGCCTGCGGACACGGCAGTAAATTCCGGAGACAGCGGAACGCGCGCAGCCACTTCCGTTCGGGTCGGCTCGTTCACCGGGCCCGCCGGCATTGCTGCGGGTGCCGCTGACGCCTTCTCGACGTCCAGCATGTTCGCGATCGGCGTCACTCCTCCAATCGCTTCCTTCGTGAATATCCCCAGCTTCAGCGAGAGTGCCCCAGCCAGCTTCCCATCGAAATAAACGGGGCTGCCGCTCATACCTGCTACTACGCCATCGTGCTCCGCCTTGTCGCCCAGCAATTGGACCAAAATCACATCCTGCTTCGGACCCAGCGCGTTCTGCATCACTCCCAAAACCACCAGGTCTATCTTCTCCACCTGGTCGCCTTCATAAATCGTGTAGGCTACGCCTTTCATTCCCGGCTTGATTTCACTGAGAGGAATTGTCTCGGGCCCATCATCCGCGCGCACGGGGCGCTGCGAAGGGACCATCAAGGCGAGGATCACTACGGCGAGTACGAAGCACGTTCGGCGCAACAAAGGCATGGGATACCTATGATACCCAGCGGTCATTCGCGACGCAAATTGGCACGCTGGTTCCTTTCTTCTATGGTACTACCCCGCCCAAACCCCGGCTCTCTGTTCCGTAGCTTGAACGGACACAGGATTAGACGCCGAAAACACCCGTCGCGGCTACTCTTGTCGTTGCAATTCGCGTGCCATTACGACGAAGAGCTACCCCCTTCAACCACGGCAAGATAGGTCATCTCGCCTTCAAGATACGTCACCTCGGGTGCTCTCACTCTACCCTCGAAGGAACGCGCTTGCGGTTTTCAGGAACTCCGCCCATTTCTCCCCAATCACCGGACCATGGCCGCCATTCGGAACGATCCAAAGGCTCGCGTTCGGAATGGCTTTC
>Ga0187815_10000707_pt1 | contig 16012 bp, 12 predicted proteins | sample NC_S_5_FD_132962 | JGI IMG/M metagenome (GOLD analysis project Ga0187815, IMG submission 132962) | Wetland sediment microbial communities from Neuse River Estuary, North Carolina, USA - ASW-S_5 | ecosystem: Environmental > Aquatic > Freshwater > Wetlands > Sediment | place: USA: North Carolina...
CAGCCGTTCCAGGATCTGGAAGAACTTCGCGCCGCCGTAGGACTCGCCGTGGAAGGTCACCAGCAGGGTCTGCTGCGCCCAGCCGCTCTGCTCGCCCCAGGGCGCGTTGAGCACCGCCTCGTCAAGCATGGTGCACAACACGTAGCGCGCGGCCAGCGAGGTCTGCTGCGGGATGTTCGCCTGCTGCGCGTGGCTCTCGAACTTGCGCACCTGGGCCACCGCCTGCTCGCGCAGATGGTGCGCGTCCGGCGGCGTGGCGCTGTGGCGCAACTGTACCGCGAGCAGCAGCAGCGGGCTGGCCGCCTGTACCAGCGGGTTCGTGCCGCCGCCCAGGAAGGCGCTGATCTCGGCCGGCGTGGCCGCCACGCCGCGCGGCGCGGGTGCCGGCGGTGCGGCCGGCGGCGGTGGCGCGGCCGGCGCCGGAGCAGGTACCGGCGCGGGTGCTGCGCCGCGCGGACGCACCACGGTGGCATCACGCATCGGATCGTCGTCGAACGGGCCCTTCGGAGTACTCACATCACCCTCCTCGAATCGCCCACAGCTGCAGGTCCAGCCCGGCGAAGCCGCTGCCGAAGTGGAACGCGATGCCGCCGGAGGTCTTCAGCTCGCGCCACATCGCCGCATGGCGGTCGAACTCGAAATACAGGTAGCCGGCGTTGTACGGGATCTGCCGCGGCGCCACCGGCATCGGCGACACCGGGATGCCCGGCAGCTGCAGGTTCACCAGGTCGCGGATCTTCTCCACCGGACCGATCTTCGACTGCGCGGGCAACTGCCGGCGCAGCTCCTCGGATTTCACGTCGGCCTTTGCCGCCAGCACGAAGGCGGCGTTGTCCAGCAGGGTGAGGTCGGGCACCACCGCCACCCACACGCCGAACTTGCGCTCCTGCAGCGGGATCGGCGTGGCAGTCTGCTCCATCACCGCGCTGAGGCTGGCGCGCAGGGCGGCGATCACCGGCTCGAAACTCTCGCGTAGCGCCTCGTGGCGGTACGGCGGCAGCGCGGGCGGACGCTTGCCCGGCGCGGTGAAGGTGGCCAGCTCGCCGGCCATCGCCACCAGCACGCGGTACAGCTCCTCCGGGTGCAGCAGCGGCGCCTCGGCCAGGTGCGCCACCAGCGGCTGGCAGCGGTTCACCACCTGCAGCAGCAGGAAGTCGGCGATCTCCGCGGCGCCGCCGCGGTCGGTAAGCGCCACCCGGCTCGCCAGCGCCTCGCCGCGCTGGTGCAGCAGGCCCAGCAGTTCGGTGAGGAAGGTGACCAGCCGCGGCACCCCCTGGCAACTGAGGCCGGTGGGCATGAAGGCGTCGTCCAGCGCCACCCGGCGGTCGCTGCGGCATTCGACGATGCGCGCCAGCGGCATGCGGGTGAGCCCTTCCATCGGCTGCGACTGTGGCAGCAGGCGGCTACTCATGCCGCCGACTTCCAGCGGGGTCGCGCCGTCGGTGCTGCCCGAGGCGTCGCGCACCTCGGCCTCGCGCACGCGGAAGCGGAAGAGCTTCTCAGCCGGCGCCTCGGGGCGCCCGCTGTCGGGCTGGGTGGGCGAGCGCAGCGGCAGGGTGAGGAACACGGTCTGGTCGCGCCAGTTCGCATCCACGTCCAGCGGCGGCGGCAGCGGATCGTCGCCGGGCATCGCGAACGGCGTGCCGTCGGGGAAGATGCCGCGCGCGCGCTTGATGCCGAGCTTGCCGATCGCCAGCAGGTCCGCCTCCAGCTCCAGCTCGTGGAAGCCCCAGGCATGGGGCCGCAGGTTGCCGGCGCGCAGTTCGACGAAGCGCTCCAGGTAGCGTTCCTGCTGCTGCATGTGCTGGGGCCTGAGGAACAGGCCTTCGCTCCAGATCACCTTGTTGTTCTGCGTCATGCCGCTTGCTCGCTCATGGTTGTTCCGGTCTGCCCCGGGTCAGGGGCGGCGCGCCTGTTCCGCCCGTCGCACCGACTTCAGCCGCGCCAGCTGTTCCTCGTAGGCGCGGGCGAACTCGTCGCCGAACAGGCGGCGGAAGCATTCGTCGGGATTGCCCATCAGTTCCTCGAAGTGCTCGCGGTAGCGGTCCCAGTAGCGGCCCTTGCCGCCGAACGCGGCGCGTTTCGCGCCGCCATCGGCCTCGTGCTCGAAGCGGTCGGGATTGAAGTGCACCAGCAGCGACTCGAATGCCGCGCGCACGCCGGCCAGCATCGCCATCTGGTGGCAGCGGATGTCTTCGAAAGCGTCCTGGAACGCGGCGCTGCCGGAGAGGAACGCCGGCCCGGCAGGTGCCAGGATGCGCTGCACCGCCTCGTCCGCGGTGGGGGCGAACTTCAGCGGGTTGTTCTCCGAGCGCTGGATGATGGTCACCGGCAGGCGGAAGGTGTTCTTGATCTCGGCGCGGGCACGCAGCACGTCCATCACGCCGTCGGCGACGATGTGCAGGATCTGCTCCAGCTCCGCAGGCAACGCCGTCGCCGCAGGCATGGAAGGCGACGCGGCGAGCGGCGGTGCGATCGATGGCGCGGCAGGCGCGGCCGGCTCCGCCCTGGGCGCGAAATCGCCCATGGTCAGGTCCCAGTTCTCGGGCAGCACCTGCGCCTGGCGCTGCACGTCGGTCACCGGCGGACGGAAATGGTCGGCGCTGCCGGGCGTGTGGTTCCAGCTCGGGACCGGTGCCGGCTGTAGCGGCGCAGGCTCCGCCACCGGCGTCGCATAGGGCGCGTCGAGGAAACTCAGCGGATCGAGGTCGCCGCCGACCGCGCCAGCGTCGGGTATCAGGCTGGCGCCCGCAGCCGGCGGCGCCGCCGGCGCCAGCAGGTCGGACAGGCCGAAATCCAGCGGATCGCCCGCCAGCGGCGCATGGGCCATCGCCGGCGCGGGCGCGGCCGGCGCCTCGGCGGCTGCCTGGCCCGGCGCCCGTACCTGCACCGAGATCTCGAAAGTATCGATCTGCAGGCGGTCGCCGTCCTTCAGCGCGGAGGGCTCGCCCTTGGGCAGCGGCGCACCGTTGAGCAGCATGCCGTTGGTGCTGCGGTCCTCGATGAAATAGATGCCGTTGAGGCAACGCACCATCGCGTGGATGCGCGACACGCCGGGCGCGCCGAGCACCCAGTCGCAATCCTCGGAGCGGCCGATGCTGCCGCCGACCTCGGGAAAGGCCTTCTGGCTGCGGCTGCCGAATTGCGCGGCCTGCCGGCCCAGTACTTCCAATGTCAGGATCTGCGTCGGCACGCTCAGGCTCCCTTGCCGCCCGCGCCGGCCGCTTCGCCGGTGCCGAGCAGGCTCATGGCGCGGGCGACGAACTCGGCGCGCCGCGCCGCGAAGCGTTCGGCCACGAGTGCCGCCATCAGGTTGATCGCCGCCACTGTGGCGCAGGCGGTGAGCTGGTCCGGCGGCGGCACCGGCGTCTCCTGCGCACTGGGCGCCAGGCTGCCGCCCGACCAGCCGGCCGCCGCGGCCAGCCAGGCGCCCAGCGACTTGTAGCCGCCGGAGTTCGCGAACTCGTACGCGGCGCGACGGTTGCTCTCGGTGGGCTCGCGCACCCACTTCTCCGCCAGCGAGGCACCGGCCTTGTCCTCCAGCTCCAGCGGCTGGTCGCGCGCGCACTGGCACAACCACGCCACGGCGTAGCGCTTGGGCAGCAGCCGTGCCAGCAGCTTCAGCGCATCCTGCGCCGCGCCGGCGTCCAGCAGCGACTGCACCGCCGCCTGCGGCGCCATATCCGGGCGCAGACGCGCGCTGGCCTCCGGCGACAGGCCCATCTGCATCGATGCTTGCAAGATCGCGGACATGGCTTCCCCCTCAGCCGATCATCGTGATGCCGCCGCCGAGCTTCGCCATGCCGTCGCCGGTGAGCTGCAGCATCGCCCCCTTCACCGTGGTCATCGCCCCGCCCTCCACATTCATCATCGCGTCCGAATGCACCTTCACGCTGGCGCCGGCGCCGATGTCCACGGTGGCCTGGCCGGCCATCTTCACCGTGGCGTCGCCGGTGATCTTGATGTTGACGCCCTTGATCTCGATGTCGCCCGACGCCTTCAGGGTGATGCTGGAAGCGCCGCAGACCAGGTCGATCTCGGTACCCGCGTCGAGCTTGAACTTCTGGCCGATGGTGGCGGTGCCGTTGGCGGTGACGTCGAGCTTGTCGTCGTTCTGCACCGTGACCTTGCGGTCGTGCTTGATCGTCTCGGTCTGGTCGTTGTCGACGGTGAGCGTCTGGTTGTTCTTCACCTCCACCGTCTCGTCGTGGTCTATGGTCACCACGTGGTCGTTCTCCACCTCCTCGTGCATGTCTTTCTGCGCGTGGATGATGAAGTCCTCGCTGCCCTGCTTGTCCTCGAAGCGCAGCTCGTTGAAGTCGTCGGCGCCCCCGAGCAGGCTGCGGCTCTTGATGCCGCTCTGGGTCTTGTTGTCGGGCAGGCCGTACGGCACGGTGTTCGTGGCGTTGTAGACGCTGCCGATGATCAGCGGCCGGTCGGGGTCGCCCTCGAGGAAGCTCACCACCACCTCCTGGCCCACGCGCGGGATGCTCACCGCGCCCCAGCCCTTGCCGGCCCACGGCGAGGCCACCCGCACCGGGCAGGAGCACTTCGCGTTCGGCTTGTCCGGCATGTTCCAGTGGAAGTTCACCTGCACCCGGCCGTACTGGTCGACCGCGATGTCCTCGTCGGTGTCGCTGCCGGTGACGATGGCGGTCTGCAGGCCGACGACCTTGGGCTTCGTCGTCCTGATGGCCTTGCGGAACGGAATGCTGCTCGGGATGGCGCGGAACTGGCACTGGAACTCGAGATGGCCGCCGCTGCCCGACGCATGGCCGCCGCCGCGCAGGTAGCTCTGGGTGGCGGTCAGCAGGTACTCCTGGTTCAGTTCCCTGCGCGCGTAGTCGCTAAGGATGAACAGGTTGCCGGCCTCCGCGCCGCACGCGTCGGTGGTGCCGTGGTAGCCGGAGCGCGCGGCGGTCAGCGCCTCGGCGCGCACGCTGGCATAGTGCTGGCCCACGCTCGCGTCCCCGTGCGCGCCGGGAAAATCGAAGGCGGTGTGGGTCGTCGCCGGCTGGTTGCCGTCGCTGGTGTGCGAAGAAAGCAGCGAGGCCTTGGGCGTAAGCGGGTTGTAGTCGGTCAGCTTGAAGGTGGCGCCGTCCACCCCACGCACCGCCCCGAACGTGGCGATCGTCGCCGCCTTGCCCAGCGCGCCGCCCGCACCGGCCGCGAACGGCACTTTCTTGAATCCGTCGGCGGCGGCATGCGCGCCCACGCCATCGGCCAGCACCATGGTGTGCTTGCTGCTGTCGTGGGTGAAGTAGTAGTAGATGCCTTCCTGTTCCATCAGGCGATGGATGAAGCTCAGGCAGTCCTCGCGGTACTGCACGCAGTAGTCGCGCTGCGCGTAGTTGCCGGTGAGGCTGTTCTTCACGTCGGTGTAGCCGGACTCCTCCAGCAGCTTCTGGATGATGTCCGGGGCGGTCATCTCGGTGAAGATGTGGCAGTCGACGATCTGCTCCAGCAGCCACGGCTTTGGCACCAGGGTGACGGCGTATTGCGCGTAGACCAGCGTGTCGACGGTGGCGACGCCGGTCTGCGAGGCCTCGCACACCATGCCGTTGAAATGGCGCGTGAAACCATCCTCCAGGGTCAGCGTCACGGTCATCGACGAACCCAGCAGCGAGGTCAGGTCGATGCCCGCGTCCGCGCTTTCGAACTGCACGTCGAAGCGGAAGAGCTCACCCAGTTCCTCGTCCGCGCTCATGCCGACGAACAGCAGGTTGTCGCACTTGCTGGAAGTGATCTTGATGGGATCGCTCATGCGACTGCGCTCCTGGAAAAGGGCCGGAGCCGGTCTTGCCAGCGGGGTTCACGCACCGCCGCGCCGACCGGCATGCCGCGCCCGAACCGCCCGCATCGCCGGGACGCCGGGCAGGGAAAGCGGCCCCGGACCACGGGGCGGGCATGCGAGCTGGCAACGCTGGCGACAGGCGGCATGGGAACTCCTCCCCCTGTAATGCGCAATCGAAAGGCATTTCGGGTCACGCTCCGTCAAAATCGCCCCGACGACCCCCGACCGCCTGGCCGGCGCAGCGTTTCCGGCGGCGGCGCACCGGCGGCGGGACCGGCCCCTCGCGCGCCGCCCGGTAGCCGCGCTATCGCCCTTTGCCCGCCGTCCCCGCCGGACGGCATTGCCGATCCATCACCACCTGCCGGCCGCCGATCGTGAGGCGGTTGTTGCGGAGGCGCGTCGGTCCGTGGAAGGGGCGGCTGCGCCACAGCACCCGGCAGCTCTTCGTGTCCACCGCGTAGAGGCGGTTGTTGCTGCCCGAGTACGTCGGCACGTACAGCGTGCCGTCGCCAAGCGCCACCGGGGCCTCGACGATGCTGACCTCGTCGCTGACCGTGCAGGCAGGCGCATCGCCCGTGCTGATCCGCAGCGGCCCCTGCCACGCGGTGGGATGCAGCACGTCGTCGGCCTCGCCGAACGCCACCGACACGTTGCCCAGCCTGCCGGCCCCGCCGACGATGCCCATGGGCCGCAAACGGCAGGCACCGGCGGCGGCCGGAATAAGCGCCAGGAGAACGATCGGCAGGCAAGGGGGGATACGCATCAGTGCCCCTCCGGCACGGGCTTCGCGTAATAGTCGACCTTGGGCAGGTCGCGATGATTCCACGACCAGTTGATCCCTGTCTTCTCCCGCCCCACGCCGCCCAGCCGCCCCCAGTAGCCCACCGGGTAACGGCTGCCCGGCGGCGTGGGCACGATCACCACGACGTGCCCGTGCCCGGCCGCCTTGAGGCCGGCGATCACGAGGAACCCGCGGTTGGCGTAGCCGATCGCCAGCGCCGGATCGTGACCCAGATCGATCCAGCCGTTGGCCTTGGCATCCATCGCGTCGACCATGGCATTGGCGTTGCCCGACAGGGCAATGCCGAGGTCGCGGGCCACCGCATGGACGAAGCCGCTGCAGTCGCTTTTCCAGCGCGGCCATTCCTGCCGCGATGCCGTTTCGACGGTGGATTCGGGAGGCATGCTCACGTCTCGGCTCTCTGGCCGGCATCGCCGTCGCGGCGCGCCAGCACCACCCAGCTGCGCACCGGCTGCCCGAACTCCTTGCGCAAGCTGTCCTCGACGATGCGGATATCGCCGAAGCCTGCCCGCTGCAGTGCGCTCTGCACGTGGGCACGCGAATGGCGGTAGCGGCCGCTGGCGGTGAGCGTCACGCGGTCCGGTTCGCCCTCTTCCGCCTCCAGCGAGAAGGCCAGCCAGCCGCCCGGCCGCAACGCGGTGTGGGCAGCGTCCAGCACCGTGCCCAGTTCGCCGAAATACACCAGCGTATCGGCCGAGAGCACCACGTCCCAGGCACCGGCCCGTTCCTGCAGATAGGCGGTGAGCTCAGCCACGTCGAGGGCGTCGTAGCCGCCGCGCTGGCGCGCCTTCTCCACCATGCCGCCGGAAAGGTCCACGCCCACCAGCCGGCGCGCATGCGGACGCAGCAGGGGCGCGCAGAGGCCGGTGCCGCAACCGGCATCCAGCACGTCGAGCGCGGCGGCGGGCGCCGGCAACACCGTGCCCAGCATTTCCGCCAGCACCTGCGGCGCGCGGTAGTCGAGGTTCTGCAGCAACTGTTCGTCGAAGCTGTCGGCGAAGCGGTCGAAGATGTCGCGCACGTAGGCATCGTCCGCACGCACCGGCGCGTCGGCGCCGCCGCAGGCGGCCAGCATGTGGCGCGGGACCGGATTGCCCGGCTCGCGCTCCGCCCAGTCGCGGTACACCTGCACCGCTTCACCGGTCAGCCCCAGCAAATACAGCGAGACGCTCAGCGCCTCCAGCGCCTGCACGAAGCGGGGTTCCAGCGCGTAGGCCTCGCGGAAGCACGCCACCGACTGCTCGATGTGCTCGCGGTTCTGCGCGTGGTTGCGCAGGAACAGCCCCAGCAAGTAATGCACCTGCGCATGCCGTGGTGCCTGCCGCAGCAGCCTTTCGTAGGCCTCGAAGGCTTCCTGCAGGCGCTCCTGCGCCTCCAGCACCACGGCGAGGTTGCTCAGCGCGTTGTGGTGCTGCGGACCGCATTGCAGGGCTTTGCGGTAACAGGCTTCGGCCTCGCGCAGGCGGCCGCATTCCTTGTGGATGTTGCCCAGGTTGTTGTGCGCGTCCGGATGCTTCGGCGTGACCTGCAGCGCGGTGCGGATCAGCTCCGCGCCCTCATCGCTGCGCCCGCGCTGGTGGCACAGCACGCCCAGGTAATGCAGCGCATCGGGCTGCGCCACGCGCAGGTCCAGCACTTCGCGGTACAGCCGTTCGGCCGCATCGAGATCCTCGCCCTGGTGCGCCTGCATCGCCTGCTGCAAGAGGGCGCGCCAGTCCGGCACCGTTGCCGGGCGGGCCACGACCTGGGCCGGATCGAGGTGCATGCGCCTGCTCACGCGATCAAGACGGTGAAGCAGCCGAGCACGATCGTGCCGCCATGCGCGCAGGAGTCGCCCAGGCGCGCCGCGGGCTGACCGCCGATCAGCACCGTGGGCGAACCCACGACGATGCTGTCCGGCGGTCCCACGCAGACGGCCATGTCGCCCAGCCGCGCCGCCGGCAGGCCGCCGATCAGGACCGTGGGCGCGCCGGGCGCGGAAATCGGCCCCCCGACATGGGGCACCACGCCGGTGACCATGGGGCAGACGTGCATGTCGGTAAGGCGGGCGGCTGGTTGCATAGGGGCTCCTCCATCCTCCAATGCGCAATCACCAGTTGAATCGTGTCATGCGTCGCCGTGCCATGCGGCCCGTCCCATACGTGGGACCGGTGCTTGGACAGTTCCAACTGCCAGGAGGGTACGGTCGCGGTTGCCGCCCCTCAGGCCAGCTAGATGGATGCAGGCGCGACCGCCGGTAATCTGGGCAGTTTCTCCACGGACGACTGTCTCCCGCGGCGGTGGCAACGTGGATCGACCCTTCTTCCGGAGCTGCGCCCTGCCGCGTTCCCTCGGCACCACGGAGCCGCAACGGCCAAATCTGGTGCCAGGATCATTGCCCTTCGCCGCCGGGCAGCAGTCCGTCGTAGTAGGGCTGGATGAATTTGTTCCATGCGGCCTTGGGTTTGCGGTCGCGAAGCGCCGTCTTGACCATCGACAAATCCTTTGGGTCGATCTTGATGGTCTTTTCGCAGGCGGCAATGATGCTGTCCACCTCCTTCTCGGTGCGGGGCGATGCCGCGACGGTCACTTGCGCAAACAGCGCACGATCCCTCTCGCTCGATGACACCACCGCCGGTGCGAATGCCGACTTCGCGGCCAGAGCTTCCTGCTCCTGCAGTTTTTTCTTTACGGCGGCTTCCTCGCCCAGTGACTTCAATACCGCCTCGTTCGCCGCTATCGCCGGCGTGGTCGGGCAGTCTGCGGCGAATTCCTCCATCGCCCCATCCGCCTCGTCTTGCATGACCTTATCGTGTTTGCCGCGCCAGAATCGATTGAATGTCTTGTTGGAATTCGAGTCGGGAACATAGAAGGCCCAGGCCACATGCGCTGATCCCTTGAGGAAAGTCACGCTCACCCTGTAGATCACCCCGGCCCGCGCAATCTGATGTATGTGAAAAGCGTCGGCGATGGCGCTCCCGTCGAAGGACACGTCCGGAAACACTCCCGTGTTGGAGGGGTGTCCGCCCCGGAATGTTGAACTCGGCGTGTAGGCAAGCGCCTGTAAGTGGTTGGGATAGGGGGCGCCCGTCAGGTCCTTGGCCAACTCGCCGACACCGTCGTTGATTGTCACCGGCATATTCCAGCCTCCTATGACCGAGGGACACGGGAGCGGTACCGCCCGGGCGGCACCGCTCCCGTGCCGGATATCGCATCAAACCGCCCGCACCCAGCCCCGCTGCAGGGTTTTCTGCAAGCCGTCCTGGTACCGCTCCGGGCTGACCGCGCCGTAGTTGATCGCCGCCTGGACCAGCCGCGTCCCCTTCAACTCGTTGAGGGCGAAGACGGTCTCGCACTTCTGGCTGTCGGCAAAGTCGATCATGACGAAGTTCGGCATGAACCGCTTCAGCACGCTGGCGGAGCCGTAGGCGTCCCGCATGATGTAGAGCGGCAGGTTGTCGTCGATGTATTCGCCCACGCCATCGAGCCACAACTTGACCATGCCGTCGCCGAAGCCGCCCTTGGTCCAGTTGAAGTTGTCGCGCGACTTGATGTTCCGGAACAGGCCGGTCGAGGTCCAGTAGATCATCCCCATGACCCGGGGGTCGCCGCCGTTGATCCTGCGCCCCGAGCTGATGATCGTCGTCTGTTTCTTGACGTTCTCGTTGATCTTCTTGTCGTCGGACTTGCCGTTCATGGCGCTGGTGCCGCCCTTGCCGTGGTACTGCAGGCCGACGTAGTTCGGATCGTAGGCTTTCTGGTTCTCGCCTTTCTCGTACAGGCTCTTGATGCCGATGATGCCCTGCGCCGGCCTGGCGCCGCCGATCTCCTGCAGGCCGGCGTTGGTGAACAGCACGATCACCTTGCCGCCCAGCTCGCCGGCCGTTTTCATGTTGAGGTTGCCGCCGCCGGTATAGATCGCGTTCCCGAGGACATCGACGCACATCTCGGCGATCTTGCTCCAGTTCTTGCAGTGGTCGAACTTGAGGAAGAGGAACTCGGTGGACTTGGTCGTCACGAACCGCCTGGCGTCCTGCAGCATGCCTTCCAGCCCGCCGCCCCAGGTACCGGCCACCAGGCGGTTGCCGCCGACGGACTTGTGCAGACCCTGGCCATGATAGGCCTTCAACACGCCCGAGCCCGTGAGGCCGGTGGATTTCGCCGCGATACGCAGGTCGAAGATGCGGGCACCCGCCGCGGCCTGGCCGCCGATGTCCAGATCCTGCGTCTTCTCGTTTCCCGAGCCCTTGTTGATGCCTGCATCGTGGGTGCCGGCAAACACCAGTTCGTTGATGCGGCTGTCTTGGTAGTTCCGGTATGAAACGGTCACAACCATATCCTCCAAAAAATTCTTCTTGCCTGGCGCAGGGCAAGGCGATGAGGGTTCACGCCGTCGCGATCAGCTCGCCACGATCCCGGGGGCTCAGGCAAACGCGTACGAGAACCCGGCCTCGCCTGCCCCGACCCTGACCCCCGTCACCGGCACGCCGGCGATCATGCGAGTGAGGAACTCGCGCGACACGTCGGGCAACATCGAGTTGGTGAGGATCGCGTCGATCATGCGGCCGCCCGACTCGCTCTCGGTGCAGCGGCTGACCACCAGCTTCACCACGTCGTCGCCGTACTCGAACGGGATGCGGTAGCGCGCCTCGATGCGCTTCTTGATGCGGCCCAACTGCAGCTTCACGATCTCGCCCAGCATCGTCTCGCTCAGCGGGTAATACGGAATCGTCACCAGGCGGCCCAGCAGCGCGGGCGGGAAGATCTTGAGCAGCGGCTCGCGCAGGGCCTTGGCCATGCCGTCGGGATCGGGCATCAGCTCCGGGTCCTTGCACAGGCCGGCGATCAGGTCGGTGCCGGCGTTGGTGGTGAGCAGGATCAAGGTGTTCTTGAAGTCGATGGAGCGGCCCTCGCCGTCTTCCATCACCCCCTTGTCGAACACCTGGAAAAAGATCTCGTGCACATCGGGGTGGGCCTTCTCCACCTCGTCCAGCAGCACCACGGAGTAGGGCTTCCTGCGCACCGCTTCGGTGAGCACACCGCCTTCGCCGTAGCCCACGTAGCCCGGAGGCGCGCCCTTGAGCGTGGAAACGGTGTGCGCCTCCTGGAACTCGCTCATGTTGATGGTGATGAGGTTCTGCTCGCCGCCGTACAACGCCTCGGCCAGCGCCAGCGCGGTTTCGGTCTTGCCCACGCCGGAGGTGCCGGCGAGCATGAACACGCCGATCGGCTTGTTCGGGTTGTCCAGGCCCGCGCGGCTGGTCTGGATGCGCTTGGCGATCATCTCCATCGCGTGGTCCTGGCCGATCACGCGCTTGCCCATGATGGAGGCCAGGTTCATCACCGTTTCCAGCTCGCTGCGCACCATGCGGCCCACCGGGATGCCGGTCCAGTCGGCGACCACCGAACCCACCGCCGTGTAGTCCACGGTCGGCAGGATCAGCGGATGCTCGCCCTGCAGTTCGGCCAGTTGCCCCTGCAGGCTCTTGAGCTGCTCCAGCGTGGTGGCGCGCTCGGCATCGCTGAGGCCCGCCGGCACTTCGGGGGAAGCTTCGGCCTCGGCATTGGCGGCCGCTTCCAGCTTGCTGCCGGTGCCTTCCACCGGCGCGGCGTCGCCGCGCAGCCGGGCGCGCAGGGCGAGGATCTGCTCGACCAGGGCCTTCTCGGCCTGCCAGTCGGCTTCGAGTTTTGCCAGCCGCGCCTGCTGCGTCGCGAGCTTCTCGTTGGCCGAGGCCTCGCGCTCGGCCACTTCCACGCCCACGCTCTTTTCGCGGGCGATGATGGCGAGTTCGGTCTCCAGTGCCTCGATGCGCTTGCGGGTGTCGTCCACCTCGGGCGGCACGGCGTGCTGGCTCACCGCCACGCGGGCGCAGGCGGTGTCGAGCAGGCTCACCGCCTTGTCGGGCAGCTGGCGCGCTGGGATGTAGCGGTGCGACAGCTTCACCGCCGCCTCCAGCGCCTCGTCGAGGATCTGCACGCGGTGGTGCTTCTCCATCACGCTGGCCACGCCGCGCATCATCAGGATGCCCTTCTCCTCGCCGGGCTCTTCCACCAGCACGGTCTGGAAGCGGCGGGTGAGCGCAGGGTCCTTCTCGATGTGCTTCTTGTATTCGGCCCAGGTGGTGGCGCCCACGGTGCGCAGGTTGCCGCGCGCCAGGGCGGGCTTCAGCAGGTTGGCGGCGTCGCCGGTGCCGGCCGCGCCGCCCGCGCCGACCAGGGTGTGCGCCTCGTCGATGAACAGGATGATGGGCCTGGGCGAGGACTGCACTTCCTCGATCACCTGGCGCAGGCGGTTCTCGAACTCGCCCTTCATGCTGGCGCCGGCCTGCAGCAGGCCCACGTCCAGCGTGCGCAGTTCCACGTCCCTGAGCTGCGGCGGCACGTCGCCGCGCGCGATGCGCAGCGCGAACCCCTCGACCACCGCGGTCTTGCCCACGCCGGCCTCGCCCACCAGCATCGGGTTGTTCTGGCGGCGGCGCATGAGGATGTCCACCACCTGGCGGATCTCCTCGTCGCGGCCCACGATGGGATCGATCTTGCCGCTGCGCGCCTGCTCGGTGAGGTCGACGGTGAACTGGCGCAGCGCCTCCTGCTTGCCCATCTGCGCGGGACCCATCGCGCCGCTGGCCTCGCCCGGCGCGGCGGCGCCGCCCAGCCTGAAGCCGTCGCTGGCACTCTGGCCGTCCTCGGGCGAACCGGCCACCACCTCGGCGAACTTCTCCACCAGGGTCTCGGGTTTGACCTTCTCGAACTCCTTCGACACGCCGAGCAGCGTGTTGCGCAGGTGGCGCATGCGCAGCACGCCCACCATGAGGTACCCGGTACGCACTTGCGCCTCGCCGAACATCAGGGTGGCGAACACCCAGCCGCGCTCGACGGCTTCCTCCACGTCGCTGGAGAGGTCGGAGATGCTGGTGGAACCGCGCGGCAGGCGATCCAGCGCGTCGGTGACGTCGCGTGCCAGGTTCGACGGGTTGAGGTTGAACTGCTTGACGATGCGGTGCAGGTCCGAGTCCTGCAACTGCAGGATCTGGTGGATCCAGTGCACCAGCTCCACGTACGGGTTGCCGCGCAACTTGCAGAATACGGTGGCGCTCTCGATGCCCCGGTACGCCAGCTTGTTGAGCTTGCCGAACAGCGCGCTGCGACTGATCTCTGCCATGGATCTACCCCTGAAGTGACGTGGGCGGCTACAACGCCGCGAATTCGATGGTGGTGATGCCGCTGCGCCACTTGCCGCGCGGACGCTGGCTATGGAGTTGGGGTCCATCTCCCCAACCCCTCTCCCGGATGGAGCGGGGGTTTTGGCGCATGTGGGCCTGGGTATGCATGCCCTAGCCCACCGGCTGCAGGATCACGTGGTCCGGATCGGCATCCCGACGCGGCGCGCCCATCCAGGTGGAAAGCCCCATGCGCCCGGACTGGCCCAGCCTGGTGGACGGCACCTCGGCGCGCTGCAGCACCAGCTGCAGGTCCCAGGCCTTCTCATCACCCACGTAGGTCCTCACCGCCGCCACCAGTTGGCGCAGCGCCTCGCCACCGGGCAGGAAGTTGTTGAACTCCGCGCGCGTCAGCGGGCCGAGACGCAGCCGGAAGCGCTGCTGCGAGCCCCAGACGTATCCGCCCAGCACCGCGGTGCGGCCCAGGCCGGCCACCTCGGGCGTGCTGCCGAGGCGCAGGTGCGCCTCGTGCGGCAGGCGCATCCAGCTCGCCACGAACTCCAGCACGCGGACCGGGACGCGGAAGAAATGTTCCAGCAGGCCGCGCAGCCCCTCGGCATTGCGGGCCTGCGCCACCAGGCGGCCGGCGAAAAAGCGCTTGTACTGGTCCGGCAGCGCGTCGCGCGCCTCCAGCCCCCGCGTGGACAGGCCCACCAGCGCGCCCATGTACAGGCGGAAACGATCCTCGTCCGGGCGATCGAGCTGCACGGTGGGTTGGTGTTGGCCCAGGCGCGGTAGAACAGGCTCAGCATGCGGTGGTGGAAGATGTCGGCGAACGCCACCAGGGTGGAATCCTTCGCGTTGCGCTGGCGGTCCATCGCGTATTCGGTGAGGTGCAGCGGCAACGGCGCGTTCGGCCCGAACAGGCCCAGGAACAGGCCATGCAGCCGGGCCGGCCGGCCTTCGGCCGCCGGCTCGTAGCGATCCACCGCGCGCGGCGGGAATGCCAGCGAGGGCGTGTGGCACAGGCGCACGGCATCCTCCGCCGGCTTGGCGGACTCGCCCAGCCGCGGCCGCTGCGGATGCGCGCATTCGAGCCGGCGCAATGCCTCGAAGAACTCGAAGCCCTCCGGCTGCTCCCGCAGCGCCAGCTCGAGCTCCGTCCGGGCCGCCGCTACAGGATCTGGCGCTTGCCGAGCCGTGCCGGCCATCGGGCCACCTCGTTGCGTTCCAGGGTGCGCAGCACGGTCTCGGTGAAGGAATTCACCGAGACGTGCCGCGCGAAGAAATGCTGCATCACCGCGCCGAGCAGGAAGGCGCCGGTGCCTTCGAAGGCACCGTCGTCGCAGGTCAGCGTGATCTCCAGGCCGCGGCCGAAGCTGATCGGCCCCGGCACCGGGATGCGCCGCACCACCGGCTGCGCAGCCACCGCCTTGACGCCTTCGATCTGGCGGCGCGCGGCGGCGTCGAACTCGTCGCTGTACAGCGTGAGCATCTCGCGCAGCGCCGACGCACCCTCCTCGCCGCCGTCGCCCAGCAGCGAGACGTAGTTCAGCTGCAGGTGGCTGATCAGCCGCCACGCGGTTTCGCCGTTGGCGGTCGGCGCGCGCGGCTTGGTCGGGCCGGCCACGCAGCGGATCGACGCCACCGGCGCGCCGGTATCCAGGGTGAAGTCGGTGCGCGACTTGCCCACCGGCATCTGCAGCGGCAGGTCGCGGTTGGTGCACAGCAGGCGCATGCCAAGCTGGCGCAATTGCGTCGGGTAAGGCGCGTCGTTGGCGTCGACCAGCGAGATGAACACTTCGCTGCCCACGTAGCTGGAGCGCGCGCCGTGCAGGCGCTGGCGCGCGGACAGCAGGCGCGGTTCGCGGCGGATGGTGTGGAATGCCGCCGCACCGCTGTGCCAGGTGCGCTCGTCGCTGCCGTAGAACGGCTGGAAGCGCTGCTCTGGCTCCTGGCGGTCGCCGAAACCCTCCACGTCGGCGACGCTGTGGATCTCGAAGTCCATCGGCCGCGTGCGGTCGGCCAGGACGTGGTACTCGGTGCGCCCCGGCTGCAGGTGGATGCGGTCCGCGCGCCGCGGGAACAGGTTGATCGCGGGCGTGCAGAACAGCCGGAAGTTGCCCGCGTCCACCGCGTTGTGCAGGCGGCTCACGCTGCGGTCGAACAGCACCACGATCTCGAACTCACCGGCCGACGAGCGCGCCAGCACCGGCTTCAACCCGGTGAACACCGCAAACAGGAAGCGCTCCGGGCAGGCGAAGTATTCCTGCAGCA
>Ga0187815_10000708_pt1 | contig 15996 bp, 18 predicted proteins | sample NC_S_5_FD_132962 | JGI IMG/M metagenome (GOLD analysis project Ga0187815, IMG submission 132962) | Wetland sediment microbial communities from Neuse River Estuary, North Carolina, USA - ASW-S_5 | ecosystem: Environmental > Aquatic > Freshwater > Wetlands > Sediment | place: USA: North Carolina...
TACTACCGGAGGTAGTAACCATCGCGGAGGCCGGCGTCCCCGGCTTCGATTACCCGATTTGGTATGGAGTGTGGGTGCCCGCTGGCACTCCTGCCGCAGTGGTGGATAAGTTAGCAAAGGACATCGCGCGGGTCATGGCTGCGCCGGAACTGCGCGCTTGGTTGGAAGAGCATGGGGCCGATCGGATGAGCATGACACAGCCTGAGTTCGCGCGCTTCGTCGTGAAGGAGAGCGAAAGCGCAGAGCGCATCATCAAGGCAGCCGGAGTGAAACCTTAGTGAGCAAGCGGTTCGTCGCTTAGAGCATCGGGGTATAGACATAAATTCCTCCCGAGTGACGAGCAATCCGGAAGTTGGGGTACTGGTTGCAATTCCAGTGAGATTAGTCCCGCCTAACGCGGCAGGGCGGAGTTTCGGCCATTCTCAAGGGCCACGGTCAAGGAGGCCGTTGCCCATGTCGAAACCGCGCAGGAAGGAACGGTCACCGAAGCGAATCCTGGCACTTCCAGATCTCGAACAGTCCAAGACCGCAGTCCTGAACAGTCTTGTTTCAAAGAGCGGCCAGCGTACCTATGACCGCGCAATCACCGGCTCTGGGCCGCTTCATTCTCCCCTCGGAGAGTCACCTGGCCGGTGCCGACCCCGTGCTCGTCCTGAGTTACCCGTTCTGGAAAGAGCATCTATCCACCACCGCCATCCCCAGCGGCATGTAGCCGTCAGTAGCAATGATATGGGGCGGAAACCCCATCTCTGTGTGGATGTCCGATTTCCCGCACTCCGTTGGAGTCATCGCTTCCTGCAGTCCGTCGGGGCTGCGAATTCCAGGATTCCAGCAACTGTTCCTCCGTCTGTGTACCGTGCCACGGCAAACGGCAAGCGCGCGGCTTTTCGATCCATGTCGCGTGCAAGGAGAAGGATTACTCAAGGAGATTCTGCCGGTGAGTGGGATGCGGCGAGGTGCGTGTGGCGCACGACCTCAAGAATCTCATCTTCGGTGAGGACTCGATTGGATTGCTTGGCCGCTAGCAAAACTGCTTGCACCACCTTCGGGTCACTTTGGAGTCCGCGGCTGCTCAGGTAGTAAGTGACGTTGGAAGCGCCGGACATTGGCCCGACTTCAATTTCCTGGGTGCGGCCGATCATGCCCGCGGGAACCCCCGAGTAGACGCGGTCGGCCAGCCAAGTCTCACCTCTCTTTTGGGCCTTGATGACGGCGGCGGCGTGAACCCCGGTGGCGGTTCGAAAGGCATCGCGGCCCACGATCGGGGCGTTCGCGGGAACGGCAACTCCAGTAGCTCTCGATACGGTGGCAACGTACTCGGGAAGCCGCGTGAGGTCGTCGTCACGCAGGCCAAGTAGTTTCAGGTTCACCAGGAGTTGTTCCATCGGTGTGTTGCCGACGCGTTCACCGATTCCCAGGGCAGTTCCATGCACGCGGGTGGCGCCGGCCTCAACGGCCGCCAGACTGTTGGCGAGATCCAGCCCACGGTCGCGGTGCCCGTGCCAATCGATCCCGATATCGCTGCCCAGTTCGTTCGCTGACGATTTGGCCCAGGAAACGAGTTTGCGGACACCGTCCGGCACTGCGGCGCCACACGTATCACAGAGGCATAGACGCTTCGCCCCGGCATCCACGGCCGCTGTGAAGAGGATGCGGAGATGTTCCGGTGATGAGCGAACGGTGTCCTCGGTTACGTACATCACCTGCAATCCTTCCCGGATGGCAAAACCGATGGCCTCCCGCGTGTGACGAAGGAGGTGCTCCAAATCCCATTCCTCCGCGTATTGCCGAATCAGACTGCTGCCAATGAACAGGCAGGCCTCAATGGGAACCCCGAAGCGCTGGGTAATCTCGGCAATGGGTTCGATGTCCACGCGCAGGGTGCGAGCGGCACAATTGGGCCGGATGCGCATCTTTTGGACGGAAATTTCCCGACAGAGACGCGAGACCGCTTCGAACTGGCGGGCGCCCGCGCCAGGCAGGCCCACGTTGGCTGTTTCGATGCCGAAGCTCTCCATCAGATGGAGAATCTCGACTTTGGTCTCGACTGGAGGATCGATGACCGAGGGGCTTTGCAGGCCGTCGCGCAGGGTCTCGTCGTCGAGCATGACATGAGCCGGCAAATCTCTTTGCCGGCTGCCGGACTGAGCCCAATCGAAGATCAGCGAGCTTTGTTCAGGACCATTCAAGCGCAACCTCCCAGCGCTAAAAGACGGACCTTCATCGGCGACGCACGGAGTTGACCGTTCCAAACTCGCGAGCGCGCTGGAGAAGCTCCTCGGCGGCGGCCCGGTCACCGCCTGCCTGACGGATCATCGCAAGGTGAAACAGGCTGCTGGCCTCGCCGACGCCTTCATCGAGACTGCGCTGAAACTCGCGCGCGGCAGATTCCATGTCTTTGCGCCGCTCGTGGATCACTCCGATGTGATAGTGGGCCATGAGGTACTCGGGCGTGAGAGCCGTCGAGCGTTCAAAGTGTTCCAGAGCCTCTTCGAGTTCACCCGCGTGAAACAAAGACAACGCCAGGCGATAGTGGGCCGCATTGTAGTGCGGATCAATTTCCAGGCACCGCCGAAATGCGCCGATCGCTTCCGGCATGTTCCCCCGGTGGTACCAGGCCACGCCCAAGTCGTAGTGGCCCAAAACGAACGCCGGAGCTGCGGCCACGGCCCGGGCGTAACGTTCGACGGCCCCCTCGAGCAAGCCTTCGTGGAAAAGCAGAGTCCCCAGCAGATGATTCGCAAGCACATGCTCGGGCTCCGTGTCCAGGATCCTTTCGAGTTCGTGGCGCGCTTCCCGACTGCGGCCTTCCTGCTCGTGCCGCAAGGCGAATAGCAGCCGGTGATCCACGTAAGCGTCACGCAAAAACATTCCGCACTCGGCGCAAAACTTGTCCTTACCCGCGGCCAAGTGGCCACAGCGCGTACAACGCACTGTCTCTACGGTCTGACTTGAGGACGACATGGCTCCTCCCTTCCCGGCGAATGAAAGATCGCCACTGTTTCAGAATCCTTTTGCCCGGACGTTTTCACTGGGCCCAACGCTCAGAGTTCCGGCTCCGTCGGATCAAGTTTTCGCTCGAGGCACATACTTCCCGAGGGGGCGAAGCCTTCACTCTTGAAGAAGGCCATCAGCTCAAAATCATCCCAGGAAACCTCGGTGCGCAGTGAGGAAATGTGCAACGCTCCCAGATTGAGGCGAAGTTGACGCATCAGCGCCTTCCCCACGTGGCGGCCCCGAAAGTCCGGAGCGACGCCGATGGCATCAATGGACGCCGAAGGTTCCATTACTCCGTACTCGCCATAGTAGAGAGAGGCAAGAGCGAAGCCCACCACGCGTTCACCGAGTTCCGCCACCAAGGAGATTTGCAGGCCGGCAACCTTCAGCGCGCGTTGGAGCATCAACTCGAAATACCGTGGGCGCCGACGGCCCGTGGCCATCGCGTCAATGGCGACGACGGCCTCGAGGTCGTCCCCGCGCATGGAGCGAACCAGGACCGCATCCGTCTCCAAGACTCCCGGCTGCTCACGCTCATCCGCTTCCATGACTATTCTCCTTACGGGGCTCAGGAGCCGCCTAAGTACTGCCCCGCATCCACACGCAAAATCTGGCCGGTGATCCGGCGACCGCCCGGGCCACACAGGAATCTCACTGCTGCCGCGATGTCGTCAGGATCCAGCATCGTACCGAGAAGACTTTCGGCAAGCGCGGCATCGCGCACCTGTTCGGGCACGCGCTCCGTCAGCGGTGTGCGAACCCAGCCAGGCTCGATGACGTTGACCAGAATCCCGAAGCGGCCCGTCTCCCTTGCCACGGACTTCGCCAAGCCGATCAGCCCGGCCTTGCTGGCGGAATAAGCCGACGTGCCGAACTTGCCTCGCGACCCGTTGATGGAGCCGATGAGCACGATCCGGCCTCCCCGGGCACGACGCAGCAAGGGGATCGCGTGCCGCATGAGAAGAAATGCGCCACGGAGGTTCACGGCTTGCACGAAGTCCCAATCTTCTGCCGTCAGTTTCCACACCACAGCATCGCGCGAGACGCCGGCAGCGTGCACGACGATATCCAGCCGCCCAAACCGGCGGTCCATTTCTCGCACGGCGGAAGCCACCGACGCATCATCGCGTACGTCACATTCCAGCCAGGAATTCGTCTCCTCTGCAGGAACCACCAAGTCCAGACAGGCAGCCTGTGCTCCCGCCTCTCGCAGCGATCCAAGGATGGACTGCCCGATCACCCCCGAGCCACCGGTCACGACGGCCACTCGCCCGACGAGTTCACTTGTAGCGGTCATACAGGCACTCCGCCGCATCCTGCCGGATAGCAATGCCCTCCGATACCGCAGCCGTGCATTTCGGAACAGGTTGGCATGGACGCGTCATCGTCTTAATGTCCTTGCCACACAGGAGCACGCTTCTCCAAAAACGCCCGGATGCCTTCGCGAGCATCTTTTGTGTTCATTAGCTCGCCGAGATACAGTTGCTCGACGGCTGCTAGCTTGGTTTCGAATTCCTCGCGCCAAGCCTTCGTCAAGGTGCGATGGGTCATACGGATGATAGCTGGGCTAAGGGCGTGCAATTCGTCCAGAAATCCTGCCGTGGCTGTCGCAAGCTGATCGTCCTCAACCACACGCGTGACGAGGCCTGCCGCCTGCGCTTCGTGCGCTGAAATCGTCCGCCCGCTGAGGATCAGATCCAGAGCCGCGCGCAATCCACACACGTGCGGCAGAGTGATCAGCGCAACCGGAGGAAAGCAGCCCAATTTGATCTCCGGCTGGCCGAACTTCGCCGACTCTGTGGCCAGAACAAAGTCGCAGAATGCGGCAAGCTCCATCCCGCCGCCAAGACAATAACCATGAACGGCTGCGATCGTGATGCAATCGCTTTGCACAATGCGCCGAAAGACGCCATGGAACGCCGCCAACATATCGGCTACTCGGTCGGGCGCATGGTCGCGCACTTCCGCGCCGGCGGAAAATGCCTTGGGGCCGGCGCCGCGAAACAGAAGAAAATCGATTTCGGGCAACACGCGATCGAGCACGCTCTGCAACTCCTTCATCGTAGAAATATTGAGAATGTTGAGCGGCGGCCGGTCAAGCGTGAGCCAGGCGGTGCGACCCTCAAGTTGAACGTGGACGCTCTCAGGAGTGCTCATGTGAACCTCCACGACGCGCTAACAGGCGGTGGCGGTACCCGCCCCACAGCGCGGCGCCCAGCGCTCCGGCGTAAATCGAGCGGGGGTGCGTCTGGATCCGCATGGTGGACCCTTCCTCCGCAAGCTTCTCCTTAAGGGCCTGTGCTAGACCCGAGTCTGCAGAGAGTCCGCCGGTGATCAGAACGACGCCTTCCGCTTCGATGGCGCGCAAGAGTTTGGCGTAACGCCCCGCCATTGAAAGATGGATCCCCTTGAGGATATCCGCCGTCGAAATGCCGCGGCTGACCATATTGATTACGTCGGTTTCGGCAAGCACTGCGCAGATGCTGCTGACAACCTGAGGATGGCTTGCTCGACATGAAAGCGGCCCCACTTCTTCGAGAGGAATGCCCAAGTAGCGCGCCACATTCTCGAGAAACTGCCCGGAGCCGGAGGCACATTGGCTGGTCATGCGGTAGCGGAGAACCCGGCTGCGCTGATCCATGACCATGGCACGGGCATGCAGCGCGCCCACATCGAGCACGGCGCGGGCCTCCGGCGCAAGATAAATGGCACCCCGCGCATGCGTGGTCATGCCGTAAAAGTGCCCCCGGCGCCGCTCCACCAGTTCCCCATCTCCGGTGCTGGCGAGGTAGGCAACATCCTCAGGCCGCAACCCTGTTTCCTCGAGAGCGACCTCGTAACCTTCGCTGATCACTTTGCGTAGGTTGCGCCGACGGATGTGGTCACAACGCAGCGCTAGGACTTCCGGATCCGTATTTTCGCGCGTGCGCAGAAGCGCGATCTTGACGGAGCTGGAACCAACATCCACACCGGCAGTGATTAAATCCGGGGTGGTGTCCTGACGTGGAATCGTCGTGCCAGCCATCAAGCCACCTTGGACGAAGATCGTTGGGCAAACAAGGCCGCTCCCAAGGCTCCGGTGTAGATTGAATCGGGCGAGATGTTCAGGACTCGCTCGCCGTAGTTTTCCTGCACTAGCTCGCGCAGAGCGGTTACCGCTGCCGGATTGCAGGCTACGCCCCCCGTAAACGTGAATTCGTCAGACACGCCTCCGGAACGCGCCAGTAGCGACATCGCACGGAGAATCATGGCGCGGTGCAAGCCAGCGAGGATATCTTCGCGGTTCTGTCCGAGCGAGAGCCGCTCACGAAGTTCGGCTCCCGCGAAAACGGTACACGTGCTGTTGATTTTCACCCGACACTGGCTCTGCTGCGCGAGCGGTCCCAGTTCGTGCAGGCCGAGGCTCATTTCGTCGGCGATGTAGCCGAGATAACGGCCGCAGCCCGCCGCGCAACGATCATTCATCTGAAAGCTAGTCACAATCCCGGCGTCGTCCACCTGGATAGCCTTCGTGTCTTGCCCGCCGATGTCGAGGACTGTACGCGTGTTGGGAAACATCGCGTGTGCACCCAGGCCGTGGCACAGGATTTCGCTGCGGATCTGCTCCTTGGGGAACGGGAGGCGCTGGCGTCCGTAGCCCGTGCCCACCGTGCCCGCCTCCTCCAACTCGATCGTGCTCGCGGCCATCACCGCCTCTCGCAGCCGCGGAGCATTCGATTGAATGGCGGGCGGGGCGGCACTGAGTGTGGTTTCGAGTGCTGGGCGGATGTGATGAGCGAAAGCGTCGTTCAACGTGGAGTTCTCGACGACGAGAATAGCGCCATCGAAGAGGCCGCAGAGGGTTTCAAAGGTGACGCCCTTGGGATCGCTGCATTGTTCGGCAAGTTGCATATAATCCGCAGCCGCAAGGTCGCGGAAAAAATCGCTCTTGCGCACGGCGAGTTCGCTGAAACGGGCCCGCGCCCTTTGTTCCATCGACGCCAGAATCCGACTCAGGATGACCTCAAGGTCGGCCCGGTGAGCGTGGTGGCGGGGCGCATCGGCAGCCGCGGACAATGCCTTGCCAAGGCCAGCCAATTGCTGCAGGTGCTGCTGCAGGCGGAAGTTCCGCGAAAGCGAGCCAAGAAAAGGCTTCTCCACGCTGACCAGCGCGGCATCGCTTTTGAATGCCTGCTGGGTCAAGGCGAAGCGCGCCCAGACAAAGGACTCCTCGCGAGCTACCTGGCATGCAACGTCGTAATTGCTGCGGCTGTTGGTGATCCCGCGCCCGAGCAAGTGGCCTTGTTGGTTGAGTATCATAGCTTTGGTCGTGGTCGAGCCGAGATCGATGCCGACGTAAACCTTCATGACTGCCGCGCCTTTCCTGTTGCCGAGCGCTTTTGCTCGAGCATCTGGAGATAGCTTTCGACGCGGTTCTTGATATTGGCCGAAGAGAAGTAGCGAGGATCCACCAGATCGCTCTCGATGAAGCCGCCGGGGACGCCGGTGCGCTCCTCGAGCTGCCGCAGCATGAGCAGCTGACCCACGCTGAAGGACTTGCAGCTCTTGACGCTGTTGATCAGGAAGCCGTCTGCGCGGTAATTCCGGATGTAATGCTCCAACAGCCCAACCCGGGTGGGGAGACCGAGGTTGGTATAACAACCGAGGCAGTATTCGGCGAGGCTCTCGAGCGGTCGCTCGGGATCATGCCGGAAACCGCGGTCGTACAGGCCACCTACCTTCGTGTAGCTGCTGGCCACAACGACCGCGCCTTCGTCGTAAAACATCTTCCAGAATTCGCGGAAGCTCGTCCAGTTCGGCGGTCCCTCCACGACCAGGCGGTACCTCTCTTTGTCGAGCGGGCCATCCGGCGTCAGGGGGCCGAGTCCTCGCCGCATGCGTTCTTCAATTTCTTGTCGCAATGTCCGGTAGTATTCAACGCCTTCTGCGGAACCTCGAAACGCAGTGAAGATCGGCCCGATGTAGTAGACGCCCCCAAAATAGGCATCTATCGGCGAAGGAACATTCCGCGCGCTCTCCAGCACCCAGACCAAGTCGTCCTCGGCCTGGGCGGAAAGGCGCAACATCTCCCCCAGGCGATCTTCATCGTAGCACCGGCCAGTGAGCTGCTCGAACTTCGGAATCACTTCGGAACGCAGCTGCTGAAGAATGTAATCGCGGCAGTGGTCGTGGATTTTGCCGTCCGACTGATAAGGCACGTGGAGCATCGCAACAGGGCAGCCGTATTCCTGGCGGAGCAGCTCAAACCACTTCATGAAGGTGAAGCAGCCCGTGTAGGAAAGCAGCAGCAAGTCCGGCGGTGGAAGCTTTTTCCCGGTAGGGCCGATGTTTCCTTTCTTCAACATTCCGATGTCGCACTTGACATAAGTGCAGACGTCTTCGCTATGCCCATGCTTCTCCGCTTCGGCGATGTAATCCGCGGAAAGTTTGCGCATGCCGGACTGCAGGGCGTTGATCTCCGGCAACACGGGGAGAACGTCGAACGCGCGCATGAGCTCGGTGAGGTTGCCCGGCACGAAGGTATAGACGACCTTGCGCCCTTCGTCGTGGGCGCGAGCGAGCGAATCGTAATGGCTGGCAATCATTTGCTTCTGCAGCAGCATGCTGGGTTCCTTTTGGACTTCATCCGGCAACGTGGCGCGAGTGGCATGAAAGGTAGTCATGCTTCACTCCACAGTCGGATGGAGTCCGCGAAGGTCCCGGCCTGCTCGCGGATGACGGCAAACTGTCCAGTATCCTCCGAATACTTGAACTCGGTATGTGGGATTCCGGCTCGTTCCAAAGCCGCAATCAACATGGGCTGCTCGAGCAAAGCAGGGTCGCAAAAGCTGGGTGCGCAGAAGATCACGCCCTCTGCCCGATTGCTGCGTACCGAGTCTACGAGCCACCTTCCCCGCTCACGTTCGGTCGAATAGAGTGATGCGCTGGGGGTGCTCTCGGTCAGAAAAGCGTTCACCAAGTTGTCAAGCGGATCGCCCTCGACCGGAACTTCCGCGGTAAGCCAGCGCAATCCCACGAGCAGATCGTCGCCCACAACCCAGCAGCCGGCTCGCTCCAGCGTGATCAAGAGCCCGGGCGGGGGCTGCTCGCAAAAAATTCCCACCAGCACAACACGACTCTGATCCTGTTCCACGCGTTCCGTCTCGAGTTGCGCTTCTCTCATGTATTCGCGCACGAGCGCAGTGTGCTCTTCCGGCGGGAGGACATTGCCCGCGCGGAGGATCAGAAACACCTCAGACACCGGAAAGGACCACGGCCTTTCGCTACGAGTCCGGTAGAGCTCACGGATGGCTCTGCGGTTTTCGTTGTACACAGAGACGCTCGTACGCAGGTCGTCATCCGCGACTGCCCGGCCGCCGAGCCGCCCGAAATCTGCGCGCAGGTTTTCCAGTTCACGCCGCCAGTAAGCCCCGCCCACCTGCGGATCGAAATTCTGAGGAACGTCCACGTAGCGGACGTAACGATCCGGGAAGAGCATTGTCCACATGCCGGAGAGGTTGCGGATCACGTCGCAAGTGGAGGGGAAAAGCATTCCGTCCAGCGCATCGAGGCGGCCCGAGAGCGCGAGTTCGATCGTGCTCCGCGGAATGTGACAAATGTAGCTCTGGAAGTAGGCGTCTCCGCGAATAATTTCCATGCGGTCTCCGCCTCCGACGATCCCCACAGGCAACATCCCGGCGGCGTGGATGAGTTCACGCGGGACGTAAATGGGCATGTGGCCAATCGCCTTGCGCCCGTCCTGTGCCTGCTTCCAAGCCCGCACTGACTCGAGCCCAAGGTCATCATAGAGGCGTTGCACGCGATTGACGATCTCGAGGAGTGTGGGTCTCACGCCGTGTCTCCTGTGATGTCTGGCGGGCGAATAAGGTTCATGCGAGTCCTCTGTGCCAGTTACTTGTGCGCTCTGTCGGTTTCAGCAACCCAAGGCGCTATCTCTCGAATCAATTCCTCACTCCAGTGCGCGCCCTGGGCCAGACGCTGGCGGAGCAGAACGAAATCCACTTCGCGTTTTTCGTGCGTGCCAAAGTGAAAAGCGCGAAAGCCCGCGTTCGCTTCGGTCAGCATGTTGAGGGAAAGCCAGGCCCGGTTCGTCTCGCGATTGCGATCCCAGTGGGCCAGCTTGTGCTTGCGCACGCTTTCCGTGGTTTTGGTCAGGCAGTCCGGCATGGTGTAGAGCAGTTTCGTGCACATCTGCTCGACTGCCTCGTCCAGAAGAGTCAAATCCACAGCGCCTTTTGCCAGCAGCGCCTTGGCTTCTTGCTTGGCCGTTCCCGTTTTCCATTCGCCCAACACGATGCGGCCATACTCATCGAGCAAGCGGTCGGTGACAACCAGCGGGTTGGCAACCCAGCGCCCCTCCGCTTTCAGGGCTGGCACAATCTGCGTCAGACCGCCAAGCCAATAAAAGCGGTGAGCACTCCAGGTTTCACAAAGGGTGGCGCTGAACATGGCGCGTTCGATGCCGACATAGAGGGGGAGAAAATCCGTGCTGCCGCCATCCGGAGCAGATCCGTGCTTCGGCCCCGCCTGACTGAACACAGCGAGATCACTCGAGATGGAAAAGTCGCAGGCCAGCCCGATTTCTTGGCCTCCGCCCACGCGCATGCCGTTGACCCGGCAGATCACCGGCTTGTCGCAGTGCAGCACGGAGGAAACCATGTCGTTGAACAGGCGCATATACTGCCGGTACTCCGCTGGGGCTCCGGCGTAGACCTCGGCGTATTCGCGGGTGTTGCCGCCGGTGCAAAAAGCGCGTGTACCTGCACCGGTCAACACGACGGCCACGACCGCGCGATCGTTGCTTGCCGCGCGCAGCGCTAGGATGACCTCCTTGATCATCTCGGTGGTGTAGCTATTGAGCTCGTCGGGATTGTTCAGTGTGATCCAGAGATTGTACAGGCCCTCCACGGCGTGGCCGGCCCGATCACTCGCGGGGCGGCGATCGATCCAGATCCACTTGGGGGAGGGGGCTTCAACCAAGTTGTGGTCTTTCATGCGTTGTCTCCGTTGCCTGATCTATGCTCCTGCGCGCGGCTCGAGGATTGCGCGGCGTCGCAAACTGTGGTGCGTCGCTGCTTCCAAGACAGCCGGGGCTTCCCTGAGCAGATGCATCTCCACGAAAGGCTCGAGGACAACTTTCCCATCCAGGACCAAGCGCAGCGCAGCCGGATAGTATTCCGGAGGGCAGCCCCAATTCCCCTGCGCTACGGCGTCAAACGCCATAAGGTTGGACAAGCGCAGCTCCACTTCTTTCGGTGCGTACCCTACCACGCCAAGGTGGCTGCCGTGATCGAGCAGGCTGAATGCGGTCACCTGGCCCGCAGGCGTCCCACTCGTCTCAAAAATTCGGAGCCCAAGGCCTTTGCGCCCGCTTTCCTTCGCGAAGGAACGCACTGCTGCCCTCACCTCTTTCGCATTGAGCGAACTCGCGTCGAGAGAAAAGGACGCACCGTGCCTGGTCGCAAGGTCGAGCCGCTCACGATCAATATCGATGGCCACAACAGCCGCACCTAGCGCGGCTGCGATCTGCACCCCGAATCCGCCCACACCTCCCACGCCGACAAAAACGGCGACGTGATCGGGGCCCAGTTGCGAACGTCGTATCGCTTCGTAGGGCGTAGTGACGGCATCGGCTACCACCGAGAGCATCGCAAGATTCAAACCGCGAGGGAGTTCTTCGGGAACGGGACAGAGTCCGCGGGAGGGAACGCAAACGTACGTGGCGAAACCGCCATCGCCGTCGTTGCCGGGCATGAATTGCTGGCGGCACATGGTGGCCCGCCCTGCCGCGCAGGGCGCGCAGCTGCCACAGGGAATGACCGCCGGAACGATCACGGCCCGTCCCCGCCATTCTGCGACCTGTTCGCCCGCGGCCACGACACGCCCGGAGATTTCGTGGCCCAGAATGAGCGGCAAGGGATGACGAGTAGGGACAGCGCCGGAAGCGAAACCAACATCTGTATGGCACACGCCGCACCCGGCTACTTCGACGACCACTTCGTTTGGGCCCGGCTCAGAGTGAAGGAATTCGTATCTCTCGAGCGGTCGCCCTGGAGCGATGAGACGGTAACCAATGCCGCGGTGCATCGCAGTAGACCCGGAGCCGCGTACACATGCTCAATTCGAAATTGGATTTGCTCGCCGCAACTTGTCGGACGCGCCAATAAGTCTTCCTTGGCCATGAAAATGGCAGCGTCGCGAATCGAATCTTCCTTGTCGTGTGCCCTTAGGGAGCATATCTGGGACGGCACGCTGGAGCTCCTTGGCCACCCCCTTTTCGGTCATCTTGAACAGCAGAGAGTCTACATCGAAATACCGGCTTCGGCAGACCGACTTTCGACAAGCTGCTCCTCAACGAAAGCCCGAGCTTTCCGCCGGTTCGTTACGTAACGGTCCAGGTTGCGTCTTTCGGATACGTGAGTTGACACCTCATTCTGCGCGTCACCATCTTGTAAAAGAGGAAAGGAACTCTCAATGCACGAAGAAATGGGACCGTGGCCGGGGCGATTTGGCAGGCGCTCGACGCAGGCCAGAAGGTTCAGGAAGGATCTAATAAAGGCCCAGGAATCAACTCGCGGCTCGCTTCCGCGGTTGGCCGGCACGCTGGAGTAAGCGGTTTTCCGCACCCACTTTGCATAGAATTCGGAGCACGTGGTTCTTGATCGTCTTTTCAGAGAGATTCAGTTGCGCCGCAATTTCCTTGTCCGTCAAGCCGCGCTCGATCAACGGAATCAGCTGCTCTTCGCGCCGCGTCAGCCCAAACGTGACTCTTGGTCGCTGTGGCGGCTCCTCAAGGGGTTGTCGAGCGACGAGATCGAATAGGCGTGAGCCGGACCTCCGCAATCGAGGGAGTTCGACTGTATCGCCGAACTCGGAAACCAGATTTTACAGGAGCTGACAGCGATCACCCAACTAGTCACTTTGGTGATGGGCTGCTCGATGGCACCCGGAACACAAGGTAATCAGGTTATCCAGGTCGTCATCTCCGAGTCCGCTTCGAAACTGCATGTGGTGAACCTGTAGCTCATTTGCGCATCCGCACTGCTGACATTTCCAGCCGTCTCGCTCAAGAACCTTCCGGTGAAGGAGCCTGTAGGCATCGGGTTCGAGCTTCACTCTCGGACGCCGTGGTCGGATTTCGCTCATGCGCATTCCCGCATCGCCCGAGGAGTTCTCGTTTCTCGTCCGCGGGGAGAAACTCGAAAAATCGACGAACTAGGCTTGAGAGTGTGCTCGGGTCGGGGTTTTCCAGACTGGCTCCCGCCAGGAAATCTGCACAGATCATCTCCAGGCAATACCCGCGGGACTTCGATCCTCCCAACATCAGGGAAGCCGTTTCCATGGCCTGCTCGATGACTGGTAGCTCGCTGTTGTAGACTTTGAAGTAGAGGATTTCCCACGGTTCGCTGTCTTTGCCCGTCAAGTGCTTATCCACCGCACGCTTGAATTCGGCCTTTGGCATTTGCTTCGCTTTGTGCCAGGTTGCACAATCGATGCGCTGCCTATCCCGCCGAGCGATCCTGGCCAGGTCTGTGGCCTTGGCCCACCCCACATCGCAGATCGCGGTGGATTTGCCGGGGCAATTGCTCATGAATGGCCATCAGGTAATACGCCTTGCGCCGGGATTCCGGGAACTTCCTCTCGAGAAACTCATCGAAAGACTTCAGGTTCTCCACCCGCCAGTATTGTCCGGCGCGCACTTCGCACAAGTACCGGCCCAGTTCCACAAAGCGCGTGTCGCGCTCTTGTTCCGACCTCTGTTCCCAGGCCAAGATCTCGTCGATCTTGGCGAGCACGAAGACCGCGCGGCGATGGTTGAGTTTCGGCGGCACAAGAGGTACCCCGTTACTCCTCAAACTCGTTAAGCCAATCAAGATCGCTCGCTCCTGGCCGACGAATGAGTTTGGAATCGACGAGTGGCTGGCTGCCGAGACACAGCCCGAGATGCGGACAGATGGTGCAGCCGTTCATCGGAAAGCGAATACCGCTGTGGGGCGGGAACTGCGCCGCTTCAATCTGGCTTACTGCCGAACCGACCAGCCGATCGAATTGTTCGCGTTGATCGGCTGTGATACATGTCTTCAGATACCGAATTTCGGGAAATCGCTTGCGCGCGAACACGACCAGCGCCACATCGGAAATGCCGGTAATCCAGGAATAGCAGATCAACTGTGGATCGAGCGACAGCAGGCCATCGGGCTCTTCCGAATAGCGGCTCGTAGTTGTCTTCCAATCAATTAGGCACCGCTGGCCATCAATTTCACCAATGGCATCGACGTAGGCGACGAACTCGTTCCCGTTCGGCAGTGCGCGTAAGATTTTCAACTGCAGGTTCTTTTGCGGATGAGGGATACGCACGCGGTCGTGTTGGGCGAACATGTGCAGCAGATGAACACCTTGGTGCAGCAGCTTATCCCAGCAACCGCCTTTGCTATAGTCGAGAGCCGCGTCGCGATATGAACCCCACTCTCTGTGCAAAGCTGCCGTACAGTCCTGCCCACGGAAGTAGGCAGCGAGCGCCTGCTCGAAGCAGCGGCCGAAAATCATATTGGCCTTGTCGCGCTCGATCCAACCATCCAGATAGCGAAATCGATAACTGCGCGGGCAGCGCAGATACTGGGCGATTTGGGTGTAGCTATAGATCACGACCTCACTCCCTGAGTCCCAACTGCTCCCATGGTGGCCACCGCAAATTCTTCCCACTCTCCCGCTGGTGCGAACGCTTCGAGGTTTAAGAAGGAACGACCTTGCAACGCCCGGCGCGAGGTCCTGACGACGCCCGTAGGCCGAGAAGAGCCCGCTCATCGACCTCATCGCGGCCGAGCAGGTCGGTGTCGTAGCCGAAATCGCGAAGAAACCAGTTCAGCTTCCAGAGCGCTTTCCGCGTGCAGTAGAGGCGACCCGAGATGGTTTGGGACAGGTGCTCTCTGGGCTCGAGGACCGTGAACCGAACAGCGAAGAAAGGTTTCTGTGGATCCTGTCGGTAGAACGCGCGATCGACGCGAACCAGGAATACCCCCTCGAGCAAGCCGTCAGCGTTTCTCGATTCCGCATGCAGGCCAGGGAATTGTCTTTTCATGGTCGTATCGCCTCCTCTTGGGCGTAGCTGTTGAGCTTGCAAACGAGGCCCGCATGATCCTTGGCGGCCCACTCCGTGATGTGAGCGACAAACGATTCGACCAGATCTCGGCTGGCTTCACGGAGTTCCTGCGTGCCGCAGAAATCGGCTGCATACCGCTTGACCAACGTCGGATCCAGTTGATGCTGACGGATCAAGAGGCACAGTCGATCGCGAAGTCGGGGTTGTCCGTTGCTTGAGTTGTTCCCATTCGAATGAGGCTGAGAGTTTCCATTTCCCGTGGCCGGTTCAGGACGTCGGGAAAGGTACCCAAGCTCTTCGACGGAGCAAAGCCCGATGCCATAGGCTTTGCGCAGGGCGCGGTTGACGGCACGCGTCTCCGCGATACGCATCTCGGCTCCGTGAACGAGTGGGGAAACATTCGATGGGTCGGCGTCGCCGTAGCCGACAAAGCCCCGCGACCCGGGCGACTTGTATACAGTTGCCCTGAAGACCCAGCGACCTGCCACTGGATCTGAAAATTCTGGCACCGGTCGACTGCTCATTCCGCTGCAGTGACGGCGGCAGGCCAAGCGCATTAAGCCGCTGTTTGTCACATACCACGTGCCGTTAAGGAGCCGCACCTCACCCAGACGAACTGAAAAGCCAAACCGTATGGTAAGCTCACGCAGTGCGTTCAGAGTAGAGATGGAACATTCGCTAGGCCACAGCGTTTTTGCTTGCGCCGCATTCTGGCGCATGACTGCGGGCAACCTTGAGGATTTGGAAATAATGGAAAGCTCCTCGATGCAGATTCTATTGGAACTATTTTAGTCTTTTATAACTCGATTTTAGGTAAGCCACTGGTTCGACCAGTGAGACCCGAAAAGGTTTGACCGTTCCGGAATAACATCCTCCCCACGGCTTGGTGAGAACCATGA
>Ga0187815_10000710_pt1 | contig 15971 bp, 11 predicted proteins | sample NC_S_5_FD_132962 | JGI IMG/M metagenome (GOLD analysis project Ga0187815, IMG submission 132962) | Wetland sediment microbial communities from Neuse River Estuary, North Carolina, USA - ASW-S_5 | ecosystem: Environmental > Aquatic > Freshwater > Wetlands > Sediment | place: USA: North Carolina...
CGGGGCGCGGCGCCATGCCGTCGGCGCTGTGCGCCAGCGCGCTGTAGCTGGCGATCCACCACGGTTCGGCCGGCTTCAGCGAACAGTTGCGCGCGGGGCGGGTGACCGCGGTTTCCGTGGCGGCCGCATGGCGATGCCTGTCGGCGGTTTCGTCCAGCGCAACGACCTGGATGGCTGCTTCCCCGCCGGCGAGCGCGCGCACGCGCGGCAGCAGTTCGCCGGGCTCAATGGGCTGGCCGCCCGCGAGCACGTAGCCAAGCGCGGACTTGTGCAGGCCGGACTCCTTCCTGCGCCCGTCCCGGAGGCAGGCCACGCCCACCCAGCAGGCGTGCCGGGCGCGGGTGAGCGCCACGTAGAGCAGGCGCAATTCCTCCTGCAGCCGCTCGCGGTCGGCGGCGAGCCAGGTGGCGTCGCCGGGATGCAGGTCGAGTTGCGGCTGGCCTGCCTCGTCGCGGCTGCGCAGGGCGCCCTTGCGTTCCGCTTCGCGGAAGCCGCAAGCGAACGGCAGCAGCACCACGGGGTATTCCAGGCCCTTGGACTTGTGGATGGTCACCACCTTGATCAGCGCGTCCTCGCTTTCCAGCCGCACGATCTGCGCCTCGGCGGCTTCGCCGCTGCCGGGGTTGGCGATCTGCGCGGCGAGGAAGCGGATCAGCGCGTGCTCGCCGTCCAGCCCGGTGGCGGCCTGCTGCAGCAGCTCGGCGAGGTGCAGCAGGTTGGTGAGCGCACGCTCGCCCTCCGCAAGCGTGAGCAGCCGCGCGGGCAGGCCGAAGCGATGCAGCAGGTCGTGCAGCATCGCCAGCACGCCGTGGCGTTGCCACAGCGCGTGCAACTGCCGGAAATGTTCGTCGCAGGCTTCGCGGTAGGCCTCGTCGCGGTCGAGCCGGTCGAGTTCCGCGAGGCTGCGCCCCATGCCGGGCGTGGCCAGCGCGGCGCGCAGCGCGCGGTCGGCGCCGGGTCGGGCGCAGGCGTGCAGCCAGCGCAGCAGGTCGGTGGCCTCGCGCGAGGCGTAGACCGAATCGCGGTCCGAAAGGTACACGCTGGCCAGCCCGCGCGCGCGCAATGCGGCGCGCACGAGATCGGCCTCGTGGCCGGTGCGCACCAGGATCGCGATGTCGCCGGGCTGCAGCGGCTCGCGTCCGCCGCTTTCGTCGATGAAGCCGCAGCGGCCGGCCCGCGCCGCGTCCAGCCATGCCACGGCCTGGGCCGCGGCGTGGGCCGCCATGCCTTCGCGCCACGCGCCGATGCCGATGGGTTCGACGGACGTCTGGACGGCCATCTGCAGCGCCGGCACCGGTTCGCCGTCGAGCTGCAGGACGTGCTCGCGCCCCTTGGCATCCACCGGGACGAAGGGCAGCGCCCTGCCGAAACCGAAGGCGCCTTCCGGCTGCGCGTCCGCGTACCCGAACACGCGGTTCACCGCCTTCACCAGCGCCGCGGTGGAGCGGTGGTTGGTGCCCAGCGTCCAGTGCGGTGCGGCCGCCGCGGCGCGGGCGCGCAGGTAGGTGTGGATGTCCGCGCCGCGGAAGCCGTAGATGGCCTGCTTGGGATCGCCGATCAGCAGCAGCACGCTGCGTCCGCCTCGGCCGTAGATGCGCTGCAGGCTGCGCCATTGCAGCGGGTCGGTGTCCTGGAACTCGTCGACCAGCGCCACCGGGTATTGCGTGGCGACGGTGAGCGCGAGTGCGTCGCCGTTGGCGCCGTGCAGGACGGCGTCGAGGCGTTTCAGCATGTCGTCGTAGCCGAGCACGGCACGCGCACGGCGGGCCTCGTCGAGGCGCTGCGCGATCCAGGTTGCGGCGTGGGCGAGCAGCAGCGGTGGCAGCGCATCGGCCTGCGCGCAGGCAGCAAGCCAGCGGTCGATGGCGTGGAAGGCGGGATGCGTCGGCGCCGTCTGGCCGCCATTGGCCGAGTCGTCGAGGCGGCGCTGCCCGAAACGTTCGAGCGTTTCCCGCCCGGCCTCGCCGCCTTCCGCCCAGCCGCGCATCGCGGCGAGGTGGCGGGGCAGATCCTTCGCGCGCACCTTGTTGCCGTTGAACACCTTGGTCTGTGCGGCAGCCATCAGGGTGGCTTCGATCGCGTCGGCGTCGCTGCGCCATGCGGCGCGCGCCGCGAGCCCGGCATCGCGCAGCGCGTCGGCCGCGGCGCCAAGCGGTTCGGCGGGATCGGCGATGGCCTGGACGGGGCCGCCGTCCAGGCGCAGCGTGTCGGGCGGGTGGGCGAGCAGCGGCCGGACCGCGCGCTGCAGCTCGTCGGGCGTCTTCCAGCACGGCATGGCCAATGCGGCCGCGTCGCGGTCGAGCGGAAAGAAGTAGCGGCGCCAGTAGTCGCGCACGGCCTCGCCGAGCAGTTCGTTCTCGTCGGCGATGCCGCCTTCGCCGGCCGCCTCGCCGCTGTCGAACGCGTGCTGGACGAGCATGCGCTGGCACCAGCCGTGGATGGTGAACACCGCGGCCTCGTCCATCCATTGCGCGGCCCGTTCCAGCTGGCGCGCTGCGCTGGCGCGTGCCTCGTCGTCGGGGTAGTCGGCGATCAGCGCCTGCAGGAAGTCGTCGGCCTCGCGCTGGCCGCGGAACGCGTCGGCGGCTTCGGCGAGGCGGCTGCGGATGCGCTCGCGCAGCTCGGCGGTGGCGGCCTTGGTGAACGTCATCACCAGGATCTGCGCGGGCAGCAGCGGCGCACCGCCGCCGTGGCCAAGCACCAGGCGCAGGTACAGCGCGGCGATGGTCCAGGTCTTGCCGGTGCCGGCGCTGGCCTCGATCAGCTGGATGCCGGCCAGCGGCAGGCGCAGCGGATCCAGTGGGGTGGCGCTCATGCTGCGCCTCCTTCGCTGTGCACCGCGTCGAGCAGGGGCTGGTAGAGGTGCAGCCACTGCTCGAAGCCGGCCCGTTGCAGATGGGCGAAGTCGGGCCAGTCGCGCGCGAGGCAGACGTCCCCGTCCACCTCGCCACGGCCGTATTCGTCGTCGCGGTGGTCATAGCAGCTGCGCGCCGCATCGGCCGGCGGCTTTTTCACGTCCTGCGCGGCGAGCAGCCAGGCGAACGCGGTCTTGCGCGCGACGGGCAGGGGCGACTGCATGCCGGCGCGGAAGGCGGCGAGCAGTTCGTCGAGCTGCCGGGCGGCGATCGCGGGTTCCAGCGGCGGCATGGCCAGGACCGCGTCGGGCGCGGCGATCCGGGTGGCAAGCCGCAGGCCATTGGCGTTGGCGAGCAGGTGGGCGGCCCAGGCATCGAGCAGCTTGTCGTGGCGCAGGGTCTTGCCGTCCTGCAGGCGGCCGGCGTTGGCGAGCAGGCGCACGTGGCCGCCCGCGCCGTCGTCGCGCAGGTCGCCCAGCCAGTCCTCCACGCGCAGGCCGTGCGCCTCGTGCCGCAGCTCGCGGATGCCGGCGGCCCGCGGCCAGCGCGCGGCCAGCCGGTGCCAGGCCGCGGCGGCGTCGCGCGCGGCCAGCGCAACGGGTTCCAGCGCCAGCGCGCCGAAGCTGCCGGGCGGCAGCTCGCCCTGCTCGCGCAGGCGTTGCGCGGCGGGGGCGAGGGCGTCGATGCCGCCGGCGATGGCGGTGCGCAGCAAGGTGTCGGTGGCGCCATGGCGTTCGAGGCCGCCGAGCGCGAAGGGCTCGTGCTCCTCGCCGGCGTCGTCGAGTTCGTCGAAGCGCACGCCGAGGCGTTCGGCGTAGAACGTCCTGGCGGGCGCCCTCAGGAAGCGCTGCAGCAGGCCGAGACCGAGCGCGGTTTCCGGCTGCCATGCGGGCAACGGCGCGTTGTCGCCGGCAGGCATGGCCTGGCGCGCGCGCTGCCATTCGCCGGCATAGGTGAACAGGCGCGCGTCCGCGCCGGCGTCGAAGTAGCGCTGGCTGAATGCCTGCAGCGGGTACTCGGTGGTGAGCGCGGCGAGCAGCTTCTGCGCCGACTTGGGATCGTGCGCTTCGACGTCCGCGCGGCGCCAGCCGGCGGCGAGGTAGTCGCGCAGCTGGCCCACCAGCACCGACGGCGGCAGTTCGGCGTTGTCGCGTGCACTGCGGCCCACCCAGCTCACGTACAGCGCATCGCGGGCGGAGAGCAGGGCTTCCAGGAACAGGTAGCGGTCGTCCTCGCGGCGCGAGCGGTCGCCGGGGCGCGGCTGTTCCGGCATGGCCATCAGGTCGAAGTCGGGGACGTCGTGGCGACGCGGGTAGTCGCCATCGTTCATGCCCAGCAGGCAGACCACGCGGAACGGAATCGCGCGCATCGGCAGCAGGGTGCCGAAGCTCACCGCGCCGCCGAGGAAGCGCTGCGAGAGGCGGCTCTCGTCGATGGCGGTGAGCCAATGCTCGCGCACCACGGTCAGCGGCAGCGCTCCGTCGAAACCCGCTTCCGCGCAGGCCTGCTCCCAGTCGGCCAACGCATCGTCGAGGCGCTGCAGGGCCAGCGTATCGTCGTCGTCGCGGCCGGCGTCGAACATCTCCGCGAGCAGGCCGCGCAGGCGGCCGCCCCACTGCGCCGGCGTGGCCGGTAGGGCGAACAATCGCCCGTAGCGCTCCAGCCGTTCGAGCAGGGCGGCGAGCGGGCCGAGCAGGGCGGCGTCGAGGCCGCCCACCTCGGCATAGGGCGCGATGCCGTCGAACGATTCGCCGTCGCCCACCGCGTAGCCCAGCAGCATGCGGCGCAGGCCGAAGCGCCAGGTGTTCTGTTCCTCGGGCGGCAGGCCTAGGCTTTGCTTCTGCGCACCGTCGAGGCCCCAGCGGATGCCGGCGCCTTCGATCCAGCGGCGCAGCACCGGCAAGGCGCTTTCGTCGAGGCCGAGGCGGCGGCGCAGTGCGGGCGTGTCGAGCAGGTCGAGGACGTCGCCCGCGGCGAGGCGCGACTCGGGCAGGCGCAGCAGCTGTTCCAGCGCCACCAGCAAGGGAGCGGCGCCGCGCGCGGGACCGTCGGCGATGCTGCACGGCAGGTAGCGCGGATCGCCGGGCGGTACGCGGCCGAACACTGCCTGGATATGCGGCGCGTAGGTCTGGATGTCCGGCACCATCACCATCACGTCGCGCGGCGCCAGGGGTTTCCCCGCGTGCGCGGCCTGCTCGAACATCGCCAGCAGCTCGTCGTGCAGGATCTCCACCTCGCGCTGCGGGTTGTGCGCGATGTGGAAGCGCAGGGAGTCGTCGCCGGTTTGCAGCGTCTGGCGCTGCGCGGGATCGGCGGGCAGCGGTTCGAGGTCGAGGACCGCCTGCTGCACCTGGTGCAGCAGGGTGTCGCGGCCGGGATCGGTGAACAGGTCGATGTCGCGGCCCAGCGCGGCGAAGCGCGCGCGGTAGGCGTCGGGCCGGTCGAAACTGTCGAGCAGGCGGATGTAGTCGCGGCCCTGCTTGCCCAAGGCGGCGAGCAGCGGATTCGCGTGCAGGTGCAGCTCCTCGTAGCGCGGCTCGGCCGGCAGGCCGGGCTTGCCGGCGTGGCGGTGCTGAGCGGCCTTGAGCAGTTCGCGGTCCTCGATGATCTCGGCCCAGTAGTGCCGGCACGGATTGGTCACCAGCAGCAGCACCTGGCAGACGCGGCCCAGCGCGGTGAGCGCCTCCAGCGTCTGCTGCGGCAGCGAGGAGATGCCGAACACCACGATGCGCCGCGGCAGCGCGGCGGGGCGTGCCGCCAGCGCGGCGGCGCGTTCGAGGAAGGCACGATGCATGGCGGCGCGGTGGCTGCCGCGCTGCGCGCGGCCCACGTCGGCCAGCAGCGCGCGCCACAGCCGCGCCTGCCAGCGCTGCGTCGCGGGCAACGGCAGGGGACGGCCGCGCAGATCGTTGCGCAACTGGTCGCGGCCATGCTCCCAGTCGTCCAGCCAGTCGGCGCGGTAGACCTGGTACTGGTCGAACAGGTCGGCGACCTGCCGGGCCAGCTGGAAAAGCTTGATTGGATCCGGTTTCGTCGCATCGACCTGTCCCGCGCCGAGGAAGTGGCGCAGCGGCGCGAAGTCCTCGTGGCCGAGCTGCGCGGGCAGCAGGCGCATCAGGCGCCAGGCCAGGCGCGACTTGTCGAACGGCGAATCGGCCGGCACCGCGTCGCGGCCCAGCACGGCGCGATAGGCCTGCCACAGGAAGCGGCCGGGCAGCTGCATCTCCACCGCCGCGCTGATGCCCATGCCGCCCGCGTTGCGCGGACGCGCCAGCGCCAGCTTCAGCCACTGCGCGATGCCGTTGCTCTGCACCAGCATCAGCTCGTCTTCCAGCGGCGCCAGCGGCGTGCGCGCCAGCCAGGCGACCAGCAGGTCGCGCAGGTCCTCCAGCCGGTTGCCGTGCACGACCATCAGGCCGGGCTGGATGTCTTCCGTGAGGGGCGGTGCAGGTGGCATCCGTGGATTCTGCCGTCCTTTGGTCTCGCCGTCTGCGATGACCGGAAGGGCTGGCACGAAAAAAGCGGCCCGGAATGCCCGGGCCGCTGCTTTTTTCGAGGAGTGCGGCCATCGACGGCCGCGTGTTTGATCTTCGCGATCAGGGACGATCGCAAAAACTCACCCTCAGCCGTTCACCCACACGCCCACGTGGAAGTGCCAGCCGTCGTCGCGGCGCTCCCAGTGCGGATGCACGTAGTGGTAGCCGGGCCGCGCCTCGCGCCAGTGGCCGGCCACGGCAACGTAGCGGCGGCCGTCCCAGCGCCAGTAGCCGTGCACCCAGATGAAGCCGGGGCGCGGCGGCGGCACCACTTCCACGATGCGCGGCGGCGGCGGCTGCGGCGCGATCACTTCCACCACCTCGGGCGGCGGTGGCGGCGCCTGGCGCTCCACGATCACTTCGCGCTGCACTGAGCGCGGGCGGTAGACCGGGCGTTCCTCGACGCAACCGGCCGCCACCGCGGCAGCGGCGGAGACGATCAACAGACCTGCAAGACGTGACGACATGGATTCCCCTCGTTGGGTGTGATGGAACTTCGCCGCACGGCGTCGCCGCGCCGTGGAAGTGGAGGCAGTCTAGGGGCGGCTCCTGCGCCGCGAACCGGTGCGGCGACGCGGTTTGCGGCGCAGGTTGTTGCGCGTTCAGCGGGCCCAGTAGCCGGCGTCGAAATGCCAGTGGCCGCGCGGTCCCTGCCGCCAGCGCGCCGGCACGTAGTGGTAGCCCCGACGCACGCGCACCCAGCGGCCGCCCGTCCACACGTGGCGATGCAGGCGCGGGCTCCACACCCAGTAGCCGGGCGCCCACACATAGCCGGCGCGCGGCGGCGGCACCCGCTCGAAACGCGGCGGCGGCGGGGCCACGCCGATACCCACGCCCACACCGACCGACACCTGGGGCGCGGCCTGTGCCGCGGGCGCCGCGACGAAGCCGGCGCCGGCCAGCGCCAGCGCGGCGGACAGGATCAGGGCGGAAGATTTGCGATTCATCGTGCTCTCCATGATTGCCGCGCAAGGCGGCATGCGGTACGGGAAACGCCGGTTTGCCGGCAGGTGTTGACGCCGGGCCGGCGGCGCATTCAGGCGCCGGTGGGGCTCGCGGCCGCCGCGGCCGCGCCGCTGCGTGGGGGGGCATTTCCAAAGAACGAACGGTCGTGCTATTTTCCACACCCATGGAAACCGCGACTCCTTCCGGCAAGCGCGCCGCCACGCGCGACACCATTCTCGACCACGCCTACGTGCTGGCGCGCAGCGACGGGCTGGAAGGCCTGTCCATCGGCACCTTGGCGGCCGACGTGGGCATGTCCAAGAGCGGCGTGTTCGCGCACTTCGGCTCGCGCGAGGAACTGCAGCTGGCCGTGCTCGACCTGGGCGCGCAGCGCTTCATGAAGAACGTGTTGCTGCCCGCGCTGAAGCAGCCGCGCGGCCTGCCCCGGCTGCGCGCCATCGTGGCGCACTGGTTCGCCTGGGCGCGCAGGCACCAGAGCGGCTGCGTGCTGCTCTCCGCCGCCAGCGAATACGACGGCCGCGACGGCGCCCTGCACGATGCCGTCGTGGCGCAGCAGGCAGGCTGGCGCGGCGAGCTGCAGAAGGCGATCGCGCAGGCCGTGGCCGAAGGCCATCTGCGCGCCGATACCGATACCGCCCAGCTCGCCTTCGAGATCTACGCGCTGCTGCTCGGCCTGCACCACGACGGCGGCCTGTTCGGCTACGGCGAGGCCGAACGCCACACCGCGGCTGCGTTCGAGCGCCTCTGGCGCAGCTGGCAACCCTGACCCTCTCGCCTGACCTTTCCGCCTGACCCTCCCGCACGAGGAGCCACCCATGTCCCCGCATGCCGCTTCCGTTTCCACCCGGCTCCGCCTCGGTGCGCTGCGCGCCGGCTTCGTGCTCGGCGGCCGGCTGGCGCCGAAACGCACCGCCGACCGTGCCGCGCAACTGTTCGCCACGCCGTTCGCCAGCAGCCGCAGCCGTGCGCTGGCGGTGCCGGAAGACGCCGCGATGCGGCCAGGCGAACTGCAGATCGCCGGCAAGCGCATCGCCACTTACGTATGGGGCGATCCTGCCGCGCAGCCCTACGCGCTGCTGGCGCACGGCTGGTCCAGCTTCGGCCTGCGCTTCCTGCCCTGGGTGGAAGGCCTGCGCGCGCTGGGCTACGCGGTGGTGACGTTCGACCAGCCTGGCCACGGGCGCAGCGGCGGCATGCTGTGCACGCTGCCCGAGTTCACCGCCACGATCCGTGCGGTGGGCCGCCACTACGGCGAAGCCGCGCTGGCGGTGGGGCATTCGCTGGGCGGTGCCGCGCTGGCGCTCGCGCAGGACGAGGACTGGCATGCGCGGCGCCTGGTGCTGGTGGCGCCCGCCGCCGACATGGCCGAGGCGGCCAGCCGCTACTTCCGCCTCGTGCGCCTGGGAGAGCACCTGCGCCAGGCCTTCTACGACTGGCTGCTGCGCCGCACCGGCATCAGCGTGGAGCAACTGGAAGTGCACCGGCACCTGCCCGCGCTGGGTCAGCCCGCGCTGATCGTGCACGACCTCGACGACGCCGACGTGCCGTGGAGCGAAGGCGAGCGCTACGCGCGCTACTGGCCCGGCGCGCGCCTGCTCAGCACCCAGGGGCTGGGCCATCGCCGCGTGCTGGACGCGCCGGACACGATCAACGCCGCGTTGGCCTTCGTGCGCGGCGAATGCGTGGGCGAGCGCGTGATCGGCACGGCCGAATTGCCGTTCGGCGTGGCTTGAGCGCCACTCGCCGCGGCAGGCTCGAACCGAGATGCCGTTCGTGCTGAGCGTAGCTTGCGATGGCAAGCGAAGTCGAAGCACCCAGCGGCGACCACCCTTCGACTTCGGCCCTCCGGGCCTACGCTCAGGGCGAACGGTGAGATATGAGCTGGGACTTGCGGCTGATCGGGAGCAGGAATCCACTGCTCCTTTGAAGGCTCTGGATCCCCGCTTTCGCGAGGATGACGGGCAAAAGCCGGTGGATCGTGATGCATCGGCGTTTCCGCCCGATGGAACGCCGATCGGTATCAGGCCACGCCGAACGGAGGGTTCGGCGAACCGACAACTTCTACCGCCATGGCGCGGGCGTTTTCGGTGCTCGAAGAGCGAGGCCAGCCGGTGCAGGTGCGTGATATCCGCAGCCCATCCACTGCAGCTGGTTAATGTCCCCCCAAGGCGTTCGTTCGTGGCAGGCAGGAACCCGCCGGCCGTAGCCACGCCCGTGGCCTGGTCGGGAACTCCCGTTTGATACCCGCGGTCAGCCCAGGGCGTACTGAACGTGGACGCGCTTCGAAGGGGATGCGATGAGAAGGCAGGCGGGCAAGGCGATGGCGGTTGCTGCGGGTTTGCTGGTTGCGGCGCACGCCTTCGGGGCAGACACGGTCGGCGCATCGCGCGGGGATCAGGATTTGACGGCGCTGCGCGCCTTGTGGAACGGCTATCAGCACGCCGTGGCAAACAAGGACGCCGCGGCGTTGCTGAGCATGTATGTGAGTGCGGATGCGCCGGTGCGGGGCGGCTTTGCCCCCAGGTCCTATGCGCTGGTGACCGCCGCCAACAAGCAGCCCGTGCCGCGCACCCTCCTGACCACCGCCAGGGAAGACGTCGTCGGCGAAGTGAAACTCCCTCCCGACCAGATCGAAAACCTCGACATTCATTCCGACGGCGAGGTGGGTTCGGTCTCTTTCGACTACCGGGCGAAGGTGGGACACGGGCGCATCATCTGGACAACGGTCCTTACCAACAGCGGATGGAAGATCGCCTCCGTCGTCTATTCGATCAACCTGCCTGCGGCAGACGGCGCGCGAACGCCTGGCTGAAGCAGGCCACGATCCGATACGGCCCGCTTTGGGCCGGCTTCGGTCAGTCGATCGGAGGCTTTGGCCCATCGCACCCAAGGCCACGCCGATCGACGGCAACTCTTCGCTTGCCCTAACCGCGTCGGCGCCCGCAGGCCCGGCGATGCCCATGCCCCGGTTCGCGAGGGCACCGGACGCCTGGCCGTCGCAGGAGCGGCGCGCCACTGCCCTCCTATAGGCAGCGGCGCAGCCGACGCACGCCCTCCTCGATGGCGTGCTCGTCCACGCTGCCGTAGCCCAGGATCAGGCCGCTGCGTTTCGCCTCGCCGCGATAGCAGGGCGACAGCGGCCGCACCGACACGCCGGCCTGTGCCGCGCGCCGCGACAGCGCCAGGTCGTCCACTTCCGGCGGCAGCAGCGCGGCCAGCTGCATGCCGGCCTCGGCGCCCACCACCTGCAGCACATCCGGCAGGTGCCGCCGGATCGCCGCCTGCAGCGCCGCGCGCCGCGCCGCGTAGAGCACCCGCATGCGGCGGATGTGCCGCGCGAAGTGGCCCTCGCGGATGAAGTCGTGCAGCGCCCGCTGCGGCAGCATCGGCGAGCAGGTGTCCAGCGCGTCGCGGGCGGCGCGGAAGGCCGGCAGCAGGTCGTTCGGCACCACCAGGTAGCCCAGCCGCAGCGCGGGGAACAGCACCTTGCTGAAGGTGCCCACGTAGATCACCCGCGCGTCGGCATCCAGCCCCTGCAGCGCGGCGATCGGCCGGCTGCCGTAGCGGTATTCGCTGTCGTAGTCGTCCTCGACGATCCAGCCGCCGGTGCGCGCCGCCCACTGCAGCAGCTCGATGCGCCGCGCCGCGCTCAGCGTGGCGCCCAGCGGAAACTGGTGCGAGGGCGTGACGTAGGCCAGCCGCGCGCCCGGCGCGCGGCGGATGCCTGCGGCCACGTCCAGTCCCTCCGCGTCCACCGGCACCAGCACGGGCAGGGCGCCCACGGTGCCCAGCGCCTGGTGCGCGCCGGGGTAGCCCGGCTCCTCCACCCAGGCGCGGTCGCCGGGATCGAGCAGGGCGTGCGCGCAGATCTGCAGGCCGTGCTGCGCGCCGCTGGTGACCAGGATCTGTCCGGCGTCCGCATGCACCGCGCGCACCGTGGCCAGGTATCCGGCGATCGCCTCGCGCAGCGGCAGGTGGCCCAGGGTGTCGCCGTAGGCCAGCGTGTCGCTGCCGAGGTGGCGCGCGTGGCGGCTCAGCAGGCGCGACCACACGCCGTGCGGGAAATGATCCAGCGCCGGGACGCCCACGCGGAATGCGCCCTGGCTTTCCAGCCAGGTTTGCGGCGGCGCGGCCATCGCCGCCACCCGCGCGGCAATCCGGCGCGGCGCCGGCGAAGCGGATGCCGCCGGCGTGCGCAGCGGCCGTCGTGCCGATGCGGCCGGCCCCTCGTGCGGGATCGCCGCGGCCACGCAGGTGCCGGCGCCGGTGAAGCTTTCCAGGTAGCCCTCGGCATGCAGCTGCTCGTAGGCGCCCAGCACCGGCAGGCGCGACACGCCCAGCTCGCCGGCCAGGGCGCGGGTGGAGGGCACGCGCTGGCCCGGCTGCAGCCGGCCCTCGGCGATGGCGCGGCGGAACCATTCCGCCAGCTGCTGGTAGATCGGGCCGCCGCCTTCCAGCGCGATCGCCGGCACCAGGCCGGTGGGCACGCGCTTCGCCGCGCTTTGCCGAGTGGTCATGTCATGTTCTCGCTTGGTGGCTATTTGCTCGTACCACTTGCCTGCCTAGTCTGCCCCCCACGGGCGAACGGCGGAGGTGTCGGTGGTCATGCGGGTGCAGGCAACCAGGGTACGGCGGTCGGCGCGCTGCCTCGCGGCGCTGGGCGCCGTGCTGCTGGGCATCGGCGCGGCTGTGGCGCAGGACGCCGGCCCGCCGCGGCAGGCGCTGGACGACGCCTGGTGGACCGGGCCGATGCTGGCCAATTCCGCCGAGACGCTGCCGCGCGGGCACGTGCTGGTCGAGCCCTATTTCTACGACGTCGCCTCGAAGGGCACGGACGCGTTCGGCTCGCGCGCCTACGTGCTGTACGGCCTCACCGACCGGCTCACCGTGGGGCTGATCCCCATCGTCGGCTACAACCGCGTCAGCCACGGGCCGAACAGTTCGGGCATCGGCCTGGGCGATCAGATCCTGCAGGCGCAGTACCGGCTCACCCGTTTCCGCGAAGGCAGCTGGCTGCCCACGCTCGCCGTGCAGTTGCAGGAAACCCTGCCCACCGGCCGCTACGACCGCCTGGCGCGCGCCAGCGACGGCATGGGCGGCGGCGCCTGGGCCACCACGCTGGGCCTCAACGCGCAGAGCTACTTCTGGATGCCGAACGGGCGCCTGCTGCGCGTGCGGCTCAACCTCACCCGCACCTTCAACGGCGACGCCGACGTCACGGGCGCCAGCGTCTACGGCACCGCGCCGGGCTTCCGCGGCACGGCGCGGCCGGGCGACGCGTTCTACATCGGCACCTCGTTCGAATACAGCCTCACCCGCCGCTGGGTGCTGGCGCTGGACCTGTTCCGCAGCCACGGCGCCGCCACCCGCGTCGACGGCAGCGCGGACCCGGCCGACGCCTTGCCCGTGCCGGTGCACCTGCAGGCCGGCTCCAGCGACGCCTACGGCTACGCGCCGGCGGTCGAATACAACTTCAGCGCGAACCTCGGCGTGCTGCTGGGTGCGCGCGTGATCGTGGGCGGGCACAACGCCACGCGCTCGCTCACCCCGGCCATCGCGATCAACTACGTCCATTGATGTCGGCACCGATTCCCTGCGGAAGGACCAACCCCATGCGCGCAACGACGATTCTGCGGACCTGCCTGCTTGCCCTGGCCATGGCGCTGGCCTGGCCGACGCCATCGGCCGCGGATGCGGCGCAGCGTGTCGACCAGCAGCACGCCTTCGACTTCCACTTCGGCACCTGGAAGACCCGGATCAAGAGCCGCGACGTCACCGCGTCGGGCGTCGGCGCATGGACCGAATTCAACGGAACCGTGATCGACCAGCCCCTGTGGAACGGGCGCGCCAACATCGAGAAGATCGAGGCCGCGGGAACCGGCGGCCACTTCCAGGGCGTGACGCTGTTCCTCTACAACCCCAAGTCGCGGCAATGGAGCGAGCAGTTCGCCGGCAGCGGCAACGGCACCTTGCAGGAGCCTTCCTACGGCGAATTCAAGAATGGGGTCGGCGTGTTCCACGCCTGGACCGAGGTCGACGGCAAGAAGGTCTTGCAGCGCGACATCTGGTCCAACATCACGCCGGATTCCTACCACTACGAGATCGCCACTTCCCCCGACGGCGGCAAGACCTGGGTCACCGGCTTCGTCGCGCAGCTCACCCGGGTGAAGCAGGCGCCCGACTACGACGTGCACCACGCGCCGGGCAGCGGGCCCGAGCACGGCTTCGACTTCAACATGGGGCAGTGGACGACGCGGATACGGGCGGTGTCGAAGCCGTTGTCCTCGCCCGGCGCGTGGAGCGACCTCGGCGGCACGCATGCGGTGTATCGCCTGTGGGACGACTGGGCCAACATCGGCCAGCTCGAAGTCGACGGCCCCGGTGGTCATGTCGAGGACCTGGCGCTGCGCCTGTACGACCGCAAGACGCAGCAGTGGCGGGTCTACTTCGCCAACGGCACCACCGGCACGCTGGACCCGCCGATGGTGGGCGGATTCAAGGACGGCGTGGGCACCTTCGTCGGCATGGACCAGGTCGAGGGCAAGACGGTGCTGGTGCGCAACGTCTGGTCGGGCATCACGGCGAAATCCTGCCGGCAGGACTGGGCCATCTCGACGGACGGCGGCACGACCTGGGTGCCCACCTGGACCTCCGTCGACGAACGCGCAGGCTGATCCCGGCGATCGCGTTCGATCTCGTGCACCAGAACGTCGCCGCGGCTTGACGGCCGCTTTATCCCGCATCCCCCAAGCTGGCGGCCCGTCCCCGCGGAGCGCCGCCATGCCTTACCGGACCCTCAGCGAACTGCCCGACGCAGTGCGCGACCACCTGCCGACGCATGCGCAGGAGATCTACAAGGAAGCCTTCAACCACGCCTGGGAGGAATACGCCGACCCGGACAAGCGCCGCGGCGACGAATCGCGCGAGGAAGTGGCGCGCAAGGTCGCCTGGGCGGCGGTGAAGCAGGGCTACGCCAAGGGCGACGACGACCGCTGGCACGCCAGGTAAGTGTGTCCGCGCCGCGGCAGGTCGCGGCGCATATCGCTGCGCCCGCCCATCGGACGGGCGCAGCCCTGCCTCAACCGTGGTCGAGCGGAGTGAGCAGGGTCGGGCCTGCGCCATCGGTCTGCAGTCCGTTATCGGCGAGGGCGTCGGCTCCATCAGCATCGGGTTTGTCCACCCAAGGTGCCGGTGTATAGGGGCCGGGGACGTAGGTCTGCCACACGGGTACCTTGGTTTCCCCGAGCCGCGTGTGCAGGACAAAAGTGACCGGTTGATGGACGGTCCAACTGTCCCGCTTGGCCAGCCTGCCTGTCGTGGGAGTCACATAGGTCCAATGGCGCGCTGCCCTGAGGGCCGCATCAGCAAGCTCCTCACGGTATTGCCTGATCACGTTGTCCGTGCCAATCGCATCGAGGTTGACCTGCTCGGCTACGGCATCTGTTACCTGACCGCTGCGGTTCACACGCAACGAGAGGTAGACCGTTCCCTGCACATGGAGGTTGGCGGCCAGATCGGGATAGCGCACTGGGATCTTCTTGTCACTCTCGGCGCGGTGCAGTTCATCGGTGTCGTTCGGATCGTCGTCACCGAACGTGACGCCCTTGATGCGCGCGTTGTAGTTGCCATCGGGCTTCTGCGTGAGCACCACGCGGGCATGCATGCTGGCCTTGGCCACCACGGGTTGGCCGTCACGCAGTACGGGCTTGAAGCGCCACTGCATCGCGGTCTTCTGCACGAAGTCCGCGATGGCCTGGCCGTACTTGGCCGGGTCGTCGATTACGGCGGTCTGCACCGTACCGTCCTTGGCCAGCACGATGGTGCCGTTGACGACGGCGGAAGCCTCGACGTTCTGGCGGGTGGCGGCCTGGGCGGTCATCGCCGCCACGGTAAGCAGTGCGCCCAGCATGGCCTTCTTCATGCGATTTCCCCCAGGTTGCGCTTGATGGGCGCGCGAACGGCGCCCGCTGCCGGCGTCCAGTATGCCGGCAAACCGTGACCCGGATAAGTCGGCCGCGACGGCTTCGGCGAGCGGCCGCCTATCGCTCCATACGCCCCGGTACACGCGCCGCAGCAAGCCCTTCACGGCGATCCCCACTAGAATTGTCCTGTTCAAGCACACGATGTCGGAGTCGCCATGAGTTCCCCCGCCAAGCACGTCCCCGCCGGCGCCCCCCAGGCCGAGGCCACCCCGCTGCGCTTCGTCACCGCGGCCAGCCTGTTCGACGGCCACGATGCGGCGATCAACATCATGCGCCGCATCATCCAGAGCCAGGGCGCCGAGGTCATCCACCTGGGCCACAACCGCTCGGTGGAGGACGTGGTGCGCGCGGCCTTGCAGGAGGACGCCGACGCCATCGCGCTGTCGTCCTACCAGGGCGGCCACGTCGAGTACTTCAAGTACATGGTGGACATGCTGAAGGAGCGCGGCGCCGCGCACATCCGCGTATTCGGCGGCGGCGGCGGCACCATCACGCCGGAGGAGATCCGCGAGCTGCAGGCCTACGGCGTGGAGCGCATCTACCACCCCAACGACGGCATGAAGCTCGGCCTCACCGAGATGATCGAGGACGTGATGCAGCGCGCCGGCCGCGCCGCCGCGCAGCGCGCGCCC
>Ga0187815_10000711_pt1 | contig 15968 bp, 12 predicted proteins | sample NC_S_5_FD_132962 | JGI IMG/M metagenome (GOLD analysis project Ga0187815, IMG submission 132962) | Wetland sediment microbial communities from Neuse River Estuary, North Carolina, USA - ASW-S_5 | ecosystem: Environmental > Aquatic > Freshwater > Wetlands > Sediment | place: USA: North Carolina...
CGCCGGATGATTTCGAGATGCCGCCGGGCGGCCTCTCCATCCGCTGGCCCGATCCGCCGCTGGAGGCGGAGAAGCGGCTGCACGGCCCGAAGATGGAGGCGATCGCGGCCTTCGCCCGGGCCAACCGTTTCGACCGCATCGTGCTGGATTCCAAACCCGCGCGGCTCGGCATCATGGCGACCGGCAAGGCCTATCTCGATCTGCGCCAGGCGCTCGCCGATCTCGGCATCACTGACGCCGAGGCGCAGGCGCTGGGCCTGCGCCTCTACAAGGTCGCGCTGACCTGGCCCTTGGAGGTGCGCGGCGCGCTCGCCTTCGCAGAAGGCCTCAAGGACGTGCTTGTGGTCGAGGAGAAGCGCGGCTTCATCGAGGATCAGCTTGTCCGCATTCTCTATAACATGGATGCGTCAAAGCGCCCGTCCGTCGTCGGCAAGCGCGACGAGAGCGGCGCGGTGCTGCTGCCGAGCGAGGGCGAGCTGACGCCGACCATGGTGGCAGCAGCCGTGGTGGCGCGCCTGCGCAAGCTCGGCCATCACAGCCCCATGCTGGAACAGCGCCTGGCCAAGCTCGAGGCCTTCGATCGCCCGGCCGACGGTATCGGCGCGGCAAAGCTGCAGCGCACGCCGTATTTCTGTTCGGGCTGCCCGCACAACACCTCGACCAGAATTCCCGACGGCAGCCGCGCCATGGCCGGCATCGGCTGTCACGGCATGGCGCTGTCGATCCCTGCGCGCCGCACCCACACCATCTCGCATATGGGCGGCGAGGGCGTCGCCTGGATCGGGCAGGCGCCATTCACCGATGAGAAGCACGTCTTCCAGAATCTCGGCGACGGCACCTACACCCATTCCGGCCTGCTCGCGCTGCGCGCCGCGGCCGCGGCCGGCGTCAACATCACCTACAAGATCCTTTACAATGACGCGGTCGCGATGACCGGCGGCCAGCCCGCCGAGGGCGGCTTCAACGTCTCGCAGATCGCCCATCAGGTGGCGGCCGAGGGCGCCAAGCGCCTCGCCATCGTCACCGACGATCCCGAAAAATACCCTGCCAATTTCTTCCCGCCGCTCGCCACCGTGCATCACCGCCGCGAGCTCGACGCCGTGCAGCGCGAGCTGCGTGACGTCGCCGGCCTCACGGTGCTGATCTACGACCAGACTTGTGCGGCGGAAAAGCGCCGCCGCCGCAAGCGCGGGCTCTATCCCGATCCGCCCAAGCGCGTCTTCATCAACGAGCGCGTCTGCGAAGGCTGCGGCGACTGCTCGCAGGTCTCGAACTGTGTTTCGGTGCAGCCGCTGGAGACTGAGTTCGGCCGCAAGCGCCGCATCGACCAGTCCAACTGCAACAAGGACTTTTCCTGCATCGAAGGCTTCTGCCCGAGCTTCGTCACCGTGCACGGCGGCAAGCTGCGCAAGGCCGATCGCACCGCCGCCGATCCGTCGACGCTGTTCGCCGATCTGCCGCAGCCGGCGACGCCGGCGCTTGATGGCGACTACAACATCCTCGTCACCGGCATCGGCGGCACCGGCGTCATCACCATCGGCGCGCTGCTCGGTATGGCTGCCCACGTCGACGGCAAGGCCTGCTCGACGCTGGACTTCACCGGCCTGTCGCAGAAGAATGGCGCGGTCATGAGCCATGTCCGCATCGCGCCCTCGGCCGATGATCTTTCCAGCGTCCGTATCGCGCCCGGCAATGCCAATCTCATCCTCGGCTGCGACATCGTGGTCGCGACGTCAGCCACGGCGCTGAGCCGCGCCGAGCGCGGCGTCACCCGCGCCGTCGTCAATGCCGACCTGCTGCCGACTGCGAGCTTCGTCATCAATCCCGACATCGATTTCGAAATGGGGGCGATGCGCGATGCGCTCAATGGCGCCGTCACATCGGATCATCTCGACATTCTCGATGCCACGGGGCTTGCCACTGCGCTGATGGGCGACAGCATCGCCACCAACGCCTTCATGCTCGGCTTCGCCTTCCAGCGCGGCGCGATCCCGCTGTCGCTGGAGGCGATCCAGAAGGCGATCGAGCTGAACGGCGCCGCCATCGAGATGAACAGGATGGCGTTCGCCTGGGGCCGCCTCGCCGCACACGATCTGCAACGCGTCGTCTCCGCCGCGCGCTTCAAGTCGAACGGAACGGCGCCCGCGAAGAAGACGCTGGAGGAGACCATCGCCTTCCGTGCAAAATTCCTCACCGACTATCAGGACGAGGCCTATGCCAAGCGCTACGTCGCTGACGTCGAGCGCGTGCGTGCGGCGGAAGCCAAGGCCGCGCCCGGCTCGACGGAGCTGACGGAGGCCTTCGCCAAGGGCCTGTTCAAGCTGATGGCCTACAAGGACGAATACGAGGTCGCGCGGCTCTACAGCGACGGCGAATTCGCAAAGGCCCTGCAGGCGCAATTCGACGGCGATCCCGGCCTGAAGGTGCTGCTGGCGCCGCCGCTGTTCGCCCGTCGCGACAAGGTCACCGGCCATTTGCAGAAGCGCGAATTCGGCCCGTGGGTGTTCAAGGCATTCGGCGTGCTCGCCAGGCTGAAGGGCCTGCGCGGCAGCGCGCTCGACATCTTCGGCTACACCGCCGAGCGGAAGATGGAGCGAGCATTGCCGGGCGAATATTCCGCCATGATCTTCCGCCATCTCGGCGGCAAGCCCGATCTGCCGCGGCTGGTCGCGCTGGCGAAGATGCCGGAAGTCGTGCGCGGCTACGGCCACATCAAGGAAGCCAACGTCGCGCGCTACCGCGCCGAATGCGCGCGGCTGGAAGCCGCGATCAGACAGCCGGTGGCGCAGGCCGCGGAGTAGGGCGTCCAGTGCCGCCGATTTGAAGTACCTGCAGCTCAAGCGGAGAACTCGTTCAGGGACTTCAAATCGATAAGCGGCACTGGAATTCAGTTTGCTTGCTAGTGCCCATAGCTTTCCGAAGTTCGCGAAAGACGGGTGCGGCAACGGGAAGCGAACTTCGGAAAGGGGCACTAGCGTGCAGTTCGGCATCTTCGATCAGAACGACCGCGGCCCGTATCCGCTTTCCGAGCAATACGAGAAGCGGCTGGCGCTGATCGAGTTCTATGACCGCGCCGGCTTTCGCACCTATCACATGAGCGAGCATCATTCGACGCCGCTCAACCTGACGCCGTCGCCGAGCGTGTTCCTCGCCGCGGTCACCCAGCGCACACGCCGCATCCGCCTCGGCGCGCTGGTCTATATGTTGCCGACGCATCATCCCTTGAGGCTCGCCGAGGAAATCTGCATGCTGGATCACCTCAGCGGCGGCCGCATCGAGGTCGGCATCGGCCGCGGCGCCTCGCCGCATGAGCTCGATTATTTCGGCGTCGACCCGGATTCCGCGCAGGCGATGTATGTCGAGGCCTTTGGCGTCATCATGCAGGCGCTGACAAAGGACGAGGTCGATTTCGCCGGCAAGCACTATCGCTACAGGAACGTCCCGATCGACCTGAAGCCTGTGCAATTGCCGCATCCTCCGCTGTGGTACGCTGTGCCCGTGCCGGAGGGGGCGGCGTGGCCGGCGCACAACGGCATCAACATCGTCTGCGGCGGACCGATCCAGCGTGCGCGGGAGATCGCCGATCGCTACCGCGCGGAATGGGCGGCCGCCGGTCATGCGCCTGAGCAACTGCCCTTGCTCGGCATCAACCGCTTTGTCGTCTGCGCCGACACCGATCGTGAGGCGATGGAGCTGGGTCGCCGCGCCTGGCCGGTGTTCTTCAAGAGCTTCATGAAGCTCTGGAACCTGCACGGGACCCGGCCGCGCTATGCGCGCATCCCCGAGGATTTCGAAACCGTGGTGAAGAACGGCGGCGGCATCGCAGGTTCTCCCGCCACCATCCGCGATCAGGTCAGCCGCATGGCAGGAGAAGCCGGCGCCAATTATTTCATCAGCCAATTCTCATTCGGCGATCTGACGCAGGAGGAGGTGTTGCATTCCGCCGGCATCTTCGCCCGCGAGGTGTTGCCACCGGCGCGCGAGCGGGTGGCGCAAGCGGTTTGACGCGGCCACGAGGCTGCATTCGACCAAAGGCTATAATGTTGATAGTGCCTGCAGGCACTAAAATGCCTGCCTCCGGCGCGCTGCTGCCCGGTGAGATAAAGCACGGTGATCGCATGACACAAGATGGCATTGCCTTGGCCGCCGTTGTGATTCTGCTGTTTCCGATGGGTTATTTTTTGCTGGCGGCGCCCGCTTTTCTGCTGGTGAAGCTCGACATTCCGCAGGTCGCGCAGCTGCTGCGCGGCATGTTCAATGCGTACTTCCTGATGGTGAGCATCGCAGCCGTGATCGGGACGATCGCCTTTGTTGTCGCTGGCCGGCCGGCCTTCGCCCTTGCCATGGCCTTGATCGCGGCTTTCGCGTTTAGGGCGCGCCCCTGGTTCCTGCGACAGTGGGATGCTCAGGTCGGAGCGAGGGATGCTGGCGATGCCGATGCGGTGCGCCGTCTGCGCCGGATGCACTGGGGCGGAATGCTGACGAATGCGGTCCAGATTGTCGCCGTCGTCGTCAGCATCCCCTACGTCGCCTCGACCTAGTCAAGTTCGCGGCCCCCGGACCGAAATCACCTCAGAGGGTTGGCGGCAGACGAATCCGTACAATGCGCCAATCTGTCCCGCCTGATGGCGGTGGCAGAGGCAGGTCGATGCGGTAACCTTCCGGGAAATCACAGGAAGGAACAAAATGCCCCCGCAGTTCAATCGCCGTCACTTCATCGCTGCCGGTGCGGCAACCGCCGCGATGCCGTTCCTGTCGCGCAGCGCCTCGGCGCAAGCCGGCTGGCCGTCGCGCAATATCCGGATGGTCTGCAGCTACCCGGCGGGCGGGCAGACCGACCTGCTGGCGCGTGCCTTCGGCGATTTTATCTCGAGGCAAGTGGGCAAGGCCGTCGTCATCGAGAACAAGGCCGGCGCCTCCGGCGCTATCGGGACCGCGGAAGTCGCGCGCGCCGAGCCTGACGGACACACCATCCTGTGCTCGATCTCGACCACCTATGTGATGAACCGGGCGATGATCAAGAATCCCGGCTATGACATGGACAAGGATCTGACGCTCGTCAGCGTCATTCCGGGCGCAGGGCTCTTGCTGGTCGCGAACCCGAAGCTGGGCATCAAGTCGCTGGACGATTTCGTCGCCTTTGCGAAGAAGAGCGGCAAGGTGAACTTCGGCACCTATAGCGCCGGGTCGGCCCCGCACATGACCGTCAATGAGTTGAACAAGCAGTACGGCCTCAACATCGAGCCGGTCCATTACCGCGGCGAAGCGCCGATGTGGACGGGGCTGGCGGAAGGCTCGCTCGATGCCGCCATGGGCAGCTACACGGCCGCGCAGTCGGTCCTGCACAGCAACCACGGCGTCGTCTTCGCGGTGCATTCGAAGAAGGTCGACGCGATCCCCAACATCAAGACTCTGCCCGAGCAGGGCGCGACGTCGAAATTTTTCACCGTCAGCGGCTTCTCCGGCTGGGCCCTACCGAAGGCGACGCCGCAGCCGATCGTCGACCGGCTGGCAGAGCTCTGCGTGGCGGCCAACAACGATCCCAAGGTGAAGGAGGTTCTCGCCACCTTCGTGCTGGAGCCCGCGATCGGCTTCAAGGAAAGCAATGCCCTGTATCAACGGGAATTGCCGGTCTGGATGGACGCCGCGAAGTCGCTTGGCCTCGAGCCGGCCTAGAGCATGATCCGAAAGGCGGGGACCGGTTTTCGGAAAAGATCATGATCAAACAAAAGGGCCGCCGTCGGCCCTCAGCGGATCCGCGGTGAAGCCGTGAGCAGGGCCGCGGCGGCAAATGCCAGGATTGCCGCAAGCTGAAAGGTTTGCTGGAAGGCTTCCAGGAAGCCGTGATTGCTGTTCAGGATTTCGAACATCATCAGGACGATCGATGCGGCGGTCACGGTGCCCAGCGTCCGCGTCAGCAGGACGAGGCTGCCGGCAACGCCGCGGTCGCTCAGCGGTAGCGCTGCGGTGACGATGTCCGAATAGGCAAGCTGGAACAGCCCAAGGCCGATGCCTTGCAGGACCAGTCCTGCGATCCGCAGGACGGTCGGGGTTTGCTCCGTCCACGTGCTGATCCAGATCAGGCCGGCGCCGATGGCGGCCGCACCTGCCGTCATCAGCCACTTGGCGGAAATGGTGCGCCCGACGAGGTGGCCGCCGATCGGCGACGCCAGCACGGCGCCGGCCGCGGCCGCAGCCAGGATGGCGCCGCCTTCGGCCAGCGAGTAGCCGGGAACGCGCGCCAGAAAGTAGGGCACCAGCAGCCAGACCGAAAAGGCGGCGAGATTGGCCAGCACGCTGACAAGGTTGAGCAGCGCAAAGCCCGGCTGCCTGAGCAGGTTGACCGCGATGATCGGGCGCGCCGCGCGCGATTCGCGGAAAATGAAGGCGGCAAACGCCGTCATCGACGCCAGGGCGAACCACACTGCGGAGAATTCGCGAACACGGTTGATGGCCATCAGCATCGTGACTAGGCCCAGCGCCAGCGCGATGCCTCCGAGGAGGTCAAACCGGTCGTGTGCCTGACGCGGCGGCGACGCCGGCATGCCGCGCAGCAGCAGCAGCGCCGCAAGCGCGATGGGAACGCGAAACCAGAAGACCGCCGGCCAATCCCAGATCGCCGTCAGGGCGCCGCCAAGCAGAGGACCAAGCATCAGGCCGAGCGACAGCATCATGGTGTAGATGCCGAGCGCGCGGCTGCGCTGGCCCTCGCCATAGACGCTCGTCACCAGCGCCACGCCGCAGCTCAGCACCAGCGCCGCGCCGACCCCCTGCAGGCAGCGGAAGACCAGCATCGCGCCGTAGCTCGGCGACCAACCGACGAGAAGCAACGCCACCGCGCTGCAGATCAGGCCAATCCGGAAGACCAGCGCATGACCGACGGTGTCGCCGATGCGCCCGAGCGCCAGCAGCAGGCTGGCATAGGTCAGCACGTAGGAGATCACGACCCACTGGATATCGCCGATCGACAGGCCAAATCCCCTTGTGATGGCGGGGAAGGCGATATTCACCGACGTGTCGAGCTGCGTCGCTGCGGTGCCCAGGCCGATCATGGCGAGTTGCCACGGTTTGGCGTGGAGCAAGCCGGCAGATGCGTTGGGAGGGTGGGGTTCGATCGAAGGCACGCTTGAAACCTGCGGACGGACGTCAGGCCGGCGCGAAGGTGATCGCGCCATCGCCACCGACGTCGCGCGTCAGCCGTCCGGTCGAGGCGAGCATGTTCAGATGGGCGAGCGCTTCGCCGAATGCCTGGCGCGGGTTGGCGTAGAGCACGCGCGAAAATACTTCCTGCGCGATCAAAAACGCATTTGTCCTGCCGTTGATCACGGAAGCGACGTCCTCGAGGCGGGCCAGATGATGCTCGCGCAGCTGGGCGAGGCGCGCATGCAGCCCGCGGAACGGCAGGCCGTGCGAAGGCAGCACCAGCGTGTCCGGCGGCAGCGCCTCCAGCCGCTGCAGCGAATCCAGATAGTCCTGCATCGGATTGGCCTCCGGCTGCGCGGGGGGCGCGATCACCGAGGGCATCATGTGCGAGAGGATCTGGTCGCCCGCGATCAGGATCCTGTCGCTTTCGCAGAAGAACAGCGCATGCTCGACCGAATGCCCGCCCGCCGTGATCACGCGCCACTCGCGTCGGCCCATGGCGACCACGTCGCCGTCCCGAATGCGCGTGAATTCGCGCGGCGGCCGTCCGCCGAGAAATTTCGGCCGACGCTGGGCTTCCACGATGCCTGCGGCATCATCGTCCGATGCGCCGTTCCGCTTCAGGAAGGAGGTGAAGTGCTCGTCAGGCCCTTCGTCGCGCTCATGCCACATCTTCCAGCCGCTGAGCCATTCGGCGAGCGGCATGCGGACCGCGCATTTCATTTCCTTCGCGAAATATCCGGCGAGGCCGAAATGATCGGCATGCGCATGGGTGAAGGCGAGGTTCTGCAAGGGGCGGGCGCGCAGTAGCCCCCGCCACAGCGTGTCCCATATCTCGAAGGTGTCGTCGGTGTTCAAGCCGCAGTCGATCAGGGTCCATCCCGGCCCGTTGTCGAGCAGCCAGCAATTGACGTGATTGGGCGCATTGGGAATCGGAAGCCGCACCCAGAACAGTCCCGGCAAGACATCCGTCAATTCGCCCCAGGCCGGCGGGCGCTGCACCGTGAAATTCAGATCATCGGACATTCATTGCCCCCCGGGCCGCGTCCCGCGACGCATGATTGCACGCCGGCACCCCGGCTTGAGCGTCGTGCAAGCTTACGCAATTTGGTCGGGCCAGCAACGCTGCGGAGATTAAATGGCTGCCATGCGGGCGATAACAGCAAGAATCTTCCGTCCAAGCCTTGAATGGAGGTCGATTTTGCTAGATGAACGCCGGATCACTTCCCGAACGCCGCCGGCAATGCGCGATCTCCTGAGACCTGTTGGGCAAGAACAATAATGGATGCACTTAACCCCCAGTCAGGGCTTAAACGGCAGGCCGATCCGGCGCCGGGGCTTGACCGGCGCGCCCATCGCAATCTCCTGCTTCTCGCTTGCTGCCAGGCGGTCGGCCAATCCTGCAACACCATGATGTTCGCGGCCACGGGGCTGTCCGTCATCACCTTCTATCATCGTCCCGAGCTCGCCAATCTGCCGGTCACGATGCAGCACCTCGGCGTGATGGTCTGGGTATTTCCCGCGGCGCTCTTGATGCAGCGGGTGGGGCGGAGCATCGGCTTTCGCGTGGGTTCGCTGTTCGGCATGGCCGGCGCAACCGTCCTGTGCCTCGGTTTGTACACCGCCAACTTCCCGTTGATGTGCGCCGGCGGCCTGATCCTCGGCTATGCGGTGGCCTGCCTGCAAATGTACCGCTTCGCCGCGGCGGAGCTGGTGCCGCTGCATTACCGCGCCAAGGCGATTTCGTGGGTGACGGCCGGCGGCGTGGCCGCCGCCGTGATCGGCCCCAGCCTCGTGCGCGTGACGCACGATCTGACGATGCCGCTCTATCTTGTGACCTATGCCGCCATCTTTGGCTTGCACGTCATCGTTTTCACGATCATGTCCTTCATCACTTTCCCCACGGTCGCCACTTCCGCCCCCGGCGCCAGTGTTGCCGAGGCTGCCGCACCGCCACGGCCGTTGCGGGAGATTGCCAGCCAGCCGCGCTTCATCGCCTCCGCAATCGCCGGCATGCTGGCATTCGGCACGATGTCCTTCATCATGAGCGCCTCGCCGCTGGCGATCGTCGGCTGCGGATTTTCGCATGCAGAAGCCCATTGGGTCGTCTTCATGCACGTGCTGGGCATGTTCGTGCCGTCCTTCTTCACCGGCAATCTGATCAACAGGTTCGGAACCACGACGGTGATGTCGGCAGGCATTGCGCTGATGCTGATCGGCGTGATCGTGGCGCTGGCGGGTATGGCGGAATGGAATTTCCGGATTGCGCTGACGGTCAACGGCGTCGGCTGGAATTTCCTGTTCGTCGGCGCAACGGCGCTGGTGACGACGTGCTACCGCCCGAACGAACGCGGCAAGACGCAGGCGCTCAACGACCTGCTGGTCTTCAGCACGACCGCGACGTCGAGTTTCATGGCCGGCTTCCTGCAGGAGAAATGGGGCTGGCAGCCGCTCAACTGGTTTTCGGTGCTGCTCATGCTGGCAGCCGCAGCCGCCGTCCTCTGGCTTCGCTATCAGCGCGCCTCGTTGAGTTCTGTTCACTAGGAACGCGGCTCGGCGGAAGGCTTTACTTCGCGAACGGATTCTGCCAGTTGCCGCGCGTCGCCGGCGCGCGGGGCGGGTAGGCCGCTTCGAGATAGCCGAGCACGGTGGCGCGGTCCTTGTCGTCGAGCGGCGGCATGTTGTGGCGGCGGATCATCAGGTTGATGGAATCCTCCCACTGTGCACGCGTCATGCCCTGCTGCGCCACCAGCTTGAAGCCGTGGCAAGCGGTGCAGGTGTAGAAGGTCTCGTCGCGGCCGGGCGCCGCGACGAACTCCTCCGGGCTTTCATCGCGCGGTGTGAATGAGGCTTGCGCGAACGCCGGCGCGATCCACAACGATCCCGCCAGCGCCGACAACACGAGGCGCAGCATCATCCGACCAGCACCGCGATGCGATGCATGGCATTGCCGCCGTAGCCCTGCGGGTTCCAGAAGCCGGCCTGATGCGGCTGCATCGCGCCGCGGGAGTCGGTGGCGCGCGTCCAGATCTCGAAATAGCCGTCGGAGGGCAGCTTCAACGTCGCGGTCCAGCGCTGCCAGTCATACTTGTTCTTCGGTTTCTCCAGCGTGGCGCGTTGCCAGCTCGCGCCGAAGTCGGTGGAGATGTCGACCTGCTTGACCGTGAGATCGCCGGCCCATGACGCGCCCCGCAGCTTCAGCTCCTTGGTGCCGGCCGCGAACTTCGCGCCGTTCGCCGGACTGGTGACGATCGAGCGCACCGGCATCGACTCCAGGATGCGGAAGTTCGCGGGATCGCCCTTGTCGCCCGGGATCATCGGCTTGATCGGCGTGCGATAGGAAAATTCCGTCATGCCGGGACCGTCATGCTCCTTGTCGCGGATGGTGATGCGCGTCAGCCATTTCTGCGAGACCGAGCCCGCCCAGCCGGGCACGATCAGCCGCACCGGGCCGCCATGGATGTTCGGCAGCGGCTGGCCGTTCATCGCCCACACGATCATGGTGTAGGGGTCGAGCGCCTTCGCGATGCGCACGCCGCGCGAGATCGTCGGTTTGCTCGCATCGCCCGACAGGTGCAGGTCGGCCGCATAATGCGCCGTGTATTTTGCCGTCGGTTTGAGGCCCGCGTCCTTCAGGACGTCCGCGAGCGCGATGCCGGTCCACTCGGCGCAGCCCGCGCCGCCATTGCTCCACTGGTTGCCGCGCGCCGGCGGCGAGAATCCGCCGCGGCCGTTGCCGCCGCATTCCAGCACCATGCGCCGCGTCACCGCCTTGTATTTCGCTTTCAGCTCGCCAAGCGTGATCTCGATCTTCTTGTTGACCTCCCCGTCGATGGTGATCTTCCACGCGTCGGGGTTCTTCGTCTCTTCCGGGATCTGCCCGTTGTTGCGGATGTAGAATTTCTCGATCGGCGTGGTGTCGTCATCGAGCAGGCTTTCCGGCGTCTCGGCGACCAGCGGCTTTTCGCCGAGCACGACGAGCTTTTCGTTCTTGCCGGGGAATTTCAGATATTGCGGCCCCTTCGGCTGGGCGGGCGCGGCGGCGCCGCCTCCTTGCGCGTGGGCTTGCGAAATACCGCCGGGCAGCGGCAGGACATTGCCGATGATGGCTCCCGTGGCGGCGAGCGCGGTGCCGCCCAGAAATCCGCGTCGGCTCGCGTTGAGTGTGGTCCCGGCTTCCTGCGCCATGTTTTCTCTCCTTCATTGCGCGAATCCTGCGGATTACGTCCGCGGATTGGCCAAGTATTTGCATTTTCCGCATGCCGGGCAAGACCTGGCGCGGCGCTGTCCGCCCTTGCGCTTGCTTGGCGGCGGCGGCACATTGCCGCTGTGGCGCAGGGCGGCGCTGCCAACAATGACGTCCGAGGAAACCACCATGGCGGCCACGCGGATCGACTGCGATATCCATCCCGCCGTGGGTGGGACGCGCACCACGCTGCTGCCCTATCTCGACGATCACTGGAAGGAGCAGGTGGTGAGCCGCGCGATCGACGGCCTCGACCTCAATTCCTATCCGCCCAACATGCCCTTCTGCGGACGTGCCGACTGGCGGCCGAAGGACGGCAGCAAGCCCGGCTCGGATCTTGCCATGGTGCAGCGCGGCGCGTTCGACCAGCTCGGCGCGTCTCATGCCATCTGCAACGTGGTGTACGGCGCGCAGGCGGTGTTCGATCCCTATATGGCGGCGGGCTTCTGCAAGGCGATCAACGACTGGATCGCGGCCGAATGGCTCGACAGGGACAAGCGGCTGCGCGCCTCCATCGTGGTGCCGATCCAGGCGCCCGACCTCGCGCTGGAGGAGATCGAGCGCCGCGCGTCGGATCATCGTTTTGTCTCTATCCTCGTGCTGTCGCAAGGCGAGACGTTGCTCGGCCGCCGGCATTATTGGCCGATCTACCGGCTTGCCGAGAAATACAATCTGCCGCTCGCGATCCATGCCGGCAGCACCTATCGCACCGCGCCGAGCTCGGCCGGTTGGGCGTCGTACCGCTACGAATATTATGTATCCGAAGCGCAGGCGTTTCAGGCGCAGATCCTCAGCCTGATCTACGAAGGCGTGTTCGGCAAATTCCCGAAGCTGAAGGTCGTGCTGATGGAATCAGGCGTCAGCTGGCTGCCCGCCTTCATGTGGCGTGCCAACAAGACCTGGCGCGGCGTGCGCGTCGAGGTGCCTTGGGTGGAGCGCGAGCCGGCCTCGATCATCCGCGAGAACTTTCGCGTCACCATGCAGCCGTTCGATGCGCCGCCGGATGCGGCAGGGGTCGAGGACATCATCGACCAGATTGGCTCGGACAAGATGTTCCTCTTTGCGTCCGACTATCCGCACTGGCAGTTCGAGGGCGACGATCCGGTGCCGCCCAACCTGCCGAAGAGCCTTGTCGCGCGCATGTGCGCCGACAATCCGCTCGAGACATTTCCGAGATTGAAGCTCGATTCGTGAACTGAAGGAGGTCAGCATGAGTGACGTCATCGACCGCCCGATCCTCGAACAGGAAAGGCCCGCATCGACGCGGCTGCGCATCATCGATTGCGACATCCATCCGAGCATCCATGCGCATTCCGACCTCAACGAGTTCCTGCCGAAACGCTGGCAGGAGCACCTGAAGACCTACGGCAGCCATCTGCGCACGCCCTACATCGGCACCACGCCTTATCCGCGCTCATCGCCGCTGATCGCGCGGCGCGACGCCTGGCCGCCGACCGGCGGGCCGCCCGGCTCCAATCTCGATTTCATGCGCAAGCAGCACCTCGATCCGCTTGATGTCGAGTTCGGCATTCTGCAGGTGCTCGACCTCTTCATCTTCTCGCAGCAGAACCTCGAATTTGGCGCTGCGATCCAGCGTGCCATCAACGACTGGCAGCTGGCGTTCTGGGCGCATCGCGATCCACGCCTGAAGGCTTCGATCCTGTGCGGGCAGGATGACACGGCGCTTGCGATCGCCGAGATCGAGCGCTGCGCCAAAACAGGCGAGTACATCCAGATCAACGTCTCGCCGCGCGCCAATGAGCCGCTCGGCCGCCGCCGCTACTGGCCGATCTACGCCCGCGCGCAGGAAATGGGCCTGCCGCTCGGCATCCATGTCGGCGGCTACGGCGGCCACGCGCCGACCGGGGGCGGCTGGCCGTCCTATTATTGCGAGGAGCATCAGTCGAACGCGCACACGGTCGCCGCGCAGCTGACCAGTCTCGTGCTGGAAGGCATCCCGGAGCGTTTCCCGAAACTGAAGATCGTCTTCATCGAGGGCGGCTTTGGCTGGATTCCGTCGACGACATGGCGCATGGACCAGCATTTCGAGAAATTCCGCGACGAGGTCCCTCATCTCAAGCGCAAGCCGTCGGAATATGTGAAGGAGCATTTCTGGTTCACGACGCAGCCGATCGACGAGCCGGACGAGGCAAGACATCTGCGCTCTCTGATTGAGTGGGTCGGCATCGATCGCCTGCTGTTCTCGTCGGACTATCCGCACTGGGATTTCGACGACCCGCGCTTTGCCTTCAAGACACCACTGATGGAGGCCGAGCGCAGGAAAATCTTCAACGCGAACGCCCGCGCGGTCTATAAATTTTAGAGCATGATCCGAAAAAGTGGGTACCGGTTTTTCGACAAGATCATGCTCAGAGTAAAGAGATGACCCGTCACATCGTCGCGCGCACCTCTGACATCCCTCCCGGCGGCAACAAGGTCGTCGGCGTGGAGGGGCGTGACATCGTGATCTTCCATGTCAATGGCGAGTTCTTTGCTCTGCTCAACCGCTGTCCGCATGAAGGCGCGCCGCTGGCGCAGGCGGCTTGCGTCGCGCGGCTGACATCGCCCGAACCCGGCGTCTATGTCCGCGACCGCGTCGGCGAGCTGTTGCGCTGCCCCTGGCACGGCTGGGAGTTCGACATGCGCACGGGACAGTCGTGGTTCGATCCCAACCGCGTGAAGGTGCGCTCCTATCCGGTGGCCGTGGAAAGCGGCACGGAGCTGCAGAAGGGGCCTTACGTCGCCGAGACCTTTCCGGTCCATGTCGAAGACAGCTACGTCATCGTCGAGACGTGACGCTTCACCCGTTCGCTGGAACGGCGTCGGCGGCAGCTCTAACCACCGGCCCCAGGCCGACTTCGTCGAGTATGGCAGAGGCGGCCTTTTTGCCGGACTGCAGGGCGCCTTCCATGTAGCCCATGTAGGCGAAGCACGTATGCTCGCCGGCAAAGAACATTCTTTTTTGAAACCCCTTGTCGAGCAAAGGACCTGCTCGGCACACTTCACCGGGGGCAAGACAGGAATAGCCGGCGCCAGTCCAGGGGTCTTCGGGCCAGGCCATGAATTCCGGCTGTTGCGTCAAGTGAGACGTGTACCCCTTGTAGACCTTGCCGATCCTGGATGCGTAGAACTCGTCGACCGCGCGCGACCCGCCGGTTGTCCATTCGGCCAGGGCGCTCTCCGCAGCTTCGCCGCCTGCGAAAAGGCTGAGTTCGACGTCTCGTCCGCGCGCCGCGATCTGGTTGTCGGTTCCTTCCCATGTTACGCCGAACTCGTTCGAGGTGGCCGTCGGCGCGAGCTTCTCGCCGATCCAGAACCGCGTCCTGAGCGGACTGAGATACTTCACCGCCTTGCCCATCGAGACATAGTAGTCCCTCGGCAACTCCGGCGTGATCGCAAGTCTGGCGAATTTTTCACCGGGCCACAGGCTAGGAGGTATGGCGAGGACCACATAGTCCGCGGTCTCCGAAGGTCTTCCATCTGCCTTGATGGTCACCCTGTCTGCTTCGATCTCGATCGCGCTGACCGGCGCAAGGAGGTGAATGACGCCGCCCAGTTCGCGTATTTTCTCGGCAAGCCAGTCGGCCAGGGCCTGGTTGCCCGACGAGCACCGCAGGCTCTCGGACTGTGTGAAGAACGCTCCGGGGTCTTTCCGAAGGGCGCCGCCTTTGATGACCGTCAGATTGGCAAGATAGCTTTGCTGTTCGCAAGGCCGGCCGCCGTCGTTGGCGAATTGATGTTTGAGCGCCGCCGTGACGTCGTCGTCACGGCCTTGCTCCTTGATCCAGTCCGCGATGGACTTGCGATCCAGTTCTTCCGCCCCTTCCGCGTCCCAGGGCCTGTTCGGGTCGATGCCCTGAGCCGCGTCCACCATGGTTTGCAGGCACTCGTCCATTTCATTGTACAGGCGCTTCAACTGACGGCTGCGCACTCTTTCGCCATTGAGAAAAAGCGGCATTTTCAGATGGAGCGCGTCAAAGTTCGTGTCCGACGTGTTGACCGAAAGCCCGAGTTCGAAATCGCGTGCCAGCGACAACCAGAGCGGATGATTGTAACCGATGAGCTCGGCGCCGGCCTCGACGATGCCGCTCGATTTGGTCTTGCTCCACACGCGGCCGCCGACACGGTCGCGTGCCTCGAATATCGTGACGCGGCAGTGCGGCGCGAGCAGGTACCCGGTCATCAGCCCGGCGAAACCCGCACCGACGATCACCACACGCGGGCGCACTCCGGCAATCGCCGGACGGGCTCTTGCGGCGCGCATGGCGCGCAGGGGTTCGGCCTGCGCGGCGATCTTTGCGCTGACCATCGTCTGCCGTTGCACACCGGTGATCTTCTTGCCATAGCGGCGATGAAGGCGGGCAAAGAGCGAGCGCATATGCAGGCAATCCCTTGAATGACACTATTCGCCCAGCGCAAAAATGAACACGAACGATAGCCTGCAACCTTGAGGAGAGTCTAGGGGCGGGGATGCCTTCGCGTGGAACACCGCTATTGCCACGTTCGTCGCGGGGCGGGGTGTTGAGCGGATGCAATCGAAGCCCTGCCATGTCGGCCATTCACTTTACGCATCCGCGCG
>Ga0187815_10000712_pt1 | contig 15966 bp, 14 predicted proteins | sample NC_S_5_FD_132962 | JGI IMG/M metagenome (GOLD analysis project Ga0187815, IMG submission 132962) | Wetland sediment microbial communities from Neuse River Estuary, North Carolina, USA - ASW-S_5 | ecosystem: Environmental > Aquatic > Freshwater > Wetlands > Sediment | place: USA: North Carolina...
AGTCCCAATAGCTCTTGCCCCTTTTGAGCGACACCTTTTCCGAGACACCCGTCTTAAAACGAAATTCTCCCTTCAGAACACCATTTTCCACCGTTCCGTTGAATTCGCCGGCATACGACGACGCACTGGGGATCACGAAGCTAATCCTGTTTCCGGTCACGTTGACATCCACGACGATGAGTGCTTCCGGAACGCCTTCCGCGAACTGAAGTGCCCCCTGGAAGCCACTCGACGTGTAGACGACTTTTATCTCCTCGCCGAGCACATCGCCGCCCTCCTCATTGAAAGACATGTCGGTGTAAGTGCCGGTTACCCGCGGCTCTTCTTGAGAAAGTCCTCGTTCAGCGACGCCCAGCAATACGACAGCAACCGCGACCACAACCAGCCAGGAATTGATTTTCTGTGAAAGATGGCTCCTTTCATGAACTCCTTCCATCCATCATCCACGGATCAGGCGGGAAATATCAGATGACGAAACGCCGCCAGCGGCGAGGCTGCGTCCCAATTCGGCCAAATCGCCGGGAACGTACGTGCGCAAGAGCGAAGTGCGCACGTCCGGCGCGAGTTCGTATTCGCCAAGCGCAGCGGGAATCAGCCAGACGTTTCCCAAGGCGTAGTCCACGCTTTTGCCATCCCAGCGGATCGATCCGCTTCCTTCGAGCACGATCAGTACGTCGAAATGTTCGCGCGATGTAGCGGTGCGCGCGGGCGCGGCAAAATCCCAGCGCTCAGTCGCAAAATACTTGCAGGCAACGAAATGGCTCTCGCTCACGCTTCCGCGCTCGACGCGCGCGGGTTCGAGGCGCCCGCAAGTCTGCGGGCCGAAGCGCATCACGTCGAGCGCCTTATCGACGTGCAGTTCGCGCGCGCGCCCCTGCGCGTCGCGGCGGTTGTAATCGTACACGCGATACGTGAGATCCGATTGCTGCTGCACCTCGCACAGCACGAAGCCGGGCCCAATCGTGTGCGCCGATCCCGCGGTCACGAAAACCGCCTCCCCCGCACGCAACGGGACGCGTTCGAGGCAGTGCTCGGCGGTGCCATCCGCAATCGCGCGCTTGAAGTCGTCGAGCGTTACTTCCGGCTTCATGCCCAGCAGCACCTCTGCGCCCGGGTCGGCGTGGACCGCATACCACATCTCGGTTTTCCCGCGCCCGCCCGCCGCCGCTTCGTGCCGCGAAGCATAGCGATCGTCCGGATGAACTTGCACGGAAAGCTTGTCCGCGGGGAAAATAAATTTCACGAGCAGCGGAAACCCGCCAGCGCGATCGATGCGCGTGCCCGTCCATTCGGGCGGCATCATGAACCAGGCGTCGCCGAGCCTCGCGCCCGCGAATGGTCCATCGGCGAAGCGGCATTCATTGCCGGTCATCCAAGCCTCGCCGACAGGCTCCGCCAGATCGGACATTTCGGGGAAAAACGGGGCGAGTGAACGCACGCCCCACGGGCGCGGGCTAAAAACAGGCTCGAGCCGCGCGGGGCAAATCTCCACACGCGGCTCGGAGCGCGAATTCACGACGATCAGTTTTTCCCAGTGAAAAAGCGGTTCATGCGCCGGAGGCCTTCGTCGATGCGCTCGATCGAAGTGGCGTAGGAAAGCCGCACGTAGCCCGGCGCGCCGAACCCTTCGCCCGGCACGAGCGCGACATGCTCGCGTTCGAGCAACAGCTTCGCGACGGCCGCGGCGCTCGGCATCTCGGAGTTGAAGCATCCCGACACGTTGGGGAACACGTAAAACGCGCCCTGCGGCGCCGTGCACGTGACGCCCGGAATCGCGCGCAGCCCGGCAAGGATGCGTTCCCGCCGTCGCGCGTATTCCGCCAGCATCACCGGGACGGAATCCATCGAGCCAGTCATCGCGGCCAAGGCCGCATACTGCGCGATCGACGTCGGGTTCGAGGTCGATTGGCTCTGCAGCTTGGTCATCGCGGCGATCAGCGGCTGGGGCGCCAGCGCGTAGCCGACCCGCCATCCGGTCATCGCAAATGTCTTCGACATCGAGCCGATAATGATGAGACCGCTCTTCGAATTTGGCACGCTCGCGATCGAATACGGCTTCGCGTCGCCGTACGTGAAGTGCGAATAGCACTCGTCCGACATCAGCCACACGCCCTTGCGCTCGCACACGGCCAGAATCTTGCGCATCTCGTCGGGGGGAATCACGCCACCCGTTGGATTGCTCGGCGAATTCGCGATCACGACGCGCGTCCGCGGCGTGATGGCCTTTTCCACCTGCGCCGCGCGCATAATAAAACCGTCCTCGCCAGCCGTCTCGACCACCACCGGCGTTCCGCCCGCGTATTTCACGATGTCCGGATAGCTCACCCAGTAGGGCGCCGCGATGATCACCTCATCGCCGGGATTAATCAGCGAGCAGATCGCGTTGAAGATCGCCTGCTTTCCGCCGACGGTCACCACGCACTCGGCAGATTGATACGAGGAGCCAAGCTCCCTCGTATGCCAGTCGCAAATCGCCTGGCGCAGCGGAGCGATTCCCGGCACCGGCGTGTACTTCGTGCGATTTTCCTCGAGCGCCTTGATCGCGGCGCGCTTGATGTGCTCCGGCGTCGGAAAGTCCGGCTCGCCCGCGCCGAAGTCGGCGACATCCACGCCCTTCGACTTCAATTGATCTGCGGCCTGCACCACCATCATGGTGGGCGATGCGGCGATCCGGTTGACGCGGTCCGATAGCCGAAACACTTCTTCCGTTTTCACGCTAGAAGCCATATTGGTCCCCTTCGACGAAATCCGATCCGATCTAGTTTATCAATTTTATCTGAATTTGGCTTTCAGGCGCTCTTCGACAAGCGGCGGGACGAGTCCCTTGGGCAGGCCATCGAAACGCGCAAGCTCCTTCACGAGGCGCGAACTCAAGTAGCCGTACGCTTCGCCGGGCAGCATGAAGACCGTCTCGATCGCGGGCTCGATTTTGCGGTTCATCATGGCCATCTGAAGTTCGTACTCGTAGTCGGAAACCGCGCGAATGCCGCGCAGGATCACGGTGCCGTGGTGTTCGCGCGCGAAATCGACGAGCAGGCCGTCGAAGCTGTCGACTTCGACATTTTTCCAGTCGAATGTGACGGTCTCGATTATTTCGACACGCTCTTTGACGTCGAAAAGAGGCTCCTTTTCGACATTGCGTGCCACTGCGACCACCAGGCGATCGAAGATGATCGCACCTCGCGCGATCAGATCGAGATGGCCGTTGGTGACCGGATCGAACGATCCCGGATAGATTGCGGTTACTGCTTTTTCGGAGGAGGTCATCGGTCGCCGATTCTACCCCAGAATCGGCGGGCAGCCCCGCGCAAAATCCTCCGCCCTCTCGCGGGGGAATGGGATGAAAGCTATTGAGCTCTCTGAGCTTGGATCCAGTCGACGGTCTTATTGAAGCCGCCGAAAACGAAGAAGTGCAGCCCTGCGATGCCGAGCGGCAGCTTCGATCCGTCTCCAGGACCGATTCCGGCAGCGACATCGCGGATGATCGGCTCGGGTCCTTTATCGACGAGCAGCTTCGCGAACGCCGGCTTCTCCGTGAGCACTTTGATCGAATTGCCCACGCCGCATTTGAGCGCGTAACGCGTGAGCGAAATGATGCTGGCGGGGCCCGCCAGCCCCACACGAATGGGCAAGTCGATTCCCTGGCCGCGGATCTGGTGCAACCATTTGATGATGGGCTCGGCGTCGAAGCAGAACTGCGTGACGATGGCGGTCTGCAAGCCGTTGCTTTTTGCGAAGTTCACCTTGGCCGGCAGAGCCGGGACGAGCAGCGCATCCGGAATGGCCGGATTGCCCTCGGGAAAGGCTCCGATGGCCATGCGCGTGATGCCGGCCTTCTGAAGGATGCCGCTCTGCATCACGGCCAGGCTCGAATCGTAGGGGCCAGCGGGCTTGTCGCGGTCGCCGCCGACAATAAGGACGCGATCGACGCCCGCCTCGCCTGCGAGCCGGGAAGCAAGCTGTTCGAGCTGGGCGGCGCTTTCGACGTGGCGCGCGCCGATATGCGGAGTTGGGAAAAGCCCCGCCTTGCGGAGCTTGGCCGCGGGCGCGATCGTTTCCATCGGGTTCGTGCCGGGAATCCACGTGAGGAACACTTCGGTGCCCGGCTCGAGCCGGCCCGGGGCCGCGTCCATCACCTTGGCGTCGCCCGGATTCAATTCAATCGAAAAACCGCGCAGCATCTCGGCGACGCTGGGCGCACTGGCAGTTGTATTTGTCATGGGGCAACGATTTTACACGAGATTATTCTATGCGTCACGAGCGGGAGCCGGACGCGAACCGGTCAGCGGCGGTCGAGAGCGGGGTGGCGGACGTCGCGGCCGGCGACGAAATAAATGACGTCCTCGGCGATATTGGTCGCGTGGTCGCCGATGCGCTCGAGGTTCTTCGCGACCATCACGAGCTCGAACGCCGAGAACACCACCGAGGAATTCTCCATCATGTAGGTAAGCAGCTCGCGGAAAAGCTGATCGCGCAGGCGGTCGACCTGATCGTCGCGTTGCATCACGCTTTGCGCGAGTTCTTGATCGCCGCGCACCAGCGCGTCGAGACTGTCGCGGACCATCCCCTCTGCCAGTTCGCTCATGCGCGGCAGATCGACGTACGGCTTCACCTGTGGATGCCGCAGCACGCGCATGGCGGAATGCGCGATGTTCACGGCCTGATCGCCAATGCGCTCGAGGTCGCCATTGATGCGGGTAACCGCAAGCAGGAAGCGCAGGTCGCCAGCCATCGGCGCTTGCAGCGCGAGCAGGCGCTGGACGCGATCGTCGATTTCAATCTGCATTTCATTGATCGCGTCTTCCTCGGAAAGCACGGTTTCGGCTAGCGACTCCTCGGCATCGAGCACCGCGTGGACGGCCTGATGCACGGCGCGTTCGGCCAAGCTCCCCATCCATAGGAGCCGTCGCTTGAGTTCCTCGAGATCTTGTTCCCAGTGGCGTTCCATAATTCCTCAATTCTCGCGGGCCACTTGCCCGTCCAACAACATCATCCGAAACGTCCGGTGATGTAAGCTTCGGTACGAGGATCGTGCGGCGTCGTGAAGAGTTTCGAAGTCTCGCTATGCTCGATCAGCTTTCCATCGAGCATGAAGGCCGTGAAGTCGCTCGCGCGAGCCGCTTGCTGCATATTATGCGTCACGATGGCCATCGTGCAGCTGTCTTTCAGATGGAACATCAGCTCCTCGATCTTCGCCGTCGTCACCGGGTCAAGCGCCGAGCATGGCTCGTCGAGCAGCAGAACCTCCGGATCGACCGCCAGAGCGCGCGCGATGCACAGGCGCTGCTGCTGCCCGCCGGAAAGCGCGAACGCCGACTTGTGCAGGTAATCTTTCACCTCTTCCCACAAAGCCGCGCGGCGCAGGCTATGTTCGACGAGATCGTCGAGCCGCCCTTTATATCCGTTAACCCGCAGGCCATAAGCGACGTTGTCGTAAATCGATTTCGGGAAGGGATTCGGTCGCTGGAAGACCATGCCGACCCGTCGACGCAGCGCCACGACGTCCATTTGCAGAATGTCCTGACCGTCGAGCCGGATATCTCCCACGACGCGGCTGTGCCGGATCAAGTCGTTCATGCGGTTCAACGTCCGCAGGAATGTGGACTTCCCGCATCCCGACGGGCCGATCAGGGCCGTAACTTTCTTGGCCGGTATGCTCAGATTCACATCGAAGACAGCCTGCTTCGCGCCATAGAAGAAGTTGAGATTGGAAATCTGAAAGCGTACTGGCGCTTCCTTCTTCGAAGCCGTTGCCGAATGTTCGCTCGTTTCCACTTTGTCCACCTTAGGCGTGAGCCGTGCGGCCATCGGGTTATTTCCTTGTGCAGCAGAAGCCATGTCAGACACCTCGAACTCCCCGGCGATTCATTACCAACCGGCAGCCAAGATTCGCAAGCAGAACCATACCGAGCAGCACCAAACCAGCAGCCCAAGCCTGCCGGTGCAAGTCATCGTAGGCTGAAATCGCATATTCGTAAATCATCAGCGGAAGCGCGGACGTAGGCTGCGACCAGCCGGGACTCCAATACTGATTACCCAAAGCCGTGAAGAGCAGCGGAGCGGTCTCGCCGGCGACGCGCGCGAGCGAGAGGAGCATGCCGGTGAGAATGCCGCCGCTGGCCGCCGGTAGGATCACGCTCGCGATCGTTTTCCACTTGCTCGCACCGAGGGCCATCGCACCCTCGCGCAGGCTATTCGGGATGGCGCGCAAGAATTCTTCGGTGGCACGCACGGTGATCGGAACGACCATGATGGCGAGCGCAAAGCCGCCAGCGAGGGTCGAGAAATGCTTCACCGGCTGAACCGCAAGGGCATACGCGAAGATGCCGATCACGATGGAAGGCACGCCATTCAGAAGGTCGACCGTATAGCGGATGACATAGGCGAACGTCTTCCCCCCGAACTCGGCCAAGTAGACTCCGGCCATCAGTCCAACGGGCAAACCAAACAGCGCGGCGAGAAGGAGGAGCTTGAAGCTACCGATGATCGCGTTGGCCATGCCGCCGCCGACTTCACCAGTCGGCTTTGGCAATTGCGTAAAGAAGGCCCAGTTCAACGAACGCCCGCCGTCATAGATGAAGTACCCGAGGATGAGAAAGAGAATCGACACCACGCCGAAAGCCGCGACACCGGTGAGGCTGAGCATCACGACGTTGAGCGACTTGCGCCAAATTATATGGAGCCGCTTCACGACGTATGGCCTCCTCCACGCTCGGTAGCCAAGATGAGCAAGCGAGCGAGGCCATTGAGGATAAAGGTCATAAGAAAGAGGACCAAGCCCAGCTCGATCAGCGCGCTGAGGTAGAGATCGCCGGTCGCCTCAGTGAACTCATTCGCTATCACGGCGGCGATGGTGTAGCCCGGGGCAAACAGCGAAGCCGCGATTTTCGGGTCGTTGCCGATCACCATGGTGACGGCCATCGTCTCGCCCAAGGCACGGGCGAGCGCGAGAAACACGGAGCCCATGATTCCGGTGCGCGCCCAGGGCACCACCACCTTCCAGGTCGCCTCCCAACGAGTCGCGCCCAGCCCCATAGCCGCTTCGCGCTGCTCGCGCGGAACCGTCAGCAGCACCTCGCGCGAGACGGAAATGATGAACGGCACGATCATGATGGAGAGCACGATTCCCGCAGTGAGGAAACCGACGCCGTAGTTCGGCCCTTTGAAAATTGGCAAGAAACCGAGGGTGTGCTTCAGCGCGGGACCGATGGTCGTGCGCATCATTGGGACGACAATGAAGATGCCGAACAAGCCGTAGATCACGCTCGGGACAGCCGCCAGCAGATCGATCAGAAACGCGATGTAGTCACTCAACGTGCGCGGAGCCAGCTCGGCGAGAAATATCGCCGCCGCGAGGCCAAGCGGAACGGCAATCGCCAAGGAGACAACGGATGTTACCAGGGTGCCGTAAATGAAGGGGAGCGCCCCAAAGTGGCTGAAGACCGGATCCCACACGCTCGTCCAGAAGAAGCTCCAGCCGAATTGAGCGCGAGAAAGTTGCGATTTCTCCCACAAGATGAAAACGAGGAGCGAAGTCACCAGAAGAATCAAGGACGCAAATATCAGGGTGACAACATGCGCGACCTCGTCGCCGTCGCGCAGGCGGTGGACAAAAGAACGCGGTCCCGCCTGAGGCGGGACCGCGCCATCCATCGTAGTTGCGGTTGTTGACATCCTTAGTCGAGCCTACTGAACCAGCGCAATCTGCTTCATTTCCTTCGCTACGACCGGCTTCGGAAGTTTGGCGTAGGAAAGCCCTTCGTTGTAGTTCTGGCCGTCCGCCATCATCCACTTGAGGAAGGCCTTGATCGCATCCCGCTTGGCCGCATCGTCGATTTTCGCGGGAATCAGGAGCCAGGTAAAGCTTGAGACCGGATACGCGGCTGCCCCAGGCGCATTGGTGATCGAAACGCGGAAGTCATCCGGCATCTCCTTCGCCGCAGCGGCAGCTGCAGCCGTCACACCCGCGAGATCGGCCTTGAGGAATTTCCCCGCTGCGTTTTGCACCGAGCCGTAATCGATGTTGTTCTGAAGCGCGTAGATCAGCTCGATGTATCCGATCGCATCGGGAGTCTGCTTCACCAGACCGGAAACGCCTTCGTTCCCTTTTCCGCCGAGACCGACGGGCCAGTTTACCGATGTCGCCTTGCCCACCTTGTTCTTCCACTCGTCGCTCGCCTTCGATAGGAAATCCGTCCAGATGTAGGAGGTACCGCTGCCATCCGACCGGTGAACCACGACGATGTCATCGCTCGGAAGCTTCACGCCTGGGTTCGCCTTCGCGATTTCAGGATCGTTCCACTTCGTAATCTCGCCGAGATAGATACCGGCTAGCGCCTTCTGCGTGAAGTTCAAGCTCGCAGTTACGCCTGGAATGTTGTACGTCGGCACAACGGCACCGAGAACCGTGGGGAAGTGCAGGACCTTCACTTTTGCTTGGGCCAGTTGATCGTCCGTCATCGGGCCGTCGGACGCGCCGAAATCGACGGTACCCGCCTGGACTTGGCGAATACCCGCACCAGACCCGATCGCCTGGTAGTTGATCTGAACATTGGGATGCGCGGTGTGGTAAACATCAAACCATTTCGAGTAGATAGGGGCTGGGAACGTGGCACCTGCTGCGTTCAGGAGCACGGTACCGGATTGCGCGGGGGCCGTAAGTGCCAGAGCGCAAACAGCTAACAGGCCAAGCAGAATCTTTCGCATAAGTCGGAATCGCCTCCTCATTATCGTTTGAGAGTTGTTACAACCCTGTTACACCCACAAGAATTGGAGATGAATGCACCCTTCTTCACGGAAAGGGTGGGGCGCGGTCTCGGGGGGTGGATCAAACCGCGCCCCTTAGTAGGCGAACCAAGGGGGTGGTACTTCCAGCGCAGGTCGCCATACGCCAGAACTCAATCAAAACTGTCCCCGGTAGTCCCCCGATTGCCCAGTGATTCGGCAGATGCGAAGGGTAGAGTTGCTCGTTGAACGTGCGATGATTGGAATGTGAAAACTCGATGACTATACGTCTGCAGCACGGGAATCTCCCGCTGTTGCTTCAAGTTGCCGTGCTCTCCCGTGCCGCACTTCGAGCCCTCGCACCCAGAAAAGAACATCCTCGGCGATATTCGTTGCGTGGTCGGCGATCCGCTCGAGATTGCGCGACGCAAGCACAAACTGCAGATTTGGGGCAGCCTGCGCCGAATTCTCTGCGATTCCAGCCAGCAGCGCGTCGAACACGCGATCGCGAAACTGATCGACCACGTCGTCGCTTTCGAGCACCTGGGTAGCGAGGTCCACGTTCTGATAGATCAGCGCGCCGAGGCATTTCGAAACCATCGCGCGCACCGCCCCGGTCATCGGCTCGAGTTCCGCCGGCGTCTCGACGTCTCGCATGGCCGCGAGCGAGATGGCGCGCTCGCTGAGATTCACGGCCAAATCGCCCATCCGTTCGAGATCGTTGTTGATCTTCAGCGTCGCTACGATCAGGCGGATGTCCGTCTCGACAAGATTGCCCTGGCGCAGCAGCCGGATGGCGTGCTCGTCGATCACGATTTCCATTTCGTTGATGCGGGGTTCCGTAAGAAACACCTCGCTCGCAAGACGTTCGTTGCGGTCGAGCAGAGCCATCAGCGCGCGACTTACCGACGACTCCACGGTACGTGCTTGCGAGACCAGATAATTCATCAGCACGCTCTGAAAAACGCTCTCCGTGTTCATCGCCGTCGTGGTCACGTTTTGCCCTCCCGGGCCCTCGGTCACCTGACTCTAGATTCCCGTATGTAGGATCGCTTGGGATCATTGCAAGGAGATAAAACGGAGGTAAATGTTCGAAGACAGCGGCTTCCGGTTGTCAGGCCGCAAGAGGCACGGAAAAGAAGAACTTCGATCCGCGCCCCACTGCGCTCTCTACCCACAAGCGGCCGCCGTGCGCCTCGACGATGTGCTTCGCGATGGAGAGTCCCAGGCCCGTGCCGCCTGCTTCGCGCGAGCGCGCCGCATCCACCCGATAGAACCGCTCGAAAATTCGTTCCTGATCGACAAGCGGAATGCCGATCCCCGTGTCTGCCACGCAGACCACCACTTCGCGCGCCCCCACGGTAGCGTTCACCTGAATGCGCCCTCCCTCCGACGTGTATTGAATCGCGTTGTCGATCAGGTTTTGCAGGACCTCGCGAAGCAGACTCGCGTCGCCGCGCACCATCGGCAAGCCGGGGGGCACGTCCACTTCGAGCGTGATCTGTTTCTGGCTCGCTTTCAGCAGCGTCGTCTCGGCGGAGCGCTCGATCACTTCCATGAGCTGCACGGGAAAGAATTCGACTTCGAGCTTTCCGGCCTCGATCCGCGCCAGCTTCAGCAGGTCGTTCGTCAACCGCGCCAGCCGCACGGCGTGATCGCGGATGATCTCGAGGAAGCGCCGGTTGCTGCGGGAATCCTCCATCGCGCCCGAAAGCAGCGTCTCGGCGAAGCCCTGAATGGCCGTGAGCGGCGTCTTGAATTCATGCGAGACGTTGGCGACAAAATCCTGCCGCACGCGCTCGAGCCGCCGCAATTCGGTCACGTCGTGCAACACCACAACCGCCCCGGACGGCTTTTCCGGCACAGGCGGCACAACAACAGCGGCGCCGGCGACGCCTGCTTCGAGCGCCTGTACCGGCGTGGCCGTAATCGCAAACGTTCGCTGTTGCACGAAGCCCATCGCGATGTCGGTCTGCAACCCCTCTTCGCCCTTCAGCGCCCTGCGGATCAGCCCCAGCAAGGCCGTATTGCGGATCACTTCGATCAAGGGCCGCCCTTCGATCGCCGCTGCATCCAGGTTCAGGATTTCCGAAAACGCGCGGTTCGAGAAAACGATCCTTTCCTGCGCGTCGACCACCGCCACGCCCTCGACCATGCTTCGCAGGATGGCGCTCGAGCGGTTGCGCTCGCCGCTGAGCGAACGAATCGTTCGATCCATCGACGTCGCCGTCTCATTCATGGCATCGGCCAATTCGGAAAGTTCATCGCGCGAACGTTCGGCGGGCAGCGGGCGAAAATCCCCCTCGGCAAGACGGCGAGAAAACTTCTTGAGCCGTTCCACCCGTGCCGCGAACACGCGAAATGAAACCAGCGAAATGGCAGCGGCGATCGCGAGAATCAAGAGCGACGCGCCGAGAAGCCTTCGCCGCAGTTGGGCGACTGACGAATCGACCTGTGCCAGCGGCAGAGCCATGCATATCACGATGGGCGAACCCGACGCCGGCTGATACCGCACGGCCCGGTAGATGAAATCGACTCCTAGAGTCGCGCTATGGCGCACGGATTCTCCCTCGCCTGAAGAAAACGCCTGCTGGATTTCCGGTCGCGTCGAGTGATTTTCCATCGTTCCAGGATCATGCGCCGAATCCGCGAGGACCTGTCCGCTCTGGGCAATCACGGTGACGCGTGCGCCGCTCGACGCGGCCCAGGAGGTCCATGCACGCAAATCGGAGGGATCGCTCATGTGCGGCGGCCGCGCCTCGGCAAGTTTCGTCAGCGATGCGAGGGTATCGGTGGCGGCCCGGATATAGTCGCGACGCAGAACGTGGGAGGAGTAAAAGTCCAAGGCGAGGAAAATACCGAACAGCAGGGCGAGGTAGCTCAGCCCCAGTTTCCAGAAAAGCCTAGCTCGCACGGGTTTCGAAGAGATATCCGGCCCCGCGGATCGTCTTCATGTACGCTGGATGCTGAGGATCGGCTTCGATCTTTTCCCGCAGCCGGCGCACGTAGACGTCCACGCTGCGCGGTGTGACGAAGCGCTCGGTGCCCCAGACGCCATCGAGCAATTGATCGCGCGTGAAAACGCGGTTGGGGCGCGCCGCCAGAAAATAGAGCAGGCGGAATTCGAGTGTGCTCATCGGCACGGACCGGCCGGCGCGCGTCACGCGATACGCGGCTGGATCGATGCGCAAGGGTCCGACCTCGATGGGCTTTTCCGAGGGCGTGCCCGGTTCGGCGCGCCGCAGCAGGGCTTTCACGCGCGCCACAAGCTCGCGAGGGCTGAACGGCTTCGTCACGTAGTCGTCCGCGCCGAGTTCCAATCCGACCACGCGATCCGCCTCTTCGCCCTTTGCCGTCAAAATCAAGATCGGCAGCCGGTTCAGGTTCACGTCTTTGCGCACTTCTTTGCAAATTTCCAGGCCGGAGAGCTTCGGCAGCATCAGATCGAGAATCAGCAGGTCCGGCGGCGCTTTACGGATCTGGGCGAGACCCGTGGCGCCGTCGGCGCTCGTGGTCACCTGAAAACCATCCTTCTCGATGTTGTACCTCAGCAACTCGACGATGTCTTTGTCATCTTCGATTACAAGTATGCGTTTCATGGTTTCTCTCTGGATTTTGTCGTCCACACCATACGGAAATTGTTCTCCGGAAGCAAGCCGATGATTTTCGGGGCTTTCGCGATCGGACGCGATTGTTCCACGTTTCACACCGGCGCAGCCCTTCGCAATTGAACCTCTCATGTCGTTTGCCCTGCTCCTGTTCCTCATCGGGTCACCCGCACACCGCTGAATCCACGGGATTTGCACGGCCCGGTCTTCGCTCACTTGGAGATGTTCCTGCGCTCTTCCCCTTTTCGCATTGGTCCCTGCATGGAGTGCGAGTTTTTGCCGATCATGGTCCTAGCGGGGTGTGTCGGTTAGGCGACGGGCAGTCGTCGGGGTATCGGGGGTGAAAAGGTGAGGGAGCAATTTTGTGCGCGCGGTGAAATTTCGATCTGGCGCACGCCGAAGCCATTCGTGTGGTCGGCGCCGTTGCCAATATTCGTCGCCTTCATCTGGCTTCTGTTGATTCTTGCCGGCCCGGCACGAGCCCAGCAGGAAACCAGCGACCTCACCAACAAGAGCCTCGAAGACCTTATGAAGATCGAGGTCTATAGCGCCTCGAAATACATGCAGGACGCGAGTGATGCGCCTTCGTCGGTCACGGTCATCACGGCGGACGAAATCCAAAAATACGGCTACCGCTCGCTCGCCGATATCCTGGAAAGTGTCCGTGGTTTCTACATCACCTACGATCGCGACTACAGCTTCGTTGGCGTGCGCGGCTTTGGGCGCTTGGGAGATTCCAACAATCGCATCCTGGTTTTGATCGACGGCCATCAGATCAACGACAATGTTTTCGGCGAGCCCTACCTCGGCACCGAATTCCTGGTGGACGTGGATCTGATCGAGCGCGTCGAAATCATCCGCGGCCCCAGTTCCTCGCTCTACGGCGCCGACGCCTTCTTCGCGGTCATCAACGTGATCACGCGCAAAGCACCGCAACTCAAAGGCGTGGAAGTCTCGTTCGCGCCGGCCAGCTTTGGCACCTACGACGGCCGCGCCAGCTATGGCGGCGAATACCGCGGCGTGGGCGTGATGCTCTCCGGCACCTTCTACAGCAGCGAGGGAGCAACTCTGTTTTTTCCCCAATTCGACAGTCCGGCCACCAATTACGGCGTCACCCGAAACACGGACTACGAAAGCTTTCAACACATTCTGGCCACGATCAGTTTTCACGGATTCACCTTGCAGGGATTATTCAGCGCGCGCGATAAGGGAGTCCCTACCGCCTACTACGGCGCCTTGTTCAACGATCCCCGCACGCAGAACTTCGACTACCACCAATACTTCGACCTGAGTTACCAGCACTCCTTTGGCGACACGTGGAACTTCACCGCTCGGACTTCCTACGACCAGGCCCGCCTGCAAGCGCCGGTTGCGTATTCCACCGGGCTGCCCGATGGATCGACCACGGTAGACACATATTCTTTCAGGGGAAACTGGTGGAACAGCGAAGCGAAATTGAACTGGACGCTGTTCAAGAAGCACAAAATTACGCTCGGCACGCAGGTGATGGACAACCTGCGGCAAGACCAGGGGGACTACACCGCCATCGGCAACACCTTCGTGGCGGATCCGGCAAGCTCCGTGATCTGGGCATTCTACACGCAGGATGAGTTCGCGATCACTCACACGCTGAGCTTGAGCGCCGGGCTTCGCTACGATCACTACTCCTACTTCCGCGGGGCCACTAATCCACGCCTGGGGTTGATCTACCACCCTCACCACACGACCGCGCTGAAGCTGCTCTACGGCACCGCGTTTCGCGCGCCCGAGCCGTTTGCAATGAGCCCCGACTACGGTCCCTTTTACGACAACAATTTTCAGCTCAAGCCGGAAACGATTCGAAGCGTAGAAGGCGTGGTGGAAGAAACTCTCGGACAGCATTTCACCATCGAGGGCAGCGTTTTCCGCAATTGGATTAACAATCTCATCACGGTCGAGACAAATCCGGCCGACGGCCTGTCAATCTACGAAAACTCCGGCCAAGTGAATGCCACCGGCGTCGAAGTCGAGTTGGACGGCCGCTTCGCCGGCGATCTGCAAGGCAGGGCAAGCTACAGTTACACGGCGACCGAGCAACCGGTCACGCATCAGATTCTCCCCAACTCTCCTACCCAGCTCGGCAAATTGAACCTGAGCGTCCCGGTAGTCAATCAGTGGCTGTTCGCGAGCCTCGACGCGCAGTACACCAGCCCGGTCCAGACTCTAGCCGCGAACACCGTGAGCGGGTTCTCCGTTTTCAACGTCACGCTGCTGGGACACACGCTCGGCAAGCACATGGACGTCTCCGCCAGCGTCTACAACATTCTCAACAAGAAATATTTCGATCCCGGCCGTCCGGAAGATCCGGAAGACTCCATTCAACAGGACGGAAGAAACTTCCGAATCAAACTCACCGGGAGATTTTGAAGCTTAGAATGCCGCTCCCAGTCCATTGCGGATCGCTGTTCCTGCCGACGACATCGCGTTGGAACGCGAAGTCGACCGCTCCGCGACGCCCACGTCGCATCCGCAAGTGTCGGCCCTCGCAGTTCTGCTCTTTGCTGGCGTTCGCCTTGATTCCATTCACAGGCACCGTGCGGGCGGCGCAGGACAGCCCGAGCGAATACCAGCTCAAAGCCGCTTTCGTCTACAACTTCGCGAAGTTCGTCGACTGGCCTCCGAAGGTCTATTCCGGGCCTCAATCTCCTTTCTCGATCTGCATCCTGGGCACTGATCCTTTCGGTTCGGTAATCGACGATACCTTGCGCGGCAAGACGGTTGCGGATCACCCCGTCGTCATCCAGCGTGACAAGGACGCCGCCGCAGCACGCCATTGCCAGATCGTTTTCGTTAGCGCTTCGGAAAGGCATCGCTTGCCCGACGTCTTCGCAAGCCTGAAGGGCGCGAACGCCTTAATCGTCGGCGATGTCGACGGCTTTGCCGCCGCCGGCGGTGCGATTGAATTAACCCTGCAAGACAGCCGCGTGCGATTCGCGATCAATCCCGGTGCAGCCGACGGCGCCGGCCTCAAGATCAGCTCTCAGCTGCTTGCTCTCGCGACGATCGTGCATGGCACTCCAGAAAGCGGGAGGAATTAATATGCGCTCCCATCACGATCTATCGATTCGCCGGAAACTCACAGCCATCGTCCTCGTCACGTGCGGTGTGTCCATTCTTTTTGCTTGCACGATGCTGGCCGTCTACGACGTGACCGCGTTTCGCCGCGAGATTGCCGTCGAGCTTGTCTCGACCGCCGGCATCACCGGATCGAACACCACTGCCGCGCTTTCCTTTGGCGATACGAATGCCGCTGATAGAACCTTGAATTCGCTGGCCGCTCAGACCCACATCGTTGCGGCCGCTGTGTATGCCGCGGACCGATCCGTTTTTGCCAGATATGCGCGAACGGGCGCGGATCCGCAGCTCGTGCCGCCGCACGCCGGGCCGGACGGAATCCGCTTCTCGTTCCACGATGTGATCGTCTATCAGCCTATCCGGCTAAACGGCGAACGAATTGGAACGATCTATCTACGATCTGACCTCGACCAGCTTTACGCCCGGGCCAAGAACTTCTTTGAGATTCTCGACATCGTCATTCTGGCGTGCCTGCTCGCCGCGTATCTTCTGGCGTCCCGCCTCCAGCGGCTGATTTCCG
>Ga0187815_10000713_pt1 | contig 15965 bp, 12 predicted proteins | sample NC_S_5_FD_132962 | JGI IMG/M metagenome (GOLD analysis project Ga0187815, IMG submission 132962) | Wetland sediment microbial communities from Neuse River Estuary, North Carolina, USA - ASW-S_5 | ecosystem: Environmental > Aquatic > Freshwater > Wetlands > Sediment | place: USA: North Carolina...
CTAGGACGCGATGGGCAAAGTGAGAGCCGCGAAAAAAGCCGTGAGCTGGAACGATCGACGCGAACAAAGCAGTCACCAACCTAGCAGCAACGTGAGAGCAATGCGCGAACGCTCAGAAACGCAAAGGGAACTCCAGCACCATCTTAGTGTGGCGCGCCAGCTAAAATTGAATCGAACTGCCAGTCAACGGTCGGCACCCGGGCCGATGGCGACGACGAAGTAGCTAGCGGATTTATCGCTTGGATTTGTGACGCCGTGCTCTTCGTTGGAGCGAACAAAGGCGAGAGAACCCGATCCTAGCCGGTGGGCCTTCCCTTCGACGGTGACTTCCACTATGCCTTCGCGGATGAGCCACATTTCGCTGTGCTCGTGGTGATGTGGAGGATGCGGAGCGCCACGCGGCGGCAGAATCGTTTCATGGACCTCGACGGATTCGCCCGTGGCGAGCTTGCCCTTGAGGATCGGGCGAATCTCTGCTAGGTGGGAAGCGTGCACGGGGAGACTGTCAAACGGATATACGGCAGACGGAAGTGTCGCGGATTGGGAGCCGGGGTTTGCCCCTGTTGGGGCTGCATCCAAGAAACTCGCGAACGCAGTGCTCTGGATCAAGACAGCGGGCAAGAGTGGAATCAAATCGCGGCGAGTGATCAGCATTTTGCCTCCAAGAAAATAACATCCCATTCATCCACGCTCCGAGAAATGATGAAAAGTCCCGCACGACCGGTAGGCCAGCTCCGGTACCATGCGCCGAATGTTCTTATTTCTCTGAGAAGCGGACCACGTGGTTTATCCCGAGCGGCAGACGAACGAGCAACCGGTCGCTCCCCATCGTTTGCCATCCCGGTGGGAGTGAAGTCTTCTGCTCGGCATTAAACTCCGGCAAGCTTTGACCATCCGCGGTGACACTCTGGATGGCAGTTCGGACTCCCGATACGAGCACATACTGGAGCTCGCGCCAGTTATCAGCGGTCATCGTAAAGCCGTTGGCGTCAGCGGCCAGGTGAAGCTGTGTAATCTCCGAATGAGCTGGAAGCTTCCAGCTGTGGGTCGTCGGTTCTGCATCCGGCGGAGTCATCATCAAAGCAGACACCTTTCCGGCAGACATCGATTCGCCGAGTACAAAGTCGGGTGCCAGCTCCACAGGGACCAGGGCGCCTGCGCGCAGGAAGACGGGGATATCGTCGACAGGGGCGCGGCGTTCGAATTGACCGTCCTTAACGGGCGCGCCCGTCCAGAGATCGGTCCAACGTCCCTGGGGTAGGATGACGGTGCGATGCTCTCCCTGGGAGTGAACCGGGGCCACGAGCATGTCATCCCCGAACATATACTCGTCCCAGGAAACCGTTGGCATGGAGCGCATGAGCGGAACACCAGTAGCATGCGTGTCCTGAGCCGAGCCGTAGACGTAGGGGAGGATACTCTCCCGCGTCCACAGCAGCTTTTTGTAGGTTCGGATCGCCGCGTCGCTGTAGAACCAGGGCTCTCGAGGTTCCGTTCCATGGAAGCGCATGAGCGGAGAGAATGTGCCGAACTCAACCCAGCGCAGGTACACTTCTTCGTCGGCCTTTCCAAAGTAACCCCCGACATCGGAACCCCAATTAGAAAATCCGGATGTGCTGACGCTCAGACCGCCGATTATCGATTCGTCAAAACCACGAAAGTCGGTGGCATGATCACCTGCCATCTGTCCAGCATCGACCTGGCTTCCAGGTGCGCCACCTCGTGCGAAAAGGATGAAATCATCGCCTCGCCGCTGCTGGAAGATCTGATGCACGGCATGATCGTAGGAGCGGACGTACCAGTTGTGCATCTCTTCGCCGGTCGAGCCGTCATGGAATTGCGCATCGCGCGGAACCAGATCTCCGAAGTCGACCATGGTTCCGGCAACTCCCAGGTCCATGCGTTCCTTCCAGAACGCGCGCAACAGATCTATGCCGCGTGGTGCGGTAAAGTCAATATAGGGATATTGAGGGGCGAGCACGTTAGGGGGCTCGAGGACGAGTATCTTCCCCATGGTCAGCTTCATCAGTGGGAGCTTGTCTTCTGGGACATCTGGAAGAGCTGCCTTGATCTGGTCCATGGTCCAGCCCTGAGCCTGGCTTCGGCCCCAACTCAGGACCCGAACGCCGGTCGGCACAAGCCGACGATACAGATCGGGATCAGCGCTTGCTGGCCCCTCCGCATAGACAGCAGACTGAGGAATATCGAGCTGGTGGAAGCGGTCCATGACGTTCAATATGTTCTGCGTAGGGGTTACCCACCGTTCCTCTGCCCAACGTCCGCCTCCTCCCCCAGCCCAGGGCTCAAACGCCCATGCCGGCGGTAACAGCGGCTTCCCTGTGAGGGCGGTGTACTCCTTCAGGAGCTCTTTCGATTCCCCTTGCCAAATATAGATGTCGAACGTGGGCCCATGTGCCGTCACGCGGTAGCGATTCTCCTGACTGTTGCCAAAATCGGCGCGGATCTCATAGCTCGTATTCCAAAACACGCCATATCCCGATGTGTTCTGCCAATAGGGAATCGGTTTATATGCCTGGTTGCTGAGGCCGCCTAGCGCCGTGGAGTCCCAGGCGTCCAGCTCCCACAAGGTCAGAGTTTTGCCGCGTTGATCGAGAGAATCAAACCGTTCGCCCAAGCCCACGATCTTGTCAGCAGGCTTCAGATCACCTCTCAGGTCGATGCCGGCAATCTTACCGTCAGCGTCCTGTCGGACAGACAGGTCACCCCGGCGCAAAGACCACACGGGCTGAGAGTTCCCTGAGGCAAGGAGATCGATATGCCAGGAGGATCCGAATGTTATCTCCGCAATGAGATTGTTCGCAGCCGCGTGAACTCCGTTCGACGTCCGAGCGAGTTGGACGGTCGACAGGTGGTCGGGCGCGAAATGACCCACCGACGGCCCATGAAGCCGAACACCACCGATGGAGGGAAACGAAGCGAACAGATCGAAGGGCTTCTGTCCCGTGCGTGCATGCAGAACAACTTCGTTATTCGCGATGGTAGCGGACTGGATCACGCTGATCGGGGTCCACGCATCGTCTCGCACGTCGCCCGGTGTGCCATCGGCGAACCAAACCTTGGATAGCCGGTCGAAATGCTTGAGAAGGGAATCGAGAATCTGGCAACCGGCTGGTTCATCGCCATGCCTGAGCGCATCGTTGAACTTGTGCCGTGCGGTCCATGGATCGAGTTCTCCGGGTTCCAGCAGCCAAGCGCCACTGTCCCAGTGGAAGCTGACACCTTCCTGGTCCAGCAGGTCGTACCAGATCTCTGCAAGATGAACGCGCTCCGGCAGGTTGGCACTTATCGTAGGCTGCGAGCCGAGTTCCTGTTGGAGCCGGGCGAGTTGCTTGAGCTCCTCGATGCTGGCGTGATGCAGCAGCGCTCTCCGCTCCCAGCGTCGAGTACCCGACGGCAGTGTAATCAGACCGGACCCCGCGGTCCTGATCCCCTTCGCGCCTCCAAGGCTGACCTCAATGAACTGATCTGTCGCCGCGGGAGCACGAACAGTATCGACCGGGCCGTCGTGAAAATCTGCGGCCGAGGGACTTAGCACCTCGCCGGTGAGTCCGCGAACGCGCGATAGCTGCAGCAGAAAGGGCTTGGTCGGCAGACCTCCCAGTTCCTTCCAGGGAATCGTCAGTTCCGCGGTCCAACTGTCTGCGCCAATTTCAGTTTTTATCGTGTGCGGCGGCGGGGGACCGAAATTCCAGATGAATTTTGGTTCACTTAGTTCCGCATCAAATTGCCGAAGATCCTGCTGTTGCCCTCCCGGGGCAAGATAACCCACCACGACGCGATCGGATCGGCGCAGTCTTACGCCATTGCGATAGACGGGCTCAGGATCTGCGCAAACAAAGCGCACGTAAAGAGCTGTGGGATCCCATAAAACAGAGACAGATGTGGGCGTTACAGGGATGCTCTCACCGTTCGCTCGGAAAAAACGATCGACCACGACACCCTCCTGCCAATCAGTCTCTGTTTTGCGCGCTCCGCTTGAGGCGGGACCGAGATCCATGGCGACTAATCCCTCTTGTGCGTGCGCAGTGAAAGCGCAAGCGAAGAGGACGGCGAGGATGAAGAGTTTGTTTCTATGCATTTTCGTTCCGTTCTTGTGCTTGTCTTACTGCGCCCGCAAAATCTGACGGTTTCGAGTTCTGTCGAGGAACTCTCTTGCGTTTCGGTTTTGTTCTCTGTTCGCCCGCGCGCAGTGTGCGCCTTTACACCTAAGCTGAGAGCCTTCGGCGGCGGATTCTATTCCGACGGAGAAGCGAATGCCAGCACGCAGTCCACGCCGGCTCCGCTCGCAGCAGATGTGATACCAGGGCACATATCAAGGCGCCCAAACTTCGTTTGAGGTGCAGTCCACCTCGCCGGCAGCGATGTACGAACCCCGGCCCAAAACAGACTTGAGGCATACGGTTGTTGCACCCTACAGCTTCGTTCGTGAGGCGAAAATGATTGCGGAATTAGCCCAGAGTTGTCGAGGCGTTCTCTGTGCCAGAGGCAAGGAGCCGAGCGAGCCGTAACGATTGACGAGAGTATAGCTCAGAAAGCCCTGTTCACTAGGCGGCCAGCAACGGTTTGTGGTTTTGCGTTCACCGGCGTCTGCTCCTGATGGTACATGCGCCCAGGCCGGAATGATGCCGGATTTCTCACGGTTAGCCCGGCAATCCGCCACAATATTAGCCCGCCTCCATGATGCTGGTACCCAGGATGAACGAGGAGATCCCGGCAAACGTGTTCGTTTCTTTCGGACAATTAATGTATGCCTGATAATCCTTCTGAATTCCGATGCTGCTGCAATCGATAATGTCCAGCCGCCCATCCTCGGCCGGGACAGCCTTGGTAACTATTCCCTTGTAGGCCCTGCGCACCACCGGCAGGTATTCGTTGCGCGGAATGTAGGCCTTGTTAATCGAATTTCGGATGAGATAGGTGAACATACCCGTGCCGGAGGTTTCGTTCCAGTTGCCCGCCTCGCGCGGCTTGTCCACCACCTGACACCACATTCCGGTCTTCGGGTCCTGCACCTGCTTGAGTCCGGCGCAAAGATCACGCAAGGCAGCAAGGAGGGCGCCGCGGTCCGGATGGTCCTTGGGGAGCAAGTCGAAGACGTCGGCGCCCAGGAGCGCGAACCACCCAAGCCCCTCGCTCCATACTTCCGAGGCAAGGCCCGTTTGTTTATCGGCCCATGCAGCGGAGCGCGACTCGTCCCAGCCGTGAAGGAGCAGTCCATTTGCCTTACGGCAGTGGCCGAGCACAAGCTTTATTTGCGTTGTAACCTGATCGAAAGCCGCACGATCGTGCATGACAGCTCCGTAGCGTGCCTCAAAGATCTGACCCATGAAGACGCCATCGACCCACATCTGGTGTTTGGCCCAGTCAGCGTGCCAGAAACTGCCATCCGAATTGCGTGGATAGTGAGCAAAAGCCTGGTGAATGGTTTGGGCGGCGATTTTGTACTTCTCGAGTCCAGTTTGTTGGTAGAGGAGCAGGATCGCGTAACCCGGGATGAAGTTGTCGAGAGCGGTGGGCCGGAAGCCGGGAATGCGGCCCTGGTTGTCGACCTGCTGATCGACGTAGCGGCGGATGTAGTCAAAGTAACGCTGTTCACGCGTCAGCTTCCATAGCTTTTCGAACGTGAACATCATGTAGCCAGCTTGCCAACTGAAGTGGTTGTTGTTGTCGCTCCAGTGGATCACATCCGGGTCCGGACATCGCGCAAGAAGAGTGTCCGCCACTGGGACAGACCACCGGAACTGACTGGCGGCGCTCGTGCCTGGGTTCGTGGCTGAGCGAGCAGCCGCGACCGTGCGAGGGAGTTTCCAGACTGCTGCCAGCATTGATGCTCCGCCGAACAGTCCTAGGAATTGGCGGCGAGAGCCGCTCAGCGGCTCAGGAAAAGATGGAATCGGTACAAAGTGCGGCACCCTCTGCCTGACAAAGTCCTGGTGCTGCGGTTTCACAACGCCCCATCCCGTTCTGCTAGGCAACGGGGCCCACGCGGATATCATCTGTCATGCCCTTGTGACCGGCCGCATCAACAGTACCAATTTGATAAATATGAACGGTCTTGTCGCTGACGGCATCGTCAAACGCAAACGGTTTCTTGCTGATCTGTGGCTGGTGGGCGACCTGGCTAACCATCTGGCGATCCCGCCAGATCTCATAGTGAGAGATCGGTTGGTCGCCGGCATAGGCCGTCTGCCACTTCAGGCTGACCACGCGTTTCTCATCACGCATTTCCTGCCTGGCCAAGGCATCCCGGGGAGGCGTCACTTCGTGCCTAGGGAGTTGGAAATCGTTCGTCTTGCCATCTTGGGGTACGCTGGCCAATTTTTCGATGTCAAGCCGGTCAGTGGCACTGAGCTCCCCCGGCGCGATTTGCGCCGCCGAGAGATTCTGCAGAAGTTGGCAAGCTACGGGATCTTCGGAGATGTACCCCGTACCGATGATGACCGTGCCGATGCCCGGTGTCGACAACGAATATTCCACTAACCGCCGGCTAGGTAGCGAGTCGCTGCCTACGTTTCGGATGACATGCTGGGGCGTGTGCTGCCCTACCTCAGTGTCCTTCCTGTACATGCCGCCATCCGCAAACACCTTCATGCCGATCACACCCAGCCCTTTTGCCACCGCGACCGGAATGACGTTGTACTGCATGTTGAAGTGCTGCCGGTCGTTGGCGTTGATAGCCACCAGCATGCCATCGAAAATGTTGCGCTCATCCCGTTGAATCATTTCGATCATCAGCGGTGGTGAGTGATGGCCGGAAAACCCCAGGTGACGAATCACTTTTTCCTCTTTGGGATTGAGCCCTGTGTAATTGGTGCCGTCGCGATAATCCAGCAAGGCCGCCAGCGCCCCGATGTCTTCAGCGCGAGGGTCGGGCTTGTCAAAACCCTCGTAGACTGCCTCGACGTCCGCTACGGACATGATGTTATGGAGAAGAACCATATCCAGATACGCGCCCGTCGGATAGGCCCCCGCCCCATCGCCGAAGACCTGCGATAGGGTTCGTTTCAGGTCATCTATGGCGTGAAAACATTGCTCGCCGTTGCTGAAGCTTCTTAAGCCCTCTTTCGACCAGCCCCCCTTCGCCCAACGCAGCATCGTCTTGCTGGTCAGGAATATCTGGCGCCGTCGGCGTTCGTCATATCCAGGCTGACCAGGTGTCAAATGGAGTTCCCGAAAGGCTTTCCCGTAATACATCTGGCTTGGGCCGTACGCGTTAGAGGTATCGAAGTAGTTGATGCCCAAATCGAAAGCCTTCAAAATGATTTTGACCGGATCGACGTCTTGCGGCGTCCATTGCAGCGAGGCTTGTCCGCCCAGGCCGAGCGTGGTCGCCTCAAAATGCATGCGGCCCATGTCGCGCCGCAGGGGCCTGGCGACGGTTGTTTTACCGAATCCCCAGTTGGGGCCCAGAGCTGCGCCCGCGGTAGCCGTTCCGACAGCCTGCATGAACCGGCGGCGAGAGACACTAGGATTAAGAGTCATGGTTGAAATCCTCCGTAAAGAGAATTGCATTTCATAGCAAGAAGGGGAATGCTCATCCGTCGAGTTATTACCGGGTTGCCGCCAACTGAGGCACCCGGGAAAGTTCTTGATATTCTTCGTCGCTTAATTGCAGAGATGCCGCGACAACATTCTCTTCGAGATGCCTGACCGACGAGGTTCCCGGAATAGGCAGCATGACGGGTGATCGTTTCAGTAGCCAAGCAATCGCTACCTGGTGTGGGGTGGCTTGATGTGCGCGCGCGATCTGACCGATGGTCTGGCCTGCGACTCGCCCTGCTCCCAGTGGGAACCACGGGATGAACGCGATTCCGCTGCGCTCGCAAAACTCCACCACATAGTCCCACTCCCGATCGGCAAAGCTATACCGGTTCTGCACTGAAACAATAGGGACGATCCGCCGCGCCCGCTCGATGTGCTCCTGTGTCACGTTCGATAATCCGATGAGCCGAATCTTTCCTTCGCTTTTGAGCTGCGCCAATGTTCCTACCGAATCCTCGAAGGACACCACCGGATCCGGTGTGTGCAGTTGATAGAGCTCAATGCATTCGAGTCGCAGCCTTTTTAGGCTGCCCTCGACTGCCTTCCGCAGGTGCGCGGGAGTCGCATCGTGGGTCCACTGGTTCGGCCCCGGCCTATTCCAGCCTCCCTTCGTCGCAATCACAAGATCCTTTTGGTAGGGGAATAGCGCCTCCGCAATCAGCTCCTCACTCACATTGGGTCCGTAGGAATCCGCAGTGTCGATGAAATTCACCTCAAGCTCCACTGCTCGGCGCACGACTGCTATTGCCTCGGCGCGATTTTGGGGAGGGCCCCAGATGCCCTCGCCTGTGAGACGCATCGCCCCGAACCCGAGACGATGGACGGAAAGTTCTCCGCCCAGCGAAACACTCCCAGCCAAACTCGCAGAGCTTTCTCTTGCAGACATGATCTCCTCCACAATTCTCACTTACGTCCGATGCGCCGGATCACTTGCTATTCGAGCAGCGCGGCGCTCCAGCACTATTCCACGGGCCAGTGCGCGCGCACCGTCAATCCACCATCCACCACAAGTTCGGCCCCGTTCACAAATGCGGCCACATCGCTGGCCGCGAAGAAAACGGCCTCAGCTACGTCGCTCGGCGTTCCTCGGCGCCCCAGTGGATGCAAAGCGGCTGTCGGGCTGGCGAGCAAATCGGGATTGCGCGAGTGGTGCAGGTGCGCTTCCAAAAGCCTGGTGTCAATGTAGCCGGGAGAAATGCAATTCACCCGGGTGCGTCGGGGGCCGAGTTCCAGCGCAAGGTTGCGTGTGAGGGCCACCAAGGCAGCCTTTGTGCAGGCATAGACACCCGATTCGGGAAAAGCGTGAGCGGCCTGAATCGAACTTATGTTGACGATTGTGCCCGCCCTCAGGGCTAAACAACGGAAGCGCCGCCCGATTTCGACAGCCGCGTTGTTGACCAGAGCCCACACCTGCCCGAACTCCTTCCGAACCAACTCGATCGCATCCTGAATTTCATTGGGCCGCCGAAGATCCGTGCGGATGAATCGAAGCGGAGCGAGATGTGGCCATTGCGATGTCAATTCCCGGGCGGTGGCTTCGCCCTGCGCTGAATCGCAGTCAAGAACCACGACGCGTGCCCGTTCGAGCTGGAATCGATCAGCAATCGCTCGGCCGAGTCCTTGCGCGCCGCCACTTACGATGGCAACTCGGCCGTCCGACATTTCCCGCCTCTCCGTGCTTCCTTATACCACTCGACGCGATAGACCTGCTTCAGATAATCACAGGTTCTGAACCGTCGATGGCCACGATGCTGCCTCCGGCACAAACCCCGGATGCGAGACCTGAAAATACCACGCAAGACCTCACCGGAGGGAAGAAGGTTCCTGACATCAAATTTGACTTCAAATGCATGGACTACCAATTGTAGGGCCTCCGAAACGGCAGGAAAACACCGAGGCATTCGGCAGTTGAGGGGTTGCCCGCTTTAACCTAAAATCTGTACCCAAATTGTACCCACAGCGGGTTGAAATCCCACCAAAAGACCCGAATTCGACCAAATAACCCTAACGTAAGTGATTGAAACCAAAGGACGGGAGATTGGGCGATCGCATCCACAGACCGATGGTAAGCAGTTTACGAAACTCTTATGGCGCGGAGAACAGTCCGCGCGAATGGCGTGCAATCGCCGACCTCTCGCCGGGGGCAGAAGCCCCGGGCTTCCACCCGGCACTACAAAGACCCAACCCGCCTGAAGTTATGTGCCGCCAATCAGGAGTCCGCTGAACAGATCCACAGGTGCGCGGTCGCGTTGGATGAACTTCACAATTCTGCCCAAGAGCCGCGATAGCAGCGCGAGAACTACATGTGGCAGGGCGTTTTCCAGTTCAGGCATCGCGGGCTATTTGACATTGCTTGACAAAGAGCCACCTCAATTTAGGACCACACAAGCCAATGTTCCAGAAATGTGAGTCCCTGAAAAATCAACAAATCCTTGGAGTAATTTCGGTTCCAGAGTTGGATGTAAGGTCGTTTAGACGTCCTCCTGAGATTGCGAATCGACCGCTACAAAAATCGTCCGCATCATACGCGTTGCATATTCGAGGCGTGGTAGAGTAGAAAACTAACGGTGCTCCAGTGAAGGGATTTCCGACAATCGAAGAAGTCGAGGGGGCTGACAAAGAGCAACTAGCACGGTGGTATCGCTTCCTGCCTTCCGGCGAGACCGCAGCGGACCAGAAGATTATGAAGCGGATCGCTGAGCGGTTCGAGAAATTGGGCGGCATGACTGCCGATCTCAGTAAGAGAATTGGTATGTGACGTGGCTACAGTCGCTTGCTACATTTTCCAGTGCCGTGCTACACCCTCAGTGCGAATTAACCTTCAGAACACGTCGATAAGATCGGACGGAATTGGAAATCTATATAAGTGCTTTGTTCTCCGCGTGTGAACAAGGCCAGGAAAGGCGGTACAAGGCGCTGCATTCAATGCGTAGAATCCCCCCCTCTCCGCCAGATTTAAGCGGTACGCAAAATCCCCAACAAAAACGAGGAAGTTCAAACGGAAACAGGAATTGTTACCACTCCTGTTACCATTTGCGGAAAATAACCCGCTTTTTTTTCTTGACCGCTGAGTATTATCTGGAAGGAGAAGCGGGTGTGAACACGGTCAAGGTGATGATTCGAGGAAAGTTAGGGGGCAAGTACCCATTCTTGCCAGCGGTCGTCAACAGCAACGGACGAATCAAGCCGGGGGTGGCACTGGTCGGCGGCGTCGAACAAAAGGTCGAAGGCTCCTACTACCTCCGGTTCACGAAAGACGGCCAGCGGCGCTTCGGGTGGGTCGGCGACGACGCAGCGGAGGCACTGACGGCGGCTCGGAAGATGGAAGCGACGCTCAAGGCGAAAGCCGCAGGCGTGGCTGTAAAGTCATTCATGCACGAGACGCCATCCGAGCGCATCAAGCTGGCTAACGCCATCGCTGAGTACAAAGCGGAAACAAAAGAGCACAAGGCACGCCGCACTTACCTCAACTACGCTCACGCCCTTGACCTGTTCGTCAAGGGATGCCCCAAGACCTACGTAGATGAAGTGGGACGGGGTTGCATCATGGCATTCGCTGCCGCCCTCAAGAGGGACGGGAACGGCGAACGCACGGTTTTCAACCGTTTCTCCTACGTTTATACGTTTCTCAAGCGCTACGGCAAGGCGGGAATGGTCGGAAAGAATGATTGGCCGAAGTTCGAAGAAGCTGAAGCCGAGATTTATTCCGAAGACGACGTAACCAAGATGCTCGGCGCTTGCGAGACGGTCGCCGAGCGTGCCCTCATCCTTTTCGCCTCGGGTACAGGGTTTCGGCATGGCGAGATTGCCCACGCCGAGGTCGGCGATATTGACATGGCCGAAGGCACTATTCAGACCCGCTCGAAGCCTCAATGGAAGTTCACGACCAAGGACCACGAACAGCGCATCATCCCCGTCGCCAATCCTCTGCTCGAAGTGTTGAAGCAGCACTGCCCGACGCTCGACGGTCCGCTACTCTTCCCGACACAGCAAGGTAAGCCAAATACCCACACTCGCCCTAACCTCGATTGCGACATGCTATCCGGCGTCGGAGCTTTCGAAATTCTCTAGCTCGCGGCTTTCCTCGCTCCCGCTTTCATTTTCGACCATCGTCTTTTCATAGCTGCCGAAATCTTCGCCCGCGCCGCCGCTGACATAACCCTCTTCCGTGCTTTGCCTAGTCCGGCAGTCCCCGCTTTCACTTTCGCCCACCGTCTTTTTGCGGCTGCCGAAATCCTCGCTCTTCCCGCTGCCGAGAGGACTCGCTTTTGCGCTTTGTCTAACCCGTAGCTCGCAGAGGTGCCGAGCGCCTTGGCTGCGGTCTTCAACCCACTCAGTTCTCGCTGAAGCCTCCCGACTTGCTTTTGGAGCTTGCGCTCCTCGCGTCTAATTGCTACCAGAATGTTCATTCAGATTAGCCTCCGAGATGGAATCTATCCCAGATTGGGGACCGCGTACCAGACGTAACCCGTCAGGAACGTAACTCAAGATATCTTCAACCGACCTTCTTACGTACAGCTACAATTCCCCTTGCTTCTCACGGTTACCTCGACGAGAAAATTAAAGACAAGCTCCGGAGTTCAGCAAGAATGCCCAAAATCTACATTTACAAACTGACTTCAGATGACGGTGCAGCGCCATGCGTACGTGACGGCATACTCTCGCTCGCAATCTGCAAGCCCGCGATTCGGTCCGTTGCAGAGCGGGGCAGCATCATTCTTGGGTTCGCAGGGAATGACCTGTACGCGGACAACTGCTTGGTCTATGCGGCGAACGTCACCGAGCATCTCGACGCTCGGAAATACTTCTCGGAACCGCGATATGCGACTCGACCGGACTGCATTTACCAATGGGATGGTCACCATTTTGAACGGAAAAGCGACGCGAGATTCCATTCGTCACCTGCCCATTTTGCTCATGACCTCGGCGAAGCTCCCGAGTACAACCGTGCGAATGTCCTGCTCAGCGAAGGCGCAAAGAATTTCAGGTACTTCAGGGAGAAATGTCCTATCGGTTATAAGAAAGAAAATCCGCATCTCGAATCGCTCATTGAGAACCTGACGCAAGGGCATCGCGTCAACTTCGAACCGAATCTGGCTGCGGAACTGCGGCGATTCATACCACGAATGTGGGATTCGCCCTCGGCATACCCAGAGACGCCGATGCCTGATGTGGCGTGCGAGCACAAATGCGGCATCGGCGACTACGACGTTGTTGACGTTGAATGTTGAGAAAAGCGGGACAGAACGCTGCTCCATTACGTGCAAGACAACAGGCGGTGCTCAGGGTTGCAACTTAGGCACATAGGTCGCAGTCAATTTAGTTGCCGGTCACGTATCTCTCATACACTCCAACCATGAACTGGACAAAATACGGAACTGCGACGTTGCTCTTGTGTGCTTCGTTATCAGTGCACCCTGCTCAGGCAAAAGACAAGAGGAAAGTTCCGGCAGCACCCCTGCCCGCTGTTGTCGTGAACGCAAAAAAGATTTTTGTGTCAAACGGCGGGGGGGAGCAATCTCGCCTACGATGCCTTTTATTCCGAGATGAAGCAATGGGGCAAATACGAGATTGTAGGCTCGCCTGATGAAGCGGACTTGATTGTGGAGTTGGCGTACCGCGTTGACAGGGGCGGGACACGCGTGTGGAGCACCACGAACACATATAACAACACTACGCAGGTGCACAGTGCCGAGGTTGTTGACCCTCAAGTGATTCTCACTATTTACGACGCCAAAACGAAAACGTCATTGTGGTCTGAAACTGACCACCGAAGACTGGCAAGGCGCGAAAAGAATCGAGAGAAAGAGACCGCGCCGTTGCCTCCTGCGTCCGTTGACCCGAGAATGAGCACATATTCTCCTCTTAGACTGAAAACTCCTGCCTGCGGGACGCCGCCAAACCATCCGATAACCCAGGTGGTCAAGAGACTTTAGTCTCCAGACCATCTGTCGCTCCGAAAAAACGCGCTGCAAATTCGCCACTTACGCCCCGCCAGGCGTCAGGCATTTCTGACCAGAACACATTTGAAGGACTTAGCCGATTTCCGCATCTCCGGTCGCTTCGCCGCCTGTTTGCCTTCACCTCGCCTCTCGGTGGCAAATTTCTGACTCGCCTATCTCGGCGGAATTGACCGAGATTGCTGAAGGCACTTCGAGCAGCGATAGTGCGAGTCCCTCTTGATTTCCGTGCTTCTCCGGGACAAATGCAGCCGCCGCAGAATTGTCTCGACGACGCTCTTCTTTTGAAGAATGCAGTCATCGGCGAGGAACAAGAACGTGCCCGTCTTCGTGTTGAACGCGACGCGACCCCGAGGGTGCTCGTCGTACCGCGCTTGCCAATATGCCTGATGTGATCCTTGAGGAACTGATCGTCAAAACACGCTTCGCAGCAACGCATGGCAATTTCCCCTAAATCGAGGTTCCCGCCGGGCTTCGTGGGCTTGCTCTCGACAATCGGCAGTGCGATCCTACGGATGGAGCAAACGCGCGTCAGTCTAGCACTGTGCGCCTTGTCTTTTGGGCCGCGAAGGAACAGTGTTCCCCGCCTTTGCCGGGCCGCAGACCGAGAGTCATATTAGCCCTTCGTCGTCTTCACCCACTTTACGACGCGATGCACCATAGCCCGCTTTCGGCGCGTGGAGCCGCGATCCGAACGCGTCTGAGGTGCCTCTCGCAGACTGTGCAAATCCATGGCTCGGCAAGCAAAAACCTATTGAATTTCCCACCGAATAGAGTCGTCCCGAAAAACATCTGATTTTGGAACACTCTGGAGTCACGAGCCGGCCGTCAAAGAATCAACGAGTTGCGGACCCGTTGCGGACAGGGTTTTCGGAACGCCCTCGACTGTTATCAATAGCAGAAGCCAAGTGACCTGCAGTGGTTTCGTTAGTCGTCGAAGAGAGAAAGAATCTCGCTCATCTTATTAGCTGGGGTTGGGAGCGCAGTTTTGGTCAGCATCAGAGGTGCTGCGATGCGGATCGTCAACTGTTTAGGGAAGGGGGTCGTAAAGCGAGTTGAATTAGCGAACTTGAGGTGTTACCGTGTGACCACATCCGAGGTGGGAAATGGAGGCAGCACCGGTCCGAAGTTCGGTGACCGAGTTGCTGCGCGCCTGGGGCCAGGGAGACGCACAGGCCCTGGACCGCCTCACGCCTCTTGTCTACCAGGAGTTGCGCCGCATCGCCGGGCGATACATGGCGCGTGAGCGGCGGGACCACACGCTGCAAGCCACAGCCTTAGTCAACGAAGCCTACCTGCGTTTAGTCGATGCGAAAGAAGTGAGCTGGCACGACCGCGCGCATTTTTTCGCGATCTCCTCACAGACCATGCGTCGCATTCTCGTGGATTTTGCGCGGGCTCGCCACTCGCGGAAACGAGGCAGCGGCGCAAAGGCGTTGTCGCTCGAAGAATCGCTGGTGGTGCAGGGCCAGCCGGGCGCTGACCTGGTGGCGCTCGACGACGCACTGAATGCTCTGGCGGTCGTAGATCCTAGGAAGAGCCGCGTGGTGGAACTGCGCTTCTTTGGTGGGTTGAGCGTCGAGGAAACGGCGGAGGTGCTGAGGGTTTCGCCGGAGACAGTGAAACGGGATTGGAAGCTTGCAAAGGCGTGGCTGCTGCGGGAGTTGAGCCATGAAACCGCCGATCAATCGTGAGCGATGGGAGCTAGTCTCGCAGTTGTATCGAGGTTCGCTGGAGCGACAACAGGACCAGCGCGGGGCTTATCTTGCGGCGGCGTGCGCGGGGGATGACGAATTACGGCTTGAAGTGGAGTCGCTGCTGGCGCAGGAGAGCAAAGCGCAGAGCTTTCTGGAAAAACCAGCTGTCGAGCTAGCGCGCGAAGCCGCTGCAGAGGGAGTCGAGCTTCCTTCGAGTCCTACGGCTGCGCTGGGGCTGGGCACGACGGTTTCGCACTATCGAGTGATTGGCAAGCTTGGCGCGGGCGGGATGGGAGTTGTGTATGAAGCCGAAGACCTGAAGCTCGGGCGCCATGTGGCCCTGAAATTCTTGCCGCAGCATCTCGTGCAAGATCGCGCCGCGCTCGAGCGGTTCAAGCGGGAGGCGCATGCAGCCTCTGCACTCAATCATCCGAACATCTGCGTGATTCATGACGTGGATGAGTTCGAAGGCCGGCCATTCATCGTGATGGAGCGGCTGAAAGGCGAGACGCTGAAGAATCGTTTGCGTGATCGGCGGTCGCCGTTACACCTTGACGAAATACTCGATCTGGGAATTCAAATTGCGGATGCGCTCGTCACAGCGCACGCGCATGGGATCGTGCATCGCGACATCAAGCCGACAAATATCTTCATCACGATGCGGGATCAAGCGAAGATTCTCGATTTTGGGCTGGCGAAACTGAGCGCGCCTGCCCTGGGGTTGGCCTCTTCCGCTGCGGCAGGC
>Ga0187815_10000715_pt1 | contig 15898 bp, 15 predicted proteins | sample NC_S_5_FD_132962 | JGI IMG/M metagenome (GOLD analysis project Ga0187815, IMG submission 132962) | Wetland sediment microbial communities from Neuse River Estuary, North Carolina, USA - ASW-S_5 | ecosystem: Environmental > Aquatic > Freshwater > Wetlands > Sediment | place: USA: North Carolina...
CCTCGCCGCTGAAGGTCTTCTGACCGATGAAGGTGCGCCGGAAGTAGCGCTCCATGGCGTCCACCTTGGTGAGCCGCCAGAGCAGGCGCAGCTCCTCCTGGTTGGAGAGGGGCTGGCGGAAGGTGCCGGACTCGATCTGCTCGCGGAGCCAGAGGCGCTCCTCGTGGCTGGAGATGTGCTCGATCCCGTAGGCGATGGTGCCGCAGTAGGTGCGGCGGAGGTTGGGCATGACCTCGGCGAGGGTCGCTCCGGGGACGTCGACGTCCAGCAGGTCGGCGGGGATCCGGGCCATCAGCTCCGGCGTGAGCCCGTAGGTCTCCGGCTTCATCGCCGGGTCGCCGGGCGGCGGCGTTCCCAGCGGGTCGAGGTGGGCGCCCAGGTGCCCGTGGGTGCGGTAGGCCTTGACCAGCGACGTGGCCCCCTGCACCGCGACCAGGAGGTCTCGATCCTGCTCCGACACCTGGCTCCCGGGGATGGCGGTCGCGGGGAGCGCCTCGAGCACCCCGGTGGTGGCGGGGAGGCTCACCCCCAGGCTCTGGAAGACGTCGGCGTAGAAGTTGTCGGCGCCGGAGAGCAGAGCCTCGATCCGGCCCAGGAACTCGCCGGACTCGGCGCCCTGGATGACGCGGTGGTCGTAGGTGGAGGTGAGTGTCACCACCTTGCCCACGCCCAGGTCGGCGAGCCGCGCCTCGCTCTGCCCCCGGTACTCGGCGGGGTGGCCGAGGGCGCCGGCCGCGACGATGCAGCCCTGACCGGGCATCAGCCGGGGGACCGAGGCCCCGGTGCCAATCCCTCCCGGGTTGGTCAGGGTCAGGCTGGCGCCCTGCAGCTCGTCGGGAGGGAGAGTGCCCTTGCGAGCGCCGGTAATCAGCCTCTCGTACTCGGCGCGGAAGCCGGCGAAGTCGCGGCCGGCGGCGTCGCGGAGGACGGGCACGACCAGGAAGCGGCTGCCGTCGCGGCGCCGGGTGTCCACGGCGAGGCCGAGGTGAACCCCGGCCTGGACGCGCAGCGGCCGGCCCTCGGGGTCGCGGGCGAAGTAGGCCGCCATCCCCGGCATCTCGCCCGCCGCTCGGGCCACCGCGTAGCCGATGAGATGGGTGAAGGAGACCTTGACCCCGGTCCCATCCCGGCTCAGGGAGGCGTTGAGCTGGCGCCTCCGGGCGTCGAGGAGGCTCGCCGGGATGGTGCGCATCGAGGTGGCGGTGGGGATCTCGCGGCTCCGCTCCATGGCCTCGACCAGGGTGGCCTGGGGCCCGCGGAGCGGGATGGCGCCGCTGGTGGAGGGCGCGGTGACGGCGGCCGCGGGGCCGGGTACGACCTGAGCGAGAGCGAGGTCGACGTCGGCGGCACGGACCAGCCCGCTCGGCCCCGAGCCGTGCAGGGTGGTCACGTCGATGCCCGCGAGAGCGGCACGCCGGCGCGCGATCGGAGAGAGCGGCGGGATTGCGGCGCGGGGGCTCATCGGAGTGGGCCCGTGCGATGCGGGGATGGCCGCGGGCTGCACGGAAGCCGGGACGGCCGACGCTTCGCGCTGAGGCTGGGCCGGTGCCGGTGGGGGAGGCAGGAGGCTGCCCGCCGACGCCGGGCCTCTGCCCACCGGCGCGGGGGCACGGCTCGCGGGCGCCGGGGCACTGCTCGCGGGCTCGGGCGTGCTGCTCACCGTGGCCGCGGCGCTGACGGCACTCTGGGTGCGGGCGGCCGGCCCGGGGGCGATGAGGCCGAGGGTCCCCCCCACGGGAATGGTCTCGCCCTCGGCGGCGGTGACCTCGACCAGGGTCCCCGACGCCGGCGCCGGGACCTCGATGTCAACCTTGTCGGTGGTGACCTCGACGAGGGTCTCGCCCTCGGTGACAGGATCGCCCGTCTTCTTGACCCAGTTGACGACGATCCCCTCGGTCACCGACTCGCCCATCGCGGGGAGGGTGAGCCGGATGGTGTCAGGCACGTGTGATCAGCTCGTGAGGGGTGAGGGGGTTGGGGAAGCTCGGGGCGAGCGCGGCGCGCGCCCAGCCCTATCCTCTCATCCCCAGCCAGCGCGGCGGCCGGGGGCGTCACATCTCGGGGACCGTGGTGACTGCGCGGGCTCGCTGCGCACGTGACCGGGCGGGTTTTGCTCCAAAGACGGCGAGGTACTCACGGTGGTGCCGCCCCGAGGCGGCGACAGCCCAGACTTCACGGATATGCCGACCACCTTCCGCGACTACTACGCGACCCTCGGCCTCCCCCGCACGGCGACGGAGAAGGAGATCAAGGCCGCCTTCCGGAAGCTGGCCCGCAAGTACCACCCCGACGTCAACCGCGACAACAAGGACGCCGAGGCCAGGTTCAAGGAGGTCACCGAGGCCTACGAGGTCCTCGGCGACCCCACCAAGCGCAAGACGTACGACGAGCTGGGCTCCCAGCCCCAGGGCTTCCCGGGTCCGTTCCCGGGTGCCCGCGCGGGCGGGGCGGGCGGACCGCAGGTGGAGTACCGGACGGTCTCCCCGGAGGAGATGGAATCCCTCTTCGGCACCACCACCAACCCCTTCTCCGACTTCTTCCACGACATCTTCGGACGCGGTTCGGCCGCCTTCCGCGCCGGGACCGTCCCGGGCCGCGCCCGGCAGCCCGCTCCCACCCCGGCGCCCCGGCGCGGCGGGGACGTCGAGGGCGAGGCGGAGATCAGCCTCGAGGAGGCCTTCCGGGGAACCGTCCGGACCATCGAGCTGACCGGCCCGTCTGGGACCCGCCGGGTGGAGGTCCGCATCCCGGCCGGAATCCGAGACGGCGCCCGGGTGCGGGCAACCGGCCAGGGCAGCACCGGCTCGGACGGGGGGGCGGCGGGCGACCTGCTGGTCAGGGTGCGGATGCGCCCCCATCACACCTTAATCCGCGACGGGGACAACCTGCGGGTCCGCGTTCCCGTCCCGCTTCGGGTCGCCCTCCTCGGCGGCAGCGTTGAGGTGCCCACCCTCGGAGGCAAGAGGGTCTCCCTCACCGTCCCCGCCGAGACCCAGAACGGCGCCCAGCTCCGGCTCCGGGGCCTGGGGATGCCGCGCCTGAAGGGCGAGGGGGCCGGTGACCTGATCGCCGAGGTCGACGTCCGGCTGCCGGTGCCGCTCACCCCGGAGCAGCGCGAGGCGGCCGCGAAGTTCCCCGCGGCCTGAGACGAGGTACCGGGGGGGCGGGCCGCCCGGCCACTCAGGAGGCCGGCATGAGGCTCCACTCCTCGGCATCGTGGTCGGGCATGAAGCCGAGAGCCTGATATATGGAGTTGGCGGTGGGATTGGCGAGGTCGGTGTAGAGGACCACGTGGCGCGCGCCCATCCCGAGCGCCGCCTCGGTGGCCGAGGCGGTGACCGCCGTCGCGTAGCCATGGCGGCGGTGCGCGGGCGGGGTGTAGACCGGTCCCACTCGCGCAACCCCGGCCGCCGGTGGGTGATGCCCGGCGACCGACACCGGCCTGCCGCGATCCCACCAGAGCCAGAGCTCTGCCGCGGCGATCCGCCGCTCCACCGTGGCGGCGAGCCCTTCACTGGTCCGGTAGGGCGTCGCCTCGGCATGGAAGCCCTCGAACCATTCAACGACCAGGTCCCGCTCATCCGCGCCCGCCGTCTGCGCATGGCCGGAGGTTATGGCGGGCCGGGTGACCTTCTCGACGCGGTACATCCGCTGCCTCATCCGCAGCGACGAGCTTCCCCCCATCCGTTCGATCCACGTCTCGACGAACTCCCGCGCCGCCATCGCCGCGCCGAACACTCCGGGGATGGAGCGACCGGTCCCGGCAAGCCAGAGCGCGACCTGGGACGGCACTCCGGGCGACAGGCGTGGGAGGAAGAGATGCCGCGGAGGCGGGTGCATGGCGGCTCCGACCACCCGCTTGCGCTCGAGGACGGCCACCCAGATGTCGTCCGGTCCCGCTGGGATGCTGCCGGAGATGACGCCGTCGAGCTGAACGCCGATGCCGGTCGTGCTGAAGGGGTCGCGCGACAGCCAGGGGCCGGCGAGCTCGGCGAACTGACGGGCGTCGCCCAGAATGCGGACCTCGAGTCCATCGGGCACGGTGAGCATTCTGCCGGGAGGCTGATCACCCCGGCGCGCAGACGGACCAGCCCGCGTCCGCCGCGATGGGCCGCCACCCGCCTGACGAAGGCGCGGCGTCGCCGGCCGTGTCCAGCGTGACCAGCAGCCGGGCGCCGTTCTCGGGTTCACTGACGGTGTAGCTGAGGCGGTGGCCGGCCACCTCGATGCCGTGAAGCACGGCGCCGGTCAGCCAGGGGCGGGCGCGGCGCAGGGCGATGAGGTCACGGTGCAGGCGCAGCACCTCGGCCTGGCCGGGGCCGGCGGGCTCGGGGGACGGCGGCAGCGGCGGGCGCACGGCGTCGTCGCCGCCGGCTGCCGGCCCGGCCCGGCCCTCCCAGGCCAGCTCGTCGCCGTAGTAGACGCAGGGCAGCCCGGGCACGGTGAGCAGCACCGCGAGCGCGAGACCGAGGTGGGCCGGGTCCCGGAGCCGCGTGGCCAGCCGCGTCACGTCGTGATTCCCCGCGAAGGTCACCGGGGTGAACGCCGCGCTGAACTCCCGGTGGCGGCGCAGCGCCCACGCCAGCTCGTGCAGGTTGGCGTCGTTGAGGGAGCTCCAGATCGCCTTGTGCAGCTCGTACTGGGTGACCGAGTCGAGGTGGCTCGCCTCGACGAAGCGCACGTAGTCGCGGTGGATCTTCTCCCCGAAGAGGAGGGCCTTGGGGTGAACGTCGCGGAGGGATTGGCACAGGGATGCGAGGAACGATTCGGGGATCAGGTAGGCGGCGTCCATGCGCCAGCCGTCGGCCCCGCGATCCAGCCAGTGCCGGGACACCGCGTGTGCCCAGCCGAGCACCTCGGGGTTGGCGTGGTTGAGCGCGGGCAGCTCGGGATGGCCCTCGAAGTCGGCGTAGGCGAAGCCGTCGGGACCGCCGGCCGCGAAGTCCAGGCGGAACCAGGAGGCGGACGGTGAGGCGGCCCCCCGCGCCAGCACGTCCTGGAAGCGGGGGAAGGCGCGACCCACGTGGTTGAAGACGCCGTCGAGGCAGAGCAGAAGGTCTCGGTCGTGGCAGGCGCCGGCGAAGGCGGCGAAGTCGCCCTCATCCCCAAGCCGCTGGTCGATCCGGAAGGGGTCGACGGTGTCGTACCCGTGAGAGGAGGAGACGAAGATGGGAGTGAGCAGCACCCCGCCGCAGCCCAGCGCGCGCACGTGGTCGAGCCAGCCCTCGAGCCGGCGCAGGCCGCGGCCGCAGGGCTCCGGGGCCTCCGGGTCGGGATTGGTCCGTGGTGCGCCCGCCGCCCCCAGGCTGTGGAGGTGGTAGAGAACGCGACCGCGCCAGCGGGCCGGAAGCTCGTGCATGGGGAGTGAGAGTAGGCGGCCGGCCGGGCCGGGGCGGCTGGAACGGCTTGGGTCTAGGTTGACACGCTACTACAGATTCGTGTAGTATCCGGCGAGCCGGTCGCCCGCGCGACCGGAGGCCGGAGGGGCGGTCATCGAGTCCGCGTCGCACTCGGGAGGCCGCTCCGATGGATTCGCTCACGACGCTGGTCAACAACTGGGTCAACCTGGCTCAGGGGATCGTGGCGAGCATCGGCACGCTGGCCCTGCTGGTTGCCTTCGTCTGCCGGATCGTCGCCGTCGACACCCGCAGCGCCTACGAGGCCAAGCGATGGATCGGGCGGATCGTGGTGGGCACGGTCGGGGCGGAGATCGCCGGGACGCTGACCCACGCTCTGCTCGCCACCATCCCCACCGGCATGCACTGAGAGCCCACCGTGCCCACGACCCTGATCGGAACGCTCTCCACCGACCTCGGCGGGCTGATCGGCCAGCTGCTGAAGCAGTTCTCCAGCAATGGGCGCGACGACGTCTTGGGCCTGCTGGACCATTACCTCTTCAGCACGGTGGACGTCGCCCGGCCCGGGTCGCAGCCGCTCACCTCCAACCCGGCGCTCGCCGGTCTGAACCACGACTTCAGCCTGGCGGGTGACGCCCTGCTCGCGGTGGTCGTGGTCTTCGCCGCGCTGCGCGCGATCCTCGACCGCAGCCTCTACTCGCAGTACGACCTCCGGGCCATGGTTCCCAGGCTCCTGGTCGCGCTGATCCTGATGCACGCGTCGCTCAGCCTCACCCAGATGGCGATCGACCTCAACAACGCCCTGACCAGCTTCGCCGCCGGAGCCGGCGGCAGCCCGATGCCGTGGACCGATCCCCTGGCGCCGTCCGCGCTCGGCAGCTCCAGCCTGGCCCAGGATCTCTTCCAGATCGTGATGGTGCTGGCGCTGGTGGTGACCGTCGCGCTCCTCGCCATCTCCTACGTGATCCGGATGGCGGTCCTGCAGGTGCTCATCGCCAGCGCGCCACTGGCGGCCCTGGCCACCATCCTGCCCGAGACCAGGGGCTTCGCACGCGCCTGGGGGCGCCTCTTCATCGTGGCCGTGTTCATGCAGGCGGCCCAGGTGACCGTGCTGCGGGTCGCCACCGTCACCGGGCTGGCAGCCGGGACCGGGCTGGCGGCAACCCTCTATGCGCTGGCGGCACTCTGGGTCAGCCTGAAGGTGCCCTCCTTCCTCGCCTCCACCGCCCGGATCCCGGGCAGCGTCGGGGCGTGGGGAAGCGAGGCGGCGCAGCAGCTGCGCCGGATCCCGCTTCCACTGCCCGCCCGCGGTCTCTGACCATGGTGCGCGCGATCGCCATCCTGACAGCGGGGCTCGCCGTCGGTCTGAGCCTGCTCGGAGGTGCGGCGCTGGCCTCCGTGGGGGGCGTGTCGACGTTCGTCAAACCGGTGAACGGCGCCCGCATCACCCAGCCTTTCGGTTGCACCGCGGACACCGCCGAGCCATACGACGCCAGCTGCCCCAGCAAGCACTTCCATTCCGGCATCGACCTCGCCGTCGCCGCCGGGACACCGGTGCACGCCACCCTGGCCGGGAGCTGCCAGGTCATCGATGACGCCGGCGGGTATGGGCTGCACGTGATCATCGATCACGGTCAGGGGCTGAGCAGCCTCTACGCGCACCTGGAGAGCGTCACGGTGACCACTGGCGAGCGGGTGCAGGCCGGCGACGTCATCGGGGCGGTCGGGTCCACGGGCAACTCGACCGGGCCCCATCTCCACTTCGAGATACGGGTCAACGGCATTCCCCAGAACCCTCAGCTCTACCTCCAGCTTCCGTGAACGGCGGAGAGGGAGCCGGGCTCGCAGCCATCACCCAAGGAGACGGACATGGTCAACAGGGTCATCCTCATCGGCAACCTCACCAAGGACGCGGAGAGCCTGCCCTCGAGTGGCAAACCGATGACGCGCATGCGACTGGCCACCAACAGCACGTGGCGTGACACGGAGGGCAACCGGCAGGAGGAGACCGAGTACCACGCGGTCATCGCCTTCGGCCGGCTCGCCGAGGTCTGCGCCCTCTACTGCACCCGGGGCCGGCGTGTCTACGTCGAGGGCAAGCTGCGCACGCGCGACTACACCGGGTCCGACGGGCTCCGGCGGTTCAGCACCGAGGTCGTGGCCGAGTCCGTCAAGCTCCTCACCGCGCGCCGGCCGAGCGACGACCTGGCCACCGAGGAGCAGGACGAGAGCTCCCGGGTGGCGCTGCCGGTGGCGAGCTGACCGCGCCGGAGTCCCTGCAACACCGTGAGAGAGAACGGCCGGCCCCGGCGCCCGCCCCGGCGCCCGCCGGCCGGCTCTCGACCCCAGCGGGTCGATGCCTGAGGCGCCCCTTCTCGCGGGGTTCACCTCCGGGGCATCACCCTCCGGAACGGCAGTGTGATGGTGACCCCAGCGACCGGGGAGTCGGACGCGCGGGCCACCATGTCCCGGCCACCGTGCTTGGCGGCATACATGGCCCGGTCGGCGGCGGCGAGGAGAAGGTCGAGATTGGTTCCGTCCTCGGGATAGACGGCGATGCCGATCGACGCCGTGAGCTCTCGCAGCGGACAGCTGTCCGGAAGTGCCACCTGGCGCACCGCCGCCCGCAGCGCCTCGGCCACCGTCACCGCCCCGGCCCCGTCACAGCGGCGAAGCAGCACAACGAACTCCTCGCCTCCATAGCGGACCACGGCATCCTCGGCCCGGACGGATGCCCGCAGCCGCGTGGCCACGTGCTGGAGGACCAGGTCGCCGGCGGCGTGCCCGCTGCTGTCGTTCACCGCCTTGAAGTGGTCCGTGTCGAGAAGCAGCAGGGAGAGGGTGGTGTGGTCGCGGATGCACGAGGCGAGGTCGCGCTCGCCCGCATCGCGCAGCCAGCGGTTGTTGTAGAGGCCGGTGAGGGGATCGGTGACAGCCGCCTCGCGCAGCTCGGCGTAGAGCTGGGCATTGCGCCAGGCGGTGGCCGCGATGTGGGCGAAGAGGGTGGCCGCCTTGAGCTCCGCATCGCTGAAGCGACCCACGCCGAGGCGATAGCAGTTGATGATGCCCAGCTTGCGCTCGCCGGCGATGAGCGGGACGAGCAGCAGCGACTCCTGCACCACCGCCGTGCCCGGGATCTGGCGGGCTCGCGGATGCGCCCAGGTGTCGGGGACGTGCTCGGGCGTGCCCTTGGCGAACGCCCATCCGGTGATCCCGGCGTCGAGCGCGAAGCTCTCGGCGAGCATGGCGTCGCGGTCGGGGCCGGTGGCGATCACCGGCACGAAGCGCTGGGCCTCGTAGTCGGCGATGTAGATCGCCGTCTCGGAGACCGGCACCACCCGGCTCATCTGGGCGGACATCACACCGAGGATGCGCAGCGGGTCGTGCTCATTCTGCAGCGCCAGCGCCGCGTCGCTGAGAGCCTGGGCGAGGTCCGGGCTCTCCTCCGCCTCCGGCGCCGCGAGGAGCGGTTCGACCTGGTGCGCGGCGGGCGGAGGCGGTGCGGGCGAGCGCCACAGGCGGTGGCGGGCGAACCAATCCGGATCGACGACGGTGTCGTCGGACAGCCCCTCCAGCGGCCGGGTGATCACCGGACGGCCCAGCACCCATCCCTGGCCGTACTGGACGCCCAGCGAGAGCAGCGTCTCCAGCTCACGCTCGGTCTCGACCCCCTCGGCGACGAGGCGCGCGCCGATGTGGCCGCTGAAGGAGAGCAGCGAGACCAGCAGGCCGCGGCGGGCGCGATGGGAGTCGATGGCATGGATCAGGGCGCGATCGACCTTCATGAACTCCGGGCGCAGCTCGGCGATGACCTGCATGCTCGCGTGGCCCGCTCCGGCATCGTCGACGGCGATGCGGTAGCCACGCGAGCGCAGCTGGGCCGCGATCCGCTGCAGCCGCTGGAGGTTGGGCACGGGGTCTCGTTCGCTGAACTCGAGCACGATCGACGAGGGGTCGAGCCCGGCCTCACTGACGGCGTCCTCCAGCGCCTGCAGCCCATGCCGCTCGCTGAGCAGGGTGCCGATGAGGACGTTCACGAACATGTCGGCGCGGCCGACGCTCGGCGCCTCACGGAGGGCGACCCGGAGGCAGGCGAGATCGACGGCGCTCTCCATGCGCAGCGAGGAGGCGGCGGCGAACAGCTCGTCGGGCGTGGAGAAGTGAGACCCCGGGGAGAAGCGGGTCAGCGCCTCGTAGCCGATGATGGAGCGATCGTAGAGGCGCACCACGGGCTGGAACGCGGTGGCGATCCGTCCGTGGTCGAGAAGCGCGGCCAGCTCCGCGCGCAGCTGGGCGCTGGCCCGCAGTGTCGACCCGGACGAGAAGCGCCGCGCGCGGGCATGGGCGTTGCTCTCCGGCTCCCAGACCGCCGCCAGCATCGCCGCGGCGGCTTCAACGGTGGGGACGAGGCCGGAGAGCTTCTCCAAGCTCCAGAGCTGGATGACCGCCACAACATGGTCGCGAACCATGACCGGGACGCCCGCGACCTGGATCGCCGCGGAGGGCTCGGGGATGGCGCGAGCAACAGCGTCGTCGGGAGCCACGGCACGGAGGTCGTCCATCCCGGTGGCGGTGCCGCAGAACGGGCGCCGCAACCGCACCGGGCGGCTCAGCCACGGGAAGCGGTCGATGGGCACCCGCATGCCGGGCAGGTGAGGGCTCAGCAGGGAGACCAGGCCCTGGGCGCTCGAGCCGGGCCTGACCTGGATGGCGATGAGCACAGCCTGGTCGGCCTCCACGGCGCTCACCGACGCTCCGCCGCCGAGGCGGGCGAGCGTCCGCGCCACCTCGGCGGCCGCCCGCTGCGGGTTGGTGACCCCGGGTAGGCGGTGCCCAAGATGCGTCAGAGCGCTCAGCTCCCGGCTGGCGTCGTCAGTCCCCACGGCAAGAGCGTGGTGCAGCCTTGGTACCAGTGCCATGACAGCCCCGTTACACCCGGATGAAGGACATGACCGGGATTGCACTCGGCGAGGAGCGCTGGAGTGCCGTCAGTCTGCCCTCCAGATAGTCAACACGTGGGGGGAGTGTGACGCTCAGCGGCGGGCGCGGGGTTCAGAGCCGCGGCCGGTTGCGGACGTGCACGGCCGCGTCCTCGGCGGCGGTGACCCCGACGTCTCCCGGCTCGGCTGGGTCGGCCTCTCCGGGCTCGAGCCGGATGTCGTCGCGACCGCCCTCGGGCATCTGGAACTCCCCGGCCTCCGGCTCCTGCTCTTCGGAGACCCGGTCAGGCTCCTCTTCAGCCAGCCTCTCGCTCAGCGTCTCCCGACCGTAGGCGCCGGCGCGTCCGGAGGTGACCGGCCGTGAGAGGTCGACCTCCTCGCCCTCCTCGCCCTCCACCTCCGCGGGATCCGGCTCCTCGAAGCCGAAGGCGGCGGCGCTGTCGGCGGGGGCGTCGTTCCAGGGGAGGTCTTCCGGGTGTGCTGTCTCCGGGGCGCGGCGGCCCATGTCGGCCCCTCCTGTTGCGGCTGTCCATCGACATCATGCGCCCGGACGACCCGCGGCGAACGACTCGCCGCGGCCCCCTCAGGCGACGTCCAGCTCCTGGAGGAGGGCGACGAGCGCGTGCCCGATCCGCGCCGCCCTGGCGTCATCGACCGCACCCGGGTCGAGGTCGGGGATGAACCTGGCCACACCCGCCGGGTCGATGTCCATCAGCCAGCGCAGCAGCGCGTGCCCGACCTCCGCTGCCGTGCCGTCGTCGAGCTCGTCGGACATGGCTCCACTCCCTTCTTCCTTCGATCCCCCCAAGACTATGCGATCGGCGGCGACCGAGACCACCCTCGTCCGGTCCGGCGGAGCTGTGCTGAACGACCCGTGACGGGGCACACCCCTCCCGCCTACCATCCGGCGCGATGGCAGCCGCCCCCGCGCTGGCGATCGAGGCCCGGGGCCTGACCAAGGACTACGGTCGGATCCGGGCCCTGGATGAGCTCGGGCTGAGCGTCCGAGTCGGCGAGATCTTCGGCTACCTGGGCAGCAACGGAGCCGGCAAGACGACAACCATCCGCTGCCTGCTCGACCTCATCCGCCCGACCTCCGGTTCCGCCCGGGTGCTGGGCCTGGACAGCCACCTCGAGAGCATCCCGGTGCGCCGGCGCACCGGGTACCTGCCCGGTGACCTGCGCCTGTACCCGCACATGAGCGCGCGGCACCTCCTCGACTACCTGGGGCGGCTGCGGGGGCACATCCCCCGCGAGCGCATCGCCGCCCTGGCCGAGCGGCTGGACTCCGACCTCGATCAGCGCTGCGGCGCGATGTCCCACGGCCAGCGTCAGAAGGTGGGCCTGATCCAGGCCTTCATGCACGAGCCTGACCTTCTGATCCTCGACGAACCCACCGCCACCCTCGATCCGCTGATGCAGGACGCCGTCCACCAGCTGGTTCGCGAGGCGCGGGAGCACGGCGCCACCGTCTTCCTCTCCTCCCACGACCTCACCGAGGTTGCCCGGGTCTGCGACCGGGCCGGGATCCTCCGGATGGGCCGTCTGGTGGCGGTGGAGGACGTGACCGCGCTGGCCGAGGAGGGCAGGCACATCGTCACCTTCGAGTTCGGCGAGCCCGTCGACGCCGCCGAGTTCCAGGGCCTGCCCGGGGTCGCCTCGGTGCGGACGACCGGTCGCACGCTCACCGTCGACGTGAGCGGCGACGTCGACCGGGTCGTCAAGATCGCGGCGAGCCACACCGTGCGCAATGTCCGCAGCACCGAGGTGGAGCTGGACGAGGTCTTCCGCGACTACTACAAGGCCGGCGCCGATGCAGGCTGACGTGCTGCGCCGCACCCTGGCCGACCAGTGGCGGGCACTCGCCGCCTGGACGGTCGGGCTGGTCCTCCTCTCCCTGACCTATGCGGCCTTCTACCCCGTCATCCGCCACAGCGGGATCAACTTCCAGAACCTCTTCAACCAGCTTCCGGCAGGGTTCCGTGACGCCTTCCTCGGCGCCGGGGTCAGCTACGCCACGCCGGTGGGGTACCTGGGCACCGAGCTGTTTGCCTTCCTGGTCCCCGCGCTGCTGCTGGCGGTCGGCGTGACGGCGACCAGCCGCGCCCTGGCCGGCGAGGAATCCGGGGGCACGATCGACCTGCTCCTGGCCACCCCGCTGCCGCGGGGGCGCCTGGTGGTGGAGAAGGCGCTGGCGGGGGTCCTCCCCCTGTTCGGGCTGGCGGCGGCGGTGTGGCTGGTCATCGCCGTGCTGGGACCGGCGTTCGGCCTCACTGTCGATCTCGGCGGTCTGGCCGTGGCGCTGCTCGCGGTCGTCCTGCTCGCCACCTGCTTCGCCATGCTCGCGCTTCTGGTGTCGTCGGCCAGCGGCCAGCGCGGTCTCGGCGCGGGGATCGCGGCCGCCGCCGCGGTGGCCACCTACGTGCTCAATGCGTTGGCGCCCTCGGTCAGCTCGCTGCAGGGGGTGGATGCCGCCGCCTCACCGTTCCACTGGAGTGGCGGCCCGAGCGTCCTCGCCGATGGAGTCTCGTGGACCGGGCTCGGACTGCTGATGGCGGTGCCGCTGGTCCTCCTGGCGCTGACGGTGGGCGCGTACGAGAGGCGTGACCTCAGCGCCTAGCCCCTCTGGGGATCGAGGCGCGAGGATCCTACGGCGCCGTGGTCCTGCGGACCGTGTCAGGCGGCGGCGAGGCGGCGCCCCTGGTCGGGCCGGAGGTAGATCCGGAACCTGGCCGTGTGCAGGCCGAAGAGGGCCGAGACCGCCGCCCGCCGCGCCGTCTCCCGGGCGGGCAGGCCCGCCGGCTCCACTGCCGCCGAATCGGCGGCGACCCGGGGGTCCAGCCCGGTCGCCACCGCTGTGACGGCCGCCCCGAGCTCGAGCCAGAGCAGCAGCGCCGGGCCGCGTCGCAGCCGCCCCGGCGCGCCGGAGGCGACCATCACGGCCTCGCGGAGGCCGGGCCCGGTGGATCAGCGCTTACTCGGGGACAGCGTCGCCGGCTCGCACCGGGTGATCGTGCCCCGGCGTCACCGGCGGCGGGACGAGCGCCAGCGCGGCCGCCGACGCGCCCGCATGGACGGCGGGGAGCGGCGCGCCCGCAGCCCTGGCCACCGCGCGCACCGACTCGAATTCCGGCATGGCCGCCACCGCCACGCCGTCCAGGAGCTTCAGCGTGACGGAGACGCGACCCCAGCGCGTCTCCACCTCGGCCTGACGCCGCTCCGCCTCATGCCGCCGCACCTCATGGACGCGCACGCCCAGCGTCGTTGTCTCGCGGAGCAGGACGCCCGCCAGCACCGCTTCGTCGGACGCGCGGGCGATCACCGTCACCAGCGACCCCGCCCGACCCTTCTTCATGAAGAGCGGTGACACGGCGACGTCGAGCGCGCCGGCGGCGAAGAGTGCCTCGGTGGCGGGAGCGAGGAGCTGGGGGCTCATGTCATCGATGCTCGTCTCGAGAACGACATGGCCGCCCACGATGCTGGCCGGGCCGTCGGGGCGGGTCCCCAGCCAGAGCCGAAGGAGGTTGGGCCACGGCATCTCCACCGACCCGGCGCCATAGCCGACCCGCTCCAGTCGCATCGCCGGCTGCTCGAAGCGCGCCAGAGTCACGGCCAGGGCCGCCCCCGTGGGCGTGACCAGCTCTCGCCCGCCGCCGAACGGCCGGAGCGGTGCGCGGGCGGCGGCCAGGAGGGCGAGCGTCGCCGGCGCCGGCCCGGGCAGGTCGTGGTGATGGCCCTCCGTGATCTCCCCCGGGGAGACCGGGAGTGCCGATGCGAAGAGCATGTCGACACCGAGGTCGGCGAGCCCGGCCACCGTGCCCACGACGTCCACGACGGAGTCGAGGGCGCCGATCTCGTGGAGCTCGACCTCGGCCGTGGGCCGGCCGTGGATCTCGCCCTCCACCTCGGCGAGCCGGGTCAGCACGGCCAGGCTGGCCTCGCGGACCGAGGCGGGCAGCGACGACGCGTCAACGAGAGAGGTCAGCGAGGTAAGCGTCCGGTGCGTCGGGGCGGCGCGCGTCTCGACATGCACGCGCGTCGCCCGGAGTCCGGCTCTCTCCACCTGCTCGGCGCGCACCTCCACGTCGCCGCCGAGCCCCAGGGTCTCGACCACCTCCTCCAGGTGCTGAACCGGCAGCCCTGCATCGACCAGCGCGCCCAGCAGCATGTCGCCGCTCAGGCCGGAGTAGCAGTCGAGAAAGCCGATCATGGCGACGGCGATGGCCCGCGGTTGATCATCCCCGCCAGGTATCCGGCTCCGAAACCGTTGTCGATGTTGACCACGGCCACGCCGGGAGCGCAGCTGGTCAGCATGGTGAGCAGCGCTGCCACGCCTCCCACGCCCACTCCATATCCGACGCTGGTGGGAACGGCGATGACGGGGACGTCGACGATCCCGCTCACCACGGTGGGGAGCACACCGTCCAGGCCGGCGACGGCGACGACGACGTGGGCGCGTGAGAGAGCGCCGCGCTGATCCAGGAGCCGGTGCAGGCCGGCGACCCCGACATCGGCGACGACCTCGACGGAGCTGCCCAGCAGCTCGGCGGTCACCGCCGCCTCACGGGCGACCGGCAGGTCGGCGGTCCCCGCGGTGAGGACGAGAACTCCCGGAATGGGCTGGGGCGCTTCCGGATCGCGCACCACGATCGCTCGCGCATCTTCGACCCACTCCGCGGCCGGGACCACCTCCCGGACCACCGCGTGCATCGCCTCGGTGGCGCGCGTCGCCAGCACCGGACCACCACCCTGCGCGAGCCGCGCGACGATGACCGCCACCTGGTCGGCGGACTTGCCGGTGCACAGGACGACCTCGGGCAGGCCCTGACGGATTCCGCGGTGGTGGTCGAGACGCGCAAAGCCGAGGTCCTCGTAAGGGAGGTCGCGGAGACGCCGCACGGCGTCCGCGACATCGAGGCGCCCGGTCCGCACCTCCTCGAGGATGGACTGCAGGCGCGCCCGGTTCATCTCATGCGCGCCGGGCCGGGGTGCCGCCGTCAGGCTGATCCGCCTGTTCCAGGGGTATGGCCAGCACCTCGTTGAGGCTGCCCGACCGGAATCCCTGCAGGTCGAGCGCCACGTAGGCGAAGCCGAGTGGAGCGAGCGCCTCCAGGATGGCCAGGCGCAGGGCGGGGCGGACCGCACGCTCGAGATCCTCCGGCGAGATCTCGATGCGGGCCACGCTGCCGTGGTGGCGCACCCTCACCTCGCCGAAACCCAGCTGGCGCAGAACCCGCTCTGCCGCCCCGACCTGACGGAGCTTCTCGACGGTCACCCGCTGTCCATATGGAATCCGGCTGGAGAGGCAGGGAGCCGCCGGCTTGTCCGCGTTCTCGAGCCCCAGCGCTCGGGCCAGAGCGCGCACCTCGGTCTTGGCCAGCTCGGCCTCGACGAGCGGGGCCCGGACCCCGAGCTCGGCGGCGGCCCGCTGGCCCGGCCGGAAGTCGGCCCCGTCGTCGAGGTTGGCGCCGTAGAGGACCGTTGCGAGACCCTGCTCCCGCGCGACCGACCTCAGCCGGCCCAGCACCGAGCGGCGGCAGACGTAGCAGCGGTCGATGCCGTTGCGCGCGTAGTCCTCGCGCTCGGTCTCGCGGGTGCGCA
>Ga0187815_10000716_pt1 | contig 15881 bp, 10 predicted proteins | sample NC_S_5_FD_132962 | JGI IMG/M metagenome (GOLD analysis project Ga0187815, IMG submission 132962) | Wetland sediment microbial communities from Neuse River Estuary, North Carolina, USA - ASW-S_5 | ecosystem: Environmental > Aquatic > Freshwater > Wetlands > Sediment | place: USA: North Carolina...
AAAATCCCCGCAGTACTGGGTGGAACCTGGGGCTCGACCGGCAGCTCACGAGCGCCCTCCTGTTGCGCGTCGCCTACGAACAGCGTAACACGACCAGGGATTTCGTGGTTTCTCCGACCGCCGCCGGTTCATCAGGGATTCTTTCACTTTCCAATTCCGGCGCGGATTCTTACAGCGAATTCCAGGTCACTGGACAATACCGCATGCGCCGGAATCTTCTGAATGCTTCCTATGTTCGCTCGCGAGCTTATGGTGACCTGAACGATTTCTTTCAGTTCTTCGGCAATCTGCCCGAGCCTGTGATCGAACCGAATGCGCGCGGCCGTTTGCCCTTCGATGCGCCAAACCGCTTTCTGTTTTGGGGTGACTTTTCGGGACCTTGGAAGTTGCGGGTTTCTCCGGTCTTTGATCTGCACACAGGATTTCCCTATTCCATAATCAATGATTACCGCGAGTTCATCGGCCCACGAGACAGCAGTCGTTTTCCGCGATTCGACTCCGTCGACCTCCAAATACTGCGGCCGATAGCTCTGCCCTTCGGGGATAGGCGGATCCACGCCCTCGTTGGTGGTGGCGTGTTCAACCTGTTCAACCACTATAACCCCAGGGATGTGCAGAACGACCTCGATAGCGAACGTTTTGGCCAATTTTTCAATAACGCCTGGCGCGAATACAAAGGCAAATTCATTCTGGAGTTTTAAATATGAAATCGTCCATTAAGAACGTGTTCCTTGCGCTACTTGGCGCATTTTTCCTGGCAGCTGCTGCGTCCGCACAGGCCGCAGACCCGCTTCCCAAGGCAGATGAGGTTGTCGCCAAGATGATGGAGTTCGATGCACAGCGCCGCTCTGAATTGACCGGTTACACCGCGATTCGCCGTTATGTCGCGGCCAACGGGAAGCACCACGCCGAGATGCTTGTTGATGTCAGCTGTGCCAGCGATGGCTCGGAAAACTTCAACATTCTTTCTGAACAGGGCTCCGGCTGGATTCGAAGCCACATATTTCGAAAACTGCTGACGGAAGAAACCGAAGCGTCACGCCGCCGCAGCGGTGAGAGCACACGTATCACGCCGGCAAACTACAACTTCCAAATCATCGGTGAAGAGACCCTCAACACGGGTTCCGCATACGTTTTGACGGTTGCACCGAAGACTGCGAATAAGTACCTCTTCGACGGCAAGATCTGGGTTGACGCCAACGATTACTCAATTGTTCGGATTGAAGCACAGCCCGCGCGAAATCCTTCGTTCTGGGTCCGTAGCGTTCATATCGTGCGCACCTATCAGAAACTGGGTCCCTTTTGGTTTGCATCTTCGACTGACACGACCAGCCACATCCTCATTTTTGGGCGTGCGGATCTGAACATCGAGAATTCTAACTACAACCTGAACCCACCAAAAGATACCACCTTTGAAGGGTCCGAGATAATCCGATGAAGAAAAGCCATCTGATCATCGGCTTCCTCGGAGTGGCGTTGTTCGCCTGGGTGATCGCCCACATCAGCCTCGCCGAATTGGTGCGGGAACTAAGGGCCATCGGCGTTGCGTTGCCGATTGTTTTGACGCTCAGCTTGTGCCGTCTTGTTCTGCAGAGCATCACCTGGTCGGCATCGCTTGATGGCCAGAACGCTCCAGCCCCAATAAAAAAACTGATGGGCGTCCGCCTGGCCTCCCAGTCCATGGGGTACCTCACCGTTTTCGGGCCAGTCCTCTCAGAGCCCATGAAGATCAAGCTTCTCGGGACATCCACCGAACCGACCGCCGCCGCCACTTTTCTCGATGATGGGGTGTATTGGTTTACCACGGCACTCGTCGCGATTTCAGGAATCGTCTGCCTTCTTTTGATCGCCGTTCACGGCGCAGCGAGTCACTGGATCCCGGCAGTCCTCGTGTTGGCTTCTTTTGTGCTCGTGATTAACCACCACGATCCGATTCTTTCTGGTGTCGTGCGGGCCTTTGGAAGGCACACTCCTTCCTGGCTCACACGTGCCGAAAAATTTGAGGCGTCCGTCCGCGCCTATCGTATCGAGCAGCCCGCACTCGTGAAGCGGATGTTCTGGCTGGACGTCGCCTGCCAAATTCTGACAGCCTCTGAAGTGGTTGTCGTTCTGTGGGCGCTTCACCTGCCCATTCATTTCCTCGCCGTTCTCGCTATCGAGGGAATCACCCGATCCGTGAAGTTGGTAAGCGGATGGATTCCCGCAAGGCTTGGATCCGACGAAGGCGGGGCTGTTTCGGCTTTTGCTCTCACTGGATTTTCTCCGGCGTTGGGGCTCGCGCTGGCTTTGACCCGCCGCGTGCGCGATCTCCTCTGGGCGTTAGTCGGGATTTCCTGGCTTCTTTGGAACTCCCGGCACCTGGAACGGCAGGATGCTACCGGCCCGATGCGGGCCGCTTTGCCAAAGGAGGCTCTCTGATGCAAGCAGTTATAGCTATTCCTGAAACTTCGGCGAGGATGAGCGCGCAAGAAATCAGAGAACGGATGGTGCGGCCCATCTGTGGCATCCCTCTGCTGACGAGAACCATACTAACTGCCGCACGTTCTGGAGCAGGCAGGATTCTCTTGATTTGTCCTGGAGACCTTCCCGAAGAGCTCGCACAGCATGTCATGCAACGACCTTTGCTCGAGCGCGGAGTGCGTATCCAAGTGATCCGCGTGAATGGATTTGATCCACGCGTGGCCTCAAGCTGGAAAACTTTAGAGCCGTGGCTGGAAGATAGATTTCTCTGGCTACCCTGGAATTGGGTGACGAATAAAAACTCCTTGCGTGATTTGCCGCGGGTCGAAGCCCGCTCGGCTGATTGGACCAAGCCAGCGTACCCGACCGCGTGCGAATTGGGGGGTGGCCACGACTACTCGGAATTCTCTCAGCGAAGTCAGCGAGGGGTCGCGGTCGCCTCGCCAGAGAGTGTTAGGCGGGCAGAACGATTCTTGATCGCCCATTCAGGAAAGGCGCTCGACGGAATTCACACATCTTTTAATCGACGCATTTGTCGACCATTTGTCAGGCTGCTTTCACATACTTCCGTTACCCCGAACACCGTCACCTTCGGCGGGGTGATTGTTGCTGCTCTGTCGGCGATTGCTTTCGCGCGGGGCTCTTACTGGTATTCGGTCCTGGGCGCCCTCCTGTTTTATGTCGCGGGACTTTTTGACGAAATGGACGGAATGCTGGCAAGAATCAAGTTCGCCGAATCGCCGCGAGGCACTTGGCTCGAGGGGTTTGCCGACGGCCTCAGTTATCTTCTGTTATTTGCGGGGATCACCGTCGGGCTTGATCGGCGCTACGGCAAGGTCGCCATTCTCATGGGCGTTGCGCTTCTCCTCGGGGCCATTCTTGCCCTGATCACCACGTCACTGCAACGTCGGCGGGCCACAACCCCCGATCGGCCAAACGAGTACCTCGGCCGCTTCTACGAGCTGCTCGAGAAAGATTCTGGCAACCGCATCTCGCGAATCGTGCGGCAGGTACAGGCCTTTCAGAGGAGAGGAGTGATAATTTATTACGTCTTCCTCTTCACCCTCGTGGGAGCGCTGCCGTTGGTTTTTTGTTTGGCAACACTCGGTGCTCACCTCACCTGGATTCTGACCCTCTACTTCAATCATCGATTTTTTGCACAGCCACTGAATATCGGACCGAAACGTACAGTGAACACTCCGAAGGAGGCCGTATGAGAGCGATAATCCTAGCGGCAGGCCAGGGAACGAGGATTCGCCTCGTTCATGGGCAGCATCCGAAGTGTTTGATCGAGGTGGACGAGAAGACGATTCTCGACCAACAACTGGGGGCCCTCTCGATGGCCGGCATCAACGAGGTCGCCATTGTCATCGGATACGCGCAAGAACAGATCATGAGTCATGTGAAGTCCAGAGCCCTCGCTTATAAGCAAAACATTCGCTTTATCGAGAACCGGGCATTCGCCACAACGAATAACATTTATTCGCTATGGCTCGCACTCGATTGGCTCCATTGGCTCCGCAGAGACAGTTTTATGGTTCTAAATGCCGACGTCATTTTCGATCCTGAAATCCTTGTCCCCGCAACGCGTACCACTGCGCCCATTTCGATGATTGTAGATCCCTCGTGGCGGGATGAAACTATGAAGGTGATTGTCGAGGGCGACCGCGTGATCAAAATGAGTAAGAAAATTTCCAAAGAAGAGTTCAGCGGTACCTATATTGGAATAACAGTCTTCTCTGAGGCCATACAGGACATTTTTTTTCGCAAGATGAGCAAGTTCGTCTCCGACGGCCGCGTAAACGGATTCTTCAATGTTGCCGTGCAGGAACTCGCCGACGAAGGGATTCACGTTGGATTCACGACCACAGAGGGCCTGCCCTGGGCCGAGATTGATGATCCTCTAGACCTGACGTTCGCCCAGCAAAACGTCTTCCCACAGCTCGCCGAGAGGGTGCTTTGATTGTGTTCACCAATGAAATCATTGCCGAGAATTTCGCTCCGTCGCAGTGGTTGGCTTGGCCGCGGAATTCGATCCGCGTCGTCGATTGGAATATTGATCGCGGCTTGCGACTGCGTTCGATCATCGAGTTCCTGGAGGGCGTGAATGCCGACATTCTGATTCTTCAGGAGGTGGACATCAACTGTCGCCGCACTCACCACCTTAACATTGCTTACGAGATTGCTCGGAAGTTGCGACTTAACTACGTTTTTGGGCGCGAGTTTGTGGAACTGACGCAAGGCTCTAAGGCGAGCCCAGCCTTTCACGGTCAGGCCACTCTATCCCGATGGAAGATCTCAAACCCGAGAGTGATCCATTTTCAGCAGCAGTCCGATTTCTGGAAACCCCATTGGTATTTGCCAAAGGTGGAACCATTCCAGGAGCGGCTCGGCGGAAGGATAGCCTTGGCCGCCGACATCAACATCGCGTGTGTCGCACTTACTTCCTATAACCTGCATCTCGAGAGCCGCGGAAATGATGAGTTGCGCATTGCCCAGTTGGGAGACGTATTGCGCGATGCGGCCGCGTATGGTCCACGGCAGCTAATCACCCTGGCAGGGGACTTGAACCTGAATGCATCGAAACACGGCGTCGGAGAACTCCTCGTATCCGCCGGATTCCAGGATGCCGTGCCCACTGCTCGCGTTCCCACCACTCCTCCGCGCCATGTCCTGGACTCCGGCCGCCACATTGACTGGGCGTTCGTGAAGGGCTCGATGAACATAAGCCACGGCCACGTCCAGAGTTCTGTAAGGGCTTCCGACCATTTTCCAATTTCCTTCAATTTTCGCTTGAAACCCTGAGGCACAGCAACTGCCTCGGGATGCTGCATCGAAACACTCGCTTCGTTTCAGCTCTGACTCCGCGGGAGCCGCTGATTCTTCTCCTTCTTCGGTCCCAAGATTCTTGAGAGCAGTCTATAACTCCAGTTCGCCTGATGCGCTCCGTTCAGCGCACCAAGCCGCTCTGGGCCAGCCTGGCACAGGGCCCCACCAATGTATCACCGATACCATCGTCTAGCTCTCGTGCGATGACTTCATTTCATCTGACTCGGTTGGGGGTCGAGAGACAAAGAGATGAGGAGGACGGAATGAAGAAGGGGTTGACGAATGAATTCAATGCCGCAACGCCCCAGCCTCGTACCAACAATGGCTCAGTCGAGCAAAACGGAGAGCGGTCGGTCCCGGACGTAAAGGGCGCATCCCTGCGCCGCGCGCGGCTTCAATTGCGGTGCTGGCTGACCAAGCATTTCCGTGCTGTGAGTCCGTGCAAGACAGCCGCGATTGGTGTTGTCCTAATGGTTTCCCTCTGGCTACTTTCGGCTGCTCCAGTTTTCGCGCAGAACACGGCTGATACATCAAGCAGCATCTCACCTCAATTGCAATTTAGTTCTCGGCAATACATGCTTGGAGACTGGGGCGGTGAAAGGAGCAGACTCGCAGAACAAGGAGTAACCTTCGATTTTTATTACGTTGCTGATCTTCTCGCGAATCCCGAAGGTGGCGAGAAGCAAGACGACGCAGGATGGGGGCGTATACGGGGCACGATCGACATTGACATGGGACAACTGGTCGGTGCCAACGGGCTGACATTCCACGCGACCGGAGTCTGGCAATTTGGTACAAATCTGGGATCCGAGATTGGAACAATAGCCAATCCCAGCGGTTTGGTGAGCGAGCACGCAACGCGATTGGATTCGTGGTGGTTTCAACAGACCCTATTTCACAACAAACTCTTCCTCAGGGCTGGCCAGTTCGCAGGTCTCGACTTCTATGGGGATCAGGAATATGGCTCCTCCTATATCATGGAGCCGTTAGACTACGCGTTTGGCAATCTGTTCACCACGTACGAATCATTCGACCCCGCTGCAACACCGGCCGCGGAAATTCGGTTCGTCCCGACGCCGAACTTCTACGTCAAATCTGCTGTGCTCTCCGGCAACCGCGACCCCTATGGACAGGATCAGACGGGGTTTCATTTCAAGATCGCGGACAGTCCGGTGTTCGTCTATGAAGCCGGCTACCTCATTGATCCGCCAGACGCGAACAAGTCGACCACGGGAAAGACATACCCGGGAACCTATAAATTCGGTGCCGCATATAACGCGGGTGAGTTCTTCGACCCCATAACGAATCGGAACAGCCCCGGGAACTACCTGATCTACATCGCGGCCAACCAAGCAGTTTATCGGCCCAGCGCAGGTTCGAACCGTGGTCTGGATCTCGATTTCGGCTATGACTGGAGCCCAAGCGATGTGAATCGTCAAAACTCCCAATTGACAGCCGGATTTCGCTACAACGGGTTGATTCCCGGTCGAGATCAGGACGGTCTCGCGTTCGGCTTTGTGTACAGCAAGATCAGCGACGAGTTCAGCCGTGCCGGAACACTCCTGGGCATGCCTCCTCTTGGGTCTGAGAAAGCCGTTGAGTTGAACTATGCGATTCAAGTCGCGCCGTGCATGCTGCTAGAGCCCGTGTTTCAGTACTACATCGACGTTGGAGGGAATTCGCAAATTCCCAACGCGCCTGTGTTTGGCTTCCGGACGAAGGCCACGTTTTGAACTCCGTGGCAGGGCAAGGAGATCAATGAAAAGTCGAAGCCAAGCATTAGCTAGCATCGCAGACCAGACGTTTGACGTTTGCGTGATCGGCGGTGGCGCAACCGGTTCCGGTTGCGCTCTTGATTCGCAACTCAGAGGTTTGCAGACTGTCCTGGTCGATGCTGGGGATTTTGCCGGCGCCACCTCGAGCACGTCCACGAAGATCGCGCACGGCGGCGTGCGCTATTTGGAAGAGGCGGTGAAGGACCTCGACCAAGCTCAGTATCATGTGGTTACTCGCGCGCTACACGAGAGAATCCGGATGCTCAAGAACGCCCCTTACCTCTCTCGGACAATGGAGTTCTTGCTCCCCTGTTTCCGCTGGACCGACGTTGCTTATTACGATGTGGGACTCAAGATGTACGACTGGGTTTCAGGCAACGCGAGCATCTTCCCCAGCCATTTCCTTTCTAGAGACGAAACGATCCGGCGAATCCCCGCCTTAAGGCATTCCCAACTGGTTGGCTCCATCGCATACGCCGACGGGCAGTTCGACGATGCTCGGTACAACATAGTGTTGGTCAAATCCTTTGCAGACGCTGGCGGCGAAGCTCTGAATTATGCACGTGTGATCGCATTCGAAAAAGACCGCGAGGGACATCTGAGGACCGCTCAAGTCGAGGATCAGATCACGGGGAAAAGGTTTGTCATCCACGCCGCCGCCTTCGTGAACGCCACGGGACCCGTTTCGGACTCAGTACGCGAACTGGCGACCCCGAGCGCACAACCTCGTATGAGGCCCAGCAAAGGCGTCCACATTCTCTTGCCGCTCGAGGTCATGCCCGGCGCCGACGCGCTCCTGATTCCAAAAACGGAAGATGGTCGTGTGCTGTTCGCCGTTCCGTGGATGGGGCGCTTGCTTGTCGGCACAACCGAACAGGAAGTGTCGCCTCGCGACGAGCTGTTTGTCACCGACGCTGAGGTCAGGTACATCCTCCACCATCTCAATCAATATCTCGAACGCCCAGTCACGCCGGACCAGATCGTCAGTGGCATCGCCGGCGCGCGGCCGCTCGTCAGCAGCGGGGATTCGCGAGATACCAAGGAGCTCGCGCGCGACGACGAAGTAGAATTCGATGGCAAAAGCGGGCTGATCAGCATCATGGGAGGCAAATGGACCACATATCGCGCGATGGCCGAGGACACCATCAATGCGGTTCAAAAATATCTGGGAAGGGAAATCATCGAGTCTCCTACGCGTAACCGTCCGCTGGTTGGGTCGGATGGGTACACGCCGGACTACTGGGAGGCGTTGGTTCGGCAATACGGAATTTCAAACGAAACTGCGATGCACCTGGCTGGAAAATTCGGCACGGGCGCTGGTCAGGTACTCGATCTCGCAAGAAAAGAGCCCGGCCTCGCCGGCCCCGTATTGACAGGCTTGTCCGCGATGCGCGCGGAAATCGCATTCTGCGCACGGAAAGAGATGGCGATGACCGTCGAGGACGTCTTGTTTCGCCGACTGGGTATTCAGATTTATAGCTGGCGGTTGGCCATTCATGCGGCCCCGGTCGTCGCTTCGGTGCTTGCCGGCGAACTGGGATGGTCTGCGGAAGAGGCCCGGCTGGCGACTCAACAATACGTCGCAAAAATAAATCGCTATCTCCAATTGGCCGGACTGGCCCCCGAACCCCTTCCTGACTCTGAAATCAGAAACGTAACTGCAAATTTGTCGACCGCGAAAGGTGGGTGAACGGTGTCGAATTATATCGGTGCAATCGATCAAGGGACGACGAGCACTCGCTTTATTGTTTTCGACAAAGGCGGAAGAGTCGTTTCCGTAGCCCAGAAGGAGCATAAGCAGATCTTTCCGAAGCCTGGTTGGGTGGAGCACGATCCGGAGGAAATCTGGCGACGAACACAGGAAGTTATTGCTGAAGCCATGCAGCAAAGATCTTTGAAACCCAAGGATCTCGCAGCCATTGGCATCACCAACCAGCGCGAGACGACCGTCCTCTGGAACCGGAAGACAGGCAAGCCCGTCTGCAACGCCTTGGTATGGCAGGACACGCGTGTGGAAGATGCTGTGACTGAATTTTCGCGCGACGGAGATCAGGATCGCTTTCGACGCCAAACCGGGCTTCCGCTCGCGACCTATTTCAGCGGCCTGAAAATCCGGTGGGTCTTGAAAAATGTGCCTGGTGTCCGCGAGCTTGCCGAAGCGGGAGATGTCCTGTTCGGCAATATAGATTCTTTTCTGGTGTGGAACCTCACGGGAGGTCCGCGAGGAGGAATTCACGTCACGGATGTGACGAATGCCAGCCGCACCCAGTTGATGAATCTTGGAACACTTGCATGGGACCAGGATCTCCTGACCATCTTCGGCATTCCTGAACACATGCTGCCGAAAATCTGTTCGAGCAGCGAGATCTATGGTGCCGCGAGCCTCGATGCTGTCAAGGATGTTCCGATCGCCGGAATCCTTGGTGACCAGCAGGCTGCGCTCGTCGGCCAGACTTGTTTCAGCGTCGGCCAGGCAAAAAACACCTACGGTACGGGCTGCTTTCTCCTTATGAACACAGGAGAACAGCCGGTGGAGTCGAGTTCCGGACTGATCACCACTCTTGCCTATCGCTTCGGCAAAAAGCCGGCTTTGTATGCTTTGGAGGGCAGTATCGCCATCACCGGTGCTCTCGTGCAGTGGCTTCGCGACAATCTGGGTCTGATCCAGAAGAGCTCCGACATTGAAGCTCTCGCGTGCGCGGCCAAAGACAATGGAGACGTCTACTTCGTTCCCGCCTTCTCCGGATTGTACGCGCCCTACTGGAAGACCGGTGCCCGCGGCGTAATTACCGGCCTCACGCGTTTCGCCAACAAGAGCCACATCGCGCGCGCTGTTCTGGAAGCCACCGCATTTCAGACCCGTGAGGTCGTGGAAGCGATGGAAAAGGACTCGAGGATTAAAGTCAATGTTCTCCGATCGGACGGAGGAATGGTTGAGAACGAGCTCCTCATGCAGTTTCAGGCGGATATCCTCGACCGTCCCGTCGTGCGTCCGGTGATCAAGGAAATCACGGCGCTCGGCGCTTCCTACGCGGCGGGCCTTGCTGTGGGTTTTTTCAAGGACACTGAAGAACTGCAGAGCCATTGGGCCGTCGATCACACGTGGAAGCCCAGCATGGACGCCTCGACTCGTGACCGTCTCTATCGATCGTGGAAGAAGGCAGTGACCCGATCGTTCGGTTGGGTGGATGAGGCGGCTGCCTTGAACGCAGCGCAAGGGAAATAGTAAGGCGAAGACAAGTCCAAGCGGAGGTAATGCTCAAATGGCTTCACCATTCTTCGGAGAGTTCATGGGCACGCTGATATTGATCCTCCTTGGCGACGGTGTGGTCGCCAATGTCCTTTTGAAAAAGTCGAAGGCGGTAGGCGCGGGGTGGATGGTCATCACGAGCGGGTGGTGTTTTGCAGTCATGGCCGGCATCTTTACAGCCATTGCCTGCGGCAGCAAGGACGCTTTCCTCAATCCGGCCGTCACCATGGGATTTGCCGTTTCCGCGGGCGACTACCACAAACTCGCGCCCTATTTCGTGGCCGAAATGCTCGGTGCTTTTGTTGGTGCCGTGCTTGTTTGGCTCCACTTTCTCCCTCACTGGAAGGAAACGCCCGACCCAGTTTCCAAGCGCGCCTGTTTCTGTACATTTCCCGCAATCCGAAATGTTGCCGCCAACCTCCTCAGCGAAATCATTGGAACCTTTGTGCTTGTGTTCGTCGTCGGTGCGATTTTTTCGAAACGCGTGGGCGCGATCGGGTTATCAGGTAGCTTGGGCATGTACTTGGTATCGTGCCTGGTTTGGGGTATCGGCCTTTCCATTGGCGGCACAACAGGGTATGCGATTAACCCGGCGCGCGACCTGGGGCCGCGGATCGCGCATGCGCTCCTCCCCATCGCGGGCAAAGGAGACTCCGACTGGGGCTACGCCTCGATCCCGGTGATCGGTCCCTTCATCGGGGGAGCCCTCGCCGGTTTGCTGATTCACCTTATCGGGTTCTGAACGCAGAGTCGCCGCTTCCCGCCGTCAACCAAATCACTGAGGCCGTGCCAACCCTCGCTGCCTCAATGACTCAGTGAACGTACTTTCTCGAAGCGACTTCATGGCATGAAAAAGTTTCGGAAGCACCGGCTTCCATTGCACCTTAAGTGCCTGTCTAAAGCCCAGTTGCACCCGAGGCACTCGGGAGAAACAGCTCCTGCATGCCTCGCTCCCCTCGGCCCCAGACTCGCTCGTGGGGCAATACTCCACGCAATTTTGGGAAGCCCTAACGCCCCATTCGGCGATTGCCACACGTCTGTTCCGTAACCGGCGCGCAGCATGCGGACCGATTCCCTACGCGTGAGTGCCTCGCGACGCGCTGCTACCAAAGTATCGCCGACACCTTCGTCCAATTGTTTGAACTTTTCGCCTTTGGTTTAATCGCCGCGTCGGAACCAATGCGATTGAACGTGAACAGCGGCTACCTGAAATTAGCTGCGGCAAGCGAAGGGAGGATGGGATGCGAACAGAGGTAGTAAGTCAGCCGTCTGAGGCCATCATAAACTCATTTCACGCCATCGAAGTTTCCGTTGAACTTAGTGACGAACAACTCGTCGCGGAGGCGCAAGCAGGATCATTTGACGCCTTTCATCGGCTTGTCGAGCGCTACGAGTCCAAGGTGTTTCGAGTGGCAAAAAGTATTGCTCGCTGCCGTGAGGATGCCGAGGAGATCATGCAGGACGCGTTCGTACAGGCATATAAGAACTTGTCCCGTTTCCGTGGAGATTCGCGGTTCTATACCTGGCTGATCCGCATCACAATCAACGAAGGCTTAATGAAGTTGCGGCGCCAGCGCCCCGATGAGATCTCTATAGATGTTCAAACGGAGGAGGGCGCAGGCCCTTGCGAGATCGAAGATTGGAGGCCAAACCCGGAACAGTGCTATTCGCAGGAGGAGTTGCATTGCATCCTAGAGACGACGATCTCGGAGTTGTCACCGGGATACCGCATTGTCTTCCAGCTTCGTGACGTCGAGGGTTTCACGACTGAAGAAACGGCACAGACGCTTTGCCTTTCTCCTACCGCAGTGAAGTCGCGGTTGCGACGCGCGCGCGGACACCTGCGGGAGTCGTTGAGCCGCTATTTCAAATCGGGAAGCGGCTCGAAACGTCTCCGGACCGCGGGGTAAAGAAGCCCGTTTCGCGAGGAATCGATCCCATGACCATCTAGGAAAGGACCCCGAGGAAAATACCCGTGAACAGATCAAGAGAGTCAGATCGCATCCCTGGATTGCCAAAGACATCCCCGTGCGCGGCTTCATTTTCGGCATGGAGCCCCGTCTGCTGCGAGAAGTCTAGCCAATTGCACACCAGGATGCTGCCTGAGCGAATCTGGTGCAGGACTTTGTGTCAGAAACTGAATTTCAGCGCAAACTGAATCACGCGTGGACCTGTCGTAGTCGCGACGATCCGTCCGACGTTCGCCGACTCGACGATATTGAACGGATTGGCGAAGCTGACCATGTTAAATGCATTGAAGAACTCCGCACGGAACTCGAGGTCTTTGCTTTCGGGCACCGGAAAGTGCTTGATGGCAGAGATATCGGCGTTCTCCTGATCCGGTCCGCGCAGGAGGTTGCGCCCGGAATCGCCGAAATCACCCACAGCCGTGGCGGGGGCAAAACAAGAGGTATCGAAGAAATTATTCAGCCGCGACTCCACGCTGCCTCCCAAAGCCGGATTGCACCCGGCAATCAAATCGGCCCGCGCCTGGACGAACGCAGCGGCGTTGGTCAATACTGAAAATGGAGTACCGCTCTGCAAAGTGACAATCGTGGCTAGCTCCCACCCGTTTACGGCACGCCGCGCGAAGGGCGAGCCACCGTTGTAGAATTTCGGTAGGTCATAAATGCCGCTAAACACAAAGCGGTGCCGCCGATCAAAGTCCGAACTGGCGTAGTTATCCAGCGTGACTTGGTTCCCCGGAACCACGGTGACGTCGCTCGTGCCCGTAGGATCACCAGAATAGTCATCGAGCGAATGGCTATAAGTGTAAGAGGCAAGGAATTGGAGGCCGTGGCCGACACGCTTTGTGAGACTGGCCTCAAGAGCGTTGTAGCTGGAGTCGGCGGAGCTTTGCATCAAATGGACACCAAACCCTTGGACAGCGAGGCTCGACAATCCGGGGCTTAGCGGGCCGGGAGTGAATGGCAGGGGCGCTAATTCCTGGTTCGCGTCCATCAAACGATACATTCTGCGGCCAAGCGATCCGACGTAACCCATATCGAGGAGCCATTCATTGCCGATCTCTTTCTGAACGTCGAGGCTGAACTGCTGCACGTAAGGCGTGCGGTAATCGTGAATGTCAGGATAAATGCCATTGGCTGAAACGACGGCTTCTCCCGTGGGCGCTAGAGCTGTCGGCGCTTGGGGTAGAAATCCCGGAGGGCCACCAAACGGGAATATAGCAGAATTGTTGAAAGCGAGTGGAAAAGCGCTCGGCGGGGGAACATCGACAAAGGGCGTGGCGATGGGTGTCTCCAGCGTTTGCGCCAGAGTGTAGTACGGAAAATTGAGTAACTGATTGTCTAGCAGCCGCGAATTCGCTCGGTCGTAATAAATCCCGTAGCCGCCGCGCAAAACCAGACGGCTCGAGGCGGAGAGCGGCTGCCACGCGAATCCTACGCGCGGCGCGAAATTCGTAGTATCTGGAGGAACCAGGGATGGGCGAATCTCCGGAATTCCAGGCAAGGGATTTTTTGCGTTCGACGCCTGCACAAATCCGCCCGTGATAGCCGTACTGTCGCCGGCCGGAAATCCCGGAATAGTTGCGATCTGCAGGCGCGTCGGATCGAACCCGACGAAGCGGCCGTCCGCTTCGGTGAAAGGGCCGAAATAATCGTAGCGCAGACCCAGCGTGAGTGTAAGCCTATCGGACACCTGCCAATCGTCATTCACGAAGGTGCCGGAATCCCAGGCACGAACATTCCGATTGTTCACGCCGGAGCCCATGATAGTCAGTCCGGTGGAATCGAACAAGCCTCCGAGAAAATCGTAAAAGCCATTTCCTGCGAAAGGCCCGCTCGGCAGGAGTCCAAGAAAGAAAATCTGCCCGCGAGTGTAGAGATTGAAATTTAGGTCTAGGCTGTGAGGTTCGAACTCGCCGCCAAACTCCAGATTGTGCCGGCCTTTTTGCCAAGTCAGCGTATCGCCGATCGTGTACGTTCTTTCGCCGGCGTTGTTATCGGAAAATGGGTTGGCGCCAACGTCGAAATAATTAGCCACGGAAATTTCCGGCATGCCCGGGAACAGATTGCCAAGCGGCGAGGTGATTCCCAAGTCTGCGGCGGTGAAAGGTTCTTGCGGACTAGATCTCGTGGTGATGCTGGCCATACCAAAGCGGGCATCGTTCACCAGATGCAAGGAAATCACGTCGATGTCATCCAGTGAAATGACGCGCTGATTCAGGTTCGCGGTGCCACCGAAACCCGGCACTGGAAGAGCATTAGAAAACCCAAACAAGTTGAATAACCCTTGAAGCGAGGGATTGTTGGCGCCGAAGAATTTCGCGGAGATGCGGTTGGAGGGTGTGGCCTGATAATCTAGATTCGTGTTGAATTGGTCTTCGCGGAATGTGGAGTTGGCAACTACGGGCACGGGAACCGGTTGCGGCACAACACCGGGCGCAACCGGGACCGGTCGCGGGGCCGAAGGGATCACATAGGCTCCGTTAGGCAGCTTTGCTTGCAGAAGAAATTCCGCCATCGGGTCGAAGCAAGCCGGAGAGGTGAAAGTGGTAGGCGGCGCGGCGCAGGGTGCCAAACCGTACGAGGCGGCGAAGGCATCGAGTCCGGCGGTCGAGCGATCGTTCGTAAGGTTCTGCGGAACGAAAGCCGTGCCGATCGAATTGGTCAGCGAAATGTCATTCTTCTCGCGACTACCCTGATAGGAAATAAAAAACCACAGGCGATCCTTCAGTATTGGTCCGCCAAGTGTTCCGCCGAATTGATTGCGCTCGTACGGCGGGCGCGAAACGCCGGCAGCGTTCAGGAAGAAGTTGTTTGCGTCGAGCGCCGTGTTCCTGAAGAATTCATAAAGATTCCCGTGAAATTGGTCGGTTCCGGATTTCGTCACTGCGGCGACAACGCCGCCCGCCACGCGCCCTTGCGACGCGTCATACTGGCTCGTCTGCACAATGAATTCCTGCAAAGAATCCGTCGCGGGCACAGCGAGGTAGGGAGTCGAGCCGGTCCCAATCGAGCTCGCATCAATTCCGTTTATAACGAGCGAATTGGACGTAGCCCGCATGCCGTCAACGTAGATCGGCGCATCCCCGCGCCCCAGCTCCGACGAATCTTGCACCGGACCGGAGGTTCCGGGCGTAAGCGTGAGGAGTTGCTGGAAATTGCGCGTCGGCAGAGGCAACTGGCGAATTTCTGTTTGGTCGATCACAGTGCCATGTTTCGGTCCTTCCGTTTGGAGAAGAGTTGACGCTGCCCGGACCACAACGCTTTCTTGCCGCTGCGTCGCCAGCTCCAAACGCACATTGAGGGTCGTTGTCGTAGTAATTTTCACGACAATTCCGTCGATTTTCGCCATGGCAAACCCGGGAGCGCTCACCTCCAGATGATAGGTTCCCGGCGGAAGCAGAGAGAATACGTACTGGCCGGTGTGGGAGCTTGCAGTTTTGCGCTGCGTGCCACCTTCGCCGGTCAATATCACGCTGGCGCCGCCCACAAGTGCGGCGCTTGGGTCGGTGACATTACCAAGGATCTGTCCCGTGGTCGCCGTCTGTGCGTCCGCGCGGAATGCGGTCAGCGCAAGAGCCAGCAACAGTGCCAAGCCGA
>Ga0187815_10000717_pt1 | contig 15878 bp, 17 predicted proteins | sample NC_S_5_FD_132962 | JGI IMG/M metagenome (GOLD analysis project Ga0187815, IMG submission 132962) | Wetland sediment microbial communities from Neuse River Estuary, North Carolina, USA - ASW-S_5 | ecosystem: Environmental > Aquatic > Freshwater > Wetlands > Sediment | place: USA: North Carolina...
CGGCGCGCCGGTCATGACGAAGGTCATCAGCGCGAAGGAGCCGACCCCGCACAGAAGCGCCACGATGAAGCGCGGCTGCGAGACGATCTGCAAAAGCGGCCGGCCGGTGTCGCCGTCGGCGGCATGGCTATGGGCGACGTTTTTGACGCGCAGGAAGGACAGGACGATCGCACCGACGAACGCCACCCCCACGACCGCCGCAAAGGAGCCGGCGAACATCACGGGCGCGAAAAGCTCGCGCGTGAAGATCACGATCTGCGGCCCGAGGATCGCGGTGACGATGCCGCCGGCCAGTACGAAAGAAATGGCGCGCGCCCGGAACTCGCGCGGCGCATTGTCGGCAGCGGCGAAACGGAACTGCTGGACGAAGGAGTTGCCGATGCCGATGGCCATGAGGCCGAACGCAAACAGCCAGAAATTCATCTGGAACAGCGCCACGGTCGCGATCGCGCCGCCGAGCCCGGTGACCACCGTTCCGGTCATGAAGCCGTTGCGGTGACCAAGCCAGCGAATGAGGGCCGCCGCCGGCAGCGCGCCAATCGCCGTGCCGACATTGAAGCCGGTGACGGGCGCCGTCGCCAGCGACTTGTCGACGTCGAGAAGATAGTGGCCGGCCAGCGCGCCCAGCGAAATGGAGATGGGAGAGGCCGACCCCACTATAGCCTGTGCGGCGGCGAGAATGATCGCCGTTCGCCGCGCGTTGCGTTCCACGGCCGCGGTCACGATGCGCCCTTGCCGCGTCCTTCGCCGCGCACCCGCCGCGAGACACGATCGAGCACGGCGTTCACCAGCTTGGGCTCGTCCTCAACATAGAAGGCCTTGGCGATGTCGACATATTCAGAGACGATCACGGCGACGGGAACGTCGATGCGCAGCATCAACTCGTAGACGCCGGCACGCAGGATGGCGCGCAGCGTGGAATCGAGGCGCGACAGCGGCCAGTCGTCGGTCAGCGCCTGGCGGATGACCGGATCGACCGTCTTCTGGTTTTCCACCACGCCGGCCAGGATGGCGCGGAACCACTGCGCGTCGGCCTCGCGGTAGAGATCGCCGTCCACTTCCTTGCCAAGGCGAAAGGCTTCGTATTCGGCGGTGATTTCAAGCAGGCCGCTGCCTGCGACGTCCATCTGGTAGAGGGCCTGCACGGCGGCAAGGCGTGCAGCACCGCGCTTGTTGGCCTGGCGCGGCTGCGGACGTGCGTTATCGGTAGGCTCGGTCAAGATCAGGCTCCCAGACGCTCACGGAGCGCGATCATGGTCAGTGCGGCCCGGGCAGCGAAACCGCCCTTGTCGCCCTCGTGGCGGCGCGCGCGCACCCAGGCTTGCTCGTCATTCTCAACGGTCAGGATGCCATTGCCGACAGCAAGCGATTCCTCGACGGCAAGGTCCATCAGCGCGCGGCAGGATTCGTTGGCGACGATATCGAAGTGATAGGTCTCGCCACGGATGACGGTGCCCAAGGCGACGAAGCCGTCATAGTCCGTGCCACCCTCTTCCGCGCCGTTCAGCGCAAAAGAAATCACGGCCGGGATTTCGAGCGCACCCGGAACCGTCACCACTTCGTAGGTGGCGCCGGCCTCATCGAGCGCAGCCTTGGCACCCTCCAGCAATGCGTCGGCCAGATCGTCATAGAAACGGGCTTCGATGATGAGCAGATGGGGTGGTCGTGAACTGGCCATGTTAGTCTCCGGAAAGGCGGTGACTTAGGCCGATGCGGCCAACTTCGCAAGCGCCACGTGAAAAGATCGAGGCTTCCAAGGCTTAACATCGATCGTCTCGCCGGGTCGATCACTAAAGCGAGGAGATTCGGCCCTTGCCGACTACTCCGCCGCCTCGGCCAGCCGCGCGGCGTAGCGGGCCATGGTGTCGACCTCGAGATTGACCTTGTCGCCGACCTGGCGCTCGCCCCAGGTGGTGACCTGCAGCGAATGATGGATGAGCAATACGTCGAAGCGCGTGCCGTCCACCTTGTTGACGGTCAGCGAGGTGCCGTCGAGCGCCACCGAGCCTTTGGGCGCGATGAATTTGGCGTATTCGCGCGGCGCTTCCAGCGTGAAGCGAACCGCGTCGCCCTCGTCCTGCCGCGCCACGATCTCGGCCATGCCGTCGACATGGCCCGACACGATGTGGCCGCCTAGCTCGTCGCCGATCTTCAGCGCGCGCTCGAGGTTGAGCCGCGTGCCGGCCTTCCAGCTGGAGGCGGTGGTGAGGCGCAGCGCCTCTTCCCAGGCCTCGACCTCGAACCAGCGGCTGTTGGACTCGGTTTCAGGCAGAGCGACGACTGTCAGGCAGACGCCGCTGCAGGCAATCGATGCACCAATGGCGATGGTCTTGGGGTCGTAAGCGGTGTCGATGCGCAGCCGCACGCCCTCGCGCAGTGGCGAAACGGAGGCGACGGCGCCGACATCGGTGACAATTCCAGTAAACATCAAAAACCTCTCGTCCATTCGGCATAGGTATCGTCGCCGAAGCGTGCCTCACGCACCAGCCGGAAACCCGCCGGGATATGGTCCCGATCGATCGGTGCCGCAATACCGTCCGCCCCGAGCCGGTCCGGCCCCTGGAAGATGACGATGCGGTCGACCATGTCGTCGGCCAGCAGATTGCGCGCGGTCTCGGCCCCGCCCTCGACCATGACGTTCATCATGCCTTGGGCTGCAAGGTCTTCCAAAAGTTCGGGCAGCGCGATGCGGCCTTCGAAAGTGTCGGTGGCCAGAAGTTTTACGCCCATCGCGGCAAGCACTGCCTTGCGGGCGGCATCCGCCTCTGGGCCGACCGCAAGATATACGGGAACCGCCTCGGCCGAGCGCGCCAGCCGCCCCTGCGGCGACAGCCTTGCCTGGCGGTCGAGCACAAGTCGCACCGGCGACCGGCTTTCGAGGCCCGGCAGCCTGACGGTCAGATCGGGATCGTCAGCAAGCGCGGTATTGATGCCGACCACGATGACGTCGGCCTCGGCGCGCATCAGATGCACCTGCCGGCGCGAAATCGGGCCGGTAATCGCGATCTGCCCCTCGCCGGGCCGGCCGATCATGCCATCGGCCGAAAGCGCCAGCTTCAGTGTGACTTGCGGGCGTTGCTTCAACGAGCGCGTCAGGTAACCGGCAAGCTGGCCATCGGCCTCCTCCGCCAGCACACGCTCGACCACCTCGATACCGGCGGCGCGCAGGATGGCATAGCCCTTCCCGGAAACACGGGGGTCGGGGTCGCTCGCCGCGCCAACCACCCGGACGACGCCGGCTGCAACCAACGCATTCGCACAAGGTGGCGTCCGGCCGTGATGCGCGCAAGGTTCCAGCGTGACATAGGCGGTGGCGCCGCGTGCTTTATCGCCGGCCTCGGCCAGCGCTTCGGTTTCGGCATGCGGGCGGCCGCCGAGTGCGGTCACGCCGCGCCCGACGATCACCGGGCCATTTCCGTCATCGCGTACGATCAGCGTGCCAACCGCCGGATTGGTACCGGTGAGCCCGGCATGCTTTCGCGAATATCGCAAGGCCGCGGCCATGAAGCGGCGGTCTATAACCGCCTGCTTCGCGTCAGTGCTCGCCATGGTGCTCCTCTTCGTCCTCGCCCTTCAGCTCGCCCAGGACATCGTGGAAATCCTTGGCCTCGCGGAAATTGCGGTAGACGGAGGCGAAACGGACATAAGCAACATCGTCGAGCGCCTTCAGCGCTTCCATGACCAGCCGGCCGATCTCGCCCGTGGTCACTTCGGTTTCGCCCGAGCTTTCGAGCTGGCGCACGATGCCGGTGACGGCGCGATCGATGCGCCCGCGATCGACATTGCGCTTGCGGCAAGCGATCTCCACCGAGCGCAGCAGCTTGTCGCGGCTGACCGGAACCTTGCGGCCGGATTTCTTGACCACCACCAGATCGCGAAGCTGCACGCGCTCGAAGGTGGTGAAGCGTCCACCGCAATCAGGACAGACCCTGCGGCGGCGGATAGCGGCTCCGTCCTCTGCGGGACGCGAGTCTTTGACCTGGGTGTCCTCGGATTGGCAATACGGGCAGCGCATGGAGAGCCTTGTTCGCGATTCTGTCAGTGCGGGAGGCTAAAGCCTTTCCACTCAAGTAGGAAGCGCGAAGGCGGAAATCCAACGCTGTTACGTCCGTATCTTGTCTTGGCGCGGGAATTGGCCGCCAGTGCTTGTGTGTCGGCAAGGTCGAGGGATGGATTCCCGACACAAAAGTGGAAGTACAAGCGCCCCCACCATTCGAGGTCAAAACAGCCGGCTCAAAAGCAAAATGGCTGCCATGCATTCAACACGGCAGCCATTCAGAAAAGCCACGTTAATATAAAGGACTTACCCGAGATACGAATAGAGCGGGAAACGGTCGGTCAGAGCTATGACCTTCTGCTTGACCGCAGCCTCGACGGCGGCATTGCCCTCGTCCGAGTTGGCGGCCTTGAGGCCATCCAGCACCTCGGCGATGAGGTTGCCGATCTCGCGGAACTCGGCTTCGCCGAAGCCGCGCGTGGTGCCGGCCGGCGTGCCGAGACGGATGCCCGAGGTGACGAAGGGCTTTTCCGGGTCGAAGGGAATGCCGTTCTTGTTGCAAGTGATGTTGGCGCGGCCGAGAGCGGCCTCGGCGCGCTTGCCGGTAGCATTCTTGGGCCGCAGGTCGACCAGCATCAGGTGGTTGTCGGTGCCGCCCGAGACGATGTCGAGGCCGGTGCCTTTGAGGCTCTCGGCCAGCGCCTTGGCGTTGGCGACGACATTGGCCGCATAGGTCTTGAACTCGGGCTTCAGGGCCTCGCCGAAGGCCACGGCCTTGGCGGCGATGACGTGCATCAGCGGGCCGCCCTGCAGGCCGGGGAACACGGCCGAGTTCATCTTCTTTGCGATGTCCTCGTCATTGGTGAGGATCATGCCGCCGCGCGGGCCACGCAGCGACTTGTGCGTGGTGGTGGTGACGACGTGGGCATAAGGCAGCGGCGACGGATGCTGGCCACCGGCGACGAGGCCGGCGATGTGGGCCATGTCGACCATCAGCCAGGCGCCGATCGAGTCGGCGATTTCGCGGAAACGCTTCCAGTCCCAGACGCGCGAATAGGCGGTGCCGCCAGCCAGGATCAGCTTGGGCTTGTGCTCATGCGCCAGGCGCTCGACCTCGTCCATGTCGAGCAGATGGTCGTCCTTGCGCACGCCGTAGGAAATCGGCTTGAACCACTTGCCGGACATGTTGACTGGCGAGCCGTGGGTCAGGTGACCGCCCGAATTGAGGTCGAGGCCCATGAAGGAGTCGCCCGGCTGCAGCAGCGCCAGGAACACCGCCTGATTCATCTGGCTGCCGGAATTCGGCTGGACGTTGGCGAACTTGCAGTCGAACAGCTTCTTGGCGCGCTCGATGGCGAGTTCTTCCACGACGTCCACATACTGGCAGCCGCCGTAATAGCGCTTGCCCGGATAACCTTCGGCATATTTGTTCGTGAGCACCGTACCCTGCGCTTCCATCACCGCGCGCGAGACGATGTTCTCGGAAGCGATCAGCTCGATCTCATGGCGCTGGCGGCCGAGCTCGTTGCGGATGGAGCCATAGATCTCGGGATCGGCATCGGCAAGCGTGGTGCCGAAGAAGGATTCGGTGGGCTGATATTCGGCCGAGTCTCTTGCCATGTCGGATCAATCCTTGCTGTCTGAGGCCTTGCAGTGTGGGCGGTACCCTTGCGGCGCGCCATTAGCACACTTGTTGCCGGCTCGCCACGTTCGCGGCGCGAAATTTCATTGTCACTTTGCGCCAGCCGCCGGCAAGAAATGAAAAGGCCGCCCCAAGGGACGACCTTTTCATTTCTTTTCTTTCGTCACGTCTTTTCTTTCGTCACGCCTTACTGCGCGGAGGAAATCTGCAACTCCTGCGCGCCGTCCTTGCCATAAATGTCGTCGCGGAACTGGACGACCCGATCGCCCGTCGACCAGGCGGTGACGTAAGTGAAGTAGACCGGGACGGGATTGGTGACCGCAACCGGCGTATTGGCACCGGACTTGATGGCCTGCTCGAAATGCTGCCGATCCCAGCCCGGCGTATCGCGCAGTATCCAGGTCACCAGATCGCGCACGTTCTGGACGCGCACGCAGCCCGAGGAATCGAAGCGCATCAGCTTGCCGAACAGGCTCTGCTGCGGCGTGTCGTGCATGTAGACGCCGTCCGGGCTCGGGAAGTTGATCTTCACGGAAGCCATGGCGTTGATGGCGCCGGGGTCCTGCCGGAAGCGGTACTTCGCCGCCTCCTCGGTCGACCAGTCGATGCTCATCGGGTCAACCTCGCTGCCATCCGGCGCGAACAGGCGGATGTGGTTGTCCTTGAGGTAGTTCGGATTCTTGCGCATCAGCGGGATGATGTCCTTGCGGACGATCGAAACCGGCGCGTTCCAATACGGGTTGACGATGATCTCGTTGATCTTCGAATTCACGATCGGCGACTGGCGGTCGATCTTGCCGACGATTGCCGTATGGCGCAGCACCACGCGATCGTTCTCGACCGCCTCGATCTGGGCCGCCGGAATGTTGACGTTCACATAGCGATCGCCCAGCGTGCCGGCTTGAGCCTGCAGGCGCGCCAGATTGGTTTCGAGCTGGCCCAGACGCACTGGCGCGCTGACATTCATGGCAGCGTAGGTGTACTGCCCCATCACACCGTCAGCCGGCAGGCCATGACGTGCCTGGAAGCGCTTCACGCCGGCATCGACATAGGTGTCGAAGGCATCGGAGATTCCCGCGCGCTGCGACAGATCGCCCGAAACCATCAGGCGCCTGCGCAGCATCTGCACGTCAGGGTCGCTGACGCCCAGCTGCAGCTTCTTGGTCGCCGGCACTTCCGGCCAACCACCCTGCGCAACGATGTTCTGGTAGTCGATGATGGACTGTTGGACATAACCAACCGTGCGCGGGCTGAAGATAGGCTGCGTCGAGGCCACCTTGCCGCCCTCGCTTGCGCGCGCATCGAACGTGTCGTCCCAGTTGCCGCGGCGCGAGGATTGGAGAATTTCGTCAACGACGTTCTGCGCGCTGGCACGACCGGCAAAGGCAGCAACGGCAAGCGCGCTGGCGGCGGTAAGAAGAGAACGGCGTGTTGTGTTCATGGGTATCCCAGACATCTATCCTGCATTGCACAGACGGACAAAATTGTCCGCATCGTATGGCGGCCACTCTTAACAATTCGCCAACCATAACCCCGACGGCATTTGCGCTTCGCGCGCTATATCGTTCGGAGTTCCCCCGCAAGCAATCCCTCGAAGCCGGCGGTCTAGTTCATATTCTGGGATAGCCATCCGAATATGGCGTCAGCGTGGCCATCGGGAAACAGAAGGCCTGCATATCGGGAAGAAAAGTGGCCGGCGCTGGGAGACGCCGGCCTTGACTGGAGGTTCTTGAATGGCCGCGGTCTGAGCGCCGCGGCTCCGATATCTGCTTGGTAGTCCCGACCGCAGGGGCCTGACTTACATGCGGTAGGCGATGGTGTCGTTCCAGAAGCGGTCGAGACGCTGCAGGGCGCGGTTCATCTGCTGGAATTCCTCGGTGTTGATACCACCAACCTGCTCGATCGAGCCGATGTGGCGCTCGTAGAGCTTACCGACCACCTCGGCCACCTCTGCGCCCTTGTCCGTAAGGCTCACGCGAACTGACCGGCGGTCGATGCGCGAACGCTGATGGTTGATGAAACCGAGTTCGACCAGCTTCTTCAGATTGTAGGAAACGTTCGAGCCGAGATAGTAGCCTCGTGAGCGCAGTTCGCCGGCAGTCAGCTCGGCATTGCCGATGTTGAACAGCAGCAGCGCCTGGATGGCGTTGATGTCGCTGCGATTGGCACGGTCGAATTCGTCCTTGATCACGTCGAGCAAACGGCGGTGCAGTCTTTCGACAAGCTGCAGGGATTCCAGGTAGAGCGAACGGATGGAGTCACGACGCTCTTCGGATGCGCTGGTGGGCTTCGCCGCGGTACGGGAATTGATCATGGTCTTTGCCTCTCGTTTGTCGCCGAGGTGATTGTTTTGTTTTTCTCACCTTGATCGCGAGACTAGGCCCGACCGATAAAATTCGACTTAAACACCAAGCTTAACAGTGCCTTACCTGGGGTGACCTTGCCTGGAGGGTTAACAAAGGGCGACCCGGATGGGCTCTGTTAACCTTGTCGCACCGCCTCCCTTTTCTGCAGGAAGATCACCACCCGGAAAGCCGTGTAGATCAACGCCACGAACACATGCGAAACGATGACGGCGAAGCGATGCCCGAACAGATCGGGGAAGCCCGCATACATGATGATCTCCGTCACCGCGCAGATCGCCCAGATGACCGGCCCCCAGGAAACGAGCATCCAAAGGCCAATCGCCGCGAAGGGATATAATACGGCAAGCATGGAGACAGTCACCTGCCAGTGGACGGGCATCAGGTCGAAGCGCCACAGCGGCGCATCATAGAAGCCGATGAGCCGCACCCAGTAGAGCATGCCGAACAGCAGGCTATAGGCGGAAATGATACGCAGAAACCATGCGAAGGTGGCTTCCGCGACGGTCGGGCCGGTCACGGCGGAGGGTCTGATCAAATATTCACTCACAGCGACAGGTCCCCATCCGGCAGCGGCGCGAAATAGGCATCTATCTCGGCCGGGTCGACGTCCCGCAAAGTGGCCGGCTGCCAGATCGGCTCACCGTCCTTGTCGATGATCGCGGCACGAATGCCTTCATAGAAGTCGTGGCCACGCAGCATCCGGTTGACGATGCGGAATTCCATTCGCATGCACGCGTCCATGTCGAGCGCCTGTCCCTCGGTGATCTGACGGAAGGCCACGTTGACGCTGGTGGGGGAGCGGCTTTGCAGGGTCGCCAGCGTGCGCGCGGCAAATTCATCGCCTGCCGCCGCTGCATTGAGGCTCTCGAGCAATGCCGGCAGCGACGAACGGGAAAAGTACAGGTTTATAGCTTCTAGCACTTTTTCCGGAGTTTCGCGCTGCGCGGGTACGAATGCTTCGCGCAGCGCAAGGTCAGCGTCTCCGGTCTCGGCCAGCCGCTCCACGATCCCGTCCAGATATTCAGCCTTCGTCGTGTGGGTTGCTACGCCCGACCACAGTGCATCGCCATGGCGGATACGGTTTCCCGTAAGCCCGAGATACATGCCGAAATGGCCACCAAGCTCCGGCAGAAGATGGCTTCCGCCGACATCGGGGAAGAAGCCGATGCCCACTTCCGGCATGGCGAATTGGGCGTTCTCGGTCATGACCCGATGCGAACCGTGGCACGAAACACCGACACCGCCGCCCATGACGATGCCGTCGATCAGCGCGACATAGGGCTTTGGGAAGCGCGCTATGGTCGCATTCAGGCGGTATTCGTCTGCGAAGAATTCCACCGGCGGATTCCCGGCAAGACCCGCCTGATAGATATCGAGGATGTCGCCGCCAGCCGAGAACGCGCGGCCTTCGGCCCGGATCGCTACCACGGCAACGTCCGCATCCTCGCGCCACGCCTCGAGCGCGCTGGACAATGCCTGGATCATGACGTGATTGATCGCATTGAGAGCCTTGGGCCGCGTCAGGGTGACGATGCCTGCTTTTCCCTTGCGCTCGAAGCGGATGTCGTCGCCTCCGCCAAAATCCATCCGCAGAATCCCTTGCCTGTTGCAGTCAGCCGGAACTTAACAGCTACGGATTGCGCGCAGGTGCGTCAATGTTTCCGCAAGCTGGCCCCATGCGTTCGGGTGGTTATCAGCGGGCCTGCGTGTTAAAAGCCGCTCAAGCTGCACAAGCTGGAGATTACCCTTATGAACAGAATGACCCGCCTGAAGCCCGCCGGCGCGCGCTCCGTCGACGAAATCACCAGCAGCAGGCGGCTGCGACGCATGCGCAAGGCCGACTGGTCCAGACGACTGGTGCAGGAAAATCATCTCACCGTCGATGATCTGATCTGGCCGATTTTCATCATCGACGGGAAGGACCAGCGCGAGCCAGTTCCGGCCATGCCGGGGGTCTTTCGGCTCTCGATCGATCTGGCGGTGAAGGAAGCGGAACACGCCGCCAGGCTCGGCATCCCCGCAATCGCCACCTTCCCGAATGTGGAGATGGGCCTGCGCGACGAGACCGGATCGCACATCCTCGACCCGCAAAACATCATCAACCGCGCCACCACCGCCATCAAGTCGGCCGTTCCGGAGATCGGCATCATCACCGATGTCGCGCTTGACCCCTTCACCAGCCACGGCCATGACGGCATCCTGCGCGACGGCATTATCGTGAACGACGAGACGGTGGAGCAGGTGGCCGCCGCGGCCGTGCTGCAGGCAGCCGCCGGATCGGACATCATCGCGCCCTCGGACATGATGGACGGCCGTATCGGCGCGATCCGCGACGCGCTCGACGCCAACGGCTTCCAGGACGTGGCGATCATGTCCTATGCAACCAAGTTCGCCTCTGCCTTCTATGGCCCTTATCGCGAGGCGATTGGCACGCAGGGCCTGCTCAAGGGTGACAAGAAGACTTACTACATCGATCATGCCAATTCGGATGAGGCTGTGCGCGAGGCCGAGCAGGATCTCGCCGAGGGCGCCGATATGCTCATGGTCAAGCCCGGCCTGCCCTATCTCGACATCATCCAGCGGCTTAAGGACGAGTTCCAGGTGCCGACCTTCGCCTATCAGGTGTCGGGCGAATATTCGATGATCAAGGCGGCAGCGGCCAATGGCTGGATCGACGGCGAGAAAGCGATGATGGAAAGCCTGCTTGCCTTCAAGCGCGCCGGCTGCGACGGCATCCTCACCTATTTCGCGCCGGAAGTGGCGCAGATGCTGAAAGGCTGAAGCGGGTTGCCAAGGCGGCGGCGCTACGGCGCTGCCACCTCCGTCCTGCGACGACCCGGCAGACAGTCACGCCGCAACTTTTCGTCGGATACTTCCGTTTTTGACCGACCAGAAAGCCGGTAAATCGGCGGCAGCAGCATGCGATTTTTCTTGAAACGCATACAGGGTTCACCATTTCTAGGAGGAACCAATGCTGGCGGCCGTTCCGCCTCGACAAGGAAACTGGAATGAACACGCGTGTTCTCGACGGCGAAATCATCACGACGCGGTTGGACGACATCCGCGCCTATGAAGGTGTGCTGACGCGCCGGGTTGTCGCGTTCTGCATTGACTACCTGATCATCGGCCTCTTGATGATCCCCTTTGCCATTCTGGTTTTCTTCCTCGGCATCATCACGCTGGGCCTCGGCTGGGCCCTGTTCGGCGTGCTGTTTCCGCTGGTGGCCATCATCTATGTCTGGAACACGCTCGGCGGTCGCAACCAGGCCACCACCGGCATGCGGATGATGGGTATCCGGCTCGACCGCCTCGACGGGCGCCCGGTGGACGGGATGCTGGCCGTGGTCCACACGGTCCTGTTTTGGGCCGGCAACGTGGTCCTGACGCCGCTTATCCTGCTCGCCACGCTATTCACCGACCGCAAGCGCACGCTTCACGATCTGCTGCTCGGCACGGTGGTGACACGCAGCGACCGCTGAGTCTTTTCACCGCCAGATCCGACATTCCATCGCGCGGATTTGTTTCCGCGCGACCGCTGTACCACCAATATACAGTTGAAATTTTTGCCGGGGCAGCCAAGGTATAGGCGTATGGGATTCATACGCGATTTTGGGCAGCGATGACGCACCAACCCACCCAGTCTCCGCAGTTTTTCCTCACAGCGCCCTCCCCATGCCCCTACATTGACGGCCAGTTCGAGCGCAAGGTGTTCACCCACCTCGTGGGCGACAAGGCATCCGAGATGAACGACCTGTTGACCCAGGGCGGTTTCCGCCGTTCGCAGAACATCGCCTACCGGCCGGCCTGCGAATCATGCCGGGCGTGCGTTTCAGTGCGCATCCTGGCCGACGAATTCAAACCGACGCGCAACATGCGGCGCGTACTGCACCACAATGCCGATCTCATCGGCGCGATCAATGACGCCGAACCCTCCACCGAACAATATTCGCTGTTCCGGAAGTACCTCGATGCCCGACACCGTAAGGGCGGCATGTCGGACATGACCGTACTGGACTACGCGATGATGGTGGAGGACACCCACGTCAACACCAAGATCGTGGAATATCGCCGGCGCGGGCCGGACAGCTTCATCACCGGCAAAGGTCAGGGCGAACTGATCGCGGTGGCGCTGACCGACATCATGGCCGACGGCCTGTCGATGGTTTACTCCTATTTCGACCCCGACCTCTACGAGCGCTCGCTCGGCACCTTCATGATCCTGGATCACATCAACCGCGCCCGCGCCGCCGGCCTGCCCCATGTCTATCTCGGCTATTGGGTCAATGGTTCGCCCAAGATGAGCTATAAGGTGCGCTTCACGCCGCAGGAGCATCTGGGGTCGAAAGGCTGGGAACGCTACGTGCCCGAAGCCGGCTGACCGGCTGCAGGGCTCCGAAGGCCAGAACAGCTTGTCCTGACCCAATCATTGCGGAGCCTTTCGCCTTGTTCAAGAACATGTCCGACCACGCGAAAGGTCTCGCGCTGACGGCGCTCGGCGGCCTCACCCTCACGGTCGACATCCCGCTCATCCGGCTCGCCGGTGGCGACAACTGGTCGATCCTCCTCCTGCGCACCGGCACTACCCTGATCTCCGCACTGGTCATCTGGGCAGTGTGGCGCTCCCTCAGCAGTAGGACGCCGCAGCTTATTCCCGGCCGGCCTGGCCTGGTGGTTGCGGCGCTTTACGGCTTCGGCTCGGTCGCCTTCATAACCGCCGTTTACAACACCTCGACCGCCAATCTGGTGTTCATCCTGGCCTTCAACACCATGTTCGCGGCGCTGCTGTCGTGGATTTTCCTCAAGGAGCGACCAAAACCGGCAACGCTTCTGGCGATGTCAGTGATGATCCTGGGCGTGCTGATCATCGTATGGGATTCGATCGGCACCGGGCAGATGTTCGGCAACCTGCTGGCACTGACCTCCGCCTTCTGCATCGCTTCCGCCATCACCGTCTCACGCGCCAGCGGCCGTGAAATGGGATTCACCTCGCTGATCGGGGTGGCGTTTCCCTTCCTCGTGGCGGCTGTCATGGTCTCGAAGGGTGGCCTCAATGTCTCGGCGCCCTGGTGGATCATCTTCAACGGCGCGGTGATCATGCCGATCTCGTTCTTCTGCCTCGCCAACGGGCCGAAATATCTGTCCAGCCCGGAAGTCGCTATGTTTTACCTGCTGGAGACCGTGCTGGCGCCGATCTGGGTGTGGATGATCTTCGCCGAGGTTCCCAGCCGCAACAGCCTGATTGGCGGTACGATCCTGATCGTCGCGCTGATCGCGCATTCGCTGTGGCAACTGCATGCCGGACGGCGGCGCACGGCAGCGCTTGCCGTGCGTCATCCGGCTTGACCCTGCGCCATCGGCTCAGGCCTTCACCAGCCGAAGCGGATTGCCTCTTTCGAGATTGAGGGCTACCCCGGCAAGAACGAGGCGCTTGACGTCGGCTGCGGCGATCTCGCCCGGCCCCTTGAGCTTGATCGAGGCCATTTCGAAGCCTCCGTGCGGAACAAGGCGGGCGTCCAGATCCGCCATCAGCGCGCCGCGCCAGAAACCGAAAGTAACGTGACCGGAATGCGCCTTTATGAGGCAAACCGGACCGGATGCCTCATAGACCGGATGCCCCCATTTGAAGGCCTCGGTAACGTTTCCCGCGTCGAGGATGTTGCGCCGCAGTTCGGTAACCACCACGGCCCGCCAGCCGGCCAGAGCGGCCACGTATTCGTCCACGGTCTTGGTCATGACCGGCCCCCTCTCATGCCGGCTTTTCGCAATTGACCATCCAGGGCGTGCCGAAGCGATCGATCAGCATGCCGAAGCGCTCTGCCCAGAAGGTTTTGGCAAAGGCCATCTTGACCTGTCCCTTGTCGGCCAGCGCGTTGAAAATGCGTTCGGCCTCGCCAATGTCGGTGAACTGAAGCGAGATCGAAAAGCCGCTCATCGTGGTGCGAAATTGCGGCGGCGCATCTGCTCCCATCAGCACCTGGCCGTCACCGAACTCCAGCCGCGCATGCATGATCTTGTCGCGCCATTCGGCGGGAACATGCTCCTCGGCCGGGGTGCCGGCGTGAGGCACCATCATAATGATCTTTCCCTTCAGGACTTTCTCATAATATCTGAACGCCTCCTCGCAATTGCCGCCGAAGGCCAGATAGGGATTCATCTTCATCGAATGCTTCTCCGCTGGATCGAACTCTCCACCGCGGCATCGATGAGGCGTGGTTCGATCATCTGCCCAGAAACGGGACCAGCGCACGCAGCCTCGCGTCACGCAAATAAAGCCCGCCCCAGGCCATGACGCCGAGGTAGAGGCCGAACAACGTGTGAGTGAGCATCGGGTTGCCGATGCGCAGATGCGTCGCCATCGCACCGCCGAGATAGCCGGTCAGCAGGATCGCGCCGAGCACCGAAGTCCGGGGAATTGCGTAGAGGACGGTGCAGATGAGAGTAAGCACGCCGAGCGTGCGCGCCATGCCATCGCTCGTCGGCCAGCCGAGCGTGGCCATCGTCTCGGTGACGACATCAAGCGGAAACAGCTTGATGACCGCATCGAAGAGCAGGAACAGGATCAAGAGACCGCTGATGATCCAGCCGGCCCAATAGGCCTTGCTGGAGACGGATGCCGGATTGGCTTGAGCGGTTTGAACGGCGGCTTGCATGGGTCTCTCCCTTTGATGGTCTCGCGGATCGGAAGTTTCCGATCCGAGCTTGTACGATGACGCATCAAAGGGAGGACTGCCGACATCCCCGCCGGAATTTTTGTCCTAGTGCCGGCGCGGCCGAAGAGCCGCGCCGGTCAAAAATATCAGGCCGCGCTGGCGAGCAGGCTGGCGTTGCCGCCGGCGGCCGTGGTGTCGACGCAGACGGCGCGCTCATGTGCGTAGGCCGCCGGATAGATCACCTCGCCAACCAGCGGCACGATCGGACCCTTGCGGGCGGCAAGCGCCTTGCGGATCTCTTTCGCGGTTTCGGCATCCCCCGAGAACGCAACGACACCGAGATCGAGCGTGGCCAGCCCCTCGGCCGGCACCTCGCCGTCGATGGCAACGAGCGGCAGGCCCTTGCCGGTCAGCGCATGGAGCGCGGCGGTCGCACCCGGCGCGACGGCCAGCACGGCGTTGCCGGCGGCAAGCGCCTGGACGACCTGGGCCAGCAGAGTCTCCGCATCCGGCCCGAGGCAGAGCGCGCGGCCACGCGGCGTCAGCGCCAGCGTGTTGGCCTCTCCCGTCGGTCCCGGCAAATCGACCTGGCCGTAGTCGAGCGCCGCAGCGGCAGCGATCGCAGCCGCAGCCTTGCCACGCAGATGCTTGCGCAGGGTGGCGATGCGGTCGCCCGCCTGGCTCCATTCGGCATCCAGCTGCGGGAAGCGCGAGGTGAGCTCGCCAGCAGCCACCGGCTTGCCGGCTGTCGCCTCGGCGTTCGCGGCGGCTACTGCACGGCGGAAGCGGCGCAGATAGTGAGGGCCGCCCGCCTTCGGGCCGGTGCCCGAAAGCCCCTCGCCGCCGAAGGGCTGCGAGCCGACGACCGCGCCGATCTGGTTGCGGTTTACGTAGATGTTGCCGGCATGGATGCCGTCGACGAAGTGCTGCACGCGGCCCTCGATGCGGGTGTGCAGGCCGAAGGTCAGGCCAAAACCCTTGGCGTTGATGTCGGCGATGACCTTGTCGATCTCGTCGGCCTCGAAGGTCGCGACATGCAGCACGGGACCAAAAATCTCGCGCTCCATTTCGCCGATGCCGGAGACGCGGAACACGTGCGGGGCCACGAAGCGGCCATCCTTCGGCGCATCGAGCTTGGCGACGAGGCGGCCCTGCCCTTCCATCCTGGTGTTGTAGTCGCGGATCGCGCTCTGCGCCTCCTCGTCGATGACCGGGCCGACATC
>Ga0187815_10000718_pt1 | contig 15872 bp, 12 predicted proteins | sample NC_S_5_FD_132962 | JGI IMG/M metagenome (GOLD analysis project Ga0187815, IMG submission 132962) | Wetland sediment microbial communities from Neuse River Estuary, North Carolina, USA - ASW-S_5 | ecosystem: Environmental > Aquatic > Freshwater > Wetlands > Sediment | place: USA: North Carolina...
CAGCGCGTAGATCAGCGGCAGGGTGGGCTTGCCCTCGGCGAGGTCGTCGCCGATGTTCTTGCCCAGGGTGTCGGCGTCGCTGGTGTAGTCCAGCAGGTCGTCGGCGATCTGGAATGCGTAGCCGAGTTCCATGCCGTAGCGGCGCAGCGCGGAAACCTGTTCCCCGGGCAATCCGCCGAGCAGGCCGCCCAGTTCGGTGGCGGCGGCGAACAGCACCGCGGTCTTGCGCTCGATCACCGCGAGGTAGGCGGCCTCGTCCACGTCGGCATTGCCGATGTTGAGCAGCTGCAGCACCTCGCCCTCGGCGATGGTATTGGTGGTGTCGGCGAGGATGCGCATCACGCGCATGTCGTCCAGCTCCACCATCAGCTGGAACGAGCGCGAGTAGAGGAAATCGCCCACCAGCACGCTGGCGGCGTTGCCCCACAGTGCGTTGGCGGTCTGCCGGCCGCGGCGCAGGCCGGATTCGTCCACCACGTCGTCGTGCAGCAGGGTGGAGGTGTGGATGAACTCGATCACCGCGGCCAGCTTGACGTGCTGTTCGCCGCGGTAGCCTGCCGCGCGCGCGGCCAGCGCATGCAGCATCGGCCGCAGCCGCTTGCCGCCGCCGGCGATGATGTGGTCGGCGATCTGGTTGATCAGCACCACGTCGGAGGCCAGTCGCGTACGGATCAGCTGGTCGATGCGCCGCATGTCGGCGTCGGCGAGCGCGCGCACGGCGGCGAAGTCGGCGGGGCGGTTGACGTCGGCTGGAATCGAGTTCATGGGCTGTCGCGGTCTGGGTCCGGTGATTATAGGGGCAGGCCGCCGCGAACCATCATCCGGAGGGCGATTGCAAGCCGCGCCGGCCGGCCCAATGATGGGTCCACGGCCCGCCGTTGCCGCCGCAGGGGATTCGCCCGATGGCTCACCAAATCATTGCGTTGATCGCCCAGTACGGCCTGCTGCTGGTGTTCCTCAACGTGCTGGCGACGCAGGCGGGCGCGCCGGTGCCGGCGGTGCCCACCCTGGTCGTGGCCGGCGCGCTGGCAGCGGGCGACCGCCTGTCGCTGGCCGGCATCGTGGCCGCGGCGCTGGTCGGCAGCCTGCTCGGCGACCTGGCCTGGTACCTGGCGGGGCGGCGCTACGGTGCCGGGGTGATGCGCACCCTCTGCCGCGTCTCGCTGTCGCCGGATTCCTGCGTGAAGCAGTCCGAGCTGCGCTTCCAGCGCTGGCGCGTCCAGGTGCTGCTGGTCGCCAAGTTCGTGCCAGGCCTGTCGATGCTGGCGCCGCCGCTGGCCGGGGCGATGGGCCTGCCGTCGCGGAACTTCGTGCTGCTCGACGGCCTGGGCGCGCTGCTCTGGGCAGGCGTGGCGGTCGGGCTCGGCTATGCCTTCGCGGGTGAGGTCGACCGCGTCCTGGGCGCCGTCGCCGATGCCGGCACGGTGGCGGTGGAGGTGGCGGCGGTGCTGCTCGCGGCCTATGTGCTGGCCAGGTGGTGGCGACGTGAGCGCCTGCTGCATTCGCTGCGGATGGCACGCATCGGCGCCGAGGAACTCGCAGGCGCGATCGCGGCGGGCCGCGCGCCGGTGGTGATCGATGTACGTTCGGCGGTGGCCCGGGAGCTGGACGACCGGATCATTCCCGGTGCCCTGCTCGCCGATGTCGAAGGCATCGTGCAGGCGGTCGTCGCCATACCGTTCGACCGCGAGCTGGTGGTGTATTGCAACTGCCCGAACGAGGTCTCCGCCGCCCACGCGGCGAGGGCGCTGCTGGCGCGCGGCTATCGTCGCGTGCGGCCGCTGCGGGGCGGCCTGGATGGCTGGGAGGCCGCCGGGCAGGCGGTGCAGCGTCTGGCGTCGCTGAATGACGGGGTGCCCGCCGATGAGGCGATCCCGCCGAGAGCGACGGCCTGACGGACGGACGTCGGCGGGTTCCGAAAATTTACGCTTTCTATATGCCACTCGGGCGATTCGCTACCCCCTTCTTATGCACTGGCGCCTACAGTTTCCGCCGACATTTTCAGTGGCCGGTGCCATGGACATCATCTATCTCTTGCTCGCCTTCGTGCTTTCCGCGGCCAGCCTCGGCTTTTTGCTGATCTGCGACCGCCTGGGCCGCCATCGCTAGGCCGCTGCGCAGGCGCATCCCGTCCCGCATCCGAATCTCATCCCTAGGGGAATTCCCATGACCGTCGTCTACGTCGTGGCCGCCGCGATCGCGGTAGGCCTGGCCGTTTATCTGTGCGTGGCTCTGCTCAAGCCGGAGTGGTTCGAATGACCGCCAACGACTTCATCCAGCTCGGCCTCTACCTGGTCGTGCTGCTGCTGCTGGTCAAGCCGTTGGGCGGCTACATGGCCAGGGTTTTCGCCGACGCACCCAATCGCGTCACCCGTTTCGGCGCGCCGGTGGAGCGCGTGCTCTATCGGCTGTGCGGCATCGACCCGGCCGAGGACATGGGCTGGAAGCGCTATGCGCTGACCATGCTGCTGTTCAACGTACTCGGCCTGCTGGTGGTGTATGCGCTGCAGCGCCTGCAGCAGTGGCTGCCGCTGAATCCGCAGCATTTCGGCGCGGTGTCGCCGGATTCGGCGATGAACACCGCGATCAGCTTCATCACCAACACCAACTGGCAGGGCTACGGCGGCGAATCGACGATGAGTTACCTGACCCAGATGCTGGGTCTGGCGGTGCAGAACTTCCTTTCGGCGGCAACCGGCCTGGCGGTGCTGGTGGCGGTGATCCGCGGCTTCAGCCGGCGCAGCGCGCAGGGCCTGGGCAATTTCTGGGTGGACATGGTGCGCAGCACGCTGTACGTGCTGATGCCGCTGTCGCTGCTGCTGTCGCTGCTGCTGGTTTCGCAGGGCGTGGTGCAGAACTTCAAGCCGTACGTGAACGTGCCGGTGGTGCAGACCACCACGTACGCCAATCCGGTGACCGACGCGGCCGGCAATCCGGTCAAGGACGCCGCCGGCAACCCGGTGACCAAGCCTGCGCAGGCCACCGCGCAGACCCTGCCGATGGGGCCGGCCGCCTCGCAGATCGCGATCAAGCAGCTCGGCACCAACGGCGGCGGCTTCTTCAACGTCAACTCGGCGCATCCGTACGAGAACCCGACGCCGCTGTCGAACTTCGCCGAGTTGCTGGCCATCCTGCTGATTCCCGCGGCGCTCTGCTACACCTTCGGCCGGATGGTCGGCGACCGCCGCCAGGGCTGGGCACTGCTGCTGGCGATGCTGGTGATCTTCGTGCCGCTGCTGCTGACCTGCACCGTGGCCGAGCAGGCCGGCAACCCGGCGCTGCACGGCCTGGCGGTGGACCAGCACGCCTCGGCGCTGCAGGCCGGCGGCAACATGGAAGGCAAGGAGACCCGCTTCGGCATCGTCAATTCCACGCTGTGGGCCACCGCGACCACCGCCGCCTCCAACGGCTCGGTGAACGCGATGCACGACTCCTTCACCCCGCTGGGCGGGCTGGTGCCGATGTGGCTGATACAGCTGGGCGAGGTGATCTTCGGCGGCGTCGGCTGCGGCCTGTACGGCATGCTCGCCTTTGCCGTGGTGGCGGTGTTCATCGCGGGGCTGATGGTGGGCAGGACGCCCGAATACCTGGGCAAGAAGATCGAGGCCTACGAGATGAAGATGGCCAGTCTGGCCGTGCTGCTGCCCTGTGTGCTGGTGGTGGTGGGCACCGCCGTCGCGGTGATGGCGCCGGCCGGCGTGGCGGGCGTGGCCAATCCCGGCGCGCACGGCTTCAGCGAGATCCTGTACGCGTTGAGTTCGGCCTCCAACAACAACGGCAGCGCCTTCGCCGGGCTGTCCGCCAACACGCCGTTCTGGAATGTGCTGCTGGGCATCTGCATGTTCCTCGCGCGTTTCCCGCTGGCGATCGCCATGCTGGCCATGGGCGGCGCGCTGGCCGCCAAGCGCCATGTGCCGGAATCCGCCGGCACGCTGCCCACCCACACGCCGCTGTTCGTGACCTTGCTGGCCTGCGTGGTGATCGTGGTCGGCGCACTCACCTTCCTGCCGGCGCTGGCGCTGGGCCCCATCGCCGAATACCTGATGTCGGCGCATTGATCCGTTCGGGACAAAGAATCCATGACTTCGCATACTCATGCCGTGCGCGGTTTCAACCGCGAGCTGGTCCTCAACGCGGTGGCCGACGCCTTCCGCAAGCTGTCGCCGCGGGTGCAGTTCAAGAACCCGGTGATGTTCGTGGTGTTCGTGTGCAGCGTGCTTACCACCTTGCTGTGGGTGCAGGCGCTGGCGGGGCACGGCGAAGCGCCGACCGGCTTCATCTTCTGGGTCGGCCTGTGGCTGTGGTTCACCCTGCTGTTCGCCAATTTCGCCGAGGCGCTGGCCGAGGGGCGGGGCAAGGCGCAGGCCGACGCGCTGCGCAGCTCGCGCAAGGACGTGGTGGCCAAGAAGCTGGCCGGGCCTGAGCGCGATGCCGCCGTAACGGTGGTCTCTTCCGCCGACCTGCGCAGCGGCGACCACGTGCTGGTCGAGGCCGGCGAGCAGATCCCGGGCGACGGCGACGTGGTGGTCGGCGCGGCCAGCGTGGACGAAAGCGCGATCACCGGCGAGTCCGCGCCGGTGATCCGCGAATCCGGCGGCGATCGCTGCGCGGTCACCGGCGGCACCCGCATGCTGTCGGACTGGCTGGTGGTGCGCATCACCAGCAACCCGGGCGAGAGTTTCCTGGACCGCATGATCGCGATGGTGGAAGGCGCCGCGCGGCGCAAGACGCCGAACGAGATCGCGCTGACCATCATGCTGGCCAAGTTCACCCTGATCTTCCTGCTCGCCTGCGCCACGCTGCTGCCGTATTCGATCTACAGCGTGCAGGCCACCGGCGCCGGCAATCCGATCACGCTGACCGTGCTGGTGGCCCTGCTGGTCTGCCTGATCCCGACCACCATCGGCGCGCTGTTGTCGGCGATCGGCATTGCCGGCATGGACCGCATGATCCGCGCCAACGTGATCGCCACCTCCGGCCGAGCGGTCGAGGCCGCCGGCGACGTCGACGTGTTGCTGCTGGACAAGACCGGCACGATCACCCTGGGCAACCGCGAGGCGGTGGCCTTCCATCCGGCGCCTGGTGTGGACGAGCGCGTGCTGGCCGAGGCCGCCCAGCTCGCCTCGCTGGCCGACGAGACACCGGAAGGCCGCAGCGTGGTGGTGCTGGCGAAGGAGCGCTTCAACCTGCGCGAGCATTCGCTGGAAGCGCTGCAGGCCCACTTCGTGCCGTTCACCGCGCAGACCCGCATGAGCGGCGTGGACGTGGAAGGACGCCGGATACGCAAGGGTGCGCTGGACGCGGTGGAGCGCTATCTCGATGCCGCCGGCAGCCATCTTCCGCCGCTGGTCAAGAGCATGGCCGAGGACATCGCGCGACGCGGCGCCACGCCGCTGATCGTGGCCGAAGGCTTCGGTGCGCTGGGCGTGATAGAGCTCAAGGACATCGTCAAGGGCGGCATCAAGGAGCGCTTCGCCGAGATGCGCAAGATGGGCATCAAGACCATCATGATCACCGGCGACAACCCGCTCACCGCGGCCGCCATCGCGGCGGAGGCGGGCGTGGACGACTTCCTCGCCGAGGCCACGCCGGAGGCCAAGCTCAAGCTGATCCGCGACATCCAGGCCGAAAACCGCCTGGTGGCGATGTGCGGCGACGGCACCAACGATGCGCCGGCGCTGGCGCAGGCCGACGTGGCGGTGGCGATGAACACCGGCACGCAGGCTGCCAAGGAGGCCGGCAACATGGTCGACCTGGACTCCAACCCGACCAAGCTGATCGAGGTGGTGGAGATCGGCAAGCAGATGCTGATCACCCGCGGCTCGCTGACCACGTTCTCCATCGCCAACGACATCGCCAAGTACTTCGCGATCATCCCGGCCGCGTTCGCCACCACCTACCCGGCGCTCAACGCGCTCAACGTGATGCACCTGGCCACGCCGCGCAGCGCGATCCTGTCGGCGGTGATCTTCAACGCGCTGATCATCGTGTTCCTGATCCCGCTGGCGCTGAAGGGCGTGAGGTACCGCGCGCTGGGCGCCGGCGCGCTGCTGCGGCGCAACCTGCTGGTCTACGGCCTCGGCGGCGTCGTGGTGCCGTTCATCGGCATCAAGCTGATCGACATGCTGCTGGTGCTGGTGGGCATGGCCTGAGCGTGCCGCGCCCCGCCCGCGGGGCGCGCGATACCCCATTCGGAGCTTCACTCATGCAAACCCTCAAGCTTGTCGTCTCGCTTCCCGACGCGGAACACCCCGACATGGAGCTGCGCCTGTCGGCGAACGATTCCGTCTGCGACGTCGTCATCGCGCTGCCTTCCTGCCGGCGCAGCGACGGTTCGCGGGAAATCGAGCTGGCCGGTGCGGCAACCTCGTCAAACGACAGGGACGATTACGAGCTCGGCGGCTACGCCGGCATCTGACCGTCCCGTGCTTTCCATCTGTTGCGCCTCGGCACCAACGCCCGGCGCGGAGTCCACCATGAAAATCCGTACCATCCTTCTTCCCGTCGCCGCGCTGGCCCTGGCTGCCTCCGCGCAGGCGCGCGCTGCCGATGCGCCCGCCACCACCGTTACCGGCAACGTGGCGGTCGTCTCAGACTACATGTTCCGCGGCCTGACCCAGACCTGGGGCCACCCGGCGGTGCAGGGCGGCGCCGACCTGGCGCTCGCCAACGGGTTCGCCGCGGGCTTCTGGGGCTCGGCCATCAGCGAGAACAGCTATCCGGGCGGCTCGATGGAGCTGGACCTCTACGCCAGCTACGGCGCCTCCATCAACAGCGACTGGTCCTGGCGCGCCGGCCTCTACGGCTACGTCTATCCCGGCGCCAACCTGGACAAGGCAGGCCTGCGGTCGCGCTCGCTGAACACGGGCGAGGCCAACGCCGCGCTGAGCTGGAAGCAGTTCACGCTGAAGTACAACTACGCGCTGACCGACTACTTCGGTGCCGACGTGGAGCAGGGTTTCCGGGGCGATTCCAAGGGCACGAGCTACACGCAGCTGGACGCAAGCTTCCCGTTCGGCCCTGCCTGGAGCCTGGCGCTGCATGCCGGCTACACCCACTACACGACCGCGCTGGCCGCGCCGAACGCCTACGGCACGCGCAACCCCGACTACGCCGACTTCGGCGCCACGCTGAAAGACCAGTTCTCCGCGCACTGGTCGGCCAGCGTGGGCGTGACGCACGCCACCAACGACAACTTCTACCGCCGTACCAGCAGCTTCATGAACGCCAACGATGTGCGCAACGTAGGCGGCACGCGCGGCTTCGTGATGCTGCAGGGAACCTTCTGAGGCGGTCGGTTTCCGGCCGCGAAGATCAACCGGCGGTCCTTCGGTGCCGCACTCTCCAGACACAGAGTCCCTTATGAGCAAGCTATTGCGTCAATCCATCCTGATGCTGCTGCTGCTGACCGTCGTCACCGGCGTGGCCTATCCACTGCTGGTCACCGGCGCGGCGCAGGTGTTGTTCCCCAGGCAGGCCAACGGCAGCCTGATCATGAAGGACGGCAAGGCGGTCGGTTCGACGCTTATCGGGCAGGAGTTCTCCGATCCGAAGTACTTCTGGGGGCGGCTCTCGGCGACCACGCCCAATCCGTACAACGGAGGGTCCTCGTCGGGCTCCAACCTCGGGCCGACCAACCCGGCGCTGACTGAGGCCGCGAAAAAGCGCATCGCCGCGCTGCGCGCCGCCGACCCGGGCAATACCGCACCGGTGCCGGTGGACCTGGTCACCGCCTCGGGCAGCGGCCTCGATCCCGAGATCAGCCCGGCCGCGGCGCAGTACCAGGTGGCGCGGGTGGCGCGCCTGCGCGGCCTGTCCGCGGCGCAGGTGGCGGCGTTGGTGGCGGCGCACACCCGCGGCCGCCAGCTTGGCGTGCTGGGCGAGCCGCGGGTGAACGTGCTGGAACTCAACCTGGCGCTGGACGCCCTGCGGAAGCGCTAAGGTAGGTGGCCTTCTCCAAGCGATCGCCCATGACCGACGACACCCGCCAGGCCCGCGCCGACGCCCTGCTCAGTACGGTGCAGGAGGAGCAGCAACGCCGGCTCAAGGTGTTCCTTGGTGCTGCGCCGGGAGTGGGCAAGACCTACGCCATGCTGTCTGCCGCGCGGGAGCTGAAGCGGCAGGGTGTGGATGTGGTGGTAGGGCTGGTCGAGACCCACGGCCGCGCCGAGACTGCGGCGCTGCTGGAGGGCATGGAGGTGCTGCCGCGGCGCGCCGTGCGCTACCGCGACCGCGATTTCACCGAGTTCGATCTCGACGCCGCGCTGGCGCGCAAGCCGGCGGTGCTGCTGGTGGACGAGCTGGCGCACCGCAATCTGCCCGGCAGCCGGCATGAGCGGCGCTGGCAGGACATCGCCGAGCTGCTGGACGCCGGCATCGAGGTGTACACCGCGCTCAACGTGCAGCACCTGGAAAGCCTCAACGACCAGATGCGCCGGATCACCGGCGTCACCGTGCGCGAGACGGTGCCGGACGCCTTCCTCGACCGTGCGCGCGACATCATGCTGATCGACCTGCCGCCGCGCGAGCTGATCGCACGGCTCAAGCAGGGCAAGGTCTACGTGCCCGAGACCGCGGCCGCGGCGCTGGACGCGTTCTTCTCGCCCACCAACCTGGCCGCACTGCGCGAGCTGGCGGTGGAGACGGTGGCCAGCCACGTCGAGAGCGACCTGCGCGAGCACATGCTGGCACGCGGCAGCGCCATGCCGGTGCGCCGGCGCGTGCTGGCGGCGATCGACGGCCACACGCAAAGCGAGTACCTGGTGCGCGTGGCGCGACGCATCGCCGAGCGTCGTGGCGCGCCGTGGAGCGTGGTGTACGTCGACACCGGCGGCGCCAGCGACTCGGCCCGGCGCGAGCGGATCGACGCCGCGATGCGGCTGGCACGGCGGCTCGGAGGCGACACCCTAGTGCTGCGCGGCCACTCGGTGGCCGACGAACTGTTGGCACACGCCGACCGCGAAGGCGTGGGCCAGATCATTCTCGGCCGCACCCGCGAACGGCCACTGGCGCGCATGCTCGGCCGCTCGCTCACCCAGCAGTTGCTGCGCCGGGGCGCGCACCTGGAGCTGGCGATCATCGCTACGCCGGCCGAGCGCGCGAAGTCGCGGAGGCGGCTGAACCTGGCGCATGGTGCGCGCCCCCGGCGCGACGACTACGTCCAGGCCACGCTGGCGGTCGCCGTGGCGACCGCGATTTCCTACCTTGTTTATCGCTACCTGTCGGTGGCGAACCTGTCGCTGATTTTCCTGACCGCGGTGATCGCGGTGGCGGTCCGTACGCGGATGGCGGTAGCTGTCTATACGGCCGCGCTGTGCTTCTTGGCGTACAACTATTTCTTCGCTCCGCCGCGCTTCACCCTGGAAATCGCCAATTTCGACGATCTGTTGGCAGTGGTGCTGTTTTTCGTGGCGGCCCTCATATGCAGCCGGCTCGCGACGCGGCTTTCCAGCCAGGTGGCATCGCTGCGCAGCGCGCAGGAGCGCTCGCGCGCCCTGCTCGCGCTGGGGCAGCGGCTGGCCGCCAGTGCAGACGCCGAGGGCGTGCGCAACGTGGGCGCGCAGGCCATGGCCAAGGCGCTGGACGCGCAGGTGGTGATCCTGGCCCGCGACGCCTCGCAACGGCTGCAGGCCATGGCCGCCTCGCCGCGCGGCATGACCCTGAGCATGCAGGACCTGGCCGCGGCCGACTGGAGCGAGCAACACGCCGAGCCCGCCGGCCGCTACACCGACACCATCAACGCGGCCAGCTGCTGGACCCTGCCGCTGGGCGGCGAGGACAACCGCCTCGGCGTGGCCGCCCTGCGCTTCGCCGCCGGTGCCGCTGAACCCGACCCCGAGCGGCGCAGCCTCGCGCTGGCGATGGCGCAGGACATCGGCCAGGCGCTGGAACGGGCGCGCCTGGCCGACGAGCTGGAAAGTGCGCGCGTGCAGGGCGAGACCGAGCGTCTGCGCAGCGCGCTGCTGTCCTCGGTCTCGCACGACCTCCGCTCGCCGCTGGCCTCGATGATCGGCGCCGCCGGCACGCTTTCCAGCTACGGCGACCAGTTGCCGCCCGAGGAGCGCAGCCAGTTGCTGGAGGCGATCCTCGGCGAGGGGCAGCGGCTGGACCGCTACATCCAGAACCTGCTCGACATGACCCGTCTGGGCCACGGCACGCTCAAGCTCAACCGCGACTGGGTGGACGTGGCCGAGATCGTCGCGGCGGCGGTGGCGCGCCTGCGCAAGCTGTTCCCGGACCTGCGCGTGGATACCATGCTGCCGCCCGATACCGTGCTGCTGTATGTGCATCCGGCGCTGATCGAGCAGGCGCTGTTCAACATCCTCGAGAATGCCGCGCGTTTCTCGCCGCCCGGCGAGGCCGTGCGCATCGCCGTGCACGGCGCCGGCGAGCGCCTGCTGATCGACGTCGCCGACCGCGGCCCCGGCATCCCGGAGGAGGAGCGGGCGCGCATCTTCGACATGTTCTACTCGGTGGCCCGCGGCGACCGCGCGCCGCAGGGCACCGGCCTGGGCCTGGCGATCTGCCGCGGCATGATCGGCGCGCACGGCGGCAGCGTGGAGGCCTTGCCCGGCGAGGGCCCGGGCACCACCATCCGCATCAACCTGCCGCTGCCGCCGCCGCCCGATACCCAACCATGACCGTTTCCGCGCCGCGCGTGCTGGTGATCGACGACGAAGCGCAGATCCGCCGCTTCCTCGACATCGGCCTGCGTGCCGAGGGCTACCAGGTGCTGCTCGCCGCGAATGCCGCCGAGGGCCTGGCGCTGGCGGCCACCGGCAGCCCGGACCTGGTGATCCTCGACCTCGGCCTGCCCGACCGCGACGGCCACGAGGTGCTGGCCGAGCTGCGCCAGTGGAGCCGGGTGCCGGTGCTGATGCTGTCGGTGCGCGACGCCGAGACCGAGAAGGTGCACGCGCTGGACGCCGGCGCCAACGACTATGTGACCAAGCCCTTCGGCATCCAGGAGCTGATGGCGCGGTTGCGCGCGTTGCTGCGCCAGCGCCCGGCCGGCGAGCCGGAAGCGCCGCCGCGCTGGGACGACGGCCGGCTCAGCGTGGACCTGCTGCGCCGCGAAGTGCGGCTGGACGGCGTCGAACTGGCGCTGACCCGCAAGGAGTACGCCGTGCTGGCGCTGCTGCTGCGGCACGCCGGGCGCGTGGTCACCCAGCCGCAGCTGCTGCGCGAGGTGTGGGGCCCCACCCACACCGGCGACAGCCAGTATCTGCGCATCGTGATCGGCAAGCTGCGCCAGAAGCTGGGCGACGACCCGGCGCAGCCGCGCTGGCTGAAGACCGAGCCGGGCGTGGGTTATCGCTTCCTGGGTTGAGCATGGCGCCCCGCAAGCGGGGCGAGCCCTTCATGCCCGCCGGCGCCGTGTCGGCGACAGTTCCCGCGCCGCGGCATCGACCGCGTCCAGGCATTCGCCGAACAGTTGCATCGCCTCGCGCAACTGCGCCCTGGAAAGCCCGCAGTAACCGAGGATGAGGCCGGGCGTGGCCGGTGGCTCCCGGTAGTGCGGCGCGATGGAGTACAGCCCCAGCCCGCGTTCGTGCGCATCGGCGATCAGCGCGTCGACCTGCGCGTGGTCGTAGCCGGGCAGCCATGCGGTGATGTGCATGCCGGCATGCGCATCCGCGATCCGCACCCGGTCGCCGGCATACCGCTGCAGTCCGGCGATCAGTTCCCGGCGCCGCGCGTTCAGCTCCTTGGTCATGAAGCGCAGGTGGCGATCGAAGCCGCCGTTCTCCATGAAATGCGCGAGCGCGGCCTGCTGGACCGCCGGACTGCCGCGATCGCTCAAGTACTTGGCATTGACGAAGTCGTCGCACAGCACTTCCGGCAGCACCATGTAACCGAGCCGCAGGGCGCCGAACATCACCTTGGAATAGGTGCCGACATAGACCACCCGGTCGTCGTCGTCGAGCGAACGCAGCGCCGGCAGCGGAGTCGACTCGTAACGCAGCTCGCCGTCGTAGTCGTCCTCCAAGATCCAGCAGCTTCCCGCCCTCGCGTAGCGCAACAGCTCCTTCCGGCGCGCCATGGAAAGCGTCGGGCCCGCGGGAAACTGGTGGGACGGGGTGACCATCACCAGGCGCGGCGCCTGTTTCGGCAGGGCGCTGCAGACCAGGCCTTCCTGATCCGTGGGGATCGCCAGCAGCGAAGCCCCATGGGCGCCGAACTGTTGCCAGGCACTGAAGTAGTGCGGTTCCTCGACGGCTACCTCGTCGCCTTCGTCCAGCAGCACGCGCGTGGCCAGGGCAATCGCCTGCTGGGTGCCGCTGACGATGAGGATGCGGTCGGGCGAGGTGCGGATCCCGCGGTGCCGGGCCAGATGGTCGCAGACCTGCTCGCGCAGGACCGGCAGCCCCTGGACGTTGCTGTATTCCAGCCGGGTGTGCGTCGCGGCCCAGGCGAGTTCTCGCCCCCATAAGGAGCCCAGCGCCGGATTCACCTGCGGGCGACCGTACTGCATGTCCAGGCGACAGTCGCGATGCCTGGCCGGGAGCGACCAGTCCACCAGCTGGCGCGCCCGTTTCGCGTAGCGCGTGAGCGGGGCGATCGACCGGTTCGGCGTCTGTTGCGGCGGCATGGGGTCGGTGCGCGACGTGCTCACGTAACTGCCGGAGCCCACGCGGCCGACGATGTAGCCCTCGGCGCGCAACTGTTCGTAGGCCGTCAGCACGGTGATCCGCGAAAGCCCCAGTTCCTCGGCCAGCGCGCGGGTGGGCGGCAGCCGGGCGCCGGCGGTCAGCCGGCCGCTGAGAATGGCGGATTTCATGGCTCGGGTCAGCTGGCTGTAATGCGGGCCATGCCCATCGAGTTCGAGAAACATGTCGCCTCCAAATTGGTTATGTGAACTTCCTTGAAATTGGTTATGTCGGCGATGTCGCCACGCCAAACAAGGACGTTTGACGGTTTGAAAATTGAAATGCCTGGATTCCGCCGTGGGAGCGGCATGTGGGGTTGCCCTGTTTTGCATCGTCCGAATGTTGCGTCATGTGCCACTAGGCACATTGAGTCGCGAGCCGGATATCGCCGATTCAGCGTAAGAGTCGGGCATTGGTCATGCCTGCTTCCTGTCGATTGGTTCTGTAAAGGCGGTAAATGTTTATTTAATGTGACCGAATGGCCGATTTAAAGGGCCGGCCATCAGAAGCGTTGAAAAAAGAGCATCCCGCCGACCTGTTTCGAATGGACGTCGTGACTCGAAAAATATTGCGCTGTGCAGGCCGCGCGATGCAGCGATGGAGATTGATGGATGCGCATGAAGTTCTATCCGGATGAGTTGAAGGACGAAGCCATCCGGCTGGTGGTCAAGCATCGTCTGAGTACGCGGGAAGCCGCTTTGCAGCTGGGTTTGCGCAGCGAGGTCGTTCGGGTCTGGGTGCGTCGCTTTCGTTGCAGGAACACGCGCCCGAGCGACGTCGACCAGTTGCGCGCCTGTGTGCGGAAGCTCGCGGTCGAGCGCGACACGCTCGCCAGCATCGCTGCCCGCCTTCTCGAAAAAACGGCGTGAATCACCCATGGCTTGCGCGCAAGTGCCAGGAGCTTGTGACAGCGCCAGTGGGGATTTTTTGCCGTTGTCTGCGCGGGAGTCGCCGACTGCGGAAAGAGGATTTTTTGGGGTCGCTGGCCTGCAAGGCCGGGACTTTTGTTCACGCAAAAGCTGGGGAGTCGATTAATGAATATCGCAAGTTTCCGTAATTCATCGTTGCATGGTGCGCGCCTGCGCCACACGGCGCTGGCCTTGGCCATCGCTGCGACTGCCGGCATGACCGGACAGGCGTTGGCACAGTCCACCACCAGCACCATTTTCGGCACTGCGCCGGTCGCGACCGGCGAAACGGTCAGGGTTGTCAACAATCAGACCGGATTCACCCGCGAAGTGCCGGTCGACAGCAGTGGTCGCTTTACCGCCAGTAGCCTCCCGGTGGGCGACTACACCGTGTCGCTGATGCAGAACGGCGCCGTGATCGCCTCGCACGGCCACGTGCAGGTCAGCGTGAACGGCGGTTCGCAGGTGCCGTTCACCGCCGCTGCCGAAGCCGGCAAGAACGTGCAGAACCTCTCAAGCATCACGGTCACGGCCAACTCGATCCCTGCGATCGACGTGTCGTCGACCCGCCAGACCTCGGTGATCACCTCGCAAGACCTCAAGGTCCTGCCCGTGGCGCGCAATGCCGAGTCCATCGCCTTGCTGGCGCCAGGCACGGCCGGCGGCAACGCCGTGCTGGGTACGGGCCCCGGCGGCACCCCGCTGATCTCCTTCGGCGGCGATTCGGTGGTGGAGAACGCGTACTACATCAACGGCTTCAACACGACCGACCCGGTCGGTGGCGCGGGCGGCGTCGCCCTGCCGTATTTCGCCATCGCCGAGCAGCAGACCATCACCTCCGGCTACAGCGCCGAGTATGGCCGTTCGACCGGCGGCGTGATCAGCCAGGTGGGGCAGCGAGGCGGCAATGAATTCCACGCCGGCGTCTATGCCACGTGGATGCCGAGCTGGGCGCAGGGCAGCTACGACAACGAGCACTTCGCCAACCCGCTGGTCACCACTCCGGGGCAGCAGTACGGCGATATCTACAGGAACCGCGGGCACAACAGCAGCTGGACCACGGTCTACGACGCCTACCTCTCCGGTCCGCTGATCAAGGACACGCTGTTCTTCTACCTCACGGCCGAAGCCCAGCACGACAACACCAAGTCCACCGGCTCGGTCCTCTCGCCGTACTACAACACCTACGGCAGCACGTCGCCCAAGTTCTACGGCAAGCTGGACTGGAACATCAACGACAGCAACACGCTTGAGCTGACCCACATCCAGAGCAAGGTGATGGATCAGTTCAACAACGCCTACAACTACAACTACGCCAACAACAGCATCGGCAGCTTCAACTCCATCAACAACCCGCTGTACTCGAGCAAGTTCGACGTCAATATCCTGAAGTTCACCTCATACATCACCGACAACCTCACGTTGAGCGTGCTGGGCGGCAAGATGAAGAGCACGTACTTCAGCCAGCAGGAGGCCTACCCCGGTTACAACCCGCTGACGCCGGGCCTCGTCACGACCCAGTTCCAGAATCCTGCCGTTCCGGGCTTCGGCAACACCAACAACTACGCCAACACGCTGCCTTCGCCCGACCACAAGTCGACGGAAAACAACTTCCGCGTGGATCTGGACTGGAAGGTGGGCAACCACGACGTGAAGTTCGGCATCGACAACCAGCGCAGCACGGACATCAACGACGGTGCGATCTCCGGCGGCCCGGGCTACTACTGGCAATATGGCCAGGCGCCGGCCACGCTCATCGACGGCAAGTACATGGCATGCAACAGCCTGGGCCAGTGCGCCTACAGCCCGACGCTGTACCCCAATGGGCAGACCGGCTACTACGCGGCACAGGTGTATTACGGCGGCGTGGCCTCGTTCACGGTGATGCAGAAGGCACAGTACATCGAGGACAACTGGCAGGCAACGCCGAACCTGATGCTGAACCTCGGCCTGCGCAACGACCAGTTCATCAACTACAACGGCGACATGCAGCCCTACGTGCGCCAGACCAAGCCGCAGTGGGCGCCGCGCCTCGGATTCAGCTGGGACATCTTCGGCGACAGCAGCGCCAAGCTGTACGGCAATGCAGGCCGCTACTATCTCGCCCTGCCTTCCGGCCTGGGTACCCGCATGGCGGGCTCCAACAACTACAGCTACAAGTACTACACCTACTCCTCCATCGATGCGAACGGCATTCCGCAGGGCCTGACCCAGGTCCCGACGACTTCGACGCCTTACTCCGCCGACGGCGAGTATGGCCAGCCGAAGGATCCGAAGGTGGTCGCTGCGGCCAACCTGAAGCCGATGTACCAGG
>Ga0187815_10000719_pt1 | contig 15870 bp, 13 predicted proteins | sample NC_S_5_FD_132962 | JGI IMG/M metagenome (GOLD analysis project Ga0187815, IMG submission 132962) | Wetland sediment microbial communities from Neuse River Estuary, North Carolina, USA - ASW-S_5 | ecosystem: Environmental > Aquatic > Freshwater > Wetlands > Sediment | place: USA: North Carolina...
CGCGACATGCAAATTCCGCCTGAGACGCAAGTCGTTATCGACTTTGACGACAACCGCGCCGTTTCCGCTCTCGTCGGGCCCTACGGCCAGAACCTCGCGCTGATCGAGCGCCGGCTCGGCGTGGTCGTCGACTCCCGCGGCAACCACATCACCATCGCAGGCAGCCGCGACGGCTGCGACGCCGCGCGCCGCGTGCTCGAGACGCTGTACGCGCAGGCCAATCAGGGGCACGATCTCGCACAGGGCGACGTCGAAGGCGCGATCCGTGCCGTGATCGCGCAGGGCTCGTTGTTCGAATACGACGCCAAAACTGCGAAGTCGCAATTCGAGACCATCAACTTGCGCAAGCGCCCGGTGCGCGCGCGCACCGCCGCGCAGGATTCCTATATCCGCGCGCTCAAGCGCCATGAGCTGGTGTTCGGCGTCGGGCCCGCCGGCACCGGCAAGACCTGGCTTGCGGTCGCCTATGCGGCGCAGCTATTCGAGCGCAAGGAAGTCGACCGTATCATCCTGTCGCGTCCGGCGGTGGAAGCCGGCGAGCGGCTGGGCTTCCTGCCGGGCGACCTGCGTGAGAAGGTCGATCCTTACCTGCGCCCGATCTATGACGCGCTCTATGACCTGATGGATGCGCGCATCGTCGAGCGCGCCCTGCAGGGCGGCGAGATCGAAATCGCGCCACTCGCCTTCATGCGCGGCCGCACGCTGACCAATGCCGTGATCATCCTCGACGAGGCGCAGAACACGACCTCGATGCAGATGAAGATGTTCCTGACCCGGCTTGGCGAAAACAGCCGCATGATCGTCACCGGCGACCCCTCGCAGGTCGACCTGCCGAACGGGCAGGCCTCCGGTCTTGCGGAAGCCTGCCGCCTGCTCGACGGCGTCGAGGGCATCGCGCAGGTGAAATTCACGGCCGAGGACGTGATTCGCCACGAGCTGGTGGCGCGGATCGTTGCTGCCTATGAGGGATTGCCGGGACGGCCGGCAACCGCCAAATCTTGACCCGACAAGCTGCGGCCGGAAACCTGAGGCAATCAGGTTCCGGCAGACTCCAACATTTCAGAACGATGGCACGCCCTGCCCTTCCTCAAACCGAAGTCCTCGTCACCGCCGATTGCTGGCAGGCGGAGCCTGAGGCAGAGGCCGTGATCCATCGCGCCATCATTGCCGCCGCCGAGATGGCCGACGCCGATACCGGCGAAGCCGAGCTCGCAGTCATGCTGACCGACGACGGCGGCATCCGCACGCTGAACAGCAACTGGCGCGGCATCGACAAGCCGACCAATGTGCTGTCGTTCCCCGCGCTACAGCCGGTCGGCGAGGTGCCGGACGACATGCCGCGCATGCTCGGCGACATTGCGATCGCCTATGAGACGACGCGCCGGGAAGCCGACCAGGAGGACAAGCCGTTCGACCACCATTTGAGTCATCTGGCCGTGCACGGCTTCCTGCACCTGATCGGCTACGATCACGAGAAGGACGACGACGCCGAGGCGATGGAGACGCTGGAACGCGAAATCCTCGCCCAACTCGGCATTCCCGACCCCTATGCGGGAAGCGGGAACGGGTGAACTGAAATGCCGGACTCCGAGCCTAGCCCAGAAAAGACCAAGGAAAACCACAACCCGGGTAATCTGCCGGCCGTGGTGCCGGAGGGCGAAGTATTGCGGCCGGCCGCCGAGGGCTGGTTGCTCCGCGCGATCCGCACGCTGTTCGGCTGGAAGGCCGGCTCCGTGCGCGACGACCTGAAGGTGGTGCTCGATGCGACGACGCCCGAGGATGTCGGCTTCTCCGTCATCGAGCGCACCATGCTGCGCAACATCCTCTCGCTGCACGAGCGGCGCATCGCGGACGTGATGGTGCATCGCGCCGATATCGTCGCGGTCAAGCGCGACATTCCGCTCGGCGAATTGATGAGCCTGTTCGAGAGCGCGGCGCATTCGCGGCTCGTGGTCTACAACGAGACCCTGGACGACCCCGAGGGCATGGTGCACATCCGCGACCTGCTCGCCTTCATGACCGCCAAGGCGCGAGTCGGCGAGGCCGCCAAGACGCGGCGCAAAAAGCCATTTCCCGCGGGGCTCGACCTGCGCGCGGTGGATCTCGCACTGCCGCTGGCGGAGGCCAACATCACGCGAAAGCTGCTCTATGTGCCGCCGTCGATGCGCGCGATCGACCTGCTGGCGCAGATGCAGGCCTCGCGCGTCCATCTCGCGCTGGTCGTCGACGAATATGGCGGCACCGACGGGCTGGTGTCGATCGAGGATATCGTCGAACAGGTGGTGGGCGAGATCGACGACGAGCATGACAGCGACGAGCCGCCGGCGATCGTTCGCCAGGCCGACAATTCGTTCATCGCCGATGCGCGCGCAACCCTCGACGACGTCCGCAAGGTAATCGGCGAGGAATTCGTCACCGGCGAGGCCGGCGAGGACGTCGAGACGCTGGGCGGCTACCTCGTCTCCCATGTCGGCCGCTTGCCGGTACGCGGCGAGTTGATCTCGGGCCCGGGCAATTTCGAGGTCGAGGTGCTCGATGCCGATCCGCGCCGCGTCAAGCGGCTGCGCATCGCGACGGCCAAGGAACGCCCGGCCCCGCGCAAGGAGCGCGAACGCAGCCGGCGCGAAGTCGCCTCCGACCAGTCCCAGTCTCCCGGCAGCGATACGCCGCCGCCCTCCGGCGACGGAGCCGCTTCGCAGTGAAGATCAGCAACAACCTCCGCGCCGCCGCCCTCTCGATCATCCTCGCCTGGGGATGGAAGCGCGCCGGCATTGCGCTTGCCGCCGGTATCCTGTCGGCGCTCGCCATGGCGCCGTTCAATGCATGGCCCATTCTGTTCCTGACCTTCCCCGTCCTGGTCTGGCTGATCGACGGCGCGGCGGCCGGCAAATGGCGCGGCGTCCCGGCGGCGGCGTGGACCGGTTTCTGCTTCGGCTTCGGCTACTTCGTGCCGGGCCTGTACTGGACCGGGTACGCCTTCTTCGTCGATGCGCCGACCTTTGCGTGGCTGTCGCCCTTCGCCGTTCTGGGCCTGCCCGCCTATCTCGCGCTCTATCCGGCGCTCGGCTTCGCGCTGGCGCGGCTGTTGTGGACCAAGGATGCCTCGCGAATTCTTGCGCTCGCGGTCTCGCTCACGGCGAGCGAATGGCTGCGCGGCCATCTGCTCACGGGCTTTCCCTGGAACGCCTTCGGCTATGCGCTGTCCGAACCGCTCGCGCTGGCCCAGATCGGTTCCGTGATCGGGCTGTGGGGCATGACGTTCCTGACCGTTGCGATCTTCGCGAGTCCCGCGGTGCTGATCAGCGGGAAATTGAGCGGACGCAGACCCTGGATCGTTCCGGCCGCCGCGCTCGCGATCCTGCTGGCGCTGGGAATCTTCGGCGCGGTTCGGCTTTCGCTGCTGCCGACGACAATGGCGCCGCACGTCAAGCTGCGCATCATGCAGCCGAACCTGCAGCAGGACGTCAAGTTCAACTACTCCGCCAAGCGGGACGTGATGCAGAAATACCTCGCGCTGTCGGATCGCGCCTCGGGGCCGCAGTCGACCGGCGTGCGCGATGCCAGCATCCTGATCTGGCCGGAATCCGCGTTCCCTTTCTTCCTGACGCGCGAAGCCGATGCAATGGCGCAGATCGCCGACCTCCTGCCGAAGGGCACCGTGCTGATCACGGGCGCAGTGCGCGTGCCCGACGATATGCCGCCGGGCGTGGCGGTGAGGCGCGCCTATAATTCGATCTATGTTATCGACCATGACGGCAGCGTGCTGTCGGTCTATGACAAAACCCACCTGGTTCCGTTTGGCGAATACCTGCCATTCCAGGACTGGATGGAAAGACTCGGCTTCACGCAGCTCACCAAGATGCAGGGCGGTTACATTCCCGGCACGCGCCGGCGCCCGCTCGAGATTCCCAGCGCGCCGCGCGCGCTGCCGCTGATCTGTTATGAAGCGATTTTCCCGGGGAACTTGGCCGATAGCGGCGATCGCGCCGGCTGGATCGTCAACCTGACCAATGATGGCTGGTTCGGAATCTCCACCGGTCCCTACCAGCACTTGCAGCAAGCGCGACTGCGCGCGATCGAGGAAGGCCTGCCGGTGGTGCGCGCCGCCAACACCGGGATCTCCGCGGTGATCGATCCGGTGGGACGAATCGTCGCGCAGCTCGGCCTCGGAATCGAAGGTGTGTTGGACGCCAACCTGCCAGCAGCGATTGCGCCAACGATTTATGCACGGCTTCGGAACGTTCCTGCCGCAATAATCGTGGCAGTCGCCCTGTTTTTCGTCATGTACCGGCGCCTGATTCGGAAAAATTTCTGAAACTGATTTTGGAATTCATTTTCCAAAAGATTTAGAATGCATCGAAGTTCCGACGGTTGACAGGACGCTGTATCACTTCGCATTGTGCGGCCCGAATTCAACCAGTCAGTTCATCGTTCGAAGTCTCCCTTCCCTCCGAGCAGAATTTGACGGTTTCGCGTCCGGAGTGTCTGGCGTCTCCCGGCGCTAAAAACCCAAGGAGAGTTGGAGATGTCGACCAAGGCGCCAAACCCTGTTGACAAATATGTCGGCAGCCGCGTGCGCATGCGCCGGATCATGCTCGGGATGAGCCAGGAAAAACTCGGCGAGGCGCTCGGCCTCACGTTCCAGCAGATCCAGAAATACGAAAAGGGCACCAACCGAGTTGGCGCCAGCCGGTTGCAGCAAATTTCCGAAGTGCTGCAGGTGCCGGTGTCGTTTCTGTTCGATGGCGGCCCGAGCGGCGTGGTCGGGGAGATCTCGGCCGAGAACGCATCACCCTCCTATATCGCCGATTTTCTTGCGACTTCCGAAGGACTTGCGTTGACGCGCGCCTTCATGCGGATTCCCGATGCGAAGCTTCGGCGCAGCATCGTCGACCTGGTCGAGCAGATCGCCGACCGCGAAGCTGCGGAAAACGGCGAGAAATCGACGAAAGCCCCCTGAATCGTCAGGATTGACGCCCGTCGCCGCGCTGGCGCATGACATTGGCCTGACTTCAAGCAAGCCGATGGCCCATGGCAGCGACAGCAAGCAATCCTTTCGACGCGAAGAACATCCTCGACGGCATCCGCCGCTGGGTCGAGATCGAGACGCCGACGGAAGCGCCGGCACAGGTCAACAAGCTCGGCGAGCTGATCGCTCAGGGCTATGCCGACCTGCCGGCGCGTGTTGAGCGTATCGCGGGACGCGACGGCTGCGGCGATCATCTCGTCGTGCGTTCGGCGTGGGGCCAGGACGCGCCGGGCATTCTGGTGCTCAGCCACCACGACACCGTGCACCCGATCGGCTTCATCGAGCGCCTGCCGTTCAGGATCGACGGCGATCGCGCCTATGGCCCCGGCATCTACGACATGAAGGGTGGCGCTTACCTCGCCTACCACGCCTTCCGGCAAATCTGCACCGCGCCGACGCGCTCGCCGCTCGGCATCACGCAACTCTATGTCTCCGACGAAGAGATCGGCAGCCCGACCTCGCGCGCGCTGATCGAAGCGGAAGGGCGCAAGGCAAAATATGTGCTGGTGACGGAACCTGCGCGCGACGGCGGCAAGATCGTCACCGGCCGCAAGGGTGTCGCGCGTTTCGAAGTATTCCTGAAGGGCGTTCCCGCGCATGCCGGAACCCGGCCGCAGGACGGCCGTAGCGCCATCCGAGAGCTCGGCAACGTGATCCAGGCCCTGGAGGCCTTGAATGATTCGTCGCGCGGCATTTCGGTGAATGTCGGCGTCGTTCGCGGCGGCACCCGGCCGAACGTCGTCGCAGAAGAAGCCTACGCCGAAGTCGATATGCGCGTGCCGACGCTGGCCTATGCGGAAGAACTGGTGCCGAAAATCCTCGGCCTCAAATCGCGCACCGAAGGCGTCAGCGTGAAGGTCATTGGTGAATTGAATCGCCCGCCCTACGAAAAGAGCGCAGGCGCGGCACTGTTCGAGCATGCAAAGGGGCTTGCCGCCGAAATCGGTTTCGACCTGGTCGACACCTCCACGGGCGGCGGCTCCGACGGCAATTTCACCGCGCCGCATACCGCGACCCTCGACGGGCTCGGCGTCGACGGCGAAGGCGCGCATACCCATTACGAGCAGCTGTACATTTCCTCGATCGAGCCGCGGACACGGCTGCTGCACCGCCTGTTCCAGACGCTGCGATGACGCGCCCCTCCAATCCCGACCGCGAGCATACGCACGGGCAAGGCTCGTTCTTCGGCCGGCGCAAGGGTCACAAGCTGCGCGCCTTTCAGGCCGACCTGATCGAGACCCTGCTGCCGCGGCTGGCGCTGGACATTTCCTCGCCGGCGCCCGCGCAGCTTGCCGAAATCTTCGACCGGCCGCTCGATGATGTCAGGCTCGAGATCGGTTTCGGCGGCGGCGAACATCTGGTCGCCGAGGCGCTGGCCTTTCCGAGCATCGGCTTCATCGGCTGCGAGCCGTATGTGAACGGGATGGCGAAGATCCTCGCACAGATCGAGGCGCACAACATCGCCAACATCCGCCTGTTCGCGGGCGATGCGGCGGAACTATTGTCTTGGGCGCCGTCGCGTTCGCTGGCACGGATCGACCTGATCCATCCCGATCCCTGGCCGAAGCGGCGGCACTGGAAACGACGGTTCGTGCAGGATGCCACGGTGGCGGCGATGGCGCGCGCCATCAAGCCGTCGGGCGAATTCCGTTTCATCAGCGACATCGATGATTACTGCGCCTGGACGCTTTCGCATCTGATGCGCTCGCCGGATTTTACCTGGCTGGCGGAGCGCGCAGCCGATTGGCAGCGTCCGTGGGACGGCTACACCATGACGCGTTACGGCCGGAAGGCAGAGCGCGAGGGGCGCGTGTCGGCGTATTTGCGATTCAAGCGCGTGAGTTAGGCGCCGTCATTGCGGCAGCGAACTTACTGCCCCATCATCCGCACCTTCTTTGCGTCGGTCGCTTCCCACACCATGCGCTTGCCCCGCTCGCGGCCCAAGAGTTCGATCGGATCGTGGTTGTCGATGTGGCCGAACTGTCCCTTGTAGACGCTGTAGCCGCATAATTCCTGCAGGCGGCGCGGAAAGCGAATGACGGTTTCGCGGGGAATGCCGAGCTGCAAATTCTCCTGCTGCCGCATCCAGCCCCAGCAATAGGCGCAGGAGAAGGCATAACGCCGCGCATCCGACGTATTGGCGCCGCCGCCGTGCCACAGCGCGCTGTCGAACAGCATCACGCTGCCGGCCGGCATCGTCGCGGTGACGGCGTCGTAATCCTTGCCGTATTCCGGCGAGGAATCGAATTTGTGGCTGCCGGGAATGATGCGCGTGGCGCCGTTGTCGCCGCGAAAATCCGACAGCGCCCAGATCGCATTCAGCGTGATCGGAATGTGCGGCCGCGGCAGCGGGATCAACTGGGTGTCCTCGTGGATCGGCTGCGCTTCCTGGCCCGGGCCGAGCACGAGCGAGCAGAACGATGACAAGAGGCACTCCTTGTCCAGCACGCGCTCGACAATGGGCAGCACGTTCTCATGCAGCGGCACTTCCCAGAAGATGTCGTCATAGGTGAGCAGGTTGTTGATGCGGACGGTCTTGAAACCCTCGAACGAGGTCCTGGCGTAACCGAGATCGTGCTCGCGCTCGATCCGGTCCAGCGCGCATCTGAGGCCGTCGACCAGCGTTGTGGATGCGGCTCCCTCGATCACGGTGTAGCCATCGGCGCGGATACGATCGGCGTGGGCCTGGACCTCTGCTTCCGTCAGCATCACTTTCTCCCTGCCGGCGCCGTGGCGCGCCTTGGCAGGGAGGATAGCAGGCGACGTGCGAGAAGGAAGCTGCCACTTCGTCATTGCAATGACGGTGGAGAGCGGCTTACGCCACCTGGCGCGCTTTCCAGAAATTCACCACCCGTTCGGCGGTGGAGGGCATCAGCCGCGCGAAATTGACACGGGCGCCTTCGATGTCGGCCTGCGAAGGGACGCGGTTGGGACCGATCCTCAGCAGGATCAGCGCGCGCACAGTCGCCCATTCGAGCCCGATCACCTTGCTGACGATCAGGATCGGATCGTAGCGGTCGCCCGAGATCAGGCGATCGAGGGTCGCGATCTTCACGCCCGACATCGCCGAGAGCGTCGCGATCGACTCCTCGTATTTGTACGCCTTCGCAAACTCGAGCAGCGCGCCATCATCGAGATTGCCGGCCTCATGCAGCGCCAGCACCGCGCGCTTTGCCGGCTCGAAATCGCGGTGGCCCTCGACCGGCAGGATCAGGCCGGAAAGATCGCTCATCGCCTGCCTGATCGCGGCCTGCCGCACCGGCTTGGCCGTGTCGAGCAGGCGGCGGCGGACGGCGTCGATCGAGCCGGAGAGCAATTCCTTGAGATTGTCGTCGGAGAGATCGTCGCGCTGACCGATCGCGAGCGTCAGCGGGCCGTCCTGGCTGGCGCGCTTGATCAGCGCCGAATAGCCTGACGCGGAGAACGCCGCACCGGCATTGCCCGCCGCACGGCGCACCACCTCGCGGTCGCCGCGGCGGACGATGACATCGGTCACGCCGGTTGAGAGCGCCGGCCGCTCGGCCATGGCGAGCAGATGCTCCTGGCCCTTCTCGCGCGCGATCTCGACCAGCGCCTTCTCGTCGATGACGGGCGATCTGCGGAGCAGCGGGCCGGCGATGACGATCTCGTCCTCGCGCGCGAGCTGGCCGACCAGGTTGCGCGGCGCATTGGCGAGCGAGGCCAGCCGCTCGGCGATATCGGCGCGGGTGACCAGCTCGGTGCTCGGCACGAGGCCCATCAGGACGCCGTCGAAGAACTCGACATGTTCGGGCCTGAAGCCGCTTGCACCTTCGAAAAACAGATCGACGATGCGCCGCGCCGCCTCGGCACGGCGCTCCGGATCGTCACCCCTGACGAGTTGATCGAGCCCGGGGATCAGCGATGTCGCGAGACTCATTTAACCTACTCAACCCGGCCGAGGCTCAGTGCTTTGCTTGGCGCTTTCCTGGCGGGTTTTTGGGCAATCTAGGCAGGCGAGGTGAATGAAGCGTTTCGCGGCAAATCGACCTGAAACGAGCTAAATTCTTGCTTAACGGGCGGGGTTGACTGCCTTGTTGACTGCCTTGGGGCCTTGCCGGATTGCGGCAAAACCGCTATATCAGCGGCAACTTACGTGTCTCATACGATCGCGTATTGAGAGTGGGCCCCCCGGGACCCGCTCTTTTTTATTACCTGAACGAGGCCGGATCCCAGGTCAGATCCGGCGGTTGTTCAGGGAACCGGCCGGGCGAAGGCCTAAGGCCCTATCAAACCTGCAGAACGAAGCGAACTTGACCCTGGTGATGACCGAACGAACCGCGCTTTCCCCGGATGACGGACTGCTGGCCGAGCCGCGCCTCGTGGTCGAGCCGGGCCTGGCGGCGCGGGTGTCGGCCGTCGCGGAGCCCGTTTTGCAGGGCATGGGTTACCGGCTGGTCCGCATCCGGGTTTCCGGCGAAGCCGGCTGCACGGTGCAGGTCATGGCTGAGCGGCCGGACGGGACCATGCTGATCGAGGATTGCGAGGCGGTCTCGCGGGCGCTGTCACCGGTGCTCGACATCGCCGACCCCATCGAGCGCGCCTACCGGCTGGAAATTTCCTCGCCGGGCATCGACCGCCCGCTGGTGCGCCGTTCCGATTTCGAGCGCCATGCCGGCCATCTAGCCAAGATCGAAATGGCGGTTGCCGCTCACGGCCGCAAGCGTTTTCGCGGTATAATCGGAGGCGTCGTAGGCAATGCCGTGCGCATCAGGCGCGATGACGTGCCTGCCGGCGAAGATGCCGACGTGCTGCTGGTGATGGAAGAGATCGCCGATGCACGGCTCGTCCTCACCGATGAATTGATCGCGGAATCGATGCGGCGCGGCAAGGCTGCCGAGCGCGAGATGCGCAGAGACCTCGGGCTAGCGCCGCCGCTCGCCGAACATGCCAAGCGCGATCTATCGAAGGGCCAACAGCCGAAACCCAAGAACCTGAAATCGAAGAAGCCGCTACCGAAGAACACCAAGCAACATCGCCTCGCCGCCGAACGCGCGCGCAGGGGCGACATCGATCCTACCGAAGGAGACTAGACCATGGCAGTCAGCGCCAACAAACTCGAACTGCTGCAGATCGCAGATGCCGTTGCGCGCGAAAAGTCGATCGACCGTTCGATCGTCATCGCTGCGATGGAAGACGCCATCGCCAAGGCGGCGCGCGCGCGCTATGGCAGCGAAACCGACGTGCATGCCGAGATCGACGCCAAGAAGGGCGAGCTGCGGCTGTCGCGCCACATGCTGGTGGTGGAGAACGTCGAGAACCACGCCAACCAGATTTCGCTTACGGACGCCCGCCGCGCCAATCCGGGCGCACAGATCGGCGACACCATCGCCGACACCCTGCCGCCGCTGGAATACGGCCGCATCGCCGCGCAATCGGCCAAGCAGGTGATCGTGCAGAAGGTGCGCGAAGCCGAGCGCGACCGGCAGTACCAGGAATTCAAGGACCGCATCGGCGATATCGTCAACGGCGTGGTCAAGCGCGTCGAGTATGGCAGCGTGATCGTCGACCTCGGCCGCGGCGAGGCCATCATCCGCCGCGACGAGATGCTGCCGCGCGAGGTGTTCCGCAACGGCGACCGCGTCCGCGCCTATATTTTCGACGTCCGCCGCGAAACGCGCGGCCCGCAGATCTTCCTGTCCCGCACCCATCCGCAGTTCATGGCCAAGCTGTTCGCGCAGGAAGTGCCGGAAATCTATGACGGCATCGTCGAGATCAAGGCGGTCGCCCGCGATCCGGGCTCGCGCGCCAAGATCGGTGTGGTCTCCCGCGATTCCTCGGTCGATCCGGTCGGCGCCTGCGTCGGCATGCGCGGCTCGCGCGTGCAGGCTGTGGTGAACGAACTGCAGGGCGAGAAGATCGACATCATTCCGTGGTCGCCCGACATCGCGACCTTCGTGGTCAACGCGCTGGCGCCGGCCGAAGTCGCCAAGGTCGTCATCGACGAGGACCGCGAGCGCATCGAGGTCGTGGTGCCCGACACCAACAACCAGCTTTCGCTCGCGATCGGCCGCCGCGGCCAGAACGTCCGCCTCGCCTCGCAGCTCACCGGCTGGGACATCGACATCCTGACTGAACAGGAAGAGTCCGAGCGCCGTCAGGCCGATTTCGAGAACTCGACCCGCGTCTTCATGGAAGCGCTCAACGTCGACGAGGTCGTCGGCCAGCTCTTGGCGTCGGAAGGTTTCACGTCGGTTGAGGAACTGGCGCTGGTCGACGTGCGCGAGCTCGCCGGCATCGAAGGTTTCGACGAGGAGACCGCCAACGAGCTGCAGAGCCGCGCCAAGGAATATCTCGACCGGCAGGAAGGCGAGCTCGAGAGCCGGCGCAAGGAACTCGGCGTCGCCGACGACATGAAGGATGTGCCCGGCGTCAATTCCAAGATGATGGTCAAGCTCGGCGAGAACGACGTCAAGACGGTCGAGGATCTCGCGGGCTGCGCCACGGACGACCTCGTCGGCTGGACCGAGCGCAAGGAGGGAACCGAGCCGGTCAAGCATGCCGGCTTCCTCGACGGTATCGAGATCTCCCGCGAGGACGCCGAAGCCCTGATCATGCAGGCGCGCGTCAAGGCGGGCTGGATCACCGAGGAAGAGCTCGCCAAGCAGTCAGCGGAGGCTGAGGCCTCCGAAGACCAGCCGGCGGCTTAAGGCAACCGGAGATGCCGCGCGCATGCTCGCCATCGTTGACGGAGAACTCGACAACGGGCCGCGGACCGACAAGTCCGCGACGATGCGGATGTGCGCGGTCAGCCGCGAAGTGCGGCCGGTCGACGAACTGATCCGCTTCGTCCTTTCGCCGGAAGGCGCTGTAGTTCCCGACCTCAAGCGCAAGCTGCCGGGCCGCGGTCTATGGATCACGGCCTCGCGGGCGCGGGTTGCGGAAGCCGTAAAGCGTAACCAATTCAGCAGAGGGTTCAAACGCGACGTCCGCGCCGCGGCGAGCCTTGCCTCCGACACCGAAAATCTGCTGGTCCGCAGCGTGGTAGAGGCGCTGGCCATGGCGGCCAAGGCCGGCCAGGCGGTGGCCGGCTTTGCCAAGGTCGAGGACGCCCTCGCCGGGGGCAAGGCAATGGCCTTGATCCATGCCTCGGACGGGGCGGCCGACGGAATCCGCAAATTGGACGCCATCCTCCGGCAAAGGGGTGGGAATCATGGTGAATTCCCTGGTTTCCCCGTCGTCACCGCGCTGACATCGGCAGAATTGGATTTGGCACTAGGGCGGGCAAATGTGATACATGCTGCGCTGCTCGCGGGCCCGGCGGGCAAGACCTTCCTGTCGCGTAGCCAGATCCTGGTCCGATACCGGATGGCGGACGACGACAAGACGGCCGGGGCGGCAAAGAATTCTGACTGAACGACACGCTGTAATAAGTGTGCGCGATGCGCACAACGTAACGAGATTAGGACTGCTGAATGGTTGACACCAAAACGCCTGGCGACAAGACCCTGAGCATGCCGAGCAAGACCCTGACGCTGAAGCCGCGGGTCGAGACCGGCACCGTGCGCCAGAGTTTCAGCCATGGCCGCAGCAAGCAGGTTGTGGTCGAAAAGCGCGGCAAGCGCCGCCTGCCTGGCGAACCCGCAGCGCCCGCGGAAGCGGCCGTGCCGGAACCCGTTGCCAAGGCCGCACCCGCCGCCAAGCCCGCGCCGGGCGGGCGCCCCGCCGCGCCGGCGGCGCCGCGCTCAGGTTCCGGCGTCGTACTGCGCACGCTGACCGAGGATGAGCGCTCGGCCCGCGCGAGCGCGCTCGCCGACGCGAAGATCCGCGAGGAAGAAGAGCGCCGCCTCGCCGAAGAGGAAGCCAAGCGCCGCGCCAGCCGCGAAGGCATCGAGCAGGCCGAACGCGAAGCTGCTGAAGCGCGCCGCAAGGCAGAAGACGAGCGCCATCGCCAGGAAGAAGAAGCCAAGCGCAAGGCCGAGCAGGAGGCCAAGCGCCGCTTCGGCGAAGCCGAGGCCGCCGCCGCCAAGCCCGCGGCATCGGCCAAGCCCGCCACGACGACCGTTCGCACGCCCCCGGCGGCCAAGGCACCGGGCACTAAGGCGCCGGGCATTGCGGTCACCGAAGAAGAAGAAGAGGCTCCGCGCCAGGTGCGCCGTGGCCCCGGCGGCGCGATGCGCCCGGTCGCTGCGCCGAAGACCACTCACAGGCCAGGCCCGCAGAAGCAGCGCGGCCGCCTCACCGTCACTACGGCGCTCAATGCCGACGACGTGCGCGAGCGTTCGATCGCCTCGTTCCGCCGCCGCACCCAGCGCCTGAAGGGCCATGCCTCGAACGAGGCAAAGGAGAAGCTGATCCGCGAAGTCACGATTCCCGAGGCGATCACCATCCAGGAACTCGCCAACCGCATGTCGGAGCGCGCGGTCGAAATCATCCGCATGCTGATGAAGCAGGGCGCGATTCACAAGATCACCGACGTGATCGACGCCGACACCGCGCAGCTGATCGCCGAAGAACTGGGCCACACCGTCAAGCGCGTCGCCGCGTCCGACGTGGAAGAAGGCCTGTTCGACGTCGTCGACGACTCCACCGACACCGAGCCGCGCTCGCCCGTGGTGACCGTGATGGGTCACGTCGACCACGGCAAGACCTCGCTGCTCGACGCGCTGCGCCACGCCAATGTGGTCTCCGGCGAAGCCGGCGGCATCACGCAACATATCGGCGCCTATCAGGTGACGTCGCCGGAGAGCGGCAAGAAGATCACCTTCATCGATACGCCCGGCCACGCAGCGTTCACCGCGATGCGCGCCCGCGGCGCCAAGGTCACCGACATTGTCGTGCTGGTGGTGGCGGCCGATGACGGCGTCATGCCGCAGACGGTGGAAGCCATCAACCACGCCAAGGCCGCAAAAGTGCCGATGATCGTGGCGATCAACAAGATCGACAAGCCCGATGCAAAGCCCGAGCGCGTCCGCACCGAGCTGCTGCAATACGAGGTGCAAGTCGAATCGCTCGGCGGCGATGTCGTCGACGTCGAGGTGTCCGCCAAGAACAAGACCAACCTCGATCGCCTGCTGGAAATGATCGCGCTGCAGGCCGACATCCTCGAGCTGAAGACCAACTCGGACCGCCCCGCCGAGGGCACCGTGATCGAAGCCAAGCTCGACCGCGGCCGCGGTCCGGTGGCGACCGTGCTGGTCCAGCGCGGCACCTTGCGCATCGGCGACATCATCGTGGCCGGCGCCGAAATGGGCCGCGTCCGCGCGCTGATCTCCGACCAGGGCGAGAATCTCGACGAGGCCGGCCCGTCCGTGCCGGTCGAGGTGCTTGGCTTCAACGGCCCGCCGGAGGCCGGCGACCGCCTCGCCGTGGTCGAGAGCGAAGCCCGCGCCCGCCAGGTCACCAGCTACCGCGCACATCAGAAGCGCGAGAACGCCGCCGCCTCGATCTCGGGCATGCGCGGCTCGCTCGAGCAGATGATGTCGCAACTCAAGACCGCGGGCCGCAAGGAATTCCCGCTGATCGTCAAGGCCGACGTGCAGGGCTCGCTGGAAGCGATCCTCGGCTCGCTGGAAAAGCTCGGTACAGAAGAAGTCGCCGCCCGCATCCTGCATGCCGGCGTCGGCGGCATCTCCGAATCCGACGTGACGCTGGCGGAAGGTTTCAACGCCGCGATCATCGGCTTCTCCGTCCGCGCCAACAAGGAAGCGGCGGCAGCAGCCAAGCGCAACGGCATCGAGATCCGCTACTACAACATCATCTACGATCTCGTGGACGACATCAAAAAGGCGATGTCGGGCCTGCTTGCGCCGACGCTGCGCGAAACCATGCTCGGCAATGCGCAGATCCTGGAAATCTTCAACATTTCCAAGGTCGGCAAGGTCGCGGGCTGCCGCGTCACCGACGGCACGGTGGAGCGCGGCGCCAATGTCCGCCTCATTCGCGACAACGTCGTGGTGCACGAAGGCAAGCTGTCGACGCTGAAGCGCTTCAAGGACGAAGTGAAGGAAGTGCAGGCCGGCCAGGAGTGCGGCATGGCGTTCGAGAGCTACCACGACATGCGTGTCGGTGACGTCATCGAGTGCTATCGTGTGGAGACGATCCAGCGCAGCTTGTAAGTCTGAACCTTACGGCTTCGTGAGAAGGATATCGAAATAGTTTGGCGTCATGCCCGGGCTTGTCCCGGGCATCCACGCCTAGAATTCAACCGAGAGTAAGACGTGGATGGCCGGGCGCAGGCGAGCGGAAGCGACGCCGTCCTTCAGACGGCTATGCCCGGCCATGACGAACCGTTTTTGAGAATAAGACAATGCCTCGCCACCACCAGAAAAAAGGCTCCGCGCCCGGCGGCTCGCAGCGGCAATTACGCGTCGGCGAATTGGTGCGGCATGCACTCGCCGACATTCTCAGCCACGGCAGCGTGCATGATCCGGACCTCGAAGGTCACATCATCACCGTTCCGGAAGTGCGGATGTCGCCGGACTTGAGGCTTGCGACGATCTACGTCATGCCGCTCGGCGGACGCGACACCGAGATCGTGATCGCCGCGCTCGACCGCAACAAGAAGTATCTGCGCGGCGAGATCGCGCATCGCGTTAACCTGAAATTTGCACCTGAGGTTCGATTCCGCGTCGACGAGCGATTCGACGAAGCGGAACGGATCGAGAAATTACTGCGAACACCTGCGGTGCAGAGAGACCTCGCAGCCGGAGAGGACGAAGAACAATGACCGCGACCACGGCAAACAGCGAGCACGAGGCGCAGAACGCGCAGCCGCACGAGGCTGGCGAAAAAATTTTTTCCGATGCGCGGAGCGAACCGCGCCGCACCAACAACGATCCGCGCGCGGGCAAGCAGCAGCAGGTGAAACGCGACCGCCGCGA
>Ga0187815_10000720_pt1 | contig 15851 bp, 14 predicted proteins | sample NC_S_5_FD_132962 | JGI IMG/M metagenome (GOLD analysis project Ga0187815, IMG submission 132962) | Wetland sediment microbial communities from Neuse River Estuary, North Carolina, USA - ASW-S_5 | ecosystem: Environmental > Aquatic > Freshwater > Wetlands > Sediment | place: USA: North Carolina...
ACGAAGGACGGCCAGGAGAAGTTTGGCCGGCCGCCGATATCCAGCGGATAGCCGCTTGTGTTTGCATAGACTTCCATGCCGAAACCGGCGGCGGCACCGACCAGTCCGGCGATCAGGATCGCGAGGGGCAGAGGGGAGCGCGCCGGCTCGTCGTCCTCCAGCGGAGCCGGCGTGTAGGTCGTGAAGCCGATTTGCGCCGCCTTGAGCCGTGTCATCGCCTGCCGCGATGCCGGCTCCGTGTCGAACGCCATGACGAGCCCGCGCGTCATGACCGTTCTCCCTCGCGCGAACGGCGCAGCAACAGACTGCGCAGTTCGAACATGGCAGCGACCGGCAGCAGACGCACGACGATGAGGACGCCGAACAGGAATAGCCCGACCGTGCCGAACAGCGTCGCCCAGTCCCAGAACGTCGGCTGAAAGCCGCCCCAGGCCGAGGGCAGATGCGTGCGGCGCAAGCTCATCACCACGATCGTGTAGCGCTCGCACCACATGCCGATGATCACGCCAAGCGAGATCACAACCACCAGCGGCTGGTTGAGCCGCAGCCGCTGCCGCCACATAAGTTGCGGCAGCAGCACGTTCAGCACGATGGTCGCCCAGTAGATGGGCGCGAGCGAACCGGCGATCTTGTCGAGAAACTGCGTCTCGTCCGCGACTTCACCGCCATAGAAGATGGTGAAGGCGTCCATCATATAGGCGTAGCCGACGCACAGGCTGCTGGCCAAAAGCAGCTTGCAGAGCACGTTGAGATGATGCCCGGTGATATAGGCTTCGAGGCCGAGCAGCCGTCGCATCGGCACGACCAGCGCGAGCACCACGGCAAAGCCCGACAGCAATGCACCGAACACGAAGAAGGGCGGGAATTGGGTGGAATGCCAGCCGAGGGTGGCGGCGCCGGCAAAATCCAGGCCGACGATGCTGTGCACGGAAATGACCAGCGGCGCCATGATGGCCGCCAGCACGCCATAGGTTACGTGGTAGTGCCGCCATTGCCGTTCCGAGCCGCGGAAGCCCAATGCCAGAACCCCATAGAAGACCTGTCGCCCGCGCGTCGTAGCCCGGTCGCGGATCGTCGCCAGATCCGGCACAAGGCCGAAATACCAGAACAGGATCGACGAAATCACATAAGTGAGGATCGCGAAGAAGTCCCACAGCAGCGGGCTGCGGAATTGCGGCCACAGCGTCATCGTGTTCGGATAGGGAAACAGCCAATAAAACAGCCACGGCCGCCCGAGATGCAGGATCGGATAGATGCCGGCACAGGCAGCGGCGAAGACCGTCATGGTTTCGGCAAGCCGGTTGAGCGATGTGCGCCACTCGACCTGCACCAGATAAAACAACGCGGAAATGAATGTGCCGCCCGACGCGATTGCGATCCACCAGACATAGTTGATGATCGCAAAGCCCCACACCACCGGCCAATCGATGCCCCAGATGCCAACGCCGGCGTAGAACAGCCACACGATGGCGACGACCAGCACGAAAGTGAGAACCGCGGCGGGCACGACTGCGATCCACCACCACAGGAAGGCGCGTTCGCGCAGCGCAATCGCGCAGATCTGATCGGTCATCGAGCCGATGGTCGTGCCAGGCAAGATGACCGGGTCGCTCGCCCGCGGCGGCCGCGTCTCGCCGGGGCGGCGAGCGGAGGCGGTCGTGCGTGAGGCGGGAATGTCGGTCATCCGCGCTCCTCAATCGCCGGGTTCGGATTGCGGATGCGCGCCTCGTAGGTGACGCGCGGCTGCGTGTTCTGGTCTTCCAGCAGCGCATAAGTCAGCGGACTCTGCTTGCGCTGGGCTACGGCGCTGCCCTCTGCCGCCAGATTGCCGAAGGTGAAGGCCTGGGTCGGACAGGCGGCTTGGCACGCCGTAACGACCTCGCCAACGGGCTGGTTGTCCCGGTCGGCGGCGATGCGGGCTTCGGCGATGCGCTGGAGGCAGAAAGTGCATTTCTCCATCACTCCGCGTCCACGAACGGTGACGTCCGGATTGCGCGCTTCCGGCGGCCGCTGTTCCTCCTGTGCGAAACCGAAATAGTTGAACCGGCGCACCTTGTAGGGACAATTGTTGGAGCAGAACCGGGTTCCAATGCAGCGGTTGTAAACCATCACATTGAGCCCTTCGGCGTCGTGCACCGTCGCGCCGACCGGGCAGACGACCTCGCACGGCGCCTGTTCGCAATGCATGCACAGCATCGGCTGGAAAAAGCTTGCGGGCGCGTCCGGACTGCCTTCGTAGTAGCGGTCGATGCGCAGCCAGTGCATCTCGCGCTGGCGCAACACCTGCTCCTTGCCGACGACCGGAACGTTGTTCTCGGCCTGACAGGCGACGACGCAGGCGTTGCAGCCGATGCAGGCATTGAGGTCGACGCTCATCGCCCAAGCGGCCGGGCCTTCCGGTGTCCGCCTGTAGAGATCCGGCTCGCTTTCGCCGGAAGCGAGGAAGCGCGGGTCGCGGTCATAGGCGGCAAGCGTCCCATGCCGGACGATTCGCCCCGCGCTGCCGAAGATAAGGTTGTGATGATCGGTCGAAGCCAATTCCCTGCGCCCGCCGGCTATTTCAAGCGTCGGCGCTTCGGCGCGGCCGGTTAAGGGATAGAAGTTGAAACCGGCGCCGCTGCCGACACCACCGACCGTCTTGCGGCCGAAGCCGAGAAGCGCGACCGCGCAGTCCGGCGCCTGTCCCGGCAAGATCCAGACCGGCACCGTCATCTGTGCATCGCCGATCGTGAGGTGCATCTCGTCGCCGTTGCGCACATTCAGTCGCCGCGCCTCTTCCGGCGCGATCAGCAGCGGATTGTCCCAGGTCAGCTTGGTGAGCGGCCGCGGCAGTTCCTGCAGCCATGGATTGTTGGCATAGCGCCCGTCCCAAAGATGCGGATCGGGCCGGAACAGCACCGTCAGCGAACGCTCGGGAGGGGCTGGCGGCATCTGGTGGCCCGCATCCGCGCGAAGTGTAACGTTTGCCGGGGGGCTGGCAGTATTGGCGACAACGCCGTTGGCCAGCGCGTCGTGCCATGCCTGATCGAAATCCGATCCCATGCGGTTATTCCAGGTCGCCTGGACGATCTCGAACGCGGAGGGCGGGGCCGGATCGGTCAGCAGCGCCACCATGCGATGTACGCTCATGCCCTGGTAGAGCGGCAGCGACTGAGGCTGCAGGATCGTCGCGGTGCCGTCGTAGGCGCGCGCGTCGCTCCAACTCTCCCAGGGATGCGCCATCGGCACGCCCCAGACGGTCGCGAAGCTGGTATCGTTCGGCGTGGTGTTCAGAGCGAGGCTGAACGGCACACGCTTCAGCGCTTCGGCAAAGCCGAGCGTCGCCGGCGTCGTGTAGACCGGGTCGCTGTCGATGATCAGCAAAGTGGTGACTTTGCCAGACCGCATATCGGCGACGAGATCGTGCAAGGATGCCGCCTGGTCAGTGGGCAAATGGACGGCCGGAGTTACGAGCCTCTGTGTTGTTCCCGGAGCTCGCAATTTGTCATTGATGGCATGAACAAGCGCATGCGCTTCCGGCGGCTGATCGGGACCGATGTGCACAAGCGCGCGGCCGGTGTTTGCGTTGAGATCGGCGATCACCGCGCCGACCCAGTCGGGCGCTCCCGACGACGATGAAGCGGATTGCAGAATGCCAGCTGCCAACGCCAGCAACACTTGGTACAGCTCGCGCGGTCCGGCGATGAAGCGGTGATCGGATACCGCGCCGGTCAAGGTCGGGGTCGATTCAACAGCGTAGAGCCGCGACATCTTCTGTGCGCGCGCCGGGTTGCGCCGCGCGGCAAAATCCCGCGCGAACCGCACATGGCCGGGGGCTGAGCTGAGGAGATCGCTGTCGATCGCAAGCACGACATCCGCGCGATCCAGCATCGGGACTGTCTCAACCATCTGGCCGTAGGCCAGCGCGGCGCCTTTCCAGACATTGTCGCGGGAGATCGGCTGCCATTGGTGCCAGCGCGCTTCCGGATAGCGCGACAGCAGCGCATCAAGCTGTGCCGCCATCGTCGGCGACGTGACGGTGCCGGTGAGGATGCGCAGGCCTGCGCCGTGATTGCTGGCGGCCACAGCGCGCTGTCCTGTCAGCGCAGTCAGCAGGTTCTGCCGGTCGGTGGGAAGGTCGTTGGCTGTGATACCCCAAGCGCGATCTGGATCATAAAAATCCAGCAACTGGGCCTGAGCGAACGCGTCGGTGGCGCCGAGGCTCGCGGGATGATGAGGATTGCCTTCGACCTTGATCGGCCGTCCCATATTGTGCTTCACCACGGTGCCGGCCGCATAGCCGTCGAGCACATGCGCGGTGGCGTAGAAATTCGGCAATGCCGGAATGATGTTCGGCGGCACGCGCACGGCGGGAATGAGCACGCCGCCTGGCGCTCCGACATCGCAGCCGCCGAGCCCGCCCATTGCGATGGCGGCTGCCATCAGCTTGAGCACGCGCCGGCGATCATGCGGCGATGCCAGCGCTTCGGCGAGGCCGGGAAATTCCTCTGCCGCACGTGCCACGAAGGACGGATCGTCCGCGAGCTGTTCCAGATTGCGCCACTGTCGGTTCACCGGTGACATATCGAACAGTCCGTGAGCGTGCGGCCGCCGACATGATATTCGGCCATCAGCGTAGCCGGCGAAGGAGTGTCGGCGGTGCGTTGCCATTGGGTGTTGTATATCTGGTCCTTTGGCCGCAATTGCGGGCCGGGGTCACGATGACAATCGAGACAGAACTGCATGGTCAGCGTCCGCGCCTTGTAACTGAGCGGCATGCGATCGACCGCGCCGTGGCAGCTCGAGCAGCCGACGCCCTTGGCGATGTGAATGCTGTGATTGAAATAGACGTAGTCAGGGAGATCGTTGACGCGGTTCCAGGCGATCGGCTTGTTGTTCGCAAGGCTCTCCCGCAACGGCGCCAGGATGTCTGCATTGGTCCAGATCTGCGAGTGACATGTCATGCAGGTATAGGTCGGCGGCATCCCGGCGTTGGACGAGACCTCAACCGCGGTGTGGCAGAACCGGCAATCGATGCCGAGGCCCGCCACATGATGCTCATGGCTGAACGGGACCGGCTGGCTGATGGTCCAGTAAACGTGGCGGGCATAGTTTGTGCGCGACCAAAGCCACCACCAGGCAATTCCGCTGACGGCGAAAGCAGCGACCAAAAGCAGAGCAAGGGTCGCGGCCAAGTTCGCCGCAGGGCGAAACAGTGCGGCCATGGAGCAATTTCCCAAGAGACGGCCTTCGCTCGGCGAGCGGCCTCCAGTCGTTTCCTTGAACCGCCAGTCAACGAGTCTGGAGCGATCATGTTCCAAATGTGTCGAGTGAAAAGGAGGATACGCCGATAACGGGCGCGAGTAGAAACCAACGAAGCGGGGTAAACTCAAATGTGCCGCGCTTGACCCAGACCACGGCGGCATGAATGCCGTGTGCTTTGCGAGAGCGTCGCCTAGATTGGGCGTGAAGAGGCCGGAGGCTCAGCCGAACGGCGTGTCACCAGCCAGCTGAATCACTCCGGCTTCGCTGTCGAACCCGCTCACGCTCACCATCGGTCCGAACTGCTCCTCGCGCCGCAGGGCAGTATCCTTGGCGCCTGTGCTGGGCTGGACGCATTCCGGTCTTGGACGCTTCCACCTAATCCGAACCGCCCTAGGCGGCAGAGCCGATGTTTCGCGTGACTTGCTGCAGTACACGGGTCGCGATTGCCAGGTCTTTTTCGTCGACACCCTCCAGCACCTGCTGGCGGAGTTCACTGGCGAAGGCAAGTATTTCATCCGCTTCGCCGCGCGCCGCTTCGGTCAGGAAGATGGCCTTGGCGCGTCGATCGCCCTCGACGGCGCGGCGTTCGATAAACTCCATTTTTTCCAGCGCGTCAATCAGCCCGACCATCGAGGGTTGCTCCATCTCGAGGGCGTCGGCCAATTCCGCCTGCGTGGCTCCTTCCGCATTGGCGAGGTGCATAAGCAGCCGCGCGCGAGACAGCGTCAAACCGTAGGTTCTGACCCGCGCATCGAAAAGCGTGCGCAGCTTCCGGTTTGCCTTCGATAGTTCGTCTACGAAAGCGGCCCTCATCGCAGTGGCGCTCATTGGCAGGCTCATCGCATCCAGAGTAAATAGTTAGCCCAACTATGTAAATGGCACGACATTGTTTGACAAGTTTTGCTGTGATTATCGGACATAGCGTTACGCTTGCAGGCTTGCCCGCGTACCCTACCGCGAGGCGAGCGTTCGCCCAGTGCCGTACGGCCCGTGGTTTGCGGACAAAGTGGTACCTCGACGTTGAGCCGCGCCTTTTTCTTGGTGCTCAAAACTCATTGCAGCGCGGAGGTCTTTATCGGGGCGGTGGCCGTATCGACATCGACCACTACCGACATGCCGGGATGCAGATGCGCCAAAGCGAGCTGATCGGGATCGATCTCGATGCGGACCGGAATGCGCTGGGCTACCTTGGTGAAATTGCCTGTGGCGTTGTCGGGTTTGATGACGCTGAACTCCGACCCCGCTGCTGGTGAGATGCGCGCGACATGGCCTGTCAGGCGTGCGCCGTCCAGCGCGTCGACCGTGAAGGTCGCAGCCAGGCCCGGCCGCACCGCCGCCATCTGCGTTTCCTTGAAGTTGGCCACCACCCAGATCCGGTCGGGCACGATGGCAGTGAGCTGACTGCCGGCCGCCACATATTGCCCGACCTTGGCGCCCATCTCGCCGATACGACCGTCCACAGGCGCTTCGATGCGGGTGTTTTGCACGTTGATCTCGGCAAGCCTCACGGCTGCGTCAGCGCCTTCGACAGCGGCAACCAGCGTGTTGCGATTGGAGACGGTCAAGGCAAGATCTTGCTCTGCGATCGTGATGGAGGCTTCCGCCTCGCTCACTGCGGCTTGGGCCTGATGTAGAGCTACCCGGGCGTCGTCGCCCGTCGCCTTGGACGAGATCCCACGCTCCACCAGTGGGGCAGCGCGCTTCACCGCAAGCTCGGCCTTTTCCTGGCTGGCCTCGGCGCTGGCGAGCTTTGCTTTGGCGAGGTCGAGGCTGGCCTGCTTCGACTTGCGCGCCAGCTCGAAATTGGCGAGGGCGGCCTTCTGGGATGCAAGCGTGGCCTGGGCCTGCGCAAGCTGCTGGCGATAAATGCGGTCGTCGACGCGAACCAGCAGCGTTCCCTTCTTCACCTGTGCATAGTCCTGCACCGGAACCTCGGCGATGATGCCGGAGACCTGCGGGCTGAGCAGGGTGACCTGCCCGCGCACATAGGCATTGTTGGTGCTCTCTACCGAGCTGGTGAAAGGCGGCAGATGCCATGCGTAAAGCACCATCAGAACGCCGAGGATGCCCACAATGAGGGCCGTGACTGTCGCGCGGGAGCGAAAAAAGCTAGAAACTGACATTTTTGCTGTTCGATATTTCAAGCGGCTTGTGGTTGTGGCGCGGCCACGTGGGCGCGCCGGAAATCGATGGCCAGATGCGCCAGCAGGGCCAAAATGCCGAGCGCGGCGGCGCCGGCGATCATCAGATAGAGGTCGTTATAGGCCAGTACAGTGGCCTCCTTCGTCACTTGCTGGCCGAGCAGTGCGATGCCTTCGGCATTGCGGATCGCCGGATCGGTGATCACCCTTCCATAGGCGCCGCCGAGCTGCTGCACGCGGCTGGCTACCAGCGGATCAGTCAGCGTCATGGTCTGGCTGAGCATGTTCGAATGGAACTTCTCGCGGATCGTGACGAAACTGCCCAGTACCGCAGAGCCCAGCAGGCCGCCGATCGTCTGCGTAGTGATGAAGACGACCAGAAAGCTCAGTATGTATTTTGGCCCACCACGCTTCAGCGCCTGCGTGAAGCCGAACAACATCGCCGGGGGCAGAAACATGGCGCCGGCGAAGGCAATCATGCCCTGGCTGAGATAGAGCTGCTCGGGTCGCGTCAGGTTGGTGGCGTGAGCGTCCATGAAGGCGGCCACGGCAATCATCGCCAATGCGGTCAGATGGATGGCCGGCGTTCTGTCCAGCGTTATGATCTGCGAGACGAAGGCATAGCCCACGGCCGTCGCAATGGTCACGACCCAGAACAATGTGACCATCTGGTCGTTGAGCAGCCCGATCGCGTTGAAGAACCCGACAGCGCCGGTCGTCTGTTCCGAGAGAAGCAGCCTGAACAGCGTCAGCGCGCCGGCGAACACCAGCATATCGATGCTCGACAGCCAGCGCAGGTCGATGATCGGATGTTCGCGGTGAAGCTCGATGAGGACCATCACCGTGAGCGCGGCAATGCCGACAGCAGTCATGACGCCGATCCACGGAGCCTCGAACCACCAGTAGAGCCGGCCGGTGCTGAGCACGACGGCGAGCGAGCCGAAACCGAGGCCGATCAGCGGAAAGCTGATGAGGTCGACCTTGTCGAACATCTTCATTCTGGGCGGATGCGTCAGCGGCAGGGTGTAGACGATGGCCAGGCAGATCAGCGCCAGCCCCATCTCAAGGAAATAGAGGCCGTGCCACTGACCGATCTCGAGAAGGTCTGGCGAAATGACGCGCGCGAAAGGCGCCGCCATCTGGGCGCCGAGCATGCCGAAACAGATGCCGATGGAGAGGCGCTTGGCCGGCGGCAGCCATTCCAGCATATAAAAGAATGCCAGCGTGGAAAGCGGGGCGGCTGCCACGCCGAGCGCGGCGCGTACCGCGATCGCCGAGCGCAGATCGTTGCTGAGCAAATGCGCGGCAGTGACGATCACGAACAGGATGAGGCCGAGTTCGGCGAACAGCCGAAGCCCGAACTGGGTGCGGAACTTGTAGAGCAGCATCGTGCCGGTGACGTTGGTTGCCATATAGGCGGCAACCAGCCAGTTGGCCTCCGTCTGGGTGGCGCCCAGCGAGCCCTGAATGCCGGTGATGTTGGCAGTGACGAGATTGACGCCGAGGCCCTGGGTAACACCCAACAACATCGAGGCCGACGCATATATCGCCGCCAGATAGAAAGGTTTCGGTTCGAAAGGAGGCTGTGCAGGCGAGGGCGGCGAAGCGGCTGGTGCGGGTTCCGTCGCCCGCTCAGGCTCCACGTCGGCTGCCTCGTCGGCATCCCTGATTTTCTCAACTGCACTCATTGCCTTGTGCGGCCTTCGTCTCAGGCGGCTTCCTCGATGTTGCGCATCATCTTACGGACGATCGCCAGCGCATTCTCGATATCGTTGTCGTTCAGCCCGGCGAGGATTTCCTTGCGCAGGTCAAGCGCCATCTGGTTGACCAGTTTCACCATCGCGTCGCCTTCGTCGGTCATCACCACCTGCTTGGCGCGGCGGTCGTTCTCCACCTCGCGCCGCTCGATCAGTCCCTGCGCTTCCAGCCCGTCGACCAAACGAACCAGCGTCGCGTTCTCGATCTCGAGGTCTTCGGCAAGTTCCCTCTGGTTGACGGCCTGTCCCGCGGTGATGCGCAAGAGGGTGCGGGCCCGCGACAACGTCAAACCGCGATCGCGGACACGCGCATCGAACAAGGTCCGCATCTTGCGGTTCATCTTCGAAAGCGCATCCAGGATTTCATCTCGGGCCGGAGACGGGTACATAGCTAGCAGCCATATAGATAGTATACTAATTAGTTAGACGCTATCTAATACGTCGCTATCTTTATTTCAAGCGTGGAATGAGGGGTTTTAGTGAGGCTCCGTGCCGAAGGTCCTCACCTTTTAGCCCGTGGGGTGATTGCTCTGGCTTTCGGCCGCGAGGCGGTTGGTGCCTCGCCATGGCGCGGCTCCCCGATAACCAGGCGCGGTCGCGCTTCCAAATCCAAGAAGAATGCGCAACGCCCGGCAGGCGCTGGGCCAGCCGGGCGTCGTAGTTCGGACAGTTTTGCAGCAATGTCGGGCTGGCGCCCGAGCGCGAGTTACCAGGACGGGATCAGCGCGCCCTTGAACTCGTCGTTGATGAACGCCTTGATGCTGTCGTCATGATAAGACTCGACAAGCGTCTTGACCCACGGCGCGTCCTTGTCGGCACTGCGCACGACGATCAGGTTGGCGTAGGGCGACTCGCTGCCTTCAATGGCGATGGCGTCACTCTTCGGGTGCAGGCCGGCTTCCATGGCGTAGTTGGTGTTGATGACGGCCGCATCCACGTCATCGAGCGAGCGTGGAAGCTGGGCGGCGTCAAGTTCGGAGAACTGGATGTTCTTCGGGTTCTCGATGATGTCGGCGGGACCCGCCTTCAGGCCGGCTTCCGGCTTGACCTTGATGACGCCTTCCTTGGCGAGAACCAGAAGCGCGCGGCCGCCATTGGTCGGGTCGTTCGGGATGGCGACGGTTGCGCCGTCGGCGAGTTCGCCGAGGTTTTTCACCTTCTTCGAATAGACGCCCATCGGCGTGGTGATGGTCTTGCCGACGCTGACGAGATCGAAACCGCGATCGGCGATCTGGTTGTCGAGATAGGGTTGATGCTGGAACGAATTGGCGTTGAGGTCGCCGTCGGCGAGCGCTTGGTTCGGCACCACGTAGTCGGAGAATTCCAGGATCTCGATGTTGAGGCCCTTGGTGGAGGCGATCTCCTTGACCTTTTCCATGATCTGCGCGTGTTCGCCGGGCGTGACGCCAACCTTGATGTCTTCGGCCAACGCCGGAACGCTGATGAGGGCGGCGAGGGCCGCCGTGACGAGGAACTTCATCATGTATTTCTCCTTGATGATGACAAGACTTGGGAGGGATTGAAATCAGTTCTTGCGATTGCGCTTGTCGAAGCCGCGCGCAAGCGCATCGCCCGCGCTCTGGACGAGCTGCACGAGTACGATCAGCACGATCACCACGGCCAGCATCACCTCCGGCATGAAGCGCTGGTAGCCGTAGCGGATGCCGAGGTCGCCGAGACCGCCGCCGCCGACCGCGCCGACCATCGCCGAATAGCCGATGAGGCTGACGATGGTCATGGTGAATGCAAGCAGGATGGCCGGCCGGGCCTCGGCCAGCAGCACCTTGAAGACGATCTGCATCGGTGTTGCGCCCATGGCCCGGGCGGCCTCGATCAGCCCCTTGTCGATTTCCCGGATCGCGGCCTCCACCAGGCGGGCGAAGAAGGGAATGGTGGCGATGGTCAGGGGCACGATGGCCGCCGTGGTGCCGATCGATGTGCCGGTCAAAAGACGGGTGAAGGGGATAATCGCCACGACCAGGATGATGAATGGCGTGGAACGGGCGGCGTTGACGATGAGCCCGATCGCCTTGTTGAGCGCCGGTGCCGGGAAAAGCTCGTCCTTGCCGCTGGTGGCCAGGAAGACGCCGATCGGCAGGCCGATCAGCGATCCGATCAGCCCGGACGCGGCCACCATGTGCAGCGTCTGAAGCAAAGACTTCCAGAGCAGACCGAAAAGCATTTCAGGCGACATAGCCGAGCACCTCCGTGGACAGGGCGGTTGCGGCATAGAAACGATTGGCGCGCTCAAGAACCTCGGGCGCGGCCGGATAGGCGACGACGAGGGTGCCGAAAGGCTCGCCGGCAATCTCCTCGATGGCGCCGGCGAGAATGTTGACCTCGCCGCCGATCTCGGTGACCAGCCGCGCCGTCAGCGGCTGGAAGGCCGTCGCGCCGAAGAAGGTGAGCCGCACGAGAATGCGGTCGCCGGCCGAAGGCTCGGCCTTCAGGCCGGAGCGGAGCCATTCCGGCAGGGTGGTGCCCAGCGTGGACGACAAAAGGATGCGCGTCGTCTCGTGTTTCGGGGCGGTGAAGACGTCGAAGGTGGGGCCTTCCTCGACGATGCGCCCCTTGTCGATGACCGCGACATGGGAGGCGATTGTCTTGACCACCTCCATCTCATGCGTGATCAGAAGCACCGTCAGGCCGAGTTCGGCATTGATCTGCTTCAGAAGCGCCAGGATCGATTGGGTTGTTTCGGGGTCGAGCGCGGAAGTCGCTTCGTCCGACAGCAGCAGCTTCGGCGAGGTCGCAAGCGCCCGGGCGATGCCGACGCGCTGCTTTTGCCCGCCCGACAGTTCGGACGGATAGCGCGCCGCCTTGTCGCCGAGGCCGACGAGATCGAGAAGTGGGCCGACCTTCGCCTTGATATCGGCACGGTCGAAACCGGCGATCTCGAGCGGCAAGGCGACGTTGTCGAAGGCAGTGCGGGAGGACAGCAGGTTGAAATGCTGGAAGATCATCCCGACCTCGCGACGCAGGCCGCGCAGACCCGCCTCGTTCAGCCCGCCGACCTCGGTGCCGTCGACCACCACCTGTCCCAAACTTGCCTTTTCAAGCCCGTTGACGAGGCGGATAAGCGTGGACTTGCCGGCGCCGGAGCGGCCGATGATGCCGGTGATCGCGCCCCGGCCGACGGTCAGGTCGATGCCTTCGAGCGCCGTAAAGGCCTCTGCGCCGTCGCCGTAGCGTTTGGTCACATCTGCGAACGTGATCATGGGCGGCGGGGCCTTCGCGCGCTGATGCGAGGCGGCATCGGCCGCGACAGGGAGGAACGTCATTTTCAGCTCACGGTTTCAGTCAGGTCATCCCGGCGAAATAGCATCGCCGGCGCGTCATGCGAAGGCGCTGCACATTCGATGACAAGCGACTTTCCGTAGCATGCGGTCGGCCTCGATCTCGGCAGGTTGGGTTTCAGCGGATGCACCATTGCCCGGAGCCAATGGAATTTGACAGGAATGGAATTCCCAAAAGTCCGCCATTCGGGAAAATATTCTCGTGTGTCCATCGTCATCAATTGGCTCTCCACACGACCTCTGCTCGAACACCATCCGCAAACAGACGTTGCGTTCCGGGCCAATTTCCGACCACCGGGATGGCGGCTTCCGCGCTACAGAAATCCTCGGCTGCGGGTTTCGGGAAAGGGCGTCAGTGTTACGGCCTGACGGTCCGTGGGCACTGCCAATGACCTCAAACCTTGATTCAAGGCTCGCAAACCTCCATATTGCGCCAGCACCTCTCTGCAATTGGAGAGTGATTGCTTTGCAAATGCCGTCCTGTTCAGGCTTCCCGGCATCTTGTTCCACGTCGACCGACATCTGTTTCGAATGCCAGTTCGGCCGATCTCTGTATTTGGAGGCAAAATGGCTACCACGCCCGTTGCACTGCCTGAGGCAGTGCTTGCTGCAATCTCTGCAGGAAAAAACATCATTCGTGCCTATCGTGAGCACCTCGGCTACGCAATCGAAGACGTCGCCGTCACGAGTGGACTGACCGTCGAGGAGATCGAAAGGATCGAGGCAGGCCATCGTTTCGAGAAAGGGTATCGGGGTCGACTCGCCCGCGCCCTCGGCCTGCCCGAAGGGACGTTCGGCGAGGAAACCGATATTCTCGACGCGGCCTGATCGTCAAAACCGGCCCCGCATATCCTCGGCGGCAAGGCGCCGCTGAGCGCGGGATGCGGGCCTATCATGTGCGATCCATGCGTGGCCAATATCCTTATCTCCGCAAGCCTGCTTCATCTCTGCCTGCCTGGTATCGTTTGCCGTAGTCATTTCGCTCCAGGTGTTCGCCATGCGCGGACATTTTTCACCGGCGGCACACCGGTCTGCTTGTCGCGGCTTTCCCTCACGCAAAGCGTGGACCATGACAAATCCTGCCATGCGATGGCGGCCGGGCTTGTCAATGCGGACAGGTTCGGAGCAATGTTGAAACCGGGCCCGCCGATATGGGTATTGTTGATCTGACCGGGCTCGACGTCGAGAATCGGCACTTGCAGCCTGCGTTTCTCGAAAACTGCCGAAGGATGGGAGGGGGTTGTCGTGATGCAGCAGGAAACCGATCGGCGCCGTGCGGCGGGGCCGGGGGAACATGCCCTGATCTCCAGGGGATGGGATATCGAAACCGTGCGCGCGGCCTTTCCGGCGCTCGCGCTGGCCGACGAGGGCAGGCCGCGCGTCTATCTCGACGCGCCGGGCGGCTCGCAGGTGCCGGCGCGCGTGGCGGAACGCATGAGCGAGGTGATGCTGAAGAGCTGCGCCAATGAGGGCGGCGCCTTCCGCACCTCGCGTGACAGTGATCGCATCATGGCGGATGCACATGCAGCGGCTGCCGCATTCCTTGGCGCGGCAGGCCCTGACGAGATCGTGTTCGGCCTCAACAGCACTTCACTGATCTTCTACTTCTCGCGCATGATCGCCCGCGACTGGAAGCCTGGTGACGAGATCGTGCTGACGCGCATGGATCATGACGGCAATGTCGGTCCGTGGGTGATTGCAGCAGAGGAACGCGGCGTCACCGTCCGCTGGCTCGATTTCGATCCCGAGACGTTCGAATACCGCTACGAGGAGCTGGACGGGCTGATCAACGCACGCACCAGGCTTGTAGCCTGCAATCACGCTAGCAACATCTTCGGTACGGTCAATGACGTTAGCCGCATCGTGACGGCCGCGAAGGCGGTCGGTGCCGTCACCATGGTCGATGCGGTCCAGTCGGCGCCGCATCTGCCGTTGGATGCGGCCTCGATCGGTTGCGATTTGCTAGCCTGCTCGGCCTACAAGTTCTTCGGTCCGCATGCGGGGGTGATTTTCGTCGCGGCCGGACTGCGTGAGCGTCTCACGCCCCTCAAGGTGCGCCCCGCGTCCTGGGACATGCCCTGGCGGCTTTCGCCCGGCACGCCGTCCTTCGAGGCGCAAGCCGGAACACAGGCGGCCATCGAGCACATCGCCTGGCTGGGCGAGTGTTTCGGTGACATTCCCACACAGGCGCCGCTGCGCGAGCGTATCGTGGCCGGCCTCGAGGCGGCGACCGCCTACGAGGTGGTACTGATGGACCGCTTTCTCGCCGGCATCGCCGATGTGCCGGGCTTCGAGCTCTACGGCATCGGCAGCCGCAACAGGCTGAATGCCCGCGTGCCCACCTTCTCCTTCAGGCTGGCGAACCAGTCGCCGCAGGACATCATGCAGGCGCTGGCCGAACGCAACATCTTCGGCTGGGCCGGGGATTTCTACGCCTATGAGGCTTCGGGGCGCCTCGGTCTACGCGATAGCGGCGGCGTGGCTCGGCTCGGCCTGTCGCATTATACAAGCATGCAAGAGGTCGACCTGGCCGTGGAAGCCATAGCGCGCCTCGGTGCCTGATCATCCGACGGGGAAGGCCATGAACGGATGGTGATTGAGAAGGAATCAGCGCGAACCATCAGCCCCATTTCGAGCAGTCGAGCGTCGAGGTGGAACTGAGGTTTGGACCATGGGCAAGCTCGGCCCGGCGCACACAGACGTAGGGTGTGATGACGCCGCATCGTCCCGGACCAGGCGCTGCCTCTCGCTATATGTCTGCCGACGTTTGGCGTCGTCCTTGGTCATACCCCCGAAATCCAACCGGATCAATAAAACGCAGTTCCTAATGCATCTCCGCCACTTTGCGGAGCCCGACTACGGCTGACGCCACCACCTTGCGGCTAGCCGCGTCAAGGCGCCAGTACATGCTTATCGAGCCGGATTCTTCAAGTTCGAGCGGGATGATCTCCAGTGTGTTCAGGTTCTTGTATCGCAATGCGGGGCGCAGCATCGACAAGCCGATCATGTCGGAGTTGAATAGTATATTCAGGGTAATCGAGGCCGAGTTCGATTCCAAATAGGTCGAGGGCAGGCTGACACCGTTTCTGGCCAGTGCCCTGTCGAAGGCCAATCTGATCGGAGTGTTCCTGGCCCACAGCGCCAGCGGATAGTGCATTACATCCTTCCAGCTTGCCCGTTCAAGCTGCGCAAGCGGGTGGCCGATTCGCACGACCATGCAAATCGAGTCGCTGTAGAGCCGTTCTTCGATCAGTTCCGAGGGATCGAAGCTCAGTCCGCTTTGGCACACCAGGATGTCAATTCTGCCCTCCTGCAACATGTGCATCAGCACGTCCGCGGTGTTTTCAATCAGACGGATATGGGCATTGGGGAACTTCTCGACGATCTGTGTCACCGCTAGCGGAACCGCATCG
>Ga0187815_10000721_pt1 | contig 15844 bp, 14 predicted proteins | sample NC_S_5_FD_132962 | JGI IMG/M metagenome (GOLD analysis project Ga0187815, IMG submission 132962) | Wetland sediment microbial communities from Neuse River Estuary, North Carolina, USA - ASW-S_5 | ecosystem: Environmental > Aquatic > Freshwater > Wetlands > Sediment | place: USA: North Carolina...
GGCAAGATCGCGCCGCTCACCAGCGAGCTGACCAACGGCGACGAGGTCGAGATCATCACCTCGAAGGCACAAGTGGCGCCGCCGGCGGCGTGGGAATCGATCGTTCGCACCGGCAAGGCGCGCGCCTCGATCCGTCGCGCCACGCGTGCGGCCGTGCGCACGCAATATGCCGGCCTCGGCCGCCGCATCGTCGAGCGCCTGTTCCAGCGCGCCAAGATCGCCTATTCCGACGAGAAGCTGACCGGCGCGCTGCCGCGCCTCGCGCGCTCCTCGATCGAGGAGGTGATGGCCGCCGTCGGCCGCAGCGAGCTGAAAGCTTCCGACGTCGCCCGCGCGATGTATCCGGATTACAAGGAGGAACGCGCGGCGGCGCTGGCGCTGCGGCCGAAGAAGGTCGAGAGCGGCTGGTTCGGTCTCAAGCGCCTCAAGTCGGTGAAGTTCAAGGTGCCGGAAGCCTCCGCCGCGGCGATCCCGGTGCGCGGCATGAACAACGACCTGCCGGTGCGCTTTGCCCCGAACGGCGGCGCCGTGCCCGGCGACCGCATCGTCGGCATCCTCAATCCGGGCGAGGGGATCACCATCTACCCGATCCAGTCGCCGGCGCTGAGCGAGTTCGAAGACCATCCCGAGCGTTGGATCGACCTGCGCTGGGACGAGGACGAGCGCACGCCGCGCCGCTTCCCGGTGCGCATCTCGGTGCAGTCGGTGAACGAGCCGGGCTCCCTCGCGCAGATCGCGCAGGTGATCGCCGAGCACGACGGCAACATCGACAACATCCACATGGCGCGGCGCGCGCCGGACTTCACGGATGTGACGATCGATCTCGAGGTCTACGACCTGAAGCATCTCACCGCCATCCTGGCGCAACTCAGGGCCAAGCCGATGGTGGCGAAAGCGGAGCGCGTGAACGGGTAGTGTTTTCGTTATGGCCGGGCGTGTGCCGGGCATGACGCAGCGAAATTGGCAGTTGTAGTAAAGACGATGAGCAAACGCATCCGCCTCGGCGTCAACGTCGACCACGTCGCCACCATCCGCAACGCCCGCGGCGGCCGTCATCCCGATCCGGTGCGCGCGGCAAAGCTCGCCATCGCCGCCGGCGCCGACGGCATCACCGCGCATCTGCGCGAGGATCGCCGCCACATCCGCGACGACGACATGGCGCGGCTGAAGGCCGAAATCGACAAGCCGTTGAATTTCGAGATGGCGGCGACCGACGAGATGGTGGCGGCCGCGCTCGCCATCCGCCCGCACGCGGTCTGCATCGTGCCGGAGAAGCGCACCGAGCGCACCACCGAAGGCGGCCTCGACGCGGTCAGGCATCAGGCGCAGCTCGGCCCCGTGGTGCACGATCTCAAGCACGCCGGCATTCGCGTCTCGCTGTTCATCGCGCCGCATCCGGCGCAGATCGAGGCGGCGGCGGCGCTCGGCGCGCCGGTCGTCGAGCTGCACACCGGCGCCTGGTGCGATGCGCTGGCCGAAAGCCGCAGGGTCGAAGCCGAGGCGGAATGGGAGTTGCTGCGCGCCGGTGCGCTGCTCGCGCACGATTTCGGCCTCGAAGTGCACGCCGGGCATGGCCTCGATTATGCCAGCGCCGAGACCATCTCAGCGCTGCCGCAGATTGCCGAGCTCAACATCGGCCATTTCCTGGTCGGCGAGGGGGTGTTCGAAGGCCTCGATGCCACCATCAAGCTGATGCGCGCTGCGATGGAGCGCGGACGCGCCAAGGCCGGCACCGGCATCAAGGCCCAGGCATGATCATCGGCCTCGGCTCCGACCTGTGCGATGCCCGCCGTATCGAGAAGGTCCTCGCGCGGCATGGCGAGCGTTTCCTCGCCCGCATCTTCACGGCGGCCGAGCGGGCCAAGGCCGAGCGGCGCGCCAACCGCGCCGAGACCTACGCCAAACGGTTCGCGGCCAAGGAGGCCTGCGCCAAGGCGCTCGGCACCGGCTTCCGCAAGGGCGTGTTCTGGCGCGACATGGGGGTCGTCAACTTGCCGTCCGGCCGGCCGACAATGAAGCTCACCGGCGGGGCGCTCGCGCGCCTGAAATCCATCACCCCGGCCGGCCACGAGGCGGTGATTGACGTCTCGCTGACCGACGAGGGGCCGCTCTCTCAGGCGATCGTCATCATCCAGGCCGTGCCGCTCGGCTCCGCCGCCCGCTGAGCCGAGGAAAACCAGTCCTTGCAATCGGTTAGGGGAAAGTCCCGGCGATCTTCATTGCGCCTGTCGGGGCCACCCGCTACAAGTGCGCGGGGCGTTAAGGCTTGCGCGAGAGGCAGATGAGCGTGACATCCGGAACCAAGCGGAAGGAAGGCGGCATTGGCGAGACCGCCCGCGTCGTATTCCACGCCCTCATCATCGCCCTCGTGATTCGCACCTTCCTGTTCCAGCCGTTCAACATCCCGTCCGGCTCTATGAAGGCGACGCTGCTCGTCGGCGACTACCTGTTCGTGTCCAAGTACAGCTACGGCTACAGCAAGTATTCGCTACCTTTGTCGCCGCCTCTGTTCTCCGGCCGCGTTCCCGACGGGCTGACGCCCGACCGCGGCGACGTCGTCGTCTTCCGCCTGCCGAAGGACCCCTCGGTCGACTACATCAAGCGCGTGATCGGCTTGCCGGGCGACAAGATCCAGGTCATCGACGGCCAGGTCTTCATCAACGGCACCGCGGTCAAGCGCGAGCGTGCGCCCGATTTCGTCGAGACGGAGGAGGGCGTGCGCGAGGCGCCGGTGAAACGCTGGAAGGAAACGCTGCCGAACGGCAAGAGCTATTACACGCTCGACCTCGTCGACAACGGCTTCGCCGACAACACGCAGGTCTACACTGTGCCGTCCGGCGAATACTTCATGATGGGCGACAACCGCGACAACTCGACCGACAGCCGCTTCCCGCAGGTCGGCTACGTCCCGTTCGAGAACTTCGTCGGCAAGGCGCAGTTGATCTTCTTCTCCGTCTATGACGGCGAGCGGGCCTGGGAGTTCTGGCGGTGGCCCTTCTCGGTCCGGTGGAGCCGGTTGTTCACGATTGTGCGATGAGCCGGGGACGGGCCAAGGACAGAGGTGCGCTGGAAGACCGCATCGGCTACCACTTCGCGGACAAGACGCTGCTCGAGCGCGCGCTGACGCACATCTCGGCCGCCTCCGGCGGCGCCCGCGTCAACAGTTATCAGCGGCTCGAATTTCTCGGCGACCATGTGCTCGGCCTCGTCATTTCCGACATGCTCTACCGCGCCTTTCCGCGCGCCAATGAAGGCGAACTGTCGCGCCGTCTCGCCGATCTCGTGCGCAAGGAAACCTGCGCCGACGTCGCGCGCGCGATCGACATCGGCCCGGCCTTGAGCCTCGGCTCCTCGGAATCGAGCGCCGGCGGCCGCCTGCGCGCGACCATCCTCGCCGATGCCTGCGAGGCCCTGGTCGGCGCTGTTTATATCGATGGAGGCTATCCCGCGGCGGAGAGCTTCATCGAGCGTTTCTGGAAGGAGCGAATGTTGAAGCCGCTGAGGCCGCTGCGCGATCCCAAGACCATGCTGCAGGAATGGGCGCAGGCGCGCGGCCTGCCGACGCCTGCCTACCGTGAGCTGGCGCGCACGGGTCCACATCATAACCCCAAATTCCGCGTCGCCGTGGAATTGCCCGACCGGGAGCCGGCCGAAGGGCAGGGCTCGTCGAAGCGCGCGGCCGAACAGGCCGCCGCCGCCGAGATGCTCATCGCCGTCGGCGTTGCGACGGACAAGATCGATGTCTGAAGATCCTCCTGTCTACACCGACAGCACGCGCTGCGGCTTCGTCGCACTGATCGGTGCGCCCAATGCCGGCAAGTCGACGCTGCTGAACGCGCTCGTCGGCTCCAAGGTCACCATCGTCTCGCACAAGGTGCAGACGACGCGCGCGCTCATCCGCGGCATTACCGTCGCCGGCCAGTCGCAGCTCATTTTCGTCGACACGCCAGGCATCTTCGCGCCGAAGCGCCGTCTCGACCGCGCCATGGTCACGACCGCGTGGAGCGGTGCGCACGAGGCCGATCTGGTCGGCGTGCTGATCGACGCGCGCAAGGGATTGGACGAGGAGAACGAGGCGATCCTGGCGCAGCTTGCCGAGGTGAAGGCGCCGAAGCTCCTGATCCTCAACAAGGTCGACGTCGTCGCCAAGGAGGCGCTGCTGACCCTGGCGCAGGCGGCCAACGACAAGGCACGCTTCGAGGCGACGTTCATGATCTCGGCGTTGACCGGCGACGGCGTCGCCGACCTCAAGCGCTGGCTCGCCGATCACGTCGCCCCGGGACCGTGGCACTATCCGCCGGACCAGATGTCGGACGCGCCGATGCGCCAGCTCGCGGCCGAGATCACGCGCGAGAAGCTGTTCCAGCGCCTGCACCAGGAATTGCCCTATCAGGCGACGGTGGAGACCGAGCAGTGGAAGGACCTGCGCGGCGGCGCGGTGCGCATCGAGCAGACGATCTATGTCGAGCGCGACAGCCAGCGCAAGATCGTGCTCGGCAAGGGCGGCGCCACCATCAAGGCGATCGGCGAAGCGGCGCGGCGCGAGCTCACCGACATCCTCGAGGCGAAGGTGCACCTGTTCCTGTTCGTCAAGGTGCGCGAGGGCTGGGGCGAGGATCCCGAACGCTACCGCGCGATGGGCCTGGAGTTTCCGAAGGAGTAGCTGTCGTTCCGGGGCGCGCCGAAAGGCGCGAACCCGGAACCCATACGCCGCAGACGCCGTGCTTTTCTACGAGTTGGGGAGTATGGATTCCGGGCTCGTTCGGCTTCGGCGAACGCCCGGGAATGACGACACGATATGCAATGGACCGATGAAGGCATCGTGCTGGGCGTGAAGAGGCACGGGGAGGCGAACGCCATCCTCGACCTGATGACGCGCGCGCACGGCCGCCATCTCGGCATGGTGCGCGGCGGCACCGGCTCGCGCCTCAAACCCATCCTGCAGCCGGGCAATACGGTGAGCGCGACCTGGCGCGCGCGCCTCGACGAGCATCTCGGCCACTACACGGTCGAGGCGCTCAATCTGCGCGCCTCGCGCTTCTTCGCCGCGCCGCACGCGATCTACGGCCTCACGCATCTGACCGCGCTGATGCGGCTGCTGCCGGAGCGCGACCCGCACGAGAGCCTTTATGAGTTGTTCGACAGCATGCTCGACTATCTCGACGAGGCGCAGGTCATCGCGCCGCTGGTGGTGCGCTTCGAACTGCAATTGCTCTCCGACCTCGGCTTCGGCCTCGATCTGACCGAATGCGTGGCGACCGGCGCGACCGAGGAGCTCGTCTACGTCTCGCCGAAATCGGGCCGCGCCGTCTCCCGCACGGCGGGCGAGCCTTACGCCGGGCGCATGCTCAGCCTGCCGGCCTTCCTGCGCGATGCGGCCGCGCCGGCGAGCGGCGCCGACGTCGCCGACGGCTTCGCGCTCACCGGCTTCTTCCTCGACCGCTACGTGCTCGAGCCGCGCGGTCTCCTGCTCGGCGACGAGCGCACGCATTTCATCGCCGCGCTCGCCCGCGCGCTGCCGCCGGCCGCCTGACGGCGTGCCCGAAAACGAAACGGCCCGGCGCGAAGACCGGGCCGTCGTCATCGGCCGCGAGGGCCGACGCAATCACCAGCGGTGACGGCACACGCGCTCGACGCGGCAGATGCGGCGGCCGTGATAGTTGCGGCGGCACACGGTGATGCGGCGGCAAACCATCGCCACGTCCTGGAGCAGCGAGGCGTTCGGCACCGCGGCGGTGCCGGTGCTCAGGCCCGCCGACAACGGCGTGGCCGAAGCGCCGGTCGAGGCCGCTAGGCCCATGCCCAACGCGAACACAGCCGACAGAACGATCTTGCGCATCTTGGCATACCCTTTAGGTGTGTCGTGCCGCCCTTACCCGGACACCTGTCCGGCGCGCCGCACGATGTGAAAGTGCCGTAGCTCCATCCTGCAGCCGTCCCACGGCGGAAGCCGGCCGCACTTCAACAAACGCACGACTGTCGGATTACCAGCGGCGGTAATAATAGTGACGCCGGTAGTACGGATAGGGCCGCGAGTAGCGATAGGGCCGCGTGTAGTAGCAGGAGCGCCGCCAGCCGCAGCCGTAGGGGCCGCAGCGCCAGACGCGGCGGCAGACATAGGCCACGTCCTGGGCGAGTGTATTTTCCTGGACCGCGGCGGCAATGCCCGCCGGTGCGGGCAGGGTCATGGCTTCGGCGCTCTGTGGCGTCAGGGCGGCCCCCGCCAGCACGGCGAGTGTGGCGGCGGCGGCGAGAATAGTCCGGCGCATATGCTCCTCCATCGCAAAAAAGCCCGACCAGGGGGTCAAGAACGCATTACAACGCGGACGGGCCTTCCGGGTTCACAATCCTACGAATCAAATTCGAAGGTTCGCTGGCCGGCGCGTTCATCGCTTGTTCATCGACTTCCAAGGCATTAGCACTCCCCCATGGGCTCCAGACTGATTCCCCCCGAGAAAGGCGCGGTCGAAGAGGTCGCGCTGCGCGAAGCGCTCGAGGAGCGCTATCTCGCCTACGCGCTATCGACCATCATGAACCGTGCTTTGCCGGACGCGCGCGACGGCCTCAAGCCCGTGCACCGGCGCATCCTGCACGTGATGCGCGGTCTGCGCCTCGACCCCGGCGCCGCCTTCAAGAAGTCGGCCAAGGTCGTCGGCGACGTGATGGGCAATTTCCATCCGCACGGCGACCAGGCGATCTACGACGCCATGGTGCGGCTCGCGCAGGATTTCGCCCAGCGCTATCCGCTGGTCGACGGGCAGGGCAATTTCGGCAATATCGACGGCGATAACGCCGCCGCCATGCGCTACACCGAATCGCGGCTGACCGAGGTGGCGCGGCTGCTGCTCGACGGGCTCGACGAGGACGCGGTCGACTTCCGCCCGAGCTATGACGGCTCGAACGAGGAGCCGGTGGTGCTGCCGGCGGCCTTCCCGAACCTGCTCGCCAACGGCTCGCAGGGCATCGCCGTCGGCATGGCGACCTCGATCCCGCCGCACAACGCGGCCGAGCTGTGCGACGCCGCGCTGCATCTCATCGAGACGCCGGCCGCGCGCAGCCGCACGCTCCTGAAATACGTCAAGGGGCCCGACTTCCCGACCGGCGGCATCGTCGTCGATTCGGCCGAGGCGCTGGCGGAGGCCTACACCACCGGCCGCGGCTCGTTCCGCGTGCGCGCCAAGTGGACCACGGAGGAGGGGAGCCGCGGCACCTATGTCGTGGTCATCACCGAGATCCCGTGGCTGGTGCAGAAGTCGCGGCTGATCGAGAAGATCGCCGAGCTCCTCAACGACAAGAAGCTGCCGCTGGTCGCCGACGTGCGCGACGAGTCGGCCGAGGACATCCGCATCGTCATCGAGCCGCGCGCACGCACGGTCGACGCCGGGCTGATGATGGAATCGCTGTTCAAGCTCACCGAGCTCGAGAGCCGCATTCCGCTCAACATGAACGTGCTGGTGAAGGGCCGCATCCCCAAGGTGCTGGGCCTCGCCGAGGCGCTGCGCGAATGGCTCGACCATCGCCGCGACGTGCTGGTGCGCCGCTCCAAATATCGCCTGTCGCAGATCGAGCACCGGCTCGAAGTGCTCGGCGGCTATCTCGTCGCCTATCTAAACCTCGACAAGGTCATCAAGATCATCCGCACCGAGGACGAGCCCAAGCCCGTCCTGATGAAGACCTTCAAGCTCACCGACGTCCAGGCCGACGCCATCCTCAACATGCGCCTGCGCAACCTGCGCAAGCTCGAGGAGATGGAGATCCGCGCCGAGGACAAGGCGCTGCGCGAGGAGCAGAAGAAGCTCAAGGCGCTCGTCGCGTCCGAAGACCAGCAGTGGAAGACGGTCGCCGGCCAGATCAGGGAGATCAAGGCGACCTTCGGCCCGAAGACCGAGCTCGGCCGCCGCCGCACCGACTTCGCCGAGGCGCCCGCGCACGATGTCGCCGCGATCGAGGAGGCGATGGTGGTGCGCGAGCCGATCACCGTCGTCGTCTCGGAGAAGGGCTGGGTGCGCGCGCTGCGCGGCCACGTCACCGATCTCTCGAACGTCTCATTCAAGACCGACGACTCGCTCAAATTCGCGTTCCCGACCGAGACCACAGCCAAGATCCTGGTGTTCGGCTCGAACGGCCGCTTCTACACCATCGACGCCTCGAAGCTGCCCGGCGGCCGCGGCCACGGCGAGCCGTTGCGCCTGTTCATCGATCTCGAGCAGGACGCCGACGTCGTCGCCGCGATGGCCTATGACGGCAGCCGCAAGTTCCTGGTGGCGAGCTATCAGGGCAACGGCTTCATCGTGCCGGAGGCGGAAGTGCTCGGCACCACGCGCAAGGGCAAGCAGGTCCTGAACCTGAAGGCGCCGGACCGCGCCGCCGCGATGACTATCGTCAACGGCGAGCAGGTCGCGGCGATCGGCGAGAATCGCAAGCTCCTGATCTTCGGCATCGACCAGGTGCCGGAGATGACGAAGGGCCGCGGCGTGCGGCTGCAGCGTTATCTCGACAAGGGCCTCTCGGACGTCGCGACCTTCGAAGTGGAGAAGGGGCTGACCTGGATCGACACCGCCGGCCGCAGCTTCACGATGTCGCTGAAGGACCTGAAGGACTGGCGCGGCGACCGCGCCGCCGCCGGCCGCATCCGACCCGACCGCTTCCTGACCAACAACAGGTTCGGCGTCCCGCCGGCGGGCAAAAGCGAGGGCTGAACCCGCCGCCATCGCCCGCCTGCGGGGCGAGCGGGGCCGCAATCGGTGTGTCAAGAACGGGTGCAAGGCGCTAGGATTGGCAGGACCAATTGAGCGCCGGGGCGGCAATGTCTCCCATCGTAAGGCCGGCACGAGCCGACGAACTGCAGGACGTGCAGGAGCTCATCGTCGGCAGTATCAACGATTTGACGAAGCGTCACGGCTTCGGCGCGATGGCCTCGGTCCGCCCTGCGGCCTTTCAGCTTTTTTGTCACAAGGACGATCCCGGCGGGTTCTGGATTGCCGAAGAGCACGGGAAACTGTTCGGCGCCGCCTTCAGCTGGGCGTGCGGCGATCTGTGGTTTCTCGCCGAGCTGTTCGTCGCCCCCGGCGTGCAGGGTGGCGGCATCGGCCGCGAAATGCTGCGACGGGCGCTCGGGCACGCCGAGCGCGTCGGCGCGACGACCCGAGCGCTGATCACCTTCACGTTCAACACGGTCTCCCAGGGCCTCTATATGCGGCACGGCCTGTATCCGCGCCTGCCGCTGTACATGGTGAGCGCCGACCTGCATCTGCCGCGGGAGGATCCGGGCATCGCCACACTGCGGGCGTCGGAGGCCGATATCGCAACGCTCGCCGCGCTCGACGTGAGCGCGCTGGGCGTGGCGCGTGAGCGGCATCATCGCTTTCTGCTCGGCGAGCCGACGATGCAGTGCCTCCTGTTTCACGACGGCGGCGTCTGCGTCGGCTATGGCTATGTGGCGGCGTCCGGTCATGTCGGCCCGCTCGTGGTGACACGCACCGAGCTCATGGCAGCGGCGCTTCGCAGCGCGCTCGCGCATGCCGCCGACACCGGCGCCGGACAGGTGTCCGCCTTCGTACCCGGCAACAGCGAGGCGGCGCTTGCGGTCGTCGCGGAGCAGCGCATGCGCATCGCCTTTCCGATGGTGCTGGTGTCGAACCGCGCCTTCGGCGACTGGACGCGGTACCTGCCGCGCAATCCCGGATTCATGTGAACGCCGCCGCCGCGGCGGCGCGACCCTCACGTCGCCACGAACAGCAGCGACTTCGTCGACCTGGCGAGCAGCGCGGCGGCGGTGTCGCCGAAGAACAGTTTGTCGCCGGGCCTCCGGCCGACGCCGAGCACGACGAGGTTGTTGCGGCGCCGGCCCATCTCCTTGACGATCGCCTCGTCGGCGGCGATGTCGGCGCGCACCGCGGTCTTGATCTGCAGCCCGTAGGTCTCGGCCAGCGCCACGATGTCCTTCAGGATCGCTTCCTCGTACTGGCGCGAGCGACGCGGCTTGTTCTTGCTGCTCGGCGCGACATAGAGCGCGGTCAGCGGCGCCTTGGCGGCGCGGGCCATGGCGATCGCCACCTCGGCGGCGCGGCGCGAGGGGTCGGTGCCGTTGACCGGCACGAGGATGCTCAGCCGGCTGTGCAGCGGATCGTCCAGCTGCCCGTCGCGCGCCACCGCGACCGCGAGCGGGCCGGGGAAGCCGGCGGCAAGGTTGGTGATGTCGTCGTGAAACTCGTTCTTGTTGGCGACCATCTTGTCGAGGCCGATCACCATCAGGTCGTAGCCCTTCTCCGCCTCGGCGGCGACGGCTTCCGCCTTCGGCGTCTTCTCGACCAGCGTGGTGACGTCGATCTTCGTCTCGTGCTTCTCCTCATCGCGCTTCGACTGGTCGCTGCGCACGGCGACGTCCTGCACGGTCTCGCCGATCTCCTTGGCCTTGTCCCTGGCCTGCTCGACCGCGCTCTTGCTCGGCCGTTTCTTGCCGTGGATGTGCATCACCGTGGTCGGCATGGCGTTGGCGCCGGCGACGATGCCGCCGATGCGGGTGGCGAAGCGGCCGTTGGCGCTGTCGTCGATCGCGAGCAGCAGCCGCTCGAGCTTCGGCACGAAGCCCTTCGCCTCCATCTCCTCGCGCTCCAGCCGCTGCTTCTCCTCCTTGCGCATCGGCACGCGCGACAGCGCCCAGCGCAGCGTCGGCGGCATCGCCATGGTGGTCACGACCGCCATGGCGACGATCATGGTGAAGAGATCGGAATTGAGCGCGCCCATCGACAGGCCGATGGTGGCGATGATGACCTCGGTCGAGCCGCGCGCATTCATGCCGCAGGCCAGCGCAAAGCCTTCGCGCCTCGTCAGCCCGCCGAGCTCGGCGCCGAGGAAGGCGCCGCCGAACTTGCCGAGGCTGGCGACGAGGATCAGCCCGACGGTGAACAGGGCGATGCGCGGATCGGCGAGGATCGTCAGGTCGGCCGACAGCCCGGCCAGGCCGAAGAACACCGGCGCGAAGAACGCGGTGATGAGCCCGCGCAGCTGCTCGTCGATATGCTTGCTCAGGATCGGGGATTCGCCGACCAGCACGCCGGCGACGAAGGCGCCGAGCACGGTGTGCACGCCGATCGCATGCGTGATGAGCGCCATGCCGCCCATGAAGACGAGGATGGCGGTGATCACCGCGTATTCGCTGACGAAGGTGTCGTTGACCCAACGGATGGCGAAGAACACCGCGCGCCGGCCGATGGTGAAGCTCACCACCATGAACACGAGGGTGCCGACGACGCTGCCGGCAAGCGACATCGGCTCGACCTTGCCGTGCAGCGCCAGCGAAAAGATGATCGACACGATGATCCAGCCGAGGCTGTCGTCGATAATCGCGGAGGCGATGATCACCTGGCCGACGGTGCGGCGCATGAAATTCATCTCGCGCACCACCATCGCGACGATCTTGACCGAGGCGATGGCGAGCGAGGTGCCGAGGAACAGGGACGTGATGACGCGCTTGTTCGGGTCCGGCAGCAGCGCGTCGGGCAGCATTTCGCCGAGCCCGAAGCCGCAGGCGAAGGGCACGACGACGCCCATCAGCGAGGCGAAGACCGAGGCGCGCCCGGTCTGCCGCACGAGCTTGAGGTCGGTCTCCATGCCCGTGAGCAGCAGCAGCAGGAGGATGCCGAACTGCGAGATGGCGTCGATCATCGCCTTCTGCTCGGGCGCCTTCGGATAGAGCGCGTGCTGCAGATCGGGCAAGAGCAGCCCGAACAGCGACGGTCCGAGGATCAGCCCGGCCATCAGCTGGCCCATGACGGCGGGCTGCCCGATGCGCAGCATTGCCTCGCCGAGCAGGCGGCCGACCAGCATCAGCACGATCAGTTCGATCAGGAACACGATTTCGGAGGGGCCGTGCGCCTCGCCGGGCATCTGGGCGAAGGCCGGGGCGGCGAGGAGGCCGGCCGCCGCAATCGCCACGGCGGCGAAGGTCGGGTCGCGCAGGCGCGGCAAGGGCATCGCGCTCGTCTCCATGGCGGGCTGGGCCCGCTACCTCCGGCGGTCTTCGGGCCGCACGCGTTGGCAACGCTGCACGCACGCTCGCAGCGCCCCGTCCGGTGCGGTTTTCGGCGGAAGTCCCCGACGGCCGTCAGGCCTGGTCAACCCGACGGAACCGGGGAAGTTCCCGGGCCGGGAGGGCGGGCTTTGTTGCGAGTCGTTTGCAACTGACTTGACGGTGGAACGATTGCTGATAAGGTCTGTTGCTATTAATTCGCAACTGCAAGAGTGGCCGCCGATAGGTCTGCGCGGCCCGCGGAAACAGGTTACATGGCATGAGCAGCTTGACCTCCTCCCGCGAGAAAGACCCCGTGCACGGCGAATCCCCCTCAGGCTGGCGAGCGTCGCGCGGCGGCGAGGCGGTCGATCCCAGCCTCTCGGAGGCGCACGCCACCATCGCGGTCCCGCGCGGCGGTTCCTGGTTGCGGCGGCTGCTGGCCTTCTCCGGCCCCGGCTACATGGTTTCGGTCGGCTACATGGACCCGGGCAACTGGGCCACCGATCTCGCCGGCGGCTCCCGCTTCGGCTACACGCTGCTCGCCGTCATCATGATCTCCAATCTGATGGCGATCCTGCTGCAGGCGCTGGCGGCGCGGCTCGGCATCGCCACCGGCCGGGACCTGGCGCAGGCCTGTCGCGACGCCTATCCGCGGCCGGTCGGCTACCTGCTCTGGGTGGCGTGCGAACTGGCGATCATCGCCTGCGACCTCGCCGAGGTGATCGGCACGGCGATCGCGCTCAATCTCCTGTTCGGCATTCCGCTCGTGCTCGGCGCGCTCATCACCGCGCTCGATGCGTTCCTGGTCCTGATGCTGATGAACAAGGGCTTCCGCTTCCTGGAGGCCTTCATCGTCGCGCTGCTGATCGTGATCGCGCTCTGCTTTGCCGTGCAGATCGCCCTCGCAGCGCCGCCGGTCGCGGCCGTGCTCGGCGGCTTCGTGCCGACGCGCGAGATCGTCACCAATCCGGAGATGCTCTACATCGCCATCGGCATCATCGGCGCGACGGTGATGCCGCATAACCTTTATCTGCATTCCTCCATCGTGCAGACGCGCCGCTACGAGCGCAGCGACGCCGGCCGCGCCCATGCCATCCGCTGGGCCACCATCGACTCCACGATCGCGCTGATGCTGGCGCTGTTCGTCAACGCCGCGATCCTGATCGTGGCGGCGGCGGTGTTCCACGCGAATGGCAAGGAGGTCACCGAGATCGACGAGGCCTATCACCTGATGTCGCCGCTGCTCGGTGTCGGCATCGCCTCGGTGCTGTTCGCGGTCGCCTTGCTCGCCTCGGGCCTGAACTCGACCGTGACCGCGACGCTCGCCGGCCAGATCGTGATGGAAGGCTTCCTGCGCATCCGCCTGCCGCATTGGGTGCGGCGGCTGATCACCCGCGCCATTGCGGTTGTGCCGGTGGTCGTCGTCACCGCGCTTTACGGCGAGAGCGGCACCGCGCGCCTCCTGATCCTGAGCCAGGTGATCCTGTCGATGCAGCTGCCCTTCGCGGTGATCCCGCTGGTGATGTTCACCGCCGACCGCGCCAAGATGGGCCGCTTCGCGATCGGCCGCGCGCTCGCCGCGCTCGCCTGGATCGTCGCCGCCGTCATCGTGGTGCTGAACCTGAAGCTGCTCGTCGACACCGTCGCGGGCGGGTGAGGGCTCAGCTCTCGAACCGCTCCCAGCCCGCCGGCATCAGCCGCTCCTGCGGCAGGAAGCGGCCCTTGTAGTCCATCTTGCGCGAGCCCGAGACCCAGTAGCCGAGATAGACGTAAGGCAGGCCCATCTTCAGCGCGCGGTCGATGTGGTCGAGGATCATGAAGGTGCCGAGCGAGCGTTCCGCCTCGCCCGGCTCGAAGAACGAATAGACCATCGACAGCCCGTCATTGAGCACGTCGGTGAGCGCGACCGCGATCAGTTCGCCGGCGCCGCGGCCGGTGAGGGCGGAGTCGGGCCCGCGCCGCCGGTACTCGATCACGCGCGTGTCGACATGGCTGTCCTCGACCATCATCGCGTAGTCGAGCACGGTCATGTCGGCCATGCCGCCGTCGCGGTGGCGGGCGTCGAGATAGGCGCGGAACACCGAATACTGCTCCGAGGTCGGCGCCGGGCTGCGCGCCTCGCCGACGATATCGGCGTTGCGCTCGCTAACGCGCCGCATGTTCCGCGACGGCCGGAAATCGGCCGCCACCACCCGCACCGAGACGCAGGCGCGGCAGCCCTCGCAGGCCGGACGGTAGGCGATCGACTGGCTGCGGCGGAAGCCGCCATGGGTGAGCAGGTCGTTGAGCTCGCCGGCGCGTTCGCCGACGAGGTGCGTGAAGACCTTCCGCTCCTCCTGGCCCTTGAGATAGGGGCACGGCGAGGGCGCGGTCAGGTAGAACTGCGGCGTGTCGCGGGAGTGCTGGGTCACCGGTCAGGCCAGGTCTCTGTTCGCCCGAGTCGTCGAAGCATTGCGCGCTCCGGTGCCCGCGTCAAAGGCCGTTGAAGGAACCGGCGCCGGCCATCCCGCCGCGCAGCATGGCCCCGCGCCGGGCATTGTTGATGACCACGGTGCCGAGGATGATGTCGTGCAGCAGCCGCCGGCGCTCGTTGAAGAAGGCGACCAGCAGGATGAACGGCGTGAAGAACGACACCGTGCACCAGAAGACGATGGCGTGCACGGCGCCGAGCACGAAATAGGCCGGCGCCCCGTACCAGGTGCGCATTTCGAGGTCCATCACCCGCATGCCGATGGTGGCGGAGGCGGGCGAGCCGAGCGTCGCGCCGAAATAGACGAGCGCCCAGACGACGGTGGCTGGCGGCAACAGCCAGTAGAGCGCGAAGCCGAAGCCGAGCGTGATGATGCCGAAGGCGAAAATGAACATCGCCGCCAAAATGACCGGCGCGGCAATCAACACGAAATCGATGGCGAAGGCGATGACGCGCCGCGCCAGCACCCCCTCGAACAGTTCCGGCGACAGCGCGGGATCGTAGGCATGCGGCTTGATATCGATCGGCATCCGGTACGACGGCTCCCCTGAGGCGGGCGGCGGCTGGATTGTCCGCCGCTTGCCGCCACATGGGGCGAGATTAGCCGAACTGCAAGCGCGGCGGAACGGCCCGGGCTGGCCGCGGCGGGCTGGCTGCGGCATGGTAGGCGGCGCAAGCGGAGAGTCGATTTTGACCATTACCGTCGAGGATATCGAAGCGGCGCGGCGGATCATCGCCGGGGCCGTGCTGCGGACGCCGATGCTGCCGGCGCCGAAGCTGTCGGCGCTGACCGGCGCCGAGGTTTTCGTCAAATACGAGAACCTCCAGGTCACCAATTCCTTCAAGGACCGCGGCGCGCTGGTGAAATTGTCCTCGCTCGGCGAGGCCGAGCGCGCCCGCGGCGTCATCGCCATGTCGGCCGGCAACCACGCCCAGGCGGTCGCCTACCACTCGGCCCGGCTCGGCATCCCGGCGGTGATCGTGATGCCGGTGACCACGCCCTTCGTGAAGGTGGCGGCGACGCGTTCGCACGGCGCCGAAGTGGTGCTTTACGGCGAGAGCGTCGCGGAATCGCAGTCGCGCTGCGAGGAGATCCAGGCCGAGCGCGGGCTGACCCTCGTGCACCCTTACGACGATGCCCGCATTATGGCCGGGCAGGGCACCATCGCGCTCGAAATGCTCGAGCAGGTGCCCGATCTCGACACCCTCGTCATCCCCATCGGCGGCGGCGGCCTGATCTCCGGCAACGCAGTGGCGGCCAAGGCGGTAAAGCCGTCGATCGACATTATCGGCACCGAGGCCGCGCTCTATCCATCGGTGTGGAACGCGCTCAAGGGCACGAGCCTGCCGATCGGCGGCCC
>Ga0187815_10000722_pt1 | contig 15833 bp, 18 predicted proteins | sample NC_S_5_FD_132962 | JGI IMG/M metagenome (GOLD analysis project Ga0187815, IMG submission 132962) | Wetland sediment microbial communities from Neuse River Estuary, North Carolina, USA - ASW-S_5 | ecosystem: Environmental > Aquatic > Freshwater > Wetlands > Sediment | place: USA: North Carolina...
AACTGGGGCGTCTGCCATTCATTGCCGAGGATCTGGGTCTAATCACGGACGATGTGGTGGCCCTACGCGAACAATTTCAAATGCCCGGGACACGAGTCCTGCAATTTGCCTTTGAGGGCCATGCAGACAATCCCTACCTTCCGCACAACTTTGTCACAAACACGGTCGCGTATACCGGCACGCATGACAACCCGCCAACTCGACAATGGTACGAAGAATTGCCCGATTACCAGCGACAGAACTTGTGGAGTTATCTCAAGCGAGTACCGGGTGACGGTGCTGAAGCTACTCCAGCGCTGATGCGATTGGCTTGGTCGTCGGCAGCGGGGCTAACCATTGCGCCCTTACAGGATCTCCTCGACTTGGGCGTTGGAAGTCGTATGAACGTGCCTGGTCGTGCCGACGGAAACTGGCGCTGGCGCTGCCCCGAAGCTGCGTTATCCTCCCCTGCTTTCGAATGGCTGCAGGAATTGACCGAAAGCTCGAAGCGCTCCGCCGGTGCGGGGAATAAGCAGTCAGCCGGTGCAAACGGAGCGCCCGGTTTTGCCCTAGAGAGTTGCTCGAAGCTCTAGAGAATGACTATGGGTCTGATACCACGATTCGTCTGCAATGGGCAGCTGGATGCCACGATATCATCCAGAGGCAGCGTGAACAATTCAACTCACGAGGTATTTCCTGAAGTGGAGCATCCGACCGCCGCAGCCCAGTCCCCGGTGGTGGCACCTCCTAATCGACCGACGTGGGCGCAGGCTGAAGGAAATCCATTGCCGCTGGGTGTTACGTGGATCGAAGAAGAGCAGGCATTCAACTTTGCCGTTCATTCTGAACATGCGGAGAGTGTCACTCTATTGCTCTATTCGGCCGCCGATTTGGTGAACCCCGTGCTAACCTTCCGTTTTGATTTTCTGTGTAACAAGTCAGGGCGGATTTGGCACTGCCGAATCCCATCTAGTCAGATTGGCGATGCTCGTTATTACGGTTATTCCGTATCTGGACAATCCGTTCCTGGATTTCACAGCTTTGACCCGCAGAAGGTTCTCCTCGACCCGTATGCGAAATGCATTTTCTTCCCGCCTGGTTTCGACCGCGAACTAGCTCAGCGGAAAGGACCAGACGCCGGCCGGGTACCCTTGGGAGTGCTGCCGGGTCAACTTGCTGCATTTGACTGGCGAGGAGTGCCGCAACCGCGTCCCGAGTCCGATGCGATCATCTACGAACTTCACGTGAAGGGCTTTACGAAGAACCCCAACTCCGGCGTACATCCCTCTCGTGCCGGCACGTATTCTGGCTTAATCGAAAAGATTCCCTATCTGAAGGAGCTCGGGATAACCGTTGTCGAACTGATGCCCATTTTTCAGCGCGACCCTCACGAGGGCGACTATTGGGGCTACATGCCTTTGAACTTCTTCGCACCCCATGCGCAATACGCGAGTACATGCGACGACGATGAGCAGCATCTTGAATTTAGAAACATGGTGAAGGCTCTTCATAAAGACGGAATCGCCGTGGTGCTCGACGTCGTGTACAACCACACGTGCGAGGGCGACCACCGGGGTCCAATCTACAGCTTCAAGGGTTTCGATACTGCCGGCTATTACATGCTGTCCCCCGACCCCGCAAATCCTTACGCCAATTACTCCGGCACGGGAAATACCCTGAATTTCGGCCAGGCACACGTGCGCAAGATGGTGATGGACAGCTTGCGTTATTGGACAAACGAAATGCACATCGACGGATTCCGATTTGATCTTGCATCGGTGTTTAGCCGTAACGCGGATGGATCTCTCAATTGGGGAGACGCTCCGATCTTCAGTGAAATTGCCGCCGATCCGGATTTGGGGCGATTAAAATTGATCGCAGAACCTTGGGACACAAATGCCTATCAATTGGGCCGTGGATTCCCAGGCCTAACCTGGCTTCAGTGGAACGGAAGATTTCGCGACGATATTCGCCGTTTCATCAAAGGAGACCCGGGGATGGTACCTGACGTCATGCGGCGCATCTATGGCAGCGATGACCTCTTTCCCGACAGTCGCGCCGATGCGTATCACGCCTATCAGAGTATCAACTATATTACCTGTCACGACGGCTTCACTCTGTACGACCTCGTCTCGTATGACCGCAAGCATAACTGGGCGAACGGTCATGACAACCAGGACGGCATGGACGACAACTACAGTTGGAACTGCGGTCACGAAGGGGATGAAGCCGTGCCATCGGCAGTGCTGGCGCTGCGCCGGAAGCAGGTTAAGAATTTCTGCTGTTTGCTCCTACTCTCGAATGGGATTCCAATGTTGCGCGCCGGCGACGAATTCCTGAATACGCAATTTGGCAACAACAATGCTTATAACCAGGACAATGAAATAGGGTGGCTGGACTGGAGCCAACTCCGAACGAACCAGGACATTTTCCGTTTCTTCAAGAACATGATTGCGTTCCGGAAAACTCATCCTTCCCTTTGCCGCAGCAGGTTTTGGCGGGAGGACGTGTCTTGGTATGGAACTGGACCCAACACCGATGTGTCCGGCGATTCGCACAGCGTGGCGTTCTGCTTGCACGGTGTTTCTCAAGCCGATGATGATATCTACGTCATGATCAACGCGTACTGGGAAGAGTTGGAGTTCCATGTCCAGGGTGGTCCGGTAGACGAGTGGAAGAGTATCGTGGATACAGCTTTGCCGAGTCCTGACGATTTCTCGGAGCAAGGTGTGCCTATGGAGCAGGCGAGATACCAAGTGGCTCCGAGATCCATCGTTGTCTTAGTTCGGCCTCGAGGAAGCAGCAGAAGGCCCGTATAAGTCACAACTCGCTACATGCATTCCGTGCACCGGCGGCACCCTGCACATGTCCATGGCCGAACGCGGGGGCACTCCTAATGGGAACTGGTTGCCTAGCGCCCATATTCCGTCTTGCTGATGCCGAGGCGTCGCATCTTGTTCTGCAGCGTCGTACGTTTCAGGCCCAGGCGCTGGGCGGCTCCACCCGGACCGGAGATGTGCCCAGACGCTGCTTTTAAGGCGTCGAGAATTACGTTTCGTTCAGCCTGTTGGAAAGTAGACGCCGGGGTAGAAGCGCCGCGCGCGTAGGAGGCTCTGAGTTCGGCGATCGGGACTTGCAGCTCATCACCGTGCGAAAGGATAACTGCACGCTCGATAAAGTTCGCCAATTCCCTAACGTTGCCTCTCCAGGGACTGTTCGTTAACATCTCCATGGCCTGCTTGGGGATGGATTTGATCTCTTTCCGCATTCTTCGCGATAACTGCGACACGAAATAATTCACCAGCAGCGGGATGTCCCCGCGCCGTTCCCGCAGCGGGGGGATCTCAATCGGAAAGACGTTTAGCCGATAAAAAAGATCTTCGCGAAAAGTATTCTCGCGAATCATGGCAGGAAGATCGCGGTGCGTAGCGGCAATGATACGCACGTCAACGTGGATCGTTTTGGCGCTCCCCAGACGTTCGAACTCTTGTTCTTGAACAGCGCGCAACAACTTCGGTTGTAATTCCATGCTGATATCACCGATCTCGTCCAGAAAGAGCGAGCCCCCATCAGCGAGTTCGAATCTGCCTTTTTTTTGTATCAGCGCGCCCGTGAAGGCTCCCTTCTCGTGACCGAAGAGTTCGCTCTCGAGGAGTCCAGATGGAATTGCCGCGCAGTTCATCCTCACGAATGTGCGGTTGCGCCTGGAACTCCGATTGTGAATCGCGCGTGCGATCAATTCCTTCCCGGTTCCTGTCTCGCCGTGGAGCAACACGGTCGAATCCGTGGGCGCAACGATCGAGACCTGCTCGAGCACTTTTTGGAACGCTGAACTTTTCCCGATCATGTCTTCGAAGTTGTATTCAGAGCTGATTTCTGATTCCAGATACAAGCGTTGCTCTTCGAGGTGGTCACGTGATGCGGTCACCCGGCCATAAGCCAACGCGTTGTCGAGCGCCAGAGATATCTGAGTACCTATTTGTGACAGCAGATCCAGGTCCGCTTGGCCGTAAGTCTTCTCGGTTCGGCTCCCGAGCAATATGACTCCGATTATCCCGCTGGACCCGATCAGAGGGAGAGACACCACTGTGAGTACGGATTCTGCTTTTAGATAGTCCGCAACAACCGCAGGCATCTTCGCAATCTCCGGAGCTGGTAACAGCGTGGGCGCGCGAGTTCGTAGTCTAGCCAGATGCTCTTCCGGGATCTGGGTGACCGGGACGACCCAAAACTCACCGGTGACTGCGCGATTGTCCGGAAAATCGAAGACCACGCATTTGAAACAGTTGGATCGCTCATCGAAGAGCGAGCAGCTTGTGAAATCGTTAGCGAAGTATTTGCGGATCGATGCCGATGCGGCCCGAAACAGATCGTTGATGTCGAGAATGTTCACGATTTGCTTGTTGATTTCCAGCAAAAGGCTGAGCCGGTCGCGCTCGCGTGCCAAATCACGCTCATGGGATTCCAGGGAGTTGATGGCGAACGCATTCTCCAGGGCAACAGCGACGTGTCCGGCAACAGAACGCATGAGCTCTACGTCATCAGGACTGAACTCTTTTTCTTTAAGGGCAAATGTCAATGCTCCTAGTCTCGCGCGAGCCGTTGAAACGGGGAATACGTATGCGCTATGGACGTTCGGATTTGCGTGAACAATTCTTGACGCAATTTCAGGGTTTTTGGCGATTTCTTCCCTTACATTTGGAACAAATACAGGGACTTGCTCCTCGATGGCACGTTCCAGGGCCGTGCCCCGGTAGGCTAATTCTGTTCCTAGCTCGATACCGGGATCGTCCTTTCCGCTCTCAAGTGCGCGGAGGGTCAAACGCCCGGACGTATCAAACAAAAGCAGCGCGATCTCTTCGAATGGAAAGACATTCGTTAATAGATCAGACAGGCTGTGTAGGACGGCATCGACAGTAGCTTGCGAACCTAGGTCGCTGGAGATCTTCAGGAGCGCACGGTACCTGGTAAGCTCCCCGCCGACGGCATTTTGCTTTTGGGTCCTGGCGGCTGTTTCGCTCATGCGTGGGCCCCTTGGGAAGGTTCCCGTGTACCAAACAGGGCGTTCAGTCTAGCACAGGTCTGTGATTGCCGTCCTGAGACTTGGCGCATAGGGCGCATAGGCGAATTGCGCTGATATGGCGATTTTGCATTAAAATCGGCGGCGCGTGCACACTACCTTGCTTTAACCCGCCTGTTGGAACGCGAAATTCGCCGACCGCGAATAGAACCTCACTTGCTCGACAATCGAGGCATAATCTCGTCCGGAGACCACTGCCGTCGCACCTGCGGAGCGAAGGCGTTCGACGTCACATTGTTTGACCTGCCGCTGCCAGACAAGGACAGGACGGGGTAATTGGTGACGCTTGCGTCGGAGTTCGGTCAGGATGACTTCCGGATTTATCAGCGGCGGATGGTCGCCTAGCACGAGCACATCGAATACACCTCGCTCAGCCAATCGTGCGAAATCTGCTGGGTCCCAAGTCGTGGTCGTGTCGAAGCCTGCATCCTCCAGCGCTTGCTCTAGCTGCATGAGTATCTCCGCGTCGAAGTCACAAAGGAGGACGCGAAGGCGCTGCGGTTTCATTTTTGCCTCCTTTTTGCCTAGTCTCGAAATCCTTTCGTAATCACGCATGGCTACCGGACGGTCAGGACGGGACACCCCGCACGGCAGACCACCTGGTATGCCGTGGTCCAAGGCATGTGAGAAGCCGTCCCGATGTGTTTCGAGTGATGCAATCCCATAATGATGAGATCAACGTTGAATTTGTCGGCCGTTTGAAGAATCCTTTCACTTATTGGAGTGGCTGTGCCCAAATCTGCGACGAATTCCGGCGGGATGTCCAGGGCTGCGCCCCGAGTTAGTTCAGCCAACCGACGAACGCTCGCCTCGTGAGCTTCGTCGTGTATCTCACTCATGTCTACGAGTGCCCTCCGGAAACCTTTGTTTTGGACGAAGCAGTGATCTCCCCATCGAGCGGCAAACGCAAGCGTTCACAGATAAACGTGGAATAGACACTCCTCGCGACAAACTTTGCGCCCATGCTTTTGAACCAGTTGAGCACTTGCTCTCCTACGGAGTCCACATACATCACCTCAGTGAGATCAACGATCAACCCTTGAGGGACGGCTCCCTTGGTGACCAGACACTTTGCTTCCTCAGCCCAGTCGCCAACGAGCCTGCCTTCCATCTTCAGAGTCGGACCATTCGCGAACTCATGAATTTCTGCGCGAAACATTCTGTTCTCCTGTAACCGCACTTGTCCCGTTCGCCCGTGCGAAGGTTGGGGCGCAAGTTGGATGCCAAATATGCACCCGCTATGTTGTTGATTATCCAGAGCTTCCGGTGGACTTCCGGCATTTCGGTTGCCTGAATGCGGGCATCGTCCGTATATGGGCAAAGCCCAACCTGCGTACGAAACACCTCTAGTAATCAACGCCCGTCCACGAGGGGCAATATTGGAAAGCACGGTTGCCCGCCGTCATGCTTGCTGGCGACTTCAATCTCGACCTGACCAAGAATATTGCTGCGTCCCTTATCAGGGACAATCAGTTTCAAAATCTCTTTGGTGATGAACGCAGGCGAACAACGGAGTCCCGGTATTTGAGACGCTCGGCTGCGGTCGATTGGATCTTGGTAAGAGGCGCCTTGAAACTTGGGCGTCCGCAGGTCCACACTTTGATTTCGGCATCCGACCACTATCCGCTTTCACTTACGCTCCAATCTTTATAGACCGCAGCCACGTCTTTGTTCAAATCCTGAGCGGAAACCACGCGACAGCTATGTGCCCACATTTGGTCGGCTGTCCTTATAACGTCATGCATAGCTCGGGCGCGTTTGCAGCCGCTCCCTAACCGGTTATTTTCTATCGAATTGCTCGTGCTTACTGCGGCCCTACAGTTGCATTGATCCCTTTGTCAGTTCGTGTGGTTGCCGTGCGTACTCATGATTCGCGCTTATCGGAGAGATATATGGCTACAGCTCCAAAATTCCGCATTGATCCCCATATCCACACCCAGTTGACGAAGTCGCAATCACATCGGTCGGAACCGCCAGTCAACAAAGGGCAGACCTTGCCGGAGCCGATCTATCCTCTGTTTCCAGAGAAGTTGTCCGATGCCGGACCGGACAAGGCTCCGGAACATCGGGACTGGGCGGTATCTCAAGCCTATCGGAGCATGAAAGGCTGGCTGTTTCCGTACATTCGTTCGCGCGTCCTTCCCGGCGAGTTCCATCCGATCATCGCTTATTTGTTCGTGGAGTATAAGTGCAACCTCGATTGCTGGTACTGCTGGGCCTACAACAACAAGACCAAAGGCATGACCGAGGATACAGCCCGCCGGGCCATTGATTGGCTTCACGACCAGGGCTGTCGGGTGCTGGCCCTCATGGGAGGCGAGCCGCTTCTACGGCCGCAATTTGCGCATAAGGTCGTGTACTACGCGGCGAAAAAGGGATTCTGGATCTATATCGGCACTAATGCTCGTCTCTTGCGGCCTGAAGTGGATGATCGCTTGGCGGACGCCGGAGCGTCGGTCTTTAACGTGGCCATTGATGCCTGGGATGTAAAACCCGGTCTGCCACAGGCAGCGCTTTCCGCCGAGGTGGCCGATCGGAGAAAAAAGTGAGAAGAAACATTCCCCGTATTTGCGCAATCGCCGCGTTGACATTGATCCTGCCTCTCATCGCGATATCGCAAGGTGAGATCAAGAAGACTCTGGTGCTTGCCGGGTATGAAGGCACGGTGCCAGTGAAGCAAATCGAAGGAAGGGACTACGTCGAAATCGAAGCTTTGGCGCAGCTGGCGAATGGGTCGGTAAATTTCAACGGAGAGCAAATCACTTTGGCGCTGCCGACGGCAGGAAGGGAGGCAGCGCTGACCGAAAAAGCAGACTCAAACGAAAGATTTTCGAGAGAGTTCTTGCGCGCATGGATAGAGGACTTAGCTGCGATCCGCGAATGGCACAGCACATTGGAAACTGCCGTCAGAAAGCAAATCCCGCTTTGGCAGACCTGGCTGGGATCATATCAGTCGCAGGCAGCCACAGACCTGCAGCTCGTTCAGATCGCCGCGGTGACCAACGCAGATCGCAGCGCCGCGCAGCTCGCCGCGAACGAGTACCAGAAAATGAAGCAGTTAAACGATGAGTATGTTGCACAAGCGGCGGGCGCCAGTTACATCGAGCCAAATTCGCTAGCTGACGATCCACTCGATCAGAGCGTCACGGTGTGCAGCCAAGCCCTTGAATCGATGGCTGCAAGCGGCCGGTTTCTGGATAACGGGTCGTGCCGTTAAGCCCCTAATGCTGATGCAGAGCGGGCATGATCAGAGTGGCAGTGCGCACGAATACATATCGGAGATGCTCTGGCGTGTGGACACGGGAGTGGCCTAAAGGCCGAATCGCCATGTGCTGAGGGCAAGAGGAAACCTGTGAAAATCGAAAACCCGGAATGGCTCGACCAAATGGAAGGGATCCTTGAGACGCTGAACGAAGGCGTTATCATTATTGACCACCGCGACCAACTCGTCTTCTCCAATACGATTTTCCAAGAGATGGTCGGCTTACCGGCCGACCTGTTGTTCGAGGAGCGTGTCTCAAGTTTCTATACCCAAAAAGAAATGCAGGTCCTCAACGACCACCGCGACCGCAGCATGCGCGTCGGCCGCCACCGCTTCGAGTTCGTGCTGCCGAGGAAGGATGGCACGCGCTTGCCTGTGATTGTCAGCACTCGCAGCTTCGAAGATCCGGGACGCCGCCGATTGGCGGTGATCACTTTCACTGACATTTCCGAGCAGAAACGCGCCGAAGGTCGGTTACGCGATGTGAACGCGAAGCTACAGGAACGCCAGAACCAAATCGACGAGGAGTTGGCGCTTGCTGAACGCGTACAACAAACCCTCGCGCCGGCATCGATCACCTGGGGACGCATGCGTGTCGACAGTTACTTCCATCCCGTGCGCCGCATCGGCGGCGATTTTGGACTCGTTGCGCCGCAGGGCGAAGATCATTTGGACTTGCTCGTAATCGATATTTCGGGCCACGGCATTGGTGCGGCGCTCGTTGCGAACCGGCTTTACAGCGCCACGATTTCGCAGCTTCGCGCGAGTGTTCCTCTCGGTGATATGTTTCGGCACCTCAATGGCTTCGTGATGCAGAATATCGGCAACTCAATTTTCCTTACGGTTGCGGCAGCGCGTGTCAACCGCGAAGCGCGGCGCATGATTTTTGCCGGCGCCGGACACCCGCCCGCCATGGTGGTCACGCCGGGACAGGCGCCGCGACTGCTCGAATCGCGCAGCATCGTTTTGGGGGCTCTGCCCGATGCGGTGGCCGTCGAGGCGTCCCTCGAAGTGGACCTCGACCCCGGCGACCGTATCGTCCTTTACACGGATGGCATTACCGAGGTGTTCGATTCGCGCGGCGAGATGCTCGGCGTTCCCGGCGTGCAGAAATTCGTGCGCGAAACCTCCACGCTGCCTTTCGGCGAGATGAAACGGGGGATTCTTGATCGCGTAACCGCGTGGCGGCAGGGTCCGCCCGCCGATGACGTTTCGCTCGTGCTGGCCGAGGTCGTCTGATCCAAGCTGCCGGCAGTTTTCGATCTATATGTACTGCCCGGGCAACGGCGAAGATATGCCCGAACTGCGTGAGTGCAAAGGGCGTATTGCGCCACCGCGGAAAACTCGGTGACCGCCGCCCCTCTAACACATCCTCGCGAAAACGTGCCCGCATCTGGGCAGTGCCCTCGAAATGTCATGGCAAGCACTGCGTGATCGTCGCAAGCAGCAGAGAGAAAACAACTTAGCAGCAGACCGATTGGCTTGTGATCTGCACTCTTCGACGCTGAAGCCGCCGAGGCCCGAACGAATTCGCAACCTACTCGCAAGGCTCGCGGCGAGAAAGCGTGAACGCCCATGGAATACGATGTAGACATGAAATTCGCTTGCGGCGACAAGATGTCGCTGGACGAAGTAGAGAACTCTCCTGAGGAATGGTTCGACCTGTGGGTGTCGTGTATACCGATAGAGGGTGCCTGGAACATCCCGTGCGTGCGCTGCTGGAACAAGCAGAAAGCGATCGAGGCTCTCCGCGATGCAGCACAGGCGCATGCCGAACGCATCCAGTTCGTCGAAAACTCGCCACGAATCATTAAGGATGAGCCATCCGAAGCTGCCGCCACTGGCATTGTCGGCGAGCCGCTGCGCGATTTAACAGCAAAAGAACGCGCGGCTGTTCTCGCACGAAATATCGCCAAGTTCGATGCAGACTTATCCAAGATCCGTGACGGCCACAATCTGACTTGCGGATTCTGTGGTATCCCGATAGAACCGGTCACGAGCGAAGTGGTCGGAATTCAACATTCCTGCGGTATTTGCGCAGCAATGTGCAAGACGCTGGCTCAGAGACCCTATTGGGTGAGAATCCACAACGTCGAACGGGAAGAGAACAGGCGCCGCGCTAAAGCCAAGCAGCGCATCATGGCCGGCGAAGAGGATCAGAAATTCCTCTAATCGCAGTGCCTGCCAATGCGACTTCGTGGGCTCGGGTACCGAAGAACTCGTTTATTTTCAGGAGGTAACTTGAATGCGTAGACCCGTGCACCGGCAAAAGGGAAACTGGGGGTGCTGACGCCCGGATTGGGCGCAGTGAGTACAACCTTAATGGCAGGCGTGGAATTGGTTCGGCAAGGAGCGGCGCTCCCAGTCGGCTCGCTGACGCAGATGGGCACGATTCGACTCGCCAAGCGCACAGAAGCGAGCGTGCCGCGAATCAAGGATTTTGTGCCGCTGGCGAATCTTGACGACATCGTCTTCGGCGGGTGGGACGTTTATCCCGATAACGCCTACCAGGCCGCAACGAAGGCGGGCGAATATATCTTCCAGCCCAAGCTCTATCCGGAGTTGTATGGTAAGGTCCATCATAAGGTGCGCATCGAGTATTACCCGCCGCGCGGTGATAAAAAAGAGGGCTGGGACAACATTGATATCTTCGGCTGGCTCAACTATCCGATGCAAATCAAGGTCGACTTTCTGTGCCGGGACTCAATTCTGGCTGCGCCGATCGTGCTGGACCTGGCGCTCTTCTTCGACTTGGCTAACCGCGCTGGAATGAGAGGCATACAGGAGTGGCTGAGCTTCTACTTCAAGTCGCCGATGTGCGCGCCGGAACTGTATCCGGAGCATGACCTGTTCATCCAGTTGATGAAGCTGAAGAACACTCTGCGCTGGATGATGGGCGAGGAGCTGATCACGCACTTAGGCGCGGAGTATTACGACTGAATTAAAGTAGTTAAGGGTTGAGAGTTCAAGACTTCAGGTTGAAAGTCGAAAGTTAAAGTTGAACTTCCCATAGGACCAGGCACTGAACCACGTCCGACCTCTCGCGTGTCAGTGCTGACACGCAGCGAATAAGAGGCGAAAAAAGCTGCGGTAAGATGAGCACTAACCTTGCACATTAAGTCCGTTAAAACGCCGAATTCTGGCAGAAAGCCGTGACCTGCCAAGTTACGAGTGACGAGAGACTCTTCGAGTTGTCGCGGGGCTGAAGCCCCGCGCTTCCACCGAAAACCGTTTTTCCGCAAACTGTAAAAGCCACGAACCACAAACCTTCTCGCGTTCTCAAACAGACTCGAAAGCCCGATTGAAAAACAGAGGCGTTAATTTAATGGCGGAGCTTCCGCCACGGCGGACGCAGAAACCGCGAAAGCTCCGACCCCCTTGAAAACTATGCAGCGGATTTGTGACTCAGGACACTAGCTGTCAGGCTCCGTGATCGTAACTACCGCGGGAGATATTGAGGCGGCGCATCCTATATGGATTGATCTTCAAACAGAAACTCGGGAGGGCGTTCACCGAAGTTCATGGGGTAATCCGCAAGCGAGTGAAACTGATTGTGGCCGAACGACGCGCAGATTAGTCGTCAGGCTCCGTGGTCGTAACTAGCCGTTAGGCTCCTTGCTCGTAACTAGCACGGGAGATATTGAGCCGGCGCATCTTGTTCTGAAGCGTGGTACGCTTTAGTCCCAGCCGTTCAGCAGCGCCTCCTTTGCCGGCTATCCGTCCAGACGCAGCTCTTAAAGCCTCAGTGATCACATTGGACTCCGCCTGTCGAAAGGCAGAGGTCGAGGCGGTGGGAAAGCTTATGCTGCTATAAGGAGAAAGCTCCGCGATGGGCACTTCTAACTCGTCACCGCGTGTGAGAATGACAGCGCGCTCGATGAAGTTGGCCAGTTCCCGGACGTTACCCTTCCAATAGTGGTTCGTCAGGGCGTCGATTGTGTCGCTCGGGATGGAGTTGATTTCCTTGCCCATGCGGCGCGCCATCTTCGATACAAAGTGGTTGACCAGGAGCGGAATGTCGTCGCGGCGCTCGCGAAGAGGTGGAATCTCAATCGGAAAGACGTTGAGGCGGTAAAACAAATCCTCACGAAATTTGCGTTCCTGGATCATGGTTTCAAGATTGCGGTGAGTGGCGGCAATGATACGCACATTAACCTGAATCGTGCTGGCGCTTCCCAGGCGCTCGAATTCCTGCTCCTGGACGGCGCGCAACAGTTTCGGCTGGAGTTCAAGGCTGATGTCCCCGATCTCGTCAAGGAAGAGCGAGCCACGATCAGCCAGTTCGAATCTGCCCTTCTTCTGGATCAGCGCCCCCGTGAAGGCGCCTTTCTCGTGTCCGAACAATTCGCTCTCCAGGAGTCCGGACGGGATGGCGGCGCAGTTCATGCGCACAAAATTGCGCTCGCTCCTTTCACTAAGGTTGTGAATGGCTCGTGCGACCAACTCCTTGCCCGTGCCCGTCTCTCCGTGAAGCAGCACGGTGGAATCGGTAGGCGCGACGATCATGGCTTGTTCCAGCACGCTCTGAATGGCCGGACTGCTGCCGATGATGCCTTCGAAGCAGTGCTCGGAGCTGATTTCCGACAACAAATTCGACTGGTCTCCCGGCCCGCCGCATGAGGTTGCAAATGCCGAAGTACCCATGATCTTCCTCCTCTGTAGTTCCGTCTGTAGCCCGGGTCACGACTTGCTGAACAACTGAGATTCAAGCCGCGAGTTGCGCCGTCATGGCCAGTTCTTCGATGCCCACCAACCTCGTCACCCAAATGCCGGGCGTGGGTTGCCAGTAGTGCGCGTAATGCGTTCGGCAGAGCACGTCCTCATGACGAGCCCGCCGGTAGACGATTTCGGTTCGGGTGAAATATTGGGGGTTCCACTTTTGCCATTCTTCGTTCATCGTCATTCTCCTAGGCCGCTTGCGCCGTCGCGCATTTGCCTTCTACGGGAATGGTTCTAGCAGAGGCAAACAACGGCGCGTCAACGAGCGGCACCCGCTTCTCCGAGAAGGTGGACTCGGGGATCGCATAAACTTGGAATAGGTTGGAATGAAGGCAGAAGTCGCGCGAGCGGAAGATCCGCAGGGCGTCTTCCTGGGTCTCGGCCTCGACCGTCTCGACGGTAAACATCAGGTTTCGCTTTTTCCACTTCGCGCATATCATCCAGCGATTCATAGCCCCCTCCTTACTTCCCGCTATATTTCCGTCTGGAGTCTGGAACATCATGACGGCATTTTGGAACTTGACTTTATTTTCCGAAACCCCACATGGAGGGAAATCGCAGCCTTTGTAGAGGCAATTGGCGGACTTCTTTTGAGCAAGGAATGTGCCCGTGTTAGTTAAGGGCCACTCTCTAATGGGGGAGGGAGGACTGACTCTTCCGAGGCGGAAGCTCGACGCGCTTCCATCCAAAAAGGCGGGCATCGACTGACCATAAACCCGGGCCGAGCATGGCGAGGGCACACGCGACAGTCGCTAGCAAGAGTGGAACCGATCGGTCGCCCGTCGACGCCAGCATCTGCCAGACTTCAAAGAGAGCGATCAACGTTGCGGCGATGGGCGTCCACAGGCCGGAGATTAGAAGAATTCCTAATGCGGCCAAAAATGCGAATGTTATTGTTGCGGCTATCGGAGGATCGCGCCACAAGGTGGAGCTCGCGCGTACGACCACCGCCGAGCCAACGACCAGGCGCATGAGAAGCAGACCAGTACCGGGCCAACCCCCGGCGAATGTGGAATATAAACGTCGCAACGAGCACCTTTCGAGCACCTACTAGGTTGCCAGTTCGGGGAAGCGAAGAGAAACCCCAAAAAGAGGGCTGATGGTCACTCTTTAGGGTGTTGCGAGTGCCAGCGACTAACGGGCAAGGCGCGGCAGGCTACAGCTCGATGATTCCTCTCTTCAAACCGATCATGGCGGCATGCGTTCGATCGTTGGCGCCTAATTTCGAGAGTATGGACTTGACTCGACTCTTGACCGTTTCCTCGGCGATCGAGAGCTGGTCCGCAATCTGCTTGTTTGCATTGCCGGCGGCTATTAATCGCAGCACGCTAACTTCTGCCGGCGTAAGCGTATCATCCATGGCATGTTCGGCAACTTCCACGGACGCCTCCGGGGAGAGTGTCTTTTTCCCCGCGAAGACCACACGGATGGTGGTCAACAGTTCCGTATGCAAAGTATTCTTAAGCAGATATCCCTGAGCACCCGCCTTGAGGGCGCGCAGAATCTGGACGTCACCTGCGTAGGTGGTCAACAGAATGATTTTTGCTTCAGGAAATTCATTGCGAATAGCGATGAGCGCGTCGAGGCCGTTCATTTCGGGCATCTGCAGGTCCATTAGGGTGATGTCCGGATGATGCGACCGGAACTGCTGGATTGCCTCACGACCATTGGAGGCTTCACCGACCAAAGTCATATCCGTTTGAGTGGCAACCAGACCGGCAATCCCTTGGCGCACGAGTGGATGATCGTCGACGGTGAGAATTCGAATTCGCGAGGGGCCACTCATCGACCGTTTCCCACTTCATGCCTTCGAGGCGAAACTTCGCGACAACCAGGAATGTCTCCGAGTTGTCGCGTAAGCGCTACTGGCAGGAACGCGCACTTCGAGCTCGGTTCCTGCATCGAGTTCGCTCCACACCGTCAACTTAGCGCCGATAAGTGTGGCGCGTTCGCGCATGCCGCGCAAGCCGAAGTGTCCGGCACTGCTCTGGGCTGCGACAACTCCTGGATCAATACCTGTTCCGTCATCTCGCACACGCAATCGAAACTGCTCATCATCATAGCGGATTTCAATCTCGATTCGCCGCGCCTGGGCGTGCCGAAAGGCGTTGCGGAGCGCTTCGGCAGCAATTTTGTAGATCTCGTCACGAAGAATGGGGCGAAGATTTCGCGACTGGCCTTCGACTACAACAGAGAAAGCTGCCCGGTCGCTGGATTCGGTGGCGAGTTCTTCTGCGAGGGTGTTGATGGCCAGTGCGAGATCGTTGCCCAGAACGGTAGAATCGCAGAGTCCTTGCAGCGCATCGCGGCCTTCGTTGATGGCGTCAGCAGCCTGCTCGATGGCACTGTCGAGTCTCTCTTTCGCCTCCGTCGGGCGCTCCGGCAGCAACTGGGAGACAGTCTGGAAGCAGAGCACCAAACCGTGGAAGCTCGAAGCAGAGTGTCGTGCAGGTCGCGCGCGATGCGGGTTCGCTCGCCGACGCGCTCTTCCAAGCGTATGTTGAATTGCCGCGCCATTTGCTGCAGCCGCAGTTGGTACACGGTCCAGAGCAATACCAGAAAAGCGGCCAAGCAGAACGCGCGGAACCAATTCGTTTGGTAGAAGGCTGGGGCAACCGAGAACTGCAGCGTATCGCCCTGCTCGTTCCACACCCCGCTGTTGTTACTCGCGATGACGCGGAAGCGGTAGGTGCGCGGAGCAAGATTCGTGTAGTGCGAGTGGCGCGGGTTGACCGGCACTCTCCAGTCTTTGTCCTGGCCCTCGAGCTTGACGCGGAACTGGACCTTCTCGGG
>Ga0187815_10000723_pt1 | contig 15828 bp, 22 predicted proteins | sample NC_S_5_FD_132962 | JGI IMG/M metagenome (GOLD analysis project Ga0187815, IMG submission 132962) | Wetland sediment microbial communities from Neuse River Estuary, North Carolina, USA - ASW-S_5 | ecosystem: Environmental > Aquatic > Freshwater > Wetlands > Sediment | place: USA: North Carolina...
CCGAACGCACGGACCACCCGTTCTGCGATCTCCCGGACACGGACCTGCTGCTCCGTACCGAGGTTGAACACATTCACAGTGTCTGGGGCTCGGCGCTCGGCGAGGAGCATGGCATCGACGCAATCGTCGACCCACAGGTAGCTCTTGGCCTGTCGTCCGTCCCCGAGAACCTCGAGCCGGGTCGGATCCCGCTGCAGCTTCCGAAGGAAATCGTAGATGACGCCGTGGCTCATTCCAGGGCCGACGATGTTGGCGAACCGAAAGATCCAGCCCCGCATGCCGAAGGAGTGGCAGTAGGCGCTGATCAAGGCCTCCGAGGCCAGCTTCGAAGCCCCGTACTGGGACTGGGGCAAAAGCGGGCCGTAGGATTCAGGGGTCGGGAAGACGGTGGGGAGCCCGTACACGACGCTCGAGGATGAGAACAGAATCCTAGAAACGCCGGCCTGCCGGGCCGCCTCGAGCACGTTAGCGGTGGCGAGCGTGCCGTGCTCCAGGTCGATTCGGGGATCCTTCATACCGGCCGGGATGTTCGGATTCGCGGCGAAGTGCCACACCGACTCCGCCCCCCGAAAGATCTCGGCCAAGCCGGCGGGCTCCCGGAGGTCGTGCTGGTGGAACTGTACGCTCCCGCTCGCCTCGAGCTCCCGAAGCCGTTCCCGTCGTCCGGAGCTCAGGTTGTCGACGACCCGAACGGAGTGACCGGAGCGGACCACCTGGTGCACGAGAACGGCACCGATGGCCCCGGCCCCTCCCGTGACGACCACTGGGGCAAGTTCGCCTGGCATTGAGTTCCACTACCCTCCTCAGGAGGGAGGGAATCCTATATATCAGAACAGCCGCCTAGCTCGTTCGTACTGCGTTTTCTATCGGGGATTCCGTCGATGCGAACCTACGTACGGATGATTTTCCACTCGGAGGGCTCCAGCCCCCGGGAGATCCTTCAGGTGATGCGCGAAATGAAGTTCGAAGAGTCGATGGGCATCCACGACTTCGTCTTCAAATGGACGAAACAGCCCACCATCGAGGACGTCCTGGAGCTGGTCACCACCATGCATGGCCGTCTCAAGGGCTTGGGCGTGAACTATGAGGTCACGACCATCGCCTAGCCGGCCGGAGGAAGTGCGAACCCGATGGGGGAGGAACTGGACAGTCTCGAACAATCTCTCCTCCGTCACCTCCTGACCTATCGGGGCCACCAGGTCCGCTTCGAAGCGGACGCCCACACGACGGAGTTCGGGATCTACCGATCGTTCACGAACCTGGAAGCGGGTCTTCTGAAGAACGCGTTGCGCCAGCTCGAGAACGGGCGCTGGATCTACCGTCGCGTCCAGTACGTTATCGGATTCAGCGAGCCGAAGCTCGTCTATTCCCTAACGCCCCACGGTTATCGAAAGGCGCTCGATCTTTTCGGCCCCACCCCGGCGGCGAGCCCGGTCGCCGCGCCCGTGGCCACGGGCGCGCTCGCCAAGGCGTCGGTGCCGGAGGCGGTCCCTAACGGTGTTGCCCCGGTTCGCAAGAGTTCCGGCCGCCGTCGCGACCCCCCTGCCCCGCGTCCGAAGAAGGAATGAACGCCGCCACCGGGACCGCGGTCCTCGAGGGTCCTCGAGTTCGGCTTCGGCCGTTGAGACCCGAGGACGCGAAACGCACCTTCGTGTGGTACAATGACCCCGAGATCGTCGCGCCGTTTGACCGCTTCAGCGTCGATACGTTCGAAGAGTTCGAGCGTTCGATCCAGGAGGCCCCCGGCGACCCGACCTCGCTCGCCCCCCGATTCGTTGTATCGCTCCGGGAGGGCGACGTCCCGGTCGGGCTGGTCGGTCACTACGTGCCCCATCCGGTGCTCGAAACGACTGACGTGTGGTACGTCATCGGGGAGCGGACGGCCCGCCGGAAGGGCTACGCCACCGAGGCGGTGGGCCTGCTCGTCGACCATCTCTTCGATACATCCCCGTTCCCCCGGATCGGAGCTACATGCGACGTCGAGAACCAGCCCTCGGTCAAGGTCCTAGAGCGGGTGGGGTTCCGTCGCGAGGGCGTTCTACGTTCGGCCCTCTTTCACCACGCCCGATGGCACGACATCGCAATCTACGGGATCATCCGGGACGATTGGGCGGCGAAGCGTCGAGCAACCTGAACGGGAGACGCACCCCTCCGAGCGCGATTGGGACCGGAGCGTCAACGGCGAGCGGTCCGACCTCGGACGTGGACCGAACGTGGGTGCCTCCGCACGGGCACGCGTCGAGGCCGGCGATCTCGATGATGCGGACGGGATCCACGTAACGCGGCAGCGCGACCAAACCGGACCGAGGGGAGGGGTTCCTCTCCCACTCTTCCCGACCTACGTGACGGATCGAGACCCGGCGTCCCTCCTCCAGAATCGCATTCGCCTCGGAGGCGAGTTGCTCCGGACGCATCTCGGCCGGTAAGGGTCGCTCCAGGTCCACGGTCCCCCCGGTGCCGGACATCGTGGCCTCCCGGGTCCGGACGCCGGTCCGTTGGAAAATGAGGGCGCTGAGGAGGTGCTGCCCGGTGTGGAGCCGCATGTGACGATGGCGGCGCTCCCAATCGATCGTTCCCTCCACCTCGTCCCCTACCTGCCAAGCGGCAGTGTCGGAAGAGGTCAGACGCCGGACCCGATGGATCGCGGAGGCGCCCGCCTTGGTCACATCGATGACCGGGACCGGTGAACCCGATCGGGCGGAGAGGTGGCCGTGGTCGGCCGGCTGTCCTCCTCCCGCAGGATAGAAGAAGGTGCGATCAAGGACCACGCCGCCCGGCGGCAACGCAACCACCTTGGCCTTGAACTCGCGGGTGTACGCCGCCGCTTCGTCCGCCAGGTAGGCGAGCTCAGTCATGCCCGGCGGGGGCAGGTTCGAGATAGGCAAGACGGTTCCCCCCGCGTCATCGCGGTCCGCGATTCTCCGCCGAGAGCATCCACCGGCTTGCACAACCTATTTAGCAGACTCATTCTTCGCGCGCGCAGGGTTTCCAATGTTCAAAGCGAAGGTAAAGATGGAGGTGCTCCGGGAGGTCGTCGAAGTCATCTCGACGCTCGTCTCCGAGGTCAAGCTGAGCGTCTCCAAGGACGGCGTCGATGTGAAGGCGGTCGACCCCTCGCACGTCGCCATGTTGGTCCTCAAGCTGAACCGGAGCGCGTTCGAGGAGTTCACGGGCGAAGCCACCGACATCGGCCTCGATATTGAGAAGATCAAAGAAGTGCTCCGACTCAGCAAGCCGGGCGATGTCCTGGACCTCCAGTACGATGGCGGCAAGAGCAAGCTCGTCGTGAGCGTGGGCAAGCTCACCCGCCACATGGGCGTGGTCGATCCGGCCGGGATCACCGACCCGAAGGTGCCCAACGTGAACCCTCCCGGCACAGTGAAGGTGAAGACCGAGGAGCTTCGGCAGGGAATCCGTGGTAGCGAGAGCGTTTCGGACCACGTGACCCTGGAACTGACACCGGACCACTTCACCATGCACTCCGAGGGAGAGACCGACCGGGTCGACCTCAAGATCCCGAAGGACGCGCTTCCCGAGCTCTCGGTGAAGGAGCCCGTGAAGAGCATGTACCCTCTCGATTTCTTCTCGAACATGGTCAAGTCGATCAGCACCGACGAGGTCGTCACGCTCCACGTCGGGAACGAATACCCGCTCAAGATCGAGTTCAAGATTGCCGGCGGAAAGGGCGAAGGCTCGTTCCTGCTGGCGCCCCGGGTCGAAGAGGACTGATCGTGAGTTCCGGCGAGGGGCCCACGACCGGCGCCCATCCGCCGATGTCTCCCCGCATCGGAATCGTCAGCGCGGTGCGGACGCCGATCGGCAAGTTCGGCGGCAACCTGCGTCAGACACCGGCGACCGTGCTCGGAACCCTCGTTGTCCGGGCCGCGCTCGAGCGGGCCCACCTTTCCCCCACCGAGGTCCCTGAGCTCGTCTTCGGTCATTGCATCCAGGCCGGGACCGGTCAGAACCCCGCGCGTCAGGTCCTGCTCGGCGCCGGTATCCCGCACACCTCCGGAGCGGTGACGATCAACAAGGTCTGCGGCTCTGGCCTCAAGGCGATCACCCTCGCCGCCGCCGAGGTCCGGGCCGGCGATTTCGACCTGGTCGTGGCTGGGGGCATGGAGAGCATGGACTCGGCGCCGTTCCTCGTCCCCAGTAGGGTCCGGGAGGGTCATCGCTACGGGGCGATCACCAACGACGACGCGGTCCTTCGGGACTCTCTTCTCGACGCCTATGGGGACCACGACCACATGGGGATCACCGGGGAACGCGTCGCACAGCATTTTCACCTGACACGAGCGGAGGTGGATGCGTTCGCCGCTCGGAGCCATCAGCGGGCCGCCGAGGCAACGAAGGCTGGCCGCTTCAAGAACGAGATCGTAGCGGTGCCGGCCGAGCGGACGTACTCCGGGAAAGGCCTCGACACCGACGAGGGGATTCGGCCCGACTCCAGCGTCGAGTCGCTCGCGAAGCTCAAGCCGGCCTTCCGCTCCGACGGGATCCTCACCGCGGGGAACTCCTCCCAGCTTTCCGATGGGGCGGCGGCCGTCGTGCTGGCCGGCGAACCGGCGCTGACGCGCCATGGGCTCAAGCCGTTGGCGTGGATCCACTCCTACGCGGTCAGCGGGGTTGCGCCGGAGGACGTGATGGAGTCGCCGATCCCCACGGTGAAGCTCCATTTGTCGCGGACCGGGTTTGCGCCGAGCGACTTCGACCGAGTGGAGCACAACGAGGCATTCAGCTCGGCCTCCCTCGCGGTCCAACGGACTTTCGGATTCACCGAGACGCAGTTCAACGCCAACGGGGGCGCGGTCGCCCTGGGTCACCCAATCGGGGCGAGCGGCGCCCGGATCGTCGTGACGCTGCTCTACGGGCTCCTCGAGACCGGAGGTCGCCTAGGGCTGGCGACTCTCTGTATGGGTGGGGGCAACGGCCTTAGCATCATCCTCGACCGCCGGGGCTTATGAGCCTCAGGCCCAGCAGAGCCTCTAGCCGTCGGTAGTGGGCCCGGGCGGCCGGGCCCGCTCCCCGCTCGAATCGTGGGACCGGCGTGGAGCCGATCCGGTCGGACCAGGCTCGCAGTTCCTCGAAGACCCCGTCGACGCCGAACCCATCCTCGAAACGATGGACAACCCGCTGGAGCAGGCGCGCCAGAGCCGTCGCGCGGAGCGTTCCCCCCTGGCCAGCCGCCAGGGTGGACCGGACCCGTTGCGCGAACTCCTCCATCTCGACCCTGGCCCGTTCGGCGGCCGCCTCGTTCCATTCCAGGCGCGCGTTGTACCGGGGGGCCAACAGATACCACCGGAGCCCGGAGGCGCCGTACCGGTCGAGCGCATCTCCGAGTCGGACGAGGTTGCCGACGGACTTGGACATCTTGTGGCCTTCCTGTGTGACGAACCCGGTGTGGAGGAACTGACGGGCGAACGGTCGATCGTCGAGGGTAAGCGAAATCGCATTTTCGGCGTAATGGTGGGGGAACACCAGGTCCATGCCGCCCCCGTGAAGGTCCACCGGGATCCCTAGGTACTTTCGGGCCATCGCGTAGCACTCGACCGTCCAGCCCGGGGCGCCGCGACCCCACTCACTGTTCCAGCTCGCCGCGGGCGGCAGCTGCCGGCGCCACAACAGGATCCGGCGCGAGCGAGGGTCGCTCCCGGGAGGCGGACGGTCGGGTTCCAGGACGGCGTGCCGGGAAAGGTCCCGCCCGACCGGGAAGTTCCGCGCATCGGTGGCCGGGTCCGGGTCGAAGTACAGCTCGTCGCCGTCCCAGCTCGCCCGGCCGGTGCCCACTAAGGCCTTGGAGTAGTGTATCATCTCCTGGACGAACGCGCTGGCGCGGGGGGTCACATCCGGCCGGAGGAGGCCGAGGCGACGAAAGTCAGCGAGGAACCGCCGTTCCTCGCGGCGCGCGAGCTGCCGCCACGTGAGTCCCAGGCCGGCCGCTCGCTCCGAGATCTTGTCCTCGAAATCGGTGATGTTCATGATGTGGCGAACGGCGCGGCCCTGGTCGCGGAAGTAGCGGCGCAGCAGGTCGAAGTAGAGGTAATTCCGGGCATGGCCCACATGGGCCCCGGCATAGACCGTCGGTCCGCACACGTACATGCCGACCGGTCGAGGCCCCCGGGCGACCGTCTGGGGCTTGCCCGTCAGCGAGTCTCGGAAGGTCAGTGGCATGGGTTCCCCGCGCCTCGCCGTCCCCGAGGTGGCCCGGGTTATAGGGGAGCCCGTCAACTGCCGCCACCGGGTTACCTTCAAGAGGAGGGACCCCCGTGGGCCGCTCCTCAGCCCCGATGGAAACGCTCTACCTCCTCGCCGAGACGGACGTGAGCCAGCTCGAGGACGTCATTCGACGTCTTCGGGCCATTCCCCACGTGACCGAGGTCGAGGCGGTGACCGGCCCCTTCGACCTGATCGTGAAGATTCAAGCACCCCACATCAACGAAGCGCTCGACGTCGTCGTGCACCGTATCCGGAAAGTCCCCGGCGTCAAGAGCACCGAGACGTTGGTGGCCGTCAGCGGGACGCCGTAGTGGCGGCCCCGCCGTGCTCGCGGCGGTCGGTGTCCCAGAGCCGGGGGTACTGCGCCGAGTCCACCATGACCCGGCGACTCTCGATGACCCAGCCGTGGGGCATGCTGGAGAACCGGTCGGACGCGACCCGGGCCTCCCCCACACCGAGGAAAGCTCCGTCCACCCCGATGAGAATCACTGCGGCGCCGGCGGGGAACGGGCGGGAGACGGAACGGATTCCGCCCCGGGCCACGCCCGCGCCGTGAGCGACCGCCGCCGCCGCGCCGGGCTTGAGAAGGACCTGCGGGAACTCGCGACGGACCTCCTCGATCGGGTGGAGCATCGCGAGCAGCGCGTCGGGGGCGCCGCTTCGGGCCGCGACGACCGCGTCCGAGAGGGCGTGGAGCGAGGTCGACTGCCCTTCCTTGAACGGGCCGGTGCCGATCCTCCGGAGTTCGGCGAGGTGGGCTCCGACCCCCAGGGCCTCGCCGATGTCCACGGCGAGGGACCGGATGTAGGTGCCGGACTCGCAGGTCACATCGACGAGCAGGTGAGGGCCGTCCTGCTCGAGCCGGGTGAGGCGGTGGATGGTACGGACCCGACGCTCTCGGCGTACGGCGGAGCGCACGGGAGGGGTCTGAAAGATCGGCCCCTCGAACTCGGTCAGGACCGCCGCGAGCTCGCTGGCCGGCACGCGACCGTGGAGGGCAATCACCCCCACGTATCGCTTGGGGAAGTCCAACAGCAGCGGGAGCAGTTTGAGCGCGGGTCCGACGCCGACCCAGAGTAACCCCGATACATGAGGGTCGAGCGTTCCGGCGTGGCCCGCGCGTTCTACCCCGAGCACGTCCCGGACCCAGGCGGCCACTTGGTGCGACGTGGGGCCCCGGGGCTTGTCGACGAGCAGGAATGCTCCGGCTCGGATCCTCTCCTCTACTATGGGCGGAAAAGACGGGGTCGCGGCGGAGGTCTCGTTCATGGGGGGGCCGGCGAGGCACGGCGGCGGATGAAGTCAACCAGCCGCTCGACGACGGCGGCCGGAGCGAGGTCCGAGCTATCGACCTGGAAGTCGGGCACCTCCCGGTCGAGGTCGATTCCGTAGAGCGCCTGATACCGGCTCTTCTCGCTCTGTTCTCGGGCGACCATGGCCCGGTGGGCCGCGGGGATGGGGATCCCATCGCGGCCGGCGATGCGCGCCGCCCGGACCTCCGCGCGGGCCGTCACCACGAGGTAGATCACCGGGACCCCCTGGCGCCGGGCAAGGGCCCCGGTCAATCGCGCATCGATTAGCCGGCCCGGCTGCGCGAGTCCGAGCATCTGGTCATCGAGCCGGCGGTCGACCTCGGGGTGGGTGGCGGCGTACCGAGAGAACTCCTCGAGGTCCATCCGGTGCTGCTCCGCCTGGGCACGGAACCGGGCGCCCGCGGAGTGGAACTCGAGGCCCAGCTGTTCGGCGGTCTGCCGGGCCGCCGTCGTCTTGCCGCTCCCGGGCGGCCCGCCGACAACCACGACGGGCCGGTTCACGCCGAACCCCGGGCCGGCGGGGCTCCGGGAAGCGAGGGGGTCGCCAGCGTGCGCGCATACTTCCGAAGGGAGTACTCCTTGAGGTACCGTCGGAGGATCAGCGAGCTCGGGATCGTGTAGAGAGAGAAGATCAGGAACCAGAGGGGCACGATCCACTCGTGGTGGAGCAGCGACACCGAGGTCCCGCCGACCGAGATCACGTTGCCGAGCGCACTGTTGGTGGTGGCGCACGTCCAGGGTACGCCGGGGGAACCAGCCGCGCCGCACGCCACGAAGAGCCCGACCCAGGTGTAGATCGCGATGACGAGGAACCAGGTGACGGCCATCCCCTTGAGCTGGGCGATCGACATCTCGCTCGTGAGCTTGGTCAGCGTCTGCTGGTGGACCTTGAGCGCCTCCACCTTGTCCTTCTTACCGGACCGGAGCGCTTCCATCTGGACCTTGCGGAACGCGGCGGACCACTTCGCCACCCGGGCCGCCTTCACCCAGTCGGTGGTGTAGTTGTACGCGACGGCGGTGAGGAGCATCTCGAGCACGGCGGCGAGGAACATCGTGAGCAGGACGGATCGCCCGGCGAATCCGATGAGCGGCACGAGGCCGTACCCGAACAGGACGGCGACCTGGTTCCGGGTCCCCGTGTCGAAGATCATCAGGATCCCGAGGAGGAAGAGGAACGTCAGGATCATCGTGCTCGGCTTGAACGAGGGCGGCGGCGGACGGGCCGGCTTCGCCGGCGCGCTCTCGCTGGCCAGCGCCTCGTCGGCGCTCTCGGGCGCCTCCTCCTCGACCTCTTCCTCCTCCGAGGCGAGGGGCACATCCATTCCGGGGTCCGGCATGACGCTACTCGCCTCCGATGAAGCGCCGCAGGAGCGGGTTCATCTCCATGAGCTGCTCCCGACCCATGGCCTCATAGAAGTTGATGAGGATTCCGACCGTCAGCAGGACGCCCGTTCCGCTGGCATTGCCCAGCGTACCGATGAGGTCGGCCCCCGCCGCGAGGCCACCCACGGCGGCCCCCGAGATGACCGTGATGATGGGAATGTACCGCTCGAGCACGCGTCGCAGCACCCGCGGTTCCCGACGGAAGCCGGGGATCTGCATACCGCTCGCCTCGATCTGGCGAGCCACGGCCTCGGGGCCCATGTTCGTCGTCTGGATCCAGAACCGGGCGAACAGGATCGAGCCTACGACCATGACGCTGAAGTAGACCAGCACGTGCAACAGGTCCTGCCACCATTGGTGGCCGACGAGGAAGCTCCCGTACTGCTGGGCGTTGAGGAGCGGGAGGAGCCAGCTCTCGAGCCCGTTCACCGTCGAAAGGTAGTAGGCACCTCCGGTAAGAGGGGTCGTCGCGCTGACGTGTAATTGCGACGCCACCGCCGACGAGGCCGGGTACGAACCGATCCACCATTGGTGGCCCAGGAGTGGGAAGTGCGAAAGCGTGGGGTTGCCCCACAGAAGGATCGAGAACATCGAGACATTGGCCAGGAGCGCCGACATCAGGATGACCGGGATGTTGCTGGCGTAGATCAGGCGGAGCGGGTACCGCCCTCTCGCCCCTCGCGCTTCCGCATGCGAGAGCGGAAGTTCGATCCGCGTAGATTCCGTCCAGGCCACGAGGAAGAAGATCGCCCCGGTCCCCGCCAGGGCGACCACCGGGTTCGGCGCGTGGAGGAGCACCTGCTCCCAGCCGCCGCTCGCCATCTGCTGGGCGTTGAGGTGCGTGAAGAACCAGATCGCTTTCGGGATCGTGCCCGAGGGTGGGTTGCTCGCGGTAATTCCCCCCGGACTCGCCGGAAGCCAGTTGAGCGTCCCTTGGATGATCTGTTGCGAGACGCCGGCCGCGATGAACAAGGAGATGCCGCTCCCGATCCCCCACTTGCTGACGACCTCGTCCATCAGGAAGACGAGGTAGCTCCCGAAGACGAGTTGCGAGATGATGATCAGCTCGGCGAGGAGGGGGCCGTTACCGAGGGAGAAGTTCCCCAGACTGGAGACCAACGAGGAGGAAGGGGACAGATAGCCGTAGACCTGGGGGATCGCCTCGACGAAGATCATCGCGACGACGACCACCTTCTGGGTGCCCTGGTAGATCGCCTTGTCATCGTCCTTGGTCAGGTCGAGGCCGATGATCTTCGCGCCGGTAAAGAGCTGCATGATGATCGACCCGGTGACGATCGGGCCGATGCCGAGGTGCATGAGCGTCCCTTGCTGTCCGGCGAGGATCGCCCGGTAGCTCGCGAACAGGTCGATGACCGTCGCCTGGTCGACCCCGAACAGGAAGATGTTCGAGAGAACGAAGTAGAGGAGCAGTACGGCGATGACCCAGAGCATCTTCGTCCGGAAGTGGACGTGGCCGACCGGTTGGGTGACGGCCGGCATCCGCGTGGTGACCGGCTTGAGGCCGTACAGTTTCGACTTGGACCCCGAGTACGAAAGTCCCAGCAGCACGAGGAGGAAGAGGAGGGTCAGGCCGAGCGCGGCGATGCCGAAGGCCAGGGCGGTCGGATGCGCGCCTTCCCAGAGTAGGAACAGAATGACCGCTTCGACGACGAAAAGCGGGATCGCCCAGCGCCAGTCACGTGGAACGTCGGGATCCGCCATGTGGGGCTAACCGGTACCTGCGGCCCACCCTTCGGGCACCCTAAATACCTTAACTGTCGAGCGGGAGAGGGGGTCGGCCGGTCAGGCGGCCGGAGCCGCTGGCGGCCCGGCCAGTACCTGGACCTTTTCGCGGGCGTGCTTCGAGGCATGCTCAACGTAGACGGTCCAGCTCCGGGTCGTCTCGCCGCCGCCCAACAGGCGGTCGATGCCGAGCGTGGACAGGTCGGCGATCCATGTGTCGCCCTCCTGCCGGAGCGCGTGTACCGCGCTCAGGTACGGTGCGACGGAATCGAGCTGGCCCACGTTGATCGATTGGTGCGTCGCGACGATCTCCGCGGGCCGCTTGAACCCATGCCGGCCGAAGTGGTCCGGCGCGTAGATGAGCATCGACTTGAACTTGTACTTGTGAAGACCCGCGTTGCCTCGGCCGCCTTGTTTACCGGCGCCCCGGCCCGCCTTGATGCCGCGTCCGTGGTTGCGGGAGCCTCGGAACTTTCGGGTACGCGATGGCATGGTTCCTCCTAGATCATCCGCCGGACGAGGTCGTTGATGGCCCGGCCCCGGTAGCCGAGCGCTCCTCCCAGGGAGAAGGGCTTCTTCGTGGATTTCCAGCCGCCTTTTGGGGGGGTCAGGCGAACGAGCGGCTTCAACGTCTTTACGCGGGCCAGTCCGCCCCCGAGCACCGACGTAACGAGATCCGGGATCGGAGGGGTTCCCTCCCCGGGCGATGAGAGCCGGGCCCCGGCCCGGGTCTGGCCGCGGGCCGCGAGGAGGGCTTCCACGGTATCGGCCTCGGCTTCGCCCCATGTGATGTACCCTTGGGCCGACATGAGCATCCCGCGGAACCCCGGTTCTTCGGGGATCACGGTCGCATGGTTGGCCCGGGTCAGATGCAGTTCATTGAGCGTCTGCCGGATGTCATGGCGCGAATGAATCCCTCCGCGGACGCGGACCACGATCCACGCCATCTGCTCACCGCTGCCCGGGCCGCCGCCGGCCACCGGCCCCGCCGCGACCCGGACCTCCGCGTCCGCCCCGGCCGCCACGGCGGTCGGGAGGCGTCTCCTCCTTGGGCGGGAGGATCGAGGTACCCACGGGTCCCCGAACGATCTTGAGCCGGGCCGAATCCTCCGACGGCACCTTGACGACGGAAAGCTGGCGCAAAGCTTCGAAGGCGGCCTGGGCGTAGTTCACCGTCGTCTTGGTGTGCCCGGCGGCAAACCCCCACGCGTCGGTGAGTCCCGCGAACCGGAGCACTGGCTTCACGACGTCCCCTACGGCGAGGCCGACACCGCGCGGCGCCGGCTTGAAGGTCGCCACCACGGAACCGGACCGGCCATGGATCGTGAACGGGAAGGAATGGGAGCGTCCGCAGCCGCATTCCCAGCTGCCGCACCCGCGGAGCACTTCCACCATGTGAAGCTTCGCCTTGTCGATGGCGCGGCGGATTGTCGGGCCGACCTCTTTGCCCTTGGCCCGGCCCAGGCCCACGAAGCCGTCGCCGTTGCCCACGACGACGGTGACCGCGAACTTGTACCGGCGACCGGAGTCGGTCATCCGTTGGACCATGTTGACGTCCAGCACCTCGTCGTGGAGTCCCGGGAGCAGCGCATCGACGATCCCGGCCTCGCGAAGCGGGAGCCCGCTATGGAGCGCGGCGGACATCGAGGTGATCTCACCGGAATGCACCTTCTTCCCGAGCTCGGTCTTCGGAATCCAAGGGGGCGGCGGCGAGGGGCCGCCCGGCCCGAATCGCCCGCCGGGGCTAGGACCCGGTCCCGGAGGCAGGCCGGCAGGTGCCGCTGCGCTGGCAGGACTCATGGAGACTCCTTCGTGGGGGTCCGGGGCTGGACAAGTTCGGATTTGTAGGCTTCGACCGGCTTGGGCAGCGGTTTCGGAAGGTGCTGGCCGTTCAAGCGGTCGGCGGAGGGCAGGCCCTTGTCGCCGTGGGGGATGTCGAGCCCGGCGTCCAGAAGCCCCTTGAGCGCCCCCATCAGCCGGCCCCCGGGCGCCGGGTGCCGGAGGCCGACATCGAGCACGGCCGACGAGGCGCCGGCGGCCTTGGCCCGGACGCCGGCGAGATAACCGGTCAGATAGGCCGCCGGGGTCGTGCGGAGGTTGGGCTCGGGGAACCCCACGGCGGTGAGCTCGGGACTCTCGGCGGAGGCCAGCACGCGATCCCCGAGGGGGTCGTACGTGGTGACGCTGACGAGGATCCGGCGGTTCGTGACGCGGACGACGGCCCGGGGACGGTCCCCGCGCAATAGGCGGAGACGGATCCGATAGTCGGTCTTCCCTTCGCGCCGCCGGCGGAAAGGCACGCGGTACCGTGGGCTCTCGCTCATGCCTTCTTCTCCTCGGGCATGTGGCCGGCGAGGCGCAGGTTGAGCAGCAGGTGGGCGCGGCTGCGGAACATGCCGCCCTTCGCCTTCTGGTAGAAGCTGCGGTAGACGGCCGGCGCGATCTTCTTCCCGCCCCGGAGCTCGACCAGGAGCTTTCGTTGGGCCCGGATCCGGCGCATCCATCGGCCCTTCTTCGTGACACGCGAAACTGGCGAGCCTTTGCGGGAACCGGGACCCGAATGGCGTCCCTTCCGGCGCTCCTCGGCCAGACGGCGGGCGCGTCCGCGGGAAGTGCCGGCGATCGGGAGCCGTTGGATGACTCCGGCCTTGATGGCGCCCCGGATGTCCTTCCGGGTCACCGCGTCGGCGAGGTCCTCTTGGCGGGAAGGGTCGATCCAGACCCGGCCCTCGCCGCATTTCAGCAGCTGCGAGGCCATCCGACGCTGATTCGAGAGGTCGGGCATCGTCCTAGGTCTCCCGGGCTTCCTTCGTGAGCGGGTTGAGCACGTGAACGCCGCGCTTCCGGGCGGCCTCTTCCAGGACCAGCCGCTGCCGGGTCCCGACGGTGCGCGCGATGATCGCGGCTTCGTGGGCCGGATCGATCCCGCCGACATCCTCCGGCGTCCGGACCAGGATCGGGCGGAATCCGGTGGGGGTCCGACCCCGGATGGCCTTGGGCGACCGGAAGCCTACGCTCACGACGGTCGGTCGATAGCCGTAATGCCGGCGCTGCTTGGACTGGAGTCCGCGGGGCCGACGCCAGGAGCCCCAGCGGCCGATGCGCCAGTATCGGTGCGAGGCCTGCCGAACGAACAGGGGCCGATGCGCGTCCTGGGTCCGTCGGAAGGTCAGGAGTCGGGCGAGCTCGGGGCTGAGCTTGGGGCGACGGGGGGCCGGAGCTTCCTTCGGGGCCTTCGCCTTCGGCTTGGGCGCCTCCTCGGAGGTCGCGGCGGCGGGAGCTTTGCGGGTCGGCCTCTGGGCCATCCGGGCGCGCCTCTTGGGCGCCGGAAGTGCCTCCGGGGTCGGCGCGGCCGGCGGGGCTTCGGTCTCTTCGGGTTCCGGCGTCGCCGGCGCCTTGGGGTCGCTCATGCGCCCTCGGCGGCCCGGGGCCGGGCTCGTTCGATGATGTAGATGCCGTCCTGGAAGACCCGCGGGTCGTACTCCCGGATCTTCGTGGTGCGCTCGATGTTCGCCGCGCTCTGGCCGACGCGCTCGATATCCGATCCGGAGAGCACGACGAACTCGCCTTCGACCTTCGCGTCGACCCCGGGAAGGATGGAGGCGGTCCGGGGGTACTTCTCCCCCAGGAAGTTCTCGATGACGAGGGAGTGGTCCTTGACCGCGACCTTCATCGGGAAGTGCGCCGCCACGACCTTCATCCGCGCCTCGAAGCCCGTCGTGACGCCCTGCGCCATGTTCGCGATGTGGCGTTCCCACGTGTTGATCAACGCGCGGGCAAGCTTCCGTTCGGACGGGAGGAGCAGCGTGAGCGTGACGCTCTGAGGCGCGATGGTCGCCCGGAGCGCGCCGACGGGGAACGGCCGATGGACCTCTCCATGAGGACCCTTCACGATGAGCGAATCCTTCTCGAGCCGGGCGTGGACGCCGGCGGGCAGAGGGACCTGCACCTCGCCGGGCACCGGCGGGCCGGAGCTCTCAGAAGACATAGGCGAGCAACCTCCCCCCGACCTTTTGTTCCCGGGCCTCGACCTGGGTGATCACGCCGCGGCTGGTCGAGAGAACGAGTCGGCCGAAATCCTGGGCGGGCAGGTACCGGCTCTCGAACTTCTCCAGGTCGCGGGCGCGGACCGAGAGACGGGGCTTGATGACGCCGCACGAGTTGATCCGACGCGACAACTTCACCTCGTAGCTGCCGCCCCGGCCGTTCGCGACGAACGTGAAGCTCTCGATGTACTGGTTGGCCTGGAGGATGCGAAGCACTTCGCCGACGAGCTTCGACACCGGCGCCAGTGTCACGACCTGTTTCCCCTGGAGGTCGGCGTGGCGGAGCGCCACCAGAGCGTCATTGAGTAGATCCTGCTGCATGTGGTCCCCCTACTGGTACTTGCGGAACCCCAAGTCCATCGCCACTTCGCGGAAGCACTGGCGGCAGAGGTGGAGCCCGTAGCGACGGACGATGCCGCGCTTGCGGTCGCAGCGCAGGCAGCCTTCCTTCCGTCCGAACAGCTTCTTGGGCTTCACGGTCACTCCAAAAGGGTCACGCCGAACTGCTCGACCAGGAACTTCCGGGTCTCGTCGGCCGACACGCGCACGTGAGGCGGTAGGGAGGACGGCTTCGTCCGCCGGTCGCGGACCCGCCAACCGGCGCGGCCCACCTCGACGGAGATGTCCATGCCGAAGATCCCGATGGTGGGGTCGTACTTCATTCCCGTAAAGTCCGTGTAATCGCGGATCCCCAGGGAGAAGTTCCCGTCCGCGTCGATCGAGTCGGGGTCGAACTGCTTGTCGCGTGCTTCGAAGGCCCGGTGGAGGAAGTCGGTCGCCGCCTCGCCCCGGAGGGTCACCTTGACGCCGATCTCCTGTCCGACCCGGATGCCGAAGTCCCGGTTCGTGGCATGGGAGCGCGTCGCGACCGGTTTCTGTTTGGCGAGCATCTGGAGCACCTTCTCGGCCTTCGCCCTCCGTTCGCCCGACTCGCCGACCCCGATGTTCACAACGACCTTCGCGATCCGGAGCTGGCGCCAGCGGTTCCCCGCGGGCGAGGCCCCAGGGGCAGGGGGCACCGTGGAGGAAAGGGCGCTCATCGGTTCATGGCCTCCGGCAACGTGATCTGGGGAGTCGCCTCTCCGACGACGAAGACGTACTGCTTGACGGTGGAGAAACCCTCC
>Ga0187815_10000724_pt1 | contig 15823 bp, 9 predicted proteins | sample NC_S_5_FD_132962 | JGI IMG/M metagenome (GOLD analysis project Ga0187815, IMG submission 132962) | Wetland sediment microbial communities from Neuse River Estuary, North Carolina, USA - ASW-S_5 | ecosystem: Environmental > Aquatic > Freshwater > Wetlands > Sediment | place: USA: North Carolina...
ACGGTGAGCTGGCCGACGCCGTGACCGATCGGGAGGCCACCGAGAACCGGCACGCCGAGGTCGCCCAGGCGCTCGGTCAGCACGTCGGCGACGGTGGTGTCCCAGTCGTCCGCGCACCCGGTGAACTGGCCCACGGCCACCCCGGCGACCCCGGCCAGCGCGCCGCAGCGGCGCAGGTGGGTGAGCATCCGGTCGACCTTGTACGGCGGTTCCTGCACCTCCTCGACGAGCAGGATCGCCCCGGTCAGGTCCGGCATGTCCGGGGTGCCGATCGAGGCCGTGATCAGGCAGAGGTTGCCGCCGAGCAGCCGGCCCTCCGCCCGGCCGGCCACCCGGACCGGGTGGGTCCCCTCCGCCTCGACGGCGGCGACCGTGACCGGTTCGGTGGTCATCAGCGCGGCGTGCAGCGACTCCGCCGACCGGAGGGGGGTGCGGTCGTCCAGCCACGCCGCCCCCGGGCCGTGCACACCGGCCAGCCGGGCACCCCGCCAGAGCGCGAACTGCAACGCGGTGATGTCGGAGAAGCCGGCCACCACCTTCGGGTCCCGGCGGACGACGTCCATGTCGACCAGGTCCACCATCCGCTGCGCGCCGTAGCCGCCCCGGGTGCAGATCACCCCGCGCACCTCCGGGTCGGCGAACGCGGCGTTCAGGTCGGCGGCCCGCAGCTCGTCGCCGCCGGCCAGGTAGCCCTGGCGGGCGTACGCGTTCGGCGCCAGCACCGGGCGCAGCCCCCAACCGGTCAGCAGCTCGATGCCGCGCGCCACCCGCTCGGGCCGGGTCGGACCGGAGGGCGACACCAGCATCACGGTGTCGCCGGGACGCAGGACCGGTGGGCGCAGGCAGTCGTCGGTGGGCACAGCGGCAGCCTAGTGGGCCGAGCCGTTCCGGCCTGCCCGTCACCTACCGGATAGCCTCGACGTCGTGGCGACCGCGCTGGTGATCGAGAACGACCCGACCGACGACCTCCGCCGACTGGGGGAATGGCTCACCGAGGGGGGCGTCGACCTGCGGGTGCTGCGCCCGCACGCCGGCGACCAACTCCCCGCCGACCTGGACGGGTACGCCGCGCTGGTGGTGCTCGGCGGCGAGCAGCAGGCGTACCCACGGCCCGACGGCAGCCCCGACGCGCCCTGGTTCCCCGCCCTGGAGGGGCTGCTGCGCAAGGCGGTCCGGCAGCGTATCCCCACCCTCGGGGTCTGCCTCGGGGCGCAACTGCTGGCCACCGCGCACGCCGGCGAGGTCGAGCGGAGCCCGTCCGGGCCGGAGGTCGGGCCGGCCGTGGTCGGCAAGCGGGACGCCGCTGAAACCGATTCGCTCTTCCGGTACGTGCCGTTGATGCCGGACGTGTTCCAGTGGCACTCCGACGAGATCACCGGGCTGCCGCACGGGGCCACCCTGCTCGCCGCCTCCACCCGCTACCCGCACCAGGCGTTCCGCCTCGGCGACCGGGCCTGGGGGCTGCAGTTCCACATCGAGTGCGACACCGCGATGATCGCCGACTGGGCCCGCGACTCGACGCTCCTCGCCGAGCTGGGCTACGACCCGGAGCTGGTGGTCGCCGCGTGCGACCGGGTGATGGCCGACGTCGAGGAGGTGTGGCAGCCGTTCGCGATCCGGTTCGCCGCCCTCGCCCTCGGCGAGCTGGCGGACGACGCCCCTCGCCGTAGCCTGCCGCTGCTCGGGAACTGAGGTGACCCGCCCGACCAGGGGACGCCTCGCCCGGTACGGCTTCGCCGAGGGCGACGGCCGGGCGCGGGCCGCCGACCTGCTCGGCCCGGACGGGCTCGGGCTGTGGCGGCCGGACGTCCAGGAGCCCGCCGACGAGCGGGCCGGCGAGCTGCTGGCCGCCCTCTCCCGGGCCGCCGACCCGGACCTGGCGCTGCGCCAGCTGCACCGCCTCGTGGAGGCGGAACGCCGTATCGCGGCGAAGCCGGCGGTGCTGGACGCCCTGGCCGCCGACCCGGGGCTGCGCCGGCGCCTGGTCGCGGTGCTCGGCGCGTCCGCGGCGCTCGGCGACCACCTGGTGGCCAACCCTGGCCAGTGGGTGGTGCTGGCCACCGATCCGGACGGGCTCGCGCCGTCCGCCGACGGCCGCCTGGACCTGGCCGCCGCCGCCCGGCTGACCGGCGCCACCGGCCCGGTGCCGGTGCTGCGGCAGGCGTACCGGCTGGCGCTGCTGCGGATCGCGGCGGCGGACCTGACCGGCGGGCGCGGGCTGGAGCAGACCATGGCGGCGCTCTCCGGGCTCGCCGACGCCACCCTCGCCGCCGCGTACCAGCTCGCCGTCGACGAGCTGCCGGAGGGCACGGCCCGGCCCCGGCTGGCCGTGGTGGCGATGGGCAAGTGCGGTGGCGAGGAGCTGAACTACGTCTCCGACGTGGATGTCATCTTCGTCGCCGCCTCCGACGACGACCTGGCCGCCGCGACCCTGGTCGCCACCCGGCTGATCCACGTCTGCGGGCTGGTCGCCTGGCCGGTCGACGCCGCGTTGCGGCCGGAGGGCAACCGGGGGCCGCTGGTGCGTACCCTCGCCAGCCACCTCGCCTACTACCGCCGCTGGGCCCGGACGTGGGAGTTCCAGGCGTTGCTCAAGGCCCGGCCGGCGGCCGGCGACCTGGGCCTCGCCCGGGAGTGGATCGAGGCGCTCGCGCCGCTGGTGTGGACCGCCGCGGAACGGCCGGAGGCGGTCGAGGACGTCCGCGCGATGCGCCGGAAGATCATCGACAACATCCCGCCGAAGGAGCTGGAACGCGAGATCAAGCGCGGCCCGGGCGGGCTGCGCGACATCGAGTTCGCGGTCCAGTTGCTCCAGCTCGTGCACGGCCGGGGCGACGAGTCGCTGCGGGCGCCGGGGACGATCCCCGCGCTGCGCGCGCTGGTCGCCGGCGGCTACGTCGGCCGGGCCGACGGGGAGGCGCTGCTGCTCGGCTACCGCTTCCTGCGCGGCGTCGAGCATCGGCTCCAGCTCCAGGGCCTGCGCCGGACCCACACCGTGCCGGCCGAGCCGGCCGCGCTGCGCTGGCTGGCCGCCGCGCTCGGCCACGTGGCCACCCCGGGGCGCAGCGCCGTCGAGGAGTTCCGCGCCGAGTGGGTCACGCACGCCACCGAGGTACGGCGGCTGCACGCGAAGCTGCTCTACCGGCCGCTGCTGGAGTCGGTGGCCCGGGTGCCCGCCGAGGGACTGCGGCTCACCCCGGAGGCGGCCCGGCACCGGCTGGAGATCCTCGGCTTCGCCGACCCGGCCGGGGCGCTGCGCCACCTCCAGGCCCTCACCGGCGGGGTGAGCCGGACCGCCGCGATCCAGCGCACCCTGCTGCCGGTGCTGCTCAGTGAGTTCGCCGACGCGCCGGAACCGGACCGGGGGCTGCTCAACTACCGGCAGGTCTCCGACAAGCTCGGCAGCACCCCCTGGTATCTGCGGCTGCTCCGGGACTCCGGCCCGGTCGCCCGCCGGCTGGCCCGGGTGCTCTCCTCCTCCCGGTACGCCGCCGACCTGCTGGCCCGCGAGCCCGAGGCGCTGCGGCTGCTGGCCGAGGACGCCGAGCTGACCCCGCGTGGCCGCGAGGTGCTCGGCGAGGGTTTCGTCGCCGCGGCGGCCCGGCACGCCGACCCGGTCGAGGCCATCCGGGCGGTGCGCGCCCTGCGCCGCCGGGAGCTGGTCCGCCTCGCCTGCGCCGACGTGCTGAGTCGGGCCGGCTCGCTCGCCGCCACCCCGAGCCGCGTCGAGCCGGACGGGCGGGCCGGGCTCGGCCTCGCCGACGTCACCGTCGTCGGCACCGCCCTCTCCGACGTCGCCGACGCCACCCTGGCCGCCGCGCTGCGGACCGCCCGGGCCGCCCAGCCGGCCCCGCCGGGCCTGCGCTTCGCGGTGATCGGCATGGGCCGGCTCGGCGGGTACGAGTCCAACTACCTCTCCGACGCCGACGTGCTCTTCGTCTACGACCCGCCGCCCGGCGCGGACGAGTCGGCGGCCAGCGCCGCCGCCCACGCGATCGCCGAGGAACTGCGCCGGCTGCTATCCGCGCCGGCCCCCGACCCGCCGCTCGGGGTCGACGCCGACCTGCGCCCGGAGGGCCGGCAGGGCCCGCTGGTACGCAGCCTCGCCGCGTACGCCCAGTACTACGCCCGCTGGTCGAAGGTGTGGGAGGCGCAGGCGCTGCTGCGGGCCCGGTTCGTGTGCGGTGACGCCGACCTGGGCGCCGAGTTCGAGGCGATGATCGACCCGGTTCGCTACCCGGCCGACGGGCTGACCCGCGAGCAGGTGGTGGAGATCCGCCGGATCAAGGCCCGGGTGGAGACCGAGCGGCTGCCCCGGGGCGCCGACCCGGCCACCCACACCAAGCTGGGCCGGGGTGGCCTGGCCGACGTCGAGTGGGCGGTGCAGCTGCTCCAGCTCCGGCACGCCGGCCGGCGGCCCGAGCTGCGCGGCACGCGTACCCTCGACGCCCTCGCCGCCGCCCGCGACGCCGGCCTGGTCGAGGCCGACGACGCGGCGGAGATGGCCGCCGGCTGGACCCTGGCGGCGCAGGTCCGCAACGCGCTGATGCTGGTCCGCGGTCGGGCCGGGGACCAGCTTCCCCGGCACGGGGTGGAGTTGGCCGGGGTGGTGCGCCTGCTCGGCCGCGACGACCCCGGCGAGTTCCTGGACGAATACCTGCGCACCGGCCGCCGCTCCCGCGCCGCGATGGAACGGGTCTTCGGTGGCTGACGGATGCCAAACAGAGGAGTCTACGAAGCTCGTTGACGTGTCGGGTGCGTCAATTCAGCTGCAATTCGCCGCAACATCCGTCTCGATGGTTGTAGCAATACTCTCAAGAGAGTGAGGCCGCAACTGTCAGTCTTAGGACTACGCAGCAGATCTGATCATGCTCAGGTGAGCCAGGAGTAGGCGGAGGGCTTCCCGCGGCACTAACTGCGCCGTTGTGCAGTTAAGGGGGGGAGCATTCTCCGGGCTTCACTTCCAAAGCGATATGTTCGCATCCTTTGGATGCAACTGGCGGCGCGGCTCGCTCCCTTCGCGGGCCTGTCCGGCGTGCGCCTGTGTCAACCGAACCGGCTCCATCTGACCCGGGTTGTCGCAGAGAAACGTAAGGCGGGCGGGAGTATCACCGGCCGGGATCTACGGTTGGGCCTTGGCCCGGCTGAGGCCAGGCCAAGGCACCTCAAACGTTCTGATGCTCGCCTACGGTGACCGGATCACCATCTAACAACCTCGATCACATCACAGGCACAGACTCGGAAGTCGACACACTCCCGCTGGCCTTCTGAGCCCGTAGTGCCTCAGCCGTGGATGGTGTATGTGCCGGGCCGCGAGGTCCGCAACGCGGTCCACATGCCGGCAGGCGTGAGGATGCCCCCGGGATCGGTCGTGAGCCAACGGCTGTATCTGATGCGAAGCAGGATGGTCTGTTGGGATGGTGCGCTGACTGTTACCGCTTCTGGCGTCAGAGAGATCAAGGTTGCTGGCGGCTCAACGATGGGAGTGTGTTGAACGACCGCGTAGAGCTGCCAATGTTGGCCTGCCCAGACCAGGCGCAGGTAGGGCAGCTGGCCCTCGACAAGTTGTGCCTCCGCTCGACCGACCCACGATAATTCGGCGTCCGGGACGGCGACGTACTGCACGGCGTTGTCAGCCAGCCAGGCGTGGTAGCTGCCGGCGGTCAACGGGACGCCGGTGCCGGTCGCGCCCGGGACGGTGGTGAAGAAGAGCGGGTTGCGGGCGATGTCGGCCTGCCGCAGCCAGCCCCGGGCCAGCGGCACCTCGCCGAGGTGGGCCGCCTCCCAGTAGTTGCGGGTCGGCGGCACCTCCACCCGGCCGGTCAGCCCGCGCCGGGCCAGTTCGGCGCGCAGCGGCGCGAAGTACGCTGGGTCGGCGGTGGGGTCGCCCGCGCTGCGCAGGTCGGCGGTGACGACGGGCGGCTGCCACCAGCACACCGCCGCGAGCAGCACGGCCAGCGTCGCCGCGCCGGCCATCCGCCACCGGGTCGCCTGCTGCGGCAGGCGGTCCGCCAGCCAGCGGGGGAACTCGGCACTGGCGGCGAGCACGGGCAGGGCGAACATCACCACCAAGCGGGTGGCGTTCAGGCCGACCGGGGTGTGCAGCAGCGCCGCGGCCAGCACACCGGCCGCCGACAGCAGTGCGCCGACCCGCACCGGCCGGTACGCCACCAGCCCGGCCACCACCAGGCTGGTCACCATCGCGTGCACGGTGTCGGTGCGGCTGATGTTCATCCAGCCGCCCTCGCCGAAGAGCAGCCCGGTCACCGCCAGCGCTGCGGCGGCCGGGACGGCCATCAGCAGACCGTCGGCGTACCGGCGGGTGAGCAGCAGCGCGACGCCGGCCAGGCCGACGAAGAGTCCGGCCACGGGGCTGGCCGCCGAGGCGAGCAGGGCCGCCAGACCGGCCAGCACGGCGCGCGGCCACCACGGGCGCCGGGTGGCGGGCAGGGTGAGCGCGAGCAGCGCGGCCAGCCCGAAGGCGACCCCGAGGGCGTACGTCACCCGGCCGGAGACCATGTTGCCGGCGATGGTGAGCACGCCGACTAGGCCGCCCAACAGGGGCCGGGGCACCCGGGTGCGGACCAGCAGCGCCGCGAACGCGGTCGCCGAGGCGAGCAGCGCGAGCGCGCCGGTGAGGCGCACCCCGAGCAGGGCCATCAGTGGTGGCGAGACCAGACTGTAGCCCCACGGATGGACTCCGCCGTACCAGCTCAGGTCGACCAGCGCGGGTCCGTGGTCGGCGAAGAAGCCGGCGCGCGCCACCTGGGCCGACAGGTCCGAGCCGGTCGCGGGCAGGGTGAGATACAGCACGCCGAGGACGAGCGCGGACGCGGCGCACACCGCCACCACTCGACCACCGCGCATGCCCACCTCCCGATCGCGACCCACCGTACTGGCAGCATGTCCGGCGTGCCTCACCACCTCTCGCGCTGGATCGGCCTGGCGGGCTCGGTGCTGCTCGCCGTGGCCGCCTTCCTCGGCGGCGCGCTGCCGCACGGGAACCTGCGCCCCACTCCGGTCAGCATCTGGCAGGGCCCGCACGGGCCGTTGATCATCGGTACCTGGCTGGTCGGTACGGCGCTGCTGGGCTGGGCCTGGTGGTCGCTGCGCGACCGGGTGCCATCGACTCGCTGGGTGCTGGTCACGATCGCGCTCTGGCTGCTGCCGATGCTCGTCATCCCGGCGCTCGGCAGCCGCGATGCGTACGCGTACGCCTGTCAGGGCGCCAGCTACAACGCCGGGATCAACCCGTACGAACAGGGCGTTTCCGCCCTGCCCTGCCCGTGGCTGGACACCATCTCCTACATCTGGCGGGACACCCCGGCCCCGTACGGTCCGCTCTTCGTGATGATCAGCGGTGCGATCGTGACGGCCACCGGGTCGCTGTTCGCCAGCGTCGCGCTGTTCCGGGCGCTCGCGGTCGCCGGGGTGGCGCTGACCGCCGTCTCCCTGCCGGTGCTGGCCCGCCGCTGCGGGGTGCCGCCGGAGCGGGCGCTCTGGCTGGCGCTGGCCTGCCCGCTGGTGCCCGTGCACCTGATCGGCGGCGCGCACAACGATGCGCTCATGGTGGGCCTGCTCACCGCCGGACTGGCGGTGGTGGCCGCCCGGCCGGGCCGCGCGCTGCCGCTGCTCGGCGGTGGGCTGTTGCTCGGGCTGGCCGCCGCGATCAAGGTCACCGCGTTGGTCGTGGTGCCGTTCGCGGCGCTGGCCGCGATCGTCGGGCCGTACCGGATTCGGGCGCTGGTGCGCGACGGCGGGTGGGTGGTCGGCGGCGCGCTGGCCGCACTGGTCGGGGCGACCGTGGCCGCGGGCCTGGGCCTCGGTTTCATCAGCGGGCTGGAGCAGGGCGGGCTGGTGGTCGCCTGGAGTTCGCCGCCGACCGCGGTCGGGCAGACCGTCGGCTACCTCGCGGCGATCTTCGGCGCGCACGTGGACGCGCTGCCGGCGGCCCGAGGGATCGGGATGGCGGTGCTCGCGGTGCTGCTGGTCTGGCTCTGGTGGCGGGCCCGTCACCGGGAGCCGTTCTGGCACGCCGGCCTGGCGCTCACCGCGGTGGTCGCGCTCGCCCCGCTGTTCCACCCGTGGTACTGGACGTGGCCGCTGGCCGTGCTCGCCGCTACCGCCCGGCGGACCGGCTGGTTCGCGCTGGTGGCGTTGGTCTCCTCGTTCCTGGTCCTGGCGGACGGGACCGGCCTACCCCGATGGTCCAAGATGCCCGGCGCGCCGCTGATGACACTGTTGGTGATGGTTATGGCGGTTCGGTTGGTACGGTCGGCTCGTGCCCACCGCCAGCCGGCCCCCGTCGACTGACGAGAGAACGTCCGTGAGTGAGCGCGACGCGCCCGTCCGGCCCGTTGCCCCCGGCGTCGCCCGCTACGCCGGCCTCGCCGGGGCCGTGCTGCTGGCCGTCGCCGGCTGGCTGGGCGGGGCGCTGCCCGGCGCCGCCCTCTCCGCCAACGGCAGCCTCCTCGACATGTGGCGGGACCCGCACGGGCCGGCGGTCCTCGGCTGCTGGCTGGCCGGCACGGCTCTGCTGGTGGGCGCCTGGTGGTCGCTGCGCTGGGGCGCCCCGTCGACCCGGTGGGCGTACCTGACCGCCGGGCTCTGGCTGGTGCCGATGCTGGCCGCGCCGCCGATGGGCAGCCGGGACGTCTACTCGTACGCCTGCCAGGGCTGGTCCTGGACGCACGGCGTCGATCCGTACCGGGTCGGGGTGGCCGCCGCGGGCTGCCCCTGGACCGACACGGTGTCGCCGATCTGGCGGGACACCCCGGCGCCGTACGGGCCGGTCTTCGTCCTGCTGGCGGGCCTGGCGGTGCTGCTCGGGGGCGGCCTGGCCGGGACGATCGCGCTGCTGCGGGTGATCGCGGTGGCCGGGGTGCTGCTGGCCGCGCTCTGCCTGCCCGGGCTGGCCCGGGCGGTCGGGGTGCCGACCCGGCGCGCGGCCTGGCTGGCGCTGGCCTGCCCGCTCGTCGGGGTGCACCTGGTGGCCGGCGCGCACAACGACGCGGTCGGGCTCGGGCTGCTCCTGTTCGGCCTGCTGGTGCTGGTACGCCGGCCCGGCAGGCCGCGGGCGCTGCTGGCGGCCGGGGTGCTGCTGGGGCTGGCGGTGGCGGTGAAGGCGATCGTGGTGGTGGTGCTCCCGTTCGCCGCGCTCGCCGCCGTGCGGGGCCGCTACACCGTGCGGGCCCTGCTCCGTGACGGCGGCTGGCTGGCCGGGGCGGTGGTGGCCACGCTGGTGGTCACCTCGCTGGCCACCGGGCTGGGCCTGGGCTGGGTGGGTGGCGTGGCCCGCAGCGGCGAGTCGCAGCAGTGGACCTCACCGCCGACCGCGGTGGGTTTCGTGATCGACTACGTGGGCGAGCTGTTCGGCCGGGAGCCGGGGGCCGTGGCGGTGGTCCGGGTTGTCGCGCTGGCGGTGCTCGCGGTGCTGCTGGTGGCGCTCTGGTGGCGGTCCTGGACGGCGCTGCGCCGGCTGAACGACGTCCAGCAGCGGGTGGTCCGGCTGGCCGTGGCCCGGTCCCGGGTGACCCTGGTCGGGGCGGGCCTGGCGCTGGCCGCCACGGTGCTGCTCGCCCCGGTCTTCCACCCCTGGTACGCGACCTGGCCGTTGGCGGTGCTGGCGGTGGCGACGGTGTCGGTGGCCCGGACCGTGTGGTTCGTGGCGCCCTGCGCGGTGGCGTCCTGCCTCACCCTGCCCGACGGTGCCAACCTGGCCCGGTTCACCAAGGCGCCGGGCGCGGTCCTGATGACCGCGCTGGTGGTGGCGGTGGCGGTCTGGGCGGTCCGGGCGGCCCTGGCCCGACGCGCCCGCTGACGGCACCAGGTCGAGTGGATCAAGGCGCGTTCGTGGGCACGGACACCGGCCGGGCCGGCCCCGCGGTCGCGGAGCCGGCCCGGCCGGTGCTGCTGGAGCGGGTGCTCAGCAGTCGAAATACATCGCGAACTCGTGCGGGGTCGGGCGCAGGCGTACCGGGTCGACCTCGTTGGCCCGCTTCCACCCCACCCAGGTGGAGATCAGGTCCGGCGTGAACACGCCGCCGTCGAGCAGGTAGTCGTGGTCTGCCTCCAGGGCGTCGAGCACCTCCGGCAGCGAGCCCGGGACCTGCTTGACGTCGCCCCACTCCTCCGGCGGGAGGTCGTACAGGTCCTTGTCGATCGGCGCCGGCGGCTCGATCTTGTTCTTGATGCCGTCCAGGCCGGCCATCAGCATCGCGGAGAAGGCGAGGTACGGGTTGCTGGACGGGTCCGGCACCCGGAACTCGACCCGCTTGGCCTTGGCGTTGCTGCCGGTGACCGGGATGCGGGTGCAGGCGGAGCGGTTGCGCTGCGAGTAGACCAGGTTGACCGGCGCCTCGAAGCCCGGCACCAGGCGGCGGAACGAGTTGACCGTCGGGTTGGTGAAGGCCAGCAGCGACGGTGCGTGGTGCAGCAGGCCGCCGATGTACCAGCGGGCGGTGTCGGAGAGGCCGGCGTACCCGGTCTCGTCGTAGAACAGCGGCTCGCCGTTCAGCCAGAGGCTCTGGTGGGTGTGCATGCCGGAGCCGTTGTCGCCGAAGAGCGGCTTCGGCATGAACGTCGCGGTCTTGCCGTTGGCCCAGACCTCGTTCTTCACGATGTACTTGAAGAGCTGGAGCTGGTCACCGGCGTGCAGCAGGGTGGAGAAGCGGTAGTTGATCTCCGACTGGCCGGCGGTGCCGACCTCGTGGTGCGAGCGCTCCACGGTGAAGCCGTTGTCCACCAGCCGGCGGACGATCTTGTCGCGCAGGTCGGCGTAGTGGTCGACCGGCGGCACCGGGAAGTAACCACCCTTGTACGCGGTCTTGTAGCCGCGGTTGCCGCCCTCCTCCTCGCGGCCGGTGTTCCAGGCGCCCTCGATCGAGTCGATGTAGTAGAACGACTGGTGCGCCGACGTCTCGTGGCGGATGGAGTCGAAGATGTAGAACTCGGCCTCCGCGCCGAAGTACGCGGTGTCGGCGACGCCGCTCGCGGCCAGGTACGCCTCGGCCTTCTTGGCCACGTTCCGCGGGTCGCGGGAGTACGCCTCCCGGGTGAACGGGTCGTGGATGAAGAAGTTGAGCGCGAGGGTCTTCTGCGCGCGGAACGGGTCGATGAAGGCGGTCGCGACGTCCGGGAGCAGGAGCATGTCCGACTCGTGGATCGCCTGGAAGCCGCGGATCGACGAGCCGTCGAACGCGAGGCCGTCGGTGAAGACGCTGTCGTCGAAGGACTCGACCGGCAGGTTGAAGTGCTGCATCACGCCGGGCAGGTCACAGAAACGTACGTCGACGAACTTCACGTCCTCGTTCTTGAGGTATCGCAGGAGTTCCTCGGGATTGGCGAACACGTGTTCCTCCTGGCAGGCTCACTCCGGTGGCTGGCTCCTGGCGACGGTATGGCGGTGGGGTTGCTCGGCCGTGTCTCCTCTGTTTCCGCCGTGTTACGTCCCTCGCGGAGCGTCATCTACCCCGCTGAGCCACCGCCAACCGCCCTTGGCGTGACGCAATCCGTGCCCCAATCGGCCGGGTCGATGGCTTCTGTCCGATTCTTCGGCAAGTGCCGAACCGGCGTACCCCGGGCCGTGACCGGCACCGCTGCCCACCACGGCGCCAACGGCCCCGCCGAGGGCGGGACTACCCTTGACCGCTGTGACCACCACCGCCACCGCGCCGGTCCCGCCCGCCACGGACCCCACCTTCACACCTCCCGGCCTCGGCCGCCGGTTCGGCGCGCTGATCATCGACTGGGTGCTCTGCCTGCTGGCGTCCGGGCTCTTCGCCAACCCGGCCCGGGACGGCTGGCCGCCGGTGGCGGTGCTGATCCTCGAATACACCTTCTTCCTCGGCTTCTTCGTCCAGACCCCCGGCATGTACATCACCCGGATCCGCTGCCTGGCCTGGTCGGACGGCGGTCGGATCGGTCCGCTCCGGGCGCTGCTGCGTGGCGTGCTGCTCGCCCTGGTCGTACCCGCCCTGATCATGGACGGGCACCGGCGCGGCCTGCACGACCGCCTCACCGACTCGGTCATCGCCGACGCCCCCCGCCCCGCCCGCGCCTGACCCGCCCGCCGGCATCCGCCCTGGTGGGGGACGGATGGCGGCCGGCCTCTTCAACGCGGGTCACAGACGACGGCCGGCGGCGCGAGGTTTACCGGACACGAGAAAGCCGGGCCCGTCGAGGACGGACCCGGCTCCTGCTCGCGTACGACGGGGGTCAGCGACCCCGGGTCTGGCGGAACGCGCCCCGCGGCGGCCGCATGTTCTTCGGGATCGCGCCCTTGGGCAACTGCGGGCGGGCGGTGAGCGCCTTCAGCCGCTTGTCGAGGGCGTTGACGTCCTTCGGGGAGAGGGTGCGGGGCAGCCGCATCAGGGTCATCCGCAGCTTGCGGATGGGCAGCTCGTCCTCGCTCTGGCCGATCACGAAGTCGTGCAGCGGGGCGGAGCCGATCACCTTGGCCAGCCGGCGCTTCTCCTGGCCGAGCAGACCGCGTACGCGCTGCGGGTTTCCCTCGGCCAGCAGGATCACGCCGGGACGGCCGATCACCAGGTGCACCATGTCCATCTGGGTGGTGGAGCTGACGGCCGGGGTGACCCGCCAGTCGCCGCGCATGCTCTCCATGATCTGCGCCGCCGCGCCGGGCTGCCCCTCGGCGGCGTTCATCATCGCCTTGTTGGAGCGCAGGTTGAGCACGATCAGCACGGCGAGCAGGATGAGCAGGATGCCGATCGGCAGCCAGATCCAGCCCAGGAGAATGACCGCGACCACGGTGAGCGCGAGCGGGATCAGCACCGCCGCGGCCACCAGCGGCGCGAACCACCGGTCCTGCTTGGCGGTGAACCGGAAGACCATCCCGATCTGCTTCAGCCGCTGGCCGAACGAAACCTTCTCCTGGGGCTTTGCCATGCCGCAAGTCTAGTGGTCGCCCCGCAACCGGTTGATCCGTGGCCGCCCCCACGCCGCGCGGCTGAGTACCTTACGTCGCCGCCGGGCGGCTGAGGCCCCCGGGTAAGGAGGCGAGGGGGTCGAAGATCAGGCGGCGGACCCATGCCCCGAGGCCACCTTCGAGCGGAAAGTCGGTATCGACAACGACACGAACCGCACGACAGGGGAACCGGACATGTTCGCCAACAACCCAGACCTGCTACTCGCCATCCACCGCAGCTACGCCTCCGAGCTCCAGGCCGACGCGGCCCGCGACCGGCTCGCCCGGTCGCTGCCCCGCCGCCAGCACCGAAGCTGGGTAGGGCGCCGGCAGCACGCCGCCCGTACCGTCGACGGCCGGTGATCACGCCGGCCGCGCCGCCCGCGCCGTCGGTGACCGGCGGAGACGGGAGCGCGACGACGGCCGCCCCAGCCGGCGAGGACGCGACCGGCCGGGCCGCGCCGGACGGCACCGGCCCGGCCGGCACGGGGGCGGCCGGGACGGTGGCGGACCGGCCGGTCGGCCGGGACGGTACGAGCGCCCGCCATGGCATGCTCGACGGCGTGACCGTACGCGCCGCCAGCACCGTCCTCGTCGGCCGGCAGCAGGAGCTGGCCGGGCTGCGCGAGGCGCTCGGCCGGGCCCGCGCCGGGGAGGCCACCACCGTCCTGGTCGGCGGTGAGGCCGGCGTCGGCAAGACCCGGCTGCTGGAGGAGTTCGCCGTCCTGGCCGGCGGCGCCGGCGCGCGGGTGCTGGTCGGCCAGTGCCTGGAACTCGGCGAGGCCGGCCTGCCGTTCGCGCCGTTCGCCGCCGCGCTGCGCGAGGTGCTGCGCCGCGACGGGCCGGCCCGCTTCGCCGGGTACGAGGCCGAGTTCGCCCGGCTGCTGCCGGAACTGGCCCGGGTGCCGGCCGGCGTCGCCACACCCGCCGGGCTGACCGCCTCGGACACCCCGCGCGGCTACCTGTTCGAACTGGTCGCCGACCTGTTCCGGCGGATCGCCGAGGACCGGCCGTTGGTGCTGGTCATCGAGGACCTGCACTGGGCCGACCGGTCCACCCGGGATCTGATCGGCTTCCTGGTCCGGGGCGCCCGCGCCGCCCGCCTGCTGCTGGTCTGCACCTTCCGTACCGACGAGCTGCACCGCGGCCACCCGCTGCGCCCCTTCCTCGCCGAGCTGGACCGGGCGCGCGGGGTGGACCGGGTCGAGCTGGGCCGGCTGGACCGGGACGGCACCGCGGCCATCCTCACCGACCTGCTCGGCGCCGAACCCCCCGCCCGGGCCGTCGACGACGTGCACCGCCGTACCCAGGGCAACCCGTTCTTCATCGAGGAGCTGGCCGCGGCGGGCGACCCGGTGGGCTGCGCCGTCCTGCCGGAGACCCTGCGCGACCTGCTGCTGGCCCGGGTCGACCGGCTGCCCGAGCCGGCCCAGCGGGTGCTGCGGATCGCCGCGGCCGGCGGGACCCGTTTCGCCCACCAACTGCTGGCCGAGGTCGCCGCCCTGCCCGAGGTCGAGCTGGAGGACGCGCTGCGCGCGGCCGTGGCCGGCCAACTGGTGGTGGCCGACCCGGACGGCGACTACGAGTTCCGGCACGCGCTGGTCCGCGAGGCCGTGCACGACGAGCTGCTGCCCGGCGAGCACGCCCGGCTGCACGCCCGGTACGCCGCCGCGATCGAGGCGCAGCCGCACCTGGTGGCCGCCGGTCGCGCCCCGGCCGAGATCGCCCACCACTGGTACGCGGCGCACGACCACCCGCGCGCCCTGGTCACCGCCCGGGTGGCCGCCTGCGCCGCCGCCGACCGGTACGCGTACGCCGAGCAGAGCCGGCTGCTGGAACGGGTCCTCGAACTGTGGGAGCTGGTGCCCGACGCCGCCGACCGGCTGGACATGGACCACCTCCGGGTGCTGGAGGAGACCCTCGCCGCGGCCAACACCGCCGGCGACCTGAGCCGGGCGCTCACCCTGACCCGGGCCGCGCTGGCCGAGGTGGACAGCGCCGCCGAGCCGCTGCGCGCCGCCCGGCTGCTGGACCAGCGGGGCCGGCTGCTGGCCCTGCTCGGCAAGAGCGACGGCGCGGCCGAGCTGGGCGAGGCGTACCGGCTGGCGGCCGGGGTGCCGGACGGGCCGGAGCGGTCGGGCCTGCTCGCCGACATCGCGGCACACCTGATGAAGGTCGATCCGAGGCAGGCCGCCTCGGTGGCGGCCGAGGCGACGGCCGGCGCCGAGGCGGTCGGCGGGGACCTGGCCCTGCTGCCCACCCGGATCGCCATGCTCCGCCGTACGGACCGGACACCCGACCTCGGGCTGGCCGAGCTGCGCCGGGCCGAGGCGCGGGCCCGGGCCACCGACAACGCGCCGGCGCTGGTGAGCGCCCTGGTCTACCTCTCCGACGTGCTGTACGAGCTGGGCAGTTACCAGGAGTCGGCCGAGGCGGCCGCCGCCGGGGTGGCCGAGGCGCGCCGGGTCGGGATCAGCCGCTCGATCGGGGCGTACCTGCTGTCGAACCGGGCCGAGGCGCTGATCGCACTGGGCCGCTGGGACGAGGCCGACGCGGTCTGCGCAGAGGCCGCCCGGATCGACCCGCCGGGCGTCTCCGGGCTGCACTGGCTCCAGCTCCGGGCCGGGCTGCGGCTGGCCCGGGCCCACCCGACCGCCGACGAGCTGGTCGGCCGGGCGCTGGCGTTCCTGGGCCGCCCGTACCTCTGGCCGAACCACCGGCTGCCGCTGCGCGAGCTGCGGATCGAGGCCGCCCTCGCGGCGGACGACAAGGAGGCGGCGCTCGGGGCGAGCCGCGCCGCCCTGGCCGACGAGCGCCTGGCCGACCTGCCCCGGGAGGGCTGGCCGGTGCTCAGCGCCGCGGCGCGTACCGCCGCGCTGGTCGGTGACGCCGAGCTGG
>Ga0187815_10000725_pt1 | contig 15817 bp, 11 predicted proteins | sample NC_S_5_FD_132962 | JGI IMG/M metagenome (GOLD analysis project Ga0187815, IMG submission 132962) | Wetland sediment microbial communities from Neuse River Estuary, North Carolina, USA - ASW-S_5 | ecosystem: Environmental > Aquatic > Freshwater > Wetlands > Sediment | place: USA: North Carolina...
ACGAACCGGCACCGGTGTTCTCCTACCTCGGCGCGCGCGACGAGCATCCGCGCCAAGTCAGCTGCTGGATCACCCACACCAGCGGGCACACCCACGAGATCATCCGCGGCGCGCTGGATCGCTCGCCGCTCTACACCGGCCAGATCGAGGGCGTGGGCCCGCGCTACTGCCCGTCGATCGAGGACAAGGTGGTGCGCTTCGCCGACAAGGCCTCGCACCAGATCTTCATCGAGCCCGAAGGCCTGGACACATTCGAGATCTATCCGAACGGCATCTCCACCTCGCTGCCGTTCGACGTGCAGCTGGCGCTGGTGCGATCGATCAAGGGCTTCGAGCAGGCCCACGTCACCCGCCCCGGCTACGCGATCGAGTACGACTACTTCGACCCGCGCGGCTTGAACCCCTGGCTGGAAACGAAGGCCATCCCAGGCCTGTATTTCGCCGGCCAGATCAACGGCACCACCGGCTACGAGGAGGCCGGCGCGCAAGGCCTGATCGCGGGCCTCAACGCGGCGCTGGCCACGCAGGGCAAGGCACCATGGTATCCGCGCCGCGACGAGGCCTACATCGGCGTGCTGATCGACGACCTGACCAGCAACGGCACGATCGAGCCCTACCGCATGTTCACCTCGCGCGCCGAGTACCGGCTGCATCTGCGCGAGGACAACGCCGACCTGCGCCTTACCGAGCAGGGCCATGCGCTGGGCGTGGTGCCACAGGCGCGCGTTGACGCACTGCGCGTCAAGCGCGAGGCGGTGGAACGCGAGACGCAGCGTCTCGGCGGGCTGTGGGCCGCGCCGACCAATGCACTGGGCGCGGCGATCGAACGTCGGCTCGGCATCACGCTGAGCCGGGAAACGAACGCGCTGGACCTGCTGCGCCGTCCCGAGCTGGATTACGCCGGCCTCGCTGCCGTGCCCGGGCTCGGCCCTGCGGTAGCACGCGAGGACGTGGCCGCCCAGGTCGAAGTGCAAACCAAGTACGCAGGTTATCTCGAACGCCAGCGCGACGAGATCACCCGCCAGCGCCGCCACGAGCAGACCGTGATCCCTGCCGGCTTCGATTACGACACCGTGCGGGGCCTCTCCGCGGAGGTGCTGCTCAAGCTAAAGCGCAGCCGACCGGCCACGCTCGGCCAGGCCGCGCGCATCAGCGGCGTCACCCCCGCCGCGATCTCGCTGCTGCTGGTGCACCTGAAGCGCCACGCCGCCTGAGCGGCGAACGGCGCCGTGGCGCGCCCCACCGCCGCGCGCCGTGGCATGATGCCCGCATTCACCAGCACGAGGAGGGGGCACGATGGAAATATGGATCGGACGGGACGGTGAACGCCATGGCCCGTACAAGGAAGAAGACGTGCGCGCATGGCTGCGTAGCGGCCAGGTGAGCCGCGACGACCTCGCATGGCACGAAGGCCTGGCCGACTGGCAGCCGCTGTCGGCGCTGTTCCCCGATGAAGTGCGCAACGCCGTGCCTCCCCCCGGCAACCCCTACTCGGCACCTGCCGCGCCGATGGAGAACCTGCCGCAGACCACGGCCGCGGCGCTGGAGGACCACGCCGGCTTCTGGAAGCGCGTGGCGGCCTACATCCTCGATGCCATCCTGCTGTATATCGTGTTCCGGGTGATCGGCACCTTCTTCGGTGTGTCGGCAGCCGAGGAGGCGATGAAGCAGGAGATGCTCGCCGGCACGCCCTTCATGCAGGCGTACCAGCATTTCTACAGCGGCATGTGGGTCTACACCCTGCTGACCACGGCGCTCACCTGGCTTTATTTCGCCTGCTGCGAAAGCTCGGCCTGGCAGGCCACCGTGGGCAAGCTGGCGCTGGGCATCCGCGTCACCGACCAGCAGGGCGCGCGCATCGGCTTTCCGCGTGCGCTGGGCCGCTACGTCGCGAAGTATCTCAGCGCGATCATCCTCTGCATCGGCTTCATCATGGTGGCCTTCACCCGCCGCAAGCAGGGCTTGCACGACCTGATCGCCGGCACTCTGGTGCTGAACGGCCGCGCCAGCGAGTTCAAGCCGAACCAGGCGGCGTCGGGCAGCGCCTTCCGCGCCTGAGCCACCCGGAGGGCGGCCGGGCGATGGACCGGCCGCCCTTCCGCAGTACACCCTGTTCGCCCATGCAAGCCGCAGGTCGCCGGATGCGCGGCCGGGATGATCCCGACCGCTCCGGCGAAGCGGTCGCGCCCGCGGCGGGCGGCCTTTCGCCGTGGCTGCAGGCGGCGCGGGACGGCCGCCGCGTTCAACGCACGGTCGCGCCTTGTCCGGCCCGACGCCCGGGAACCCGCGGCACAGCAGCCCGTCCAGGCACCGGCCCTTCACGGACAATCAGAGGCCGTGCAGCCTTCCTATCGCAGCCGCTTCGCCGACGGCAGCCCGTTCCTGAACTTCATCGACCTGCAGGCATGTCTGGGCCAGCTCACCAACTGGGCAGCATTGCTGCAGCCTGGCGACACGCAGCGCCATGGCCACCCACTCAGTACTGGGCCTGGAATATGCGCGCCTGCGTGAAAGCGGCGTGGCGACGCCATCGCTGGCCTATCTCGCAGCGGGGCCGGCCGCTCTCGCAGGCAATCGCAAGACAGCCGTCGCCGACCTGAGGCAGGCGATCGACGAAGGGTTCCGCGACTGTCTTGCCTTGCGGCGCGACCTCAGCTTGGCGCGGAACGGCTGACGAGTCCCGGTGAATCCACCGGCGAAAAGCGCAGGACGCGAAACCTGCGTGTCGCCGCTGCCGCTGCCGCGGAGGACGAGACACTTCCGGACTGGCCGGGGCATCAGGGTGGCTTGCTATCATCGCCGGCCCGGTCGCGAACGCCGGCCCGCTTCACCGCAAGGAAAACGATCCACCCATGCTCAGCATCGAACAACGCATTGCCCAGGACATCGCCGCCAAGACCGAACAGGTGCGCGCAGCAGTGGAATTGCTCGACGGCGGCGCCACCGTGCCGTTCATCGCGCGCTACCGCAAGGAAGTCACCGGCGGCCTCGACGACACCCAGTTGCGCACGCTGGAGGAGCGCCTGCGCTACCTGCGCGAGCTGGAGGAACGGCGAGCGGCGATCCTGGCCAGCATCGAGGAACAGGGCAAGCTGAGCGACGCGCTGAAGGCCGACATCCTTGCCGCCGAAACCAAGGCCACGCTGGAAGACCTCTACCTGCCGTACAAGCCCAAGCGCCGCACCAAGGCGCAGATCGCGCGCGAGGCGGGCCTGGAACCGCTGGCCAGCGGCCTGCGTGAAGATCCCACGCGCTCGCCCGAAGCCTTCGCCGAAGCATTCGTCGATGCGGACAAGGGCGTGCCCGACGTGCGCGCCGCGCTCGACGGCGCGCGCGCGATCCTGATGGAGTCCATTGCCGAGGACGCCCGTCTGGTGGGTGAGCTGCGCGACTGGCTGTGGGACAAGGGCCAGATCCGCGCCAAGGTAGTCGAAGGCAAGGAGAACGAAGGCGCGAAATTCCGCGACTACTTCGACCACGTCGAAGCCATTGCCAGGATTCCCTCGCACCGCCTGCTGGCGCTGATGCGCGCGCGCAACGAAGGCATCATCGAACTGGACCTGCAGCCCGCACTGGACGCCGAACAAGGCCACGCCGAGGGCGAGGGCCGCGTGGCCGCGCATGCCGGCATCCACGACCGCGGTCGCGCCGCCGACGCCTGGCTGCGCGAGACGGTGCGCCTCACCTGGCGCGTGAAGCTGCACCTGCATCTCACGCTGGACTTGTTCGGCCGCGTGCGTGAAGGCGCCGAGGACGAGGCCATCCGCGTGTTCGGCGACAACCTCAAGGACCTGATGCTGGCGGCGCCCGCCGGTGCGAAGACCGTACTGGGCCTGGACCCCGGCATCCGCACCGGCTGCAAGGTCGCGGTGGTCGACCCTACCGGCAAGCTGCTGGCCACCGACACCATCTACCCGCACGAACCGCGGCGGCAGTGGAACGAATCGCTGGCCGCGCTGGCGCGGCTGTGCATGAAGCATCACGTCGACCTGATCGCCATCGGCAACGGCACCGCTTCGCGCGAAACCGACAAGCTGGCCGGCGAGCTCATCAAGGGACTGGCCAAGAGCCACCCGGAGCACAAGCTGTCGAAGGTCGTGGTGAGCGAGGCCGGCGCTTCGGTGTACTCGGCCTCGGAAACCGCGGCCAGGGAATTCCCGGACCTCGACGTCAGCCTGCGCGGCGCCGTCTCCATCGCGCGCCGCCTGCAGGACCCGCTGGCCGAGCTGGTGAAGATCGAGCCGAAGGCGATCGGCGTGGGCCAGTACCAGCACGACGTGAACCAGGTGAAGCTGGCGCGTGCGCTGGACGCCAGGGTCGAGGACTGCGTGAACGCGGTGGGCGTGGACGTGAACACCGCCTCTGCCGCCCTGCTGTCGCGCGTGGCCGGCCTCTCCGCCAGCGTGGCCGAGAACGTGGTGAAGCACCGCGACGCCAACGGCGCCTTCGCCAACCGCAAGGCGCTGCTCAAGGTGCCGCGGCTGGGCGACAAGGCGTTCGAGCAGTGCGCGGGCTTCCTGCGCGTGCCCAACGGCGACAACCCGCTGGACGCCAGCGCGGTGCATCCGGAAGCCTACCCCGTGGTGGAGCGCATCATCGCCCAGTGCGGCCGCGAAGTGCGCAACATCATCGGTGACAGCAGCTTCCTGCGCGGCCTCAAGCCCGAGCAGTTCACCGACGAGAAGTTCGGTGTGCCCACGGTGCGCGACATCCTCAAGGAGCTGGAAAAGCCCGGCCGCGACCCGCGCCCGGAATTCGTGGCGCCGAGCTTCGCCGAGGGCGTGGAGGACGTGAAGGATCTGCGTCCCGGCATGATCCTCGAAGGCCGGGTCACCAATGTCGCCGCGTTCGGCGCCTTCGTCGACATTGGTGTGCACCAGGACGGCCTCGTGCACGTCTCCGCGCTGTCGCACACCTTCGTGAAGGATCCGCGCGACGCGGTGAAGGCCGGCGACATCGTCAAGGTGAAGGTGATGGAGGTGGACCTCCCGCGCCAGCGCATCGGCCTTTCCATGCGCCTTGACGACGAGCCGGGCCAGGCACGCGGCAAGCCGGCCGGCGGCGATGCCCGTCCTGGCCAGCGCGACGGTCGCGGTCCGCGCCCCGCCGCCACGCCCAAGCAGGCACCCGCCCCCGCCAACAGCGCCTTTGCCGACGCGCTGGCGCGCGCGATCAAGCGTTGAAGCCCCCGCTGTCCGGGCCGCATGCGGCAGCGATGCGCTGCAGCATGCGGTTCCGTATGGAATACCGTACCGTAACGCCCATCTAACAACGCCATCCCGGCCGAGGAGTACCTCCATGCTTCGTACCCGTCACTTGGTGGGCGCCATCACTGCCGCCTTGCTGTTCAGCAGCGCGGCCAGCGCCACGGATTTCAGCAAGGTCGTCGTGTTCGGCGACAGCCTCAGCGATGCCGGCAACCTTTCGCTTTCGCAAGGTTCGCCGGTGCCACTGCGCTTCACCACCAACCCGGGCAAGACCGCAGCGGAACTGGTCGCCGCCGGGCTGGGCAGTCCGATCCAGGCCTCCCTGCTGGGCGGAACCGACTACGCCTTCGGTGGTGCCGGCGTGGTTCAGGGCGTGGCCCCCGTGCCGACGCTGCCGCAGCAGTTCCAGATGTATCTGGCCGCCAACGGCGGGCATGCCGACTCAGGCGCGCTGTACCAGGTCTGGGGCGGTGCCAACGACATCTTCTACCTGACCGGCACCACCACCGATCCGAATGCGCTCGCCGCCGGCGCGGTCAATGCGGCGAAGACCGAACTCGGCTTGCTCGGCCAGTTGCAGGCGAGTGGCGCCAAGTACGTGGTGGTCTACAACCTGCCGAACATCGGCAAGACCCCCGAGGCCATGGCCGGCGGTGCTGCCGCCTCGGCGGGTGCGACCCAGCTGTCGGTGCTGTTCAACGGTGCCCTGAACACGGGCCTGGCGCAGCTCAGCGGCCAGGGCCTGAACGTGATCCCGGTGAATACCTACGCCCTGCTCAACGAGGTGATCGCCAATCCCTCGGCCTACGGCTTCAGCAACGTCACCACTCCCGCCTGCAACGGCAGTTCGGTGCAATGCGGGCCGCAGGGTTCGGGCTTGCCCTTCAGCTACGCACCGGGCACCGACCAGAGCTACCTGTTCGCCGACGGCGTGCACCCCACCACCGCGACGCATGCGATGCTGGCCCAGGTGGTGCTGTCCGAGATCGCCGCCCCGGGCCAGGTTTCGATGCTGGGCGAAGCGCCGCTGGCGGCCAGCACCGCGCAGACCCGCGCGATCCGCAACGAGATGCTGGCCGACGGCAACGGCAGCGATACCCGCGCCTTTGTCAACGTGGACTACGCGCACCAGCGCTTCGACGGCCAGGCGAACTCGCCGAAGACCACCAGCGACAACGTCAACCTCACCTTGGGCGTGGATGTGCGCGCCAGCGACAACCTCTCCGCCGGCATCGCGCTGGGCGTGGGCCAGCACAATGCCGACTTCGCCGGCGGCGGCGGCTACAAGCTGCAGGACGTGAGCGGCCTGGGTTACGTCACCTGGCACCAGGCCGGCGGCTATGTGGGCGGTTACGCGGACTTCGGCCAGTCCAACTTCAGCAACATCGATCGCCGCTTCGCGCTTGGCGCCACCACGCGCAGCGAGACCGGCAAGGCCGATGGTTCGCACTTGGGCGCAGGCCTTACCGGCGGCTGGTGGTTCGATCTCGGCAGCGTGCGCACCGGGCCGTTCGCGAACCTCGAATGGCAGACGATCAAGGTCAACGGCTACAGCGAAGACGGCAACGACAGCACCGCGATGTGGTTCGGCCGCCAGCAGCGCGACGCGCTGATCGGCACGCTGGGCTGGCGTGTGCAGGGCCACTGGCAGGCCGGCAGCACCGTGCTGGCGCCGTATGCCGAGATCGCCTGGAACCACGACGACAAGGCCGACGCACGCAACATCACCGCAGGGCTCAACAGCATGAACGGCAGCTTCGCGCTGACCGGCTACATGCCGGACAAGACCTGGGGCACCGCCGACCTGGGCCTGTCTGCGCAGTTCAACTCGCGCTTCAGCGGCTGGGTGGGCTACAGCGGCCGCTTCAGCGACAACAGCCAGAAGTACGACAGTGTCAACCTGGGCCTGAAGTACGCCTTCTGATGTTTGCGATTGGAAAGTGCGGCCACGGATGGCCGCAATGAAAAAGGCCGGCAGTGCCGGCCTTTTCGTATCCCGGATGCGGTGGCTTACTTCTTCCTGTTGCCGCCGGCGAGGTTGTAGATCGTCAGCGCTTGCTGGCGCAGGCTGTTGGCCGCGTCGGCGTCCAGCTCGCCGCTCTTGCTGCCGGTCTGCTGCTCGTGCAGCACCACCATGCCGTTCTCGGTCCAGCTGGCACGCTCGATCGAAGTGGGTGCGGCATCCTTGCTTGCCTTCTTTTGCTGCACGGCCACCCAGGGCGCACCGTTGCGGTAGGCGAAATCGGTGCTGGTGAAGCCCTTGTCACCATAGTCCACCAGTTCGCGGATGACCTTCGTCTCGCCGTTCTGGCGGAACACCTGCCAGCCGCGCGAGGCATTCGGATCCAGCTTGGTGCCGGTGGATACCTTCATGCCGCCGATCTGCTTGATCAGCGCGTTGAAGTCGGCCAGATCCTTTTCGGCCGGGGTCTGTTCGGCGACCAGTTCGATCGTGGCCTGGTTCTTGTTGCCCTTGGTCAGCACCGGTGCCTGGATCGGCATCGTGTAGTGGCGGGCGCCGTCGGTGAGAGTGGCCTTGACCACGTACAGGTCGGCCGGGTTGATCTCGCCGGGTTTGAAATTCAGTTCAAACGAATAGGGGAAGGTGGCGCCCGAAGACACGGTCTTGCTGGCCAGCGGCGCGGAGCCTGCCTGGGTGGAGGACACGTCGACCAGATTGATCACCAGCTGCGCGTTCGGCGACGGCTGGATGGGGCCGCGCACCGTGATCGTGCCGCTCACGGAACTCGCGGTGGCAGCCGCGGTCGAACTGGCGCTGGCGGCGCCGTTCTCCGTCTGCGACGACGTCGACGAACCGCAACCGGCCAAGGCCAGCGCGGCCAACGACATCACCGACAAAACCATCTTGCGCATGGGGGTAAGCCTCGTTACTGAGTTGGATCGAACACGGAAACCGGCAGCGTGGGGTGCTTCGGTTTCATCGCGGGGGAAACGCCGAGCATAGCCCAAAAGGCAGGGCCGCGGGAAAGTCAAGCCGGTCTACCTACAATTTTGCGTGAACGTATACGAAACGGCTGCGCGGCGCCGGTCAACCGAAACTTCTTGGCGGCGCTTATCATTTTCCCTGGGAGCTTTCGTCCCGAGCCGCCACCCGGAAGCGCCTGTGTCGGGCGAGCGGGCGGGGCCGCCATCGCAAAAACCCACCGCTGCCAGACGCCTCCTTCACGCCATCGCTACGCTCTTTCGACAAAAAGCTGCGCAAACTCGCGGTCAAATCCTCCTGCAACACGGCCATCACCATGAATACGCAGAAACTTCCGCACGATCCGCTCCAGTCGACTTTCGCCGATCGCATCAAGTTGCTGATCCAGCGTGTGGGCAGTGCCACCGAGATCGCACGGATGTGCGGCTTCTCCGAAGGCGTGGTGCGCAGCTGGCGCGACGGCCACACGGACCCCTCCCGCGCACGCTGCGTCACCTTGGCCCGGACGCTGGGTATCTCGCTGGTCTGGCTCGTCGCCGGTGAGGGCGCCCTGCAGGTCGACCCCAAGACTGGCGGCGGAGACGACCCGCAATACAGCTCCGAGACCATCTCGCCACAGCGTGCACGGGGCCGCATTGGCCTCGCTCCCCAGCGCATGGCGACTCATGCCGATGCCGCGGTCGATCCGAATCGGCTGAATACCGCCATGCAGATCCTGCAGTCGGAATTGGAGCTGGCGAACAGCCCGCTGACGCTGGCCGAGAATACCGACATGCTCAGCAACCTGTACGAGATCCTGGGCGCCGATGGATCGAGCGTGGACGCCACCGCCATGCTGAAGTTCAACCGTCAGCTGACCGAGCGTATCCGCCAGGCGAGGACGCGCGAAACCGCCTGAACATCCCGGCACCTATCACGACGCGGCGACCCGCACGGATCGCCGCGTTTTTTTGCCCCTGAAGAATGAGCGCGGCCATCGGCGACCAACCGCCCGATCACCCGCTCGAGGGTAGCCGCGGAATCACCCGCGCAGCAGCGCGATGTCGGCCACCGCGCCGAACGCAGCCTTGAGCCGCCCCAGCAGCGCGAGCCGGTTGCGCCGAACCACCGGGTCCTCGGCATTTACCAGCACTTGCTCGAAGAATGCGTCCACCGGCGCCTGCAGCTGCGCCAGCCGCTTCAGCACGCTGGTGTAATCGCCGCGCGCCAATGCCTCGCTGGTCTCCGTGCCCGCCGCCTCGAGCGCAGCAGCCAGGGCACGTTCCGCATCGCCCTCGAAATGAGCCGGATCCACGACGTCGTGCGTCGGCGCCGATTCGCCGCCCTCCTCCTCGGCCTGCTTGCGCAGGATGTTCGCCACCCGCTTGTTCGCCGCGGCCAGGCTGGCCGCTTCCGGCAAGCGGCCGAACTCGACCACCGCGCGCAGGCGTTGGCCGAAATCTGGCAGCGTGTCGGGCCGCACCGCGAGCACGGCCTCGTAGGCCTCGGCCGGGCAGCCCTGCTCCGCGTAATAGCCGCGCAGGCGATCCAGCACGAAGTCGACCAGCTCGATGGCCAAACCTGCGCGCCGCAGGCCGACATCGACCACGGGCGGCACGCCGTCCTTGCCGGGCTTGACGCCGGCCACTAGGGCCGCCTCGGGCAGCAGCTCCAGTGCTTCGACGAACATGCCGCGCAGATCCAGCTCCAGGCCCCCCTCGATCAGGGTGCGCGCCAGGCCCAGCGCAGCGCGGCGCAGGGCGAACGGATCCTTGTTGCCGCTGGGCTTCATGCCCACCGCGAAGATGCCGGCCAGCGTGTCGAGACGTTCGGCCACGGCCAGCACCTGGCCGATCTTGTCGGCGGCGATGCCGTCCCGTGCGAAACGCGGCTGGTAGTAGCTGTCCAGCGCCACCGCCACCTCGGCCGGCTCGCCGTCGTGGCCGGCGTAGTAGCGCCCCATCACGCCCTGCAGTTCGGGGAATTCGCCCACCATGCGGGTGAGCAGGTCGCACTTGCTCAACGAGGCCGCGCGGGTGGCGGCGCCGGCATCGATGCCGACGCGGCTGGCTATGATGCGCGCCAGCTCGGCGACGCGAACGCTCTTGTCCCAAAGACTGCCCAGCGCCTGCTGGTAGGTGACGCTCTTGAGCTGTTCCTGGTAGCTCGCCAGCGGCGCCTTCAGGTCTTCGTCCCAGAAGAACTTCGCGTCGGCGAAGCGCGGACGGATCACCCGCTCGTAGCCCTTGCGGATCTCGGCGGGCTGCTTCGACTCGATGTTGGCGAGGCCGATGAAATGCTCGGTCAGCCTGCCGTCCGGGTCGAACACCGGCACGAACTTCTGGTTGGTTTCCATCGTGGTAACCAGCGCTTCCTGCGGTACGGCGAGGAAGCCTCGCTCGAAGTTGCAGGCGATCGCGACCGGCCACTCGGTGAGGTTGGCGATCTCGTCGAGCAGGGCGTCGTCCAGCCGCGGCACGCCGCCGGTTTCCTTCGTCGCGCGCACCACTTCGTCACGGATGCGGGCCCGTCGTTCGGCCGGATCGGCAAGCACCTTGGCGTTGCGCATCGCATCGAGCCACCCGTCGGCATCGGCCACGTGCACCGGTTGCGGATGCATGAAGCGATGGCCGCGCGACTTGCGTCCACTCTTGAGGCCCAGCACCTCGCCGTCGACGATGTCGGCACCGTGCAACATCACCAGCCAGTGCGCGGGGCGCACGAAGGCATAGTCGTGGTCGGCCCAGCGCATCGGTCGCGGAATCGGCAACTCCTTCAGCGCCTCGTCTACGATGCCGGGCAGCAACGCCGCCAGCGTCTGGCCCGGCTTCACCGCGCGAAAAACGAACCATGCGCCCTTGTCGGTCTCCAGCTTTTCCAGCTGCTCCAACGCGACGCCGCAGGACTGCGCGAAGCCAAGCAACGCCTTGCCGGGCTTGCCTTCCGCATCCAGCGCGGCATTGACCGCCGGACCACGGCGCTCGACGAATTGTTCCGGCTGCATCGAGGCGACACGCGGCACATGGACGGCCAGGCGCCGCGGCGAACAATAAGCCTTCGCCTCGTCGACGCCGGCCTCGATGCCGCGCTTTGCCAGTCCGTCGCAGATGCCCCGCAGGAAGGCGTCGGACAATTCGTCCAGCGCCTTCGGCGGCAGCTCCTCGGTACCCAGCTCGATCAGCAGCGACTTGGCGGCGCTCATGCGGCCTGCTCCTTTGCGTTCTTCTTCAAGCCCGGGAAGCCGAGCTTCTCACGCTGCGCCACGTAGGTTTCGGCCACACTGCGCGCCAGCGTGCGAACGCGCAGGATGTAGCGCTGGCGCTCCGTCACGCTGATCGCCCGGCGGGCGTCCAGCAGGTTGAAGGTATGGCTGGCTTTCATCACCTGCTCGTACGCCGGCAGCGGCAGGTTGGCGGCGATCAGATGGTTTGCGGTGGCCTCGCACACGTCGAACCAGCGGAACAGTTCCGGCACGTTCGCGTGCTCGAAGTTGTAGGTGCTCTGCTCCACCTCGTTCTGGTGGAACACGTCACCGTAGGTGACCTTGCCGTGCGGACCCTCGGTCCAGACAAGGTCGTAAACGTTGTCCACGTTCTGCAGGTACATCGCCAGGCGTTCGAGGCCATAGGTGATCTCGCCGGTCACCGGGCGGCACTCCAGGCCGCCAGCCTGCTGGAAGTAGGTGAACTGGGTCACTTCCATGCCGTTCAACCATACTTCCCAGCCCAGGCCCCAGGCTCCGAGCGTGGGCGATTCCCAGTTGTCTTCGACGAAGCGCAGGTCGTGCACCAGCGGATCCAGGCCCAGTTCCTTCAGCGAGCCGATATACAGCTCGAGGATGTTGTCCGGATTCGGCTTCATCACCACCTGGTACTGGTAGTAGTGCTGCAGGCGGTTCGGATTCTCGCCGTAGCGTCCGTCCGTTGGCCGGCGCGAGGGCTGCACGTAGGCCGCCGCCCAAGGTTCGGGACCCAGCGAACGCAGGAAGGTGGCGGGATGGAAGGTGCCGGCGCCGACCTCGGTGTCGAGCGGCTGCAGCAGCACGCAACCCTGGCTCCCCCAATAGCGGTTGAGGGTCTGGATCACATCCTGGAAGGTACGTGCGGACATGGCTTTCCGTGACCGTGGACAAAGCGCGTTAGTATAGCGGCAGCGCGGTTTTTCGCCGTTGTGCCGCGCCTTCGGGGGAGTTGTCCGGATGGCCGCATCACCGCAAATTGCAAGCCTGCTCGGCCGCCGCGGCCGCCTGGAACTGGACGAGCTGCTTGCCGCGCTGGTGGTTGACGGCTACCTGGGCGCCGAGGACGCCAGGCAGGTACGCATGGGTTCGCGTTCCGGCCGCAGCGCGGTCGAGCTGCACCCGCTGGTGCTGATCGCCAATGCGAAGCTGCCGAACCAGCGCGACCCAGGCCGGCCGCTGAGCTTGGAAGTCTTGGTCGAATGGTTGGCCGGACATGCCGGGCTGCCTTATCTCAAGATCGACCCGATGAAAGTCAACGTGGCCGCGGTCACCCAGGTGGTCAGCCACGCCTATGCGCAGCGGCATCGCATCCTGCCTGTGGCCGCGGCGGCCGGCGAGGTGACCTTCGCCACCGCCGAGCCGTTCGACGCCGCCTGGGCCACGGACCTCTCGCACATGCTGCGGCGGGACGTGCACCGGGTGGTGGCCAGCCCGATCGACATCAACCGCTACCTGCAGGAGTTCTACGGCGTCCAGCGCTCGATCCAGCTGGCGCAGGACGCGAAGGCCAATGGCGGCTACGACACTTCGGCCATCCTCAACTTCGAGCAGCTGGTGGAGTTGGGCAAGAGCGGCGAGGTGGGCGCCGACGACCGCCACGTGGTGCACATCGTGGACTGGCTGCTGCAGTACGCATTCGAGCAGCGCGCCTCGGACATCCACCTGGAGCCGCGCCGGGAGGCCGGGCAGATGCGCTTCCGCATCGACGGTGTGATGCACAAGGTGTTCGAGCTGCCGCCACCGGTGATGGGTGCGGTGACTGCGCGCATCAAAATCCTCGCGCGCATGGACGTGGCCGAGAAGCGCCGCCCGCAGGATGGCCGCGTCAAGACCCGCTCCTCGACCGGGCGCGAAGTGGAGCTGCGCGTCTCCAGCATGCCCACCGCGTTCGGCGAGAAGATGGTGCTGCGTATCTTCGACCCTGACCTGGTGGTGAAGGATTTCACCCAGCTCGGCTTCTCCACGGGGGAGACGGTGCAATGGCGGCACATGGTCGAGCGGCCGCACGGCATCGTGCTGGTCACCGGCCCCACCGGCTCGGGCAAGACCACCACGCTGTATTCGACGCTGAAGCACCTGGCCACTCCGGCAATCAACGTGTGCACGGTGGAGGACCCGATCGAGATGGTCTCGCCCGAGTTCAACCAGATGCAGGTGCAGCCCTCGATCGATCTCGATTTCGCCGCCGGCGTGCGCACCCTGCTGCGTCAGGACCCGGACATCATCATGGTGGGTGAGATCCGTGACCTCGAGACCGCGCAAATGGCGGTGCAGGCCTCGCTCACCGGCCATCTGGTGCTCTCCACCCTGCATACCAACGACGCGCCCAGCGCGGTGACCCGCCTGCTCGACCTCGGCGTGCCGCATTACCTGATCCAGTCCACGCTCACCGGCGTGGTCGCTCAGCGGCTGGTGCGCACGCTGTGCCCCTATTGCAAGCACGAGGCTGCGCAGGACCCGCATGAATGGGCCGCGCTCACCCACGGCTGGTCCTTGCCCCTGCCGGAGAAAGTGTGTGCGCCGACGGGTTGCCTGGAATGCCGCAATACCGGCTTCATGGGCCGCACCGGAATCTACGAGATGATGCCGATCTCCCCGCGGCTGCGCGGACTGATCGCGGCGCAGCTGGAACTCGGCAACTTCGGCCAGGCCGCGCTGTCCGAGGGCATGCGCCCATTGCGCATTTCCGCCGCGGAACAAGTGGCGCGCGGGCTTACTACGGTGCAGGAAGTGTTGGCGGTGCTGCCCCCGATCGAGACACCCGACGATCCTGTCCAATCCCAGCCATCCGGCAACGCATGAAGCCCGTCCTGATCATCCGCACCGGCCGCGCGCCGGATACCATCCGTGCCCGCCATGGCGACTTCCCGCACTGGTTCCGGCTCGGCGCACAACTGCCCTTGCCGCGGCTGCAGATCGTCGACGTGGCGGCCGGCGACTCGCTGCCCGGTCCGGCTGCGCTGGCCGGCGCCATCATTACCGGCTCGGCGGCGATGGTTACCGAACGCGCCGCGTGGAGTGAACGCACGGCCGGCTGGATCCGCGACGCGATGGACGCGGAGTTGCCGCTGTTCGGCGTCTGCTTCGGTCACCAGCTGATGGCGCACGCGTTGGGCGGCCGCGTCGATTACCTGCCTGGCGGCCGCGAGATCGGCACGCAGCCGATCGAGAGGCTGGCGGTCGCCGCGCAGGACCCGTTGGCCGCCCAGCTTCCATCCAGCTTTCGCGCGCACACCACGCACGAGCAGAGCGTGCTGGAGGCGCCACACGGCGCCACGGTGCTCGCGCGCTCGGCGCGTGATCCGCACCAGCTGCTGCGCTACGGTCCGCATGCGCTCAGCACGCAATTCCATCCCGAATTCAGTGCCGACGTGATGCGCGCATACATCCGCCGCAAGCACGCTGACATGCATCGCGAGGGCTTCGACCCGCAGCGCAGCTTTCGGGAGGTGGCTGCCACGCCGGTCGCGCGCGGCTTGTTGCTGCGCTTTGCACACCGCCACGGGCTGTCCCACGGCGCACGCCACCGCTGAGGCTCAATGGCGCAGGCGCCGCGCGATCGCATCGCGCGAGAACAGGGCGAACACCAGGCCAAACACGAAACCGCCGATATGCGCCCACCACACGTATGCGCCATAGCTGGGGCCTGCGTAGCTGAAGAGCAGTTGCAGCAGTACCCATATGCCGATCAACAGGAAGGCCGGCACCCGCACGAATTCCAGGTAAAGGCCCAGCGGCAGCACCAGGCCCAGGCGCGCGCGCGGAAACAGCGCGACATAGGTGCCGACCACGGCCGATACCGCGCCGCTGCAGCCGATGATCGGCAAGCGCACGCCAGCCAGCGACAGTGCGCCGATCAGGTTCGCCACGACGCCACCAACCACGAACAGCAGCAGAAAACGCAGCGATCCCAGCGCGCGTTCACCCGGCAGACCGAAGATCACCAGGAACAACAGGTTGCTCAACAGGTGCAACCAGGTGACGTGGATGAACAATGCGGTGAACAGGCGCAACAGCGAGGGGTCGGTCAGCTGGGGCCACAGTGGCTCGTGCGCATTGAAGATGCTGGCTGGCACGGTGCCCCATTCCAGCAACACGGCGATTCGCCGTTGCAACGGCAGCAAGGCCAGCCACACGAAGCAGAGCACGCACAAGCTGACGACGAGCAAGGTGGCCCACTGCCATTGCCGGCGTCTGCGTGTCTCGACATGTACGAACAAGATCGCGCTCCGCAGCCATCGCCTTCGCGGCATGATAGGTGATCGTGGCCCGTGCCGGCGGCATGCTGCGTGCCTGTGGGTGGCGGGGGTGTGCGGGAGCTGCGGTGAAGCGGTTCGGCCAAAACAAACGCCCTCACCGGGATCGGTGAGGGCGTTCGAGGGATAAAGCCCCTGGCGGTGACCTACTCTTGCATGCGAGATGCACACTACCATCGGCGCGGCTGCG